>Ga0187814_10000103_pt1 | contig 21414 bp, 22 predicted proteins | sample NC_S_4_FD_132450 | JGI IMG/M metagenome (GOLD analysis project Ga0187814, IMG submission 132450) | Wetland sediment microbial communities from Neuse River Estuary, North Carolina, USA - ASW-S_4 | ecosystem: Environmental > Aquatic > Freshwater > Wetlands > Sediment | place: USA: North Carolina... | reverse complement strand
GGGCAGGCTGAATCGCCGGCCCGCCGTCACGGCTTGGCCCGATGTCCGGCACAATAGGCCCGGTACTACTGCCTGTAGGAGATCACTCCATTGTTCCGCCTGCCAGCTCTGGTCCGGTTGGCGCTCAGCGCTGCCGTGACGGTGCTGGCGCTGGTCGCGGCTACCGGCTGCGACGGTGGCGCGATCGCGGCCAGCGCGCCGCAGAGCAACGGGCAGGGCTTCGTTGGCAGCAGCTATGCCTCGACCTACCTCAGGCCGGGCAACCGGCCAATCGCGCCCGCCGTGTCAGGGACGACCGTGAGCGGCAACAAGCTGAGCCTGGCCTCCTACCGGGGCGACACGGTCGTACTCAATTTCTGGGGATCATGGTGTGCACCGTGCCGGGCCGAGGCGCCCGCGCTCGGCACGCTGGCTCGGCAGTTGTACCGGCAAGGGGTTCGCTTCGTAGGAATCGACATCAGGGACGAACCAGATAGCGCGCTGGCCTTCATGCAGACCTTCAGGGTCGGCTATCCGAGCATCAGCGATCCCGACGACGAGATCGCGCTCGCATTCCGCAGCACGGTCCCGCCGTTGGCGATCCCCACCACCGTCGTGATCGACCGCAGTGGCCGGATCGCTGCCCGCATCGTTGGTGGCGCGAGCTACGACCAGCTCAAGGCGCTGATCGCAGAGGTGGCTGGCAAGGGCTCATGACCGCTACCGAGGGTGACGCGATGACCGGGCTGTCGGCCGACGGCGAGTCCAGGCCAGTCCGCGGTGGCCGGCTCGGCGCTCCTGGCTGGCTGCGCTGGGCCTGGCGGCAGTTGACCTCGATGCGGACCGCGCTGATCCTGCTGTTCCTGCTGGCGCTGGCGAGCGTGCCAGGCTCCGTGCTCCCGCAGGAGGGCATCGACCCGGCGGCGGTCAGCCAGTATTACGCTTCCCATCCGGCACTGGCGCCGATCCTCAACCGGCTCTCGCTGTTCAGCGTCTTCGCCGCGCCCTGGTTTGCCGCTATCTACCTGCTGCTGTTCGCCTCGCTCGCGGGGTGCGTGCTGCCGCGTACTTTCCGGCTGATCGGCTCGGCCCGGCAGAAGCCGCCGCGCGCCCCAAGTAACCTGGCCAGGTTGCCAGCGAGCGCCAGTTGCTCGACCGCGCACTCACCCGAGCAGGCGATTGAGTCGGCCGCCCGGCTGCTTCGCCGGCGCAGGTTCCGGCTGCACGAGGGTGATGGCTGGGTGTCAGCCGAGAAAGGCTACCTGCGCGAGGTGGGCAACTTGCTGTTCCACGTCGCGCTGCTGGTGCTGCTGTGCTCGATCGGGCTCGGCGGGATCTTCGGCTACAAGGCGGACCGGCTGCTCATCGTCGGCCAGGGCTTCGCCAACACCCCCACAGCACTGGACGTGTTCCGGCCCGGTCGCCTGGTCACGCCGGGCGACCTGCAGCCATTCTCGATCAACCTGCTTGGCTTCAAGGCCAGCTACGTCACTTCGGGTCCACAGCTCGATCAGCCGCTCTCCTACGACGCGTCACTCGGTTACCAGTCGGCGCCCGGCGGTGCGCTGCGGCACTATCAGCTCACCGTCAATCACCCGCTGGTAGTGGACAACGTGAGCGTTTACCTGCTCGGCCACGGCTACGCCCCGGTCTTCAAGATCACCGATGGCACGGGCCAGGTGCGCTGGGACGGGCCGGTGCCATTTATCCCGGTCGAGCAGGCCGGGCTCACCTCGGAAGGCGTGATCAAGGTTCCGGATGCGAAGCCGGAGCAGCTCGGCTTCGCCGGTGTCTTCCTGCCGACAGCCATCGACCTGCACGGGCGGCTCCAGTCGGCGTTCCCGGGCGCGCTGAATCCGCGGGTCAGCCTGGTCGCGTTCACCGGGAATCTCGGCATGAACTCCGGCCAGGCGCAATCGGTCTACGAGCTCGACACCGCGGACATGCACAGGCTGCCGATCGCACCCCGCCCGCTGGCGCCTGGCCAGTCGATGCGACTGCCGGATGGCGCGGGCACCGTCACCTTCACCGGCTACAAGCAGTGGGTCAGCCTGGCGATCACTTACGACCCTGGCCAGCTGCCCGCCCTGATCTCGGGCATCGTGGCGCTAGCCGGGCTCATCTTGTCCTTCCTCGTCCGCCGCCGCCGGGTATTTGTCCGGGCGGCTCTGGCAGCGGACGGCAGCACCGAGGTCACCGTCGGCGGGCTGGCCAGATCGGACGCGGCCGGCGGGTTCGAAACAGAGTTCGCCGAACTGGCCAGGCTGCTGCGGGCCGAGCTCGATGGCCTGCCCATGCCGCCGCAGCTTAATGATTCGACCGGGGAGGAACGGGGCCGAGCCGCCGCCCCGGCCGGATCGCCGGTAACCTCCGACCACGCGGAGGACAGCGGGGATCGCCACGCGGCGGCCCTTGCTGGTCCAGAGGGAGAGTGACATGCCCATCAACGCCAGCCTTGCCCAGGAGAGCAACGTCTTGCTGCTGAGCACCGTGATCTTGTATGCAATCGCGATGCTCAGTTATGCGTGTGACTTCGCCTTCGCTAAGCAGCGGTTGATGGCGGTCGCCGCGGTGCCCGAGCTGGTCGGTGCCGGAGTCGGCGGGCCGTCGGCGCCGGTTCCGGGGGATTCGGGGCCGAGCGTGGCTGCCGTATCCGTGGCCGGATCGACCGGCGGTGGACCTGGCGCAGGGGCCGGCCTTGGTGATTCGGCGCTGCCGAGCCGCTGGCCGTCGGGATTCTGGCTGCGCCTCGCGTTCGGCCTGACCTGCATTGGCCTGACCACGCACGTGCTGGCCATCCTCACCCGCGGGCTGGCCGAGCACCGGGTGCCGTGGGGCAACATGTACGAGTTCATCGGCGCGTTCACGTGCATGGCAGTGCTGGTCCTGGTCGCGGCCTCGATCCGGTACCGGGCCTATTACATGGGACTGTTCGTGCTGCTCCCGGTGGTGCTCGGCCTCGGAGTCGACCTGACAGTCGTCTACACCCCGGCCGGGCAACTCGTGCCGGCTCTGCAGTCCTACTGGATCGCGATCCATGTGACCGCGATGATCGTGGCGATCGGGCTGTTCATTTTCGGCGCGGTGGTGACCACGCTCTACCTAGTGGCAGACCGGAGCGAGCGGCGGGTGGCGGCTGGACTGCCGTCGTGGTCTAGCGGGATACTGCGTCACCTGCCCTTGCCCGCAGTGCTTGACCGGCTCTCCTACCGCAGCGTCCTGTTCGGGTTCCCGGTCTGGACCTTCGGGGTCATGGCCGGGGCCATCTGGGCCGACCACGCCTGGGGCAGGTACTGGGGCTGGGATCCGAAGGAGACCTGGTCATTCATTACCTGGGTGGTGTACGCCATGTTCCTGCACGCGCGCGCCACGGCCGGCTGGCGGGGGCGCAGGGCTGCCTACATTCACCTGGCCGGCTTCGCCTGCCTGATGTTCAACGTGGTGGGCGTCAACCTCTGGATCAGCGGCCTGCACTCCTACGCTGGCCTGAGCTGAGGGCTCAGGAGCCTTCGCGGCCCTCTCGGATCCGCCGGCCGAGCTCGAGCAGGAAGTCAGGGTCATCGTCCGGGCCGAGCGGGCGCGGCGCGGCCAGGCTCGCCAGCTGTCCCAGCGGTTCTCCGTAACCAGCGGCAGCCTGCGCGGCCGGGTGCCGGAGTAGCGCATCCGCCGGGCCGAAGCCGTAGTTCGGCCGGGCGCGGCGGAGGAAGGCCGGCCGCTGCGGGCGGCCGACTACCAGCCAGGCGGTCGCACCGAATACCCAGAAGGCGCCGGCCACGAGCAGCCAGGTGCCCTTGGTCAGCGTCGTGAACTCGGAGTCGGGTGTGGTCGTGATGTCGAGCATGCACGGGAGCACAAATCCGACGCTAAATAGCACAATAAGTGCACAAGCCAGCCACATGGACGCAGCCTAGCCGTTCGTGGCACCTGCTCGGTCACAAATGCAACATCTGTCCATCTAGTCATCCTGGACGTGGCCAGTGACGTTGCGTCACAACGCCTGACACAACAGCAAGCCCGGCATAGCCTGACAGCATGGGGCAGGCGCTGCGACCTGCGCTGAGAGATTCCACACTCTGGGAGCAGGCGGCATGCGGCTTCGGTTATTTCGCTGGCGCCGTTGGTGGCCGGGAAGCAGAAGGACGCGCCGGGCCGGGTTCGCGCAGCCGCCGCGGCGCCTGCGGCGTGGCCGGCCCCGAGGCAGTCACCGGCTGACTGGCGGGCCGGGCCCTGCGGCCAGACCGGCCGGCGCAGCGTCGCCGAGCCGGGGAGACGGCCTGGACGCGGCCGTCAGGCCGGCTCCAGCTGCCCCCGCAGCAAATGCAAATGTAGTCGACCCGGGTGCGGGCACAGGGCCGGACACGGCCGACTCCGCGGGGCTCGCCAGCAGGCCGAGGGCGGCCGACGACCTCGGGAAACCGGTCGGTGCCGGGCAGGCCGTGGCGGCCGCGAGCAGCATCGCGCGGTCCGCCGAACGGGTGGCGGTCAGGCCAGCGCCGGGTGCCATCGGTCGGTCGATGCCGGCCATGACCGCGCTGTCCAGGCAGTCCGCACGGGTGATCGGCACCGCGATGCCGTGGTATGAGACCTCGCGAACCAGCCAGACGGCTGCCGGGTTGCGTCATTGTGGCCCGCTGGAGAAGGTGCTGTTCCGGGAATGGGCGCCGGATGAGGAGCCAGCTCCGGAGTCGGTAGTCGCGATAACCCGGCTGGCCGAACTGCCCCAGCTGATCAAGGAAAGGCTCGCCGCTGGCTTGCGGGCCATTCATGTCGGAGCGGGCGGCGTACCGGACCTCGATCACATGGGCGGCCTCAAGGGAGAGCCGCTGCCGTCCGGCAGGGCTACCTGGGACGCGTGCGCAGGCGCGTACGGCGACCGGAAGATCATAATTGGCTCCCGGCCGTCGCCGACGCCCGATGTGACGTGCCACGAGGTTGGTCACGCGCTTGACGAAATCGACGGGACGCCTGGCCACTGGCAGTCGGATGCTGCCGAGTTCCGCACGCTCTACGACCGTTGCGCACCGCACATGGCCAGCGAGTTTCACCGGCCCAGCGGCGCGCTCGGGCGCAGGGAGTTCTTTGCCGACGCTTTCGCGGCTATCGCATCAAGTCAGCGCCCCGCCCTTGTCGAGATGCTGTCCGGAAACACCAGGGTGGCTCTTGACGTGATGCTGTACTTCAACGTGCGCTACGGCATGTGACGAGGTCGATACAGATATGTTCGTGATCCGGCAAGCCAACGGCCATCTGCTGGTGCCCGAGTACGCGATCAGCACCGACGGACTGATCGGCGACGCATACGTGGAGATCAGACCCGATCATCCCGACTATGCCCGCTTCGCGGCCGTGGCGGTAAGTCAGCAGGAAGCTGACGATCGGCGCGGGCGCTGGCGCGACGGCGATGAGTCATTGCGCCGCGAGTTCCTGGACTATCTCGCCAGGAACGGGTCAGGCGGCGGCTGGAACGACGACGGCCGCGGCTAGTGCGGGCGCTTGCGTCAGGCTGTCCGGCTTGCCGTTCCGGCGTGCCCGTCGAGCAGTTCACGCACCTCGGTCTCGCGGAACCTGCGGTGCCCGCCCGGCGTCCGGATGCTGCTGATCCGCCCGGATGCCGCCCAGCGCGTAACTGTCTTGGGGTCGACTCTGAAGAGCGCGGCTACTTCCCCCGGTGTGAGCAGACGCTCACTGTTGCCGTCCATCCTGTTCCACTCCCTGGTCCCTTAGCCTGTCCCCAAGTGTTGCAGAAACTTGCTAACTTGGCCACAAACAGTGGAAACAGAGTAAACAGAGTGTTTTATCCCTTGATCCGGAGAAATCTGGTCTGAACAGTCAGTCAATGGCAAGAGCAGCCTCGGCTGACAAGCGTGGCGAGGTGTGGACTAGGCTGGTCCTACCATGCGAGCAACGCTGTCATATTCGCTCTTGCGGCTGCTGATCTTCCTGGCGGCCGTGCTGGTGCTCGCCCTCGTCGGCGTACACGGTTTCACCTTGCTGCTCGTGGCGGCCTTGATCAGTGCGATCGTCAGCCTTCCGCTGCTGTCCAGGCAGCGAGATTCAATGTCCCGCTCGCTGACCGGCCGGGCGGACAGGTTCCGGGCCCGGCTTGATGCGGGCACCAAGGCGGAGGACAACGACTAAGCGCGAGCGGGCAGGCCCGGACCGGCCGCGCCGAAATCAGCGCCGCTCATCCGCCAGCCAGCCGCCAGAGGTTAGCATCCTAAGCACCGCATGCACGGCCTCAGGCCTGCTGACGGCAGAGGTGTCGATGACAAGCTCGGCATCGGCCGGTTCCTCATACGGATCTGAGACGCCGGTGAACTGATCGATCAGGCCGGCCCTGGCCTTCGCATACAGCCCCTTCCGGTCGCGCGCCTCGCATACTTCGACCGGGGTCGCCACGTGAATCAGGAAGAAGTCGCCCACCTCGCTGACCATCCGCCTGACCTTGCCGCGAGCGGCGGCGAACGGCGCTATCGGCGCGCAGATGGCAATCCCGCCATGCCTGGCGATCTCGGCCGCGACGAACCCGATCCTGGCGATGTTGAGGTCGCGGTCGGCCCGCGAAAAGGTCAGGCCGGCCGAGAGCAACTGGCGAACCAGGTCGCCATCGAGCAGGGATACCTGCCGGTCGCTGCGCTCGGTCAGCACGTCGGCAAGATCCCGCGCGATCGTGGACTTGCCCGAGCCGGATAGCCCGGTGAGGAAGAGCACGAGTCCTCGCTCGGAGCGCTGCCTGCGGACCCGGCGCAGCTCGCGGGCGACGGCTGGGGGCGTGACCCAGGCCGGAATGTCGCTGCCGGAGTCCAGCAAATCGCCAAGCTGATCTGGAGACAAGTCCTCCTGCTCGGTGCCTGCCTCGATCAGGGCATGCGGCCGCCATACCTCGGCGCGCGGGTCGTAGGCCCAGTCGCCAGCGGGCACCATCGAGATCAGCGCGCTTGCCTCGGCAGCTGCGGGCAGGCCGGCGGCGCCCAGCTTGGGGCCGTCGACCATCAGGTGGGTCGCGCCGTAGGCCGCAGCGACGCGCGCCCGGGCGCCGACTTCGCGGGCGGCGAACTCGTGGGCCTGAGCCGGGGCACCATTCTTCGGCCTGGGCGCGAGCGGCACCGGCACGATCAGCGAGCCGGCTGGCAGGCTCGGCATCGCCGCTAGTGCCGCGCGGATCAGCGCCTGCGGCGTACCGACCACCTCGGCGTGCCCGCCGCCTACCAGCGGCAGCACGAGTAGCTGCGCCCTCAGCTGGCCGGCCAGGTGCCTGAGCTGGCCAATCTGGCGGTTGCCCAGCGGGGCGCGGGTGGCGAACGCAAGCACTGGCCCGTCGCTGAGCTGCGCCCGCACCTCTGCCGGGCTCAGCATCAGGCGGCGAAACGGGCCGTGTTCGGGTGGCCGGCTGGCCGTCACTGGGCCAGCCAACCGGATCAGCTCGGCGTCGCCATAGATCTCGGCCGACCCATTTCCAAGCGCGCTCCGCTCGGTGACAGTCAGGACCGCGATCGGCGTCCCCTCGGGATCGGCAAGCAGCACGCGATCCGCGTCATCCGGCACGTCGTCGGCAGCGACATCGAGGGTGACCGGGATCGGGAACGACGTGCCATCGGCGAGCTGCCAGGCCGCGCTCACCGAGGCCGCGTCCGCACTGGTCATGAATCCGGTCAGCGGAGCGAACGCACCGGATAGCAGCAACTCAAGATCGCCGAGCTGGCTTGCGCTCAGCGTGCAGGACGGCAGGCCGCTGAGCTCGGCTTGGGAGGCAGCCTCAGCCGCAGCGGTCACTTCTTCCTCCCTCTGGCGCCAGATGGCCTGGCAAGCCCGGTCAATGCACCAGCCCAAAGCAGGGCATGCCCGAGGCTACCGCGACGCCGGGAAGCTTGGTCGCAGCGCAACAGCACGCACTACGGCAAGACCCTGGCGAACCTGTCCTCAGGCTTCCGGACTACGTAACGCAATTCGTCATGCCCGCAGCTCAGCCGACCGCGGGATAGCCATGCCACCAGCTTGCGCGCGCCAAGCACCAGCGTCGCCCGGCCGCTGCCATCTAGCACAGTGCAGGCCTCGCGATGCGCGACAGCCAGGCCGTGCTTGGTCATGAAGGCGCTCAGCCCGCGGGCTGAGGCGATTGGCTCGTAAATCGGCGGGAACGGTCCAGGCTGACCTGGCCTGGTCACGGGCCAGGCGGCGGCGCGCAGGCGCCGGGGCAGCTTGCGGTCGAGGAAGCCGGCGGCCGTTTGCCTGTCGGCTGTCCTGATCAGCAGCAGGCCGCCCGGCCGCAGGGCCGCTACCAGGCGGCCGAGTACGAGGTCGGCGTGGCTGATCCGGTCAAGCAGCATCGGGCAATGCACGATGTCGAACGATCGCGGCGCCAGCGGGACCGACCTTAGGTCGGCCAGGATCGCCGCTTGCAGTTCAGGGTGGCTCTGCACCACGAACTCGGCCTGCGGGCTATCGTCGTCAACCAGGCAGACGACGACATTGGCCAACCGGGTCCGCAGTTCTGCCAGGTCAAGCTCCGGTCCTGCCGTTGTGCAGCCGACCTGCAAGACGGTTATGGTCCGATTCGGATGCTGGGCCGCGTAATCAAGCACGAACTTGGTGAATACGCCGGCGGCAGCCGGACGTGCCGCGTGCTTACCCCGCAGGGCCGGGCTTGCGGTCATGGTGTCGAGCTCCGAGAGCCTGTCGACATTTGCCACGGATCCATAGAGTAGCGCCTTGACTACTGATCGTGCTCATTATGCCGCGCCGATGCGGCTAACCAGCCGAGCCGCGCCGAGTGCGTGACTCTTGGCAGGCCGTGTTCTGCTAGCCCGTAAGCTAGATACATCCCGCGCAGGGACTGTGTGAGTAACCCACTGCGACTCGGCGCGGGCCATTCGTGCTGCCCAGATAAGGACGCGATGAGCCTCTCCGGCCTTCTCCCCCTCATTGGCAACGACCCGGACCTGCGGCAGGCGCTCGATCAGGCGGCGCAGCTCCCGGCGCTCGGTGGCGACCTGATCGCACCCGCCTCGCTCCGGCCGTTGCTTGTCGCCGCGCTGGCCGAGGGTGCACCCGGCGGCGGACCTGCCCAGCAAGGCTCCGCGTCGCACGGTGCACTGCCCGCCGGGATCTCGCTGGCGTTGACTGCCACGGCGCGTGAAGCCGAGGAGCTGGCCGCGGCGCTCGGCTCGCTGCTTGGCACAGACAGTGTTGGATACTTTCCCGCCTGGGAGACGCTGCCGCACGAGCGGCTGTCGCCTCGCTCCGACACCTCGGGCCAGCGGCTGGCCGTGCTGCGCCGGCTTGCGCATCCCGATCCGTCCGACTACCGTTGCGGCCCGCTCCAGGTCGTCACCACGCCGGTCCGCAGCTTGCTACAGCCAATGCTCAGCGCGCTCGACGAGCTGGTCCCAGTCCGGCTCACCGCGGGCCAGCCCGCCAGCATGGAGGAGACGGTAACCGCCCTGGTGGACATTGGCTACTCACGGGTCGAGCGGGTGGAACGGCGCGGTGAGATCGCGGTGCGCGGCGGGCTGCTCGACGTCTTCCCGCCAACCGAAGAGCACCCGCTGCGGATCGAGTTCTGGGGCGATGAGGTCGAGGAGATCCGCTACTTCAAGGCGGCAGACCAGCGCAGCCTGGCCACCGCCGAGGACGGCCTGTGGGCGCCGCCATGCCGTGAGCTGCTCCTGACCCCTGCCGTCCGGGACCGGGCCAGGCAGCTTGCGGCGGAGTGGCCCGGCCTGCACGACATCCTCGGCAAGATGGCCGAGGGGATAACGGTCGAGGGCATGGAGGCGCTGGCCCCGGCGCTGACCGACCGGATGCAGCTGCTGGTCGACTACCTGCCACAAGGCAGCAGGATCATCGCGTGCGATCCCGAGCGGATCAGGGCCAGGGCAGCCGACCTGGTCTGGACCAGCCAGGAGTTCCTTGAGGCGTCCTGGGTGAACGCGGCGGCCGGCGGCGAGGTGCCGATCGACCTCGGCGAGGCGGCGATCCGGCCGATCACCGAAGCGCGGGCTGCGGCGGCGAGCCGCGAACTGCCCTGGTGGACGATCACGCCGTTTGCCGCCGCCGGCTCCGGCCAGCCCGCGGCGGCAGCCGCGCATGCCGACGACAGCGGCCGGGCGGAGTCCGGCTATGACGAGCCGGCCCCGTTCCCGATAAAAGCAGAGCCCGCGCCTGGATACCGCGGCGATACCCGCCGGGTGATCGCCGACGTGCGCCAGTGGCTGGCCGACCAATGGCGGGTCGTGCTAGTGACCGAGGGCCACGGGCCCGCCAAGCGGCTGGCCGAACTGCTGCGCGGCGAAGGTCTCGGTGCGAGGGAAGGCGACCTGAGTCAGCCGCCGGAGCCCGGACTCGCGCAGCTGGCGACCGGATTGCTGGAGACCGGTTTCGTCTGGCCATCGATCCGCCTCGTGGTCCTGGCCGAGGCTGATCTGGCGGGAACGAGGTCGGGAACCAGGCAGTCGCACCGCATGCCGAGCAGGCGCCGGGGCGGGATCGACCCGCTCCAGCTCACCCCAGGCGACTACATCGTGCACGAGCAACACGGCGTCGGCCGGTATGTGGAGATGACCAGCCGGACGGTGCAGGGCGCTACCAGGGATTACCTGGTGATCGAGTACGCGCCGAGCAAGCGCGGTCAGCCGCCGGACCGGCTGTACCTGCCGACCGACCAGCTGGACGAGGTGACCCGCTACACCGGTGGCGAGGCGCCGGCGCTGCATCGGCTCGGCGGCGCTGACTGGGCCAAGGCCAAGGGCCGGGCGCGCAAGGCCGTCAGGGACATCGCCGCGGGGTTGATCCGGCTGTACCAGGCCAGGATGGCCTCGCCGGGCTATGCGTTCGGGCCGGACACACCGTGGCAGCGTGAGCTGGAGGACGCGTTCGAATACGTGGAGACGCCCGACCAGCTAGCCGCCGTCGATGAAGTCAAGGTCGACATGCAGCGTCCTGTCCCGATGGACAGGCTGATCTGCGGCGACGTCGGTTACGGCAAGACCGAGATCGCGGTCCGGGCGGCATTCAAGGCGGTCCAGGACGGCAAGCAGGTGGCAGTGCTCGTCCCCACCACATTGCTCGGCGCGCAGCATTTCGCGACCTTCAGCGAGCGATACGCGCCCTTCCCGGTCACGGTCCGGCCGTTCTCCAGGTTCCAGTCCGCCGCCGAGGTCGCCGACACGCTGGATGGCCTGGCCTCCGGCAAGGTCGATGTCGTCATCGGAACCCACCGGCTGCTGTCGCCCGAGGTCCGCTTCGCCCGGCTCGGGCTGCTGATCATCGATGAGGAGCAGCGGTTCGGGGTCGAGCACAAGGAGTACCTCAAGCAGCTGCGGACCGAGGTGGACGTGCTGGCCATGTCGGCCACGCCGATCCCGCGCACGCTGGAGATGGGCATCTCCGGGATCAGGGAGATGTCGACCATCTTGACCCCGCCGGAGGAGCGGCACCCGGTGCTGACCTCGGTCGCCCCGTATGACGAGAAGCAGATCGCGGCCGCGATCCGGCGCGAGCTGCTCCGCGACGGGCAGGTGTTCTTCGTGCACAACCGGGTCTCGTCGATCAACAAGGTGGCGGCCAGGCTCGGTGAGCTGGTGCCCGAGGCGCGCATCGGGATCGGCCACGGGCAGATGAACGAGCACACGCTGGAGAGGGTGATGAGCCAGTTCATCGACCGCGAGTACGACGTGCTTGTGTCGACCACCATCGTGGAATCAGGCCTCGACATCCCGAACGCAAACACCCTGATCGTGGACCGGGCCGACGCTTATGGCCTGCCTGACCTGCACCAGCTTCGCGGCCGGGTCGGACGCGGCCGGGAACGCGGTTACGCCTACTTCCTCTACCCGCCGGAGAAACCGCTGACCGAGACCGCGCACGAGCGGCTGGCCACCTTGCAGCAGCACACCGGAATCGGAGCCGGCCTGCACATCGCGATGAAAGACCTAGAGATCCGCGGCGCGGGCAACCTGCTTGGCGGTGAGCAGTCTGGGCACATCGCCGCCGTCGGGTTCGACCTGTACGTGAAGATGATCGGCGAGGCTGTCAGGGAGCTGCGCGGCGACGGGCCGGCCGAGCGCGCCGAGGTCAGGGTCGAGCTTCCGGTGGACGCACACATTCCGCACGGCTATGTGACCGGCGAGCGGCTCAGGCTCGAGGCGTACACGGCGATCGCCGCGATCGACGATGTGGCTGACATCACGGCCGTCCGGGAGGAACTAGCCGACCGGTACGGCGCGGTGCCGCCTCAGGTCGATAACCTGCTCGCGGTCGCTAGGCTGCGGGCCGTCGCGCGCAAGGCCGGGCTGACCGATATCACCTTGCAGGGCAGCTACATCAAGTTCTCACCCGTAGAGTTGCCTGACTCCCGACAGGTGCGGCTGCAGCGGCTGTACCCGAGGACAGTGCTCAAGCCCGCGGTGCGTACCATGCTCGTACCGGTACCGAAGGCGGTGCCTGGCGCGCGCGCAGGGTCGAACCAGGGGTCAGGCAGCACGCGCTCGGGTACCGGGCCGACCATCTCGCTTGGCGCGCCGCCGCTACGCGATCAGGAGCTACTGGCCTGGTGCGAAGAACTGATCGGCGCGGTGCTCGACGGGATCCAGCCAGGAGCGCCGGCGTGACCAGCCATCTGAGGAGGAACGTCGTCATGTCCCGCACCGCGGTGAAGCTGGCCGCGGCCGTTGCCGTCGCCGGCCTTGCTGTATCGGCCTGCGGCACCGTCCAGATGGGCGCCGCTGCGATAACCGGGAACAGCCGGATCTCATCGGCCGCGCTGACCTCGCAGGTCGCCAACCTTGACGCGGCCTACTCGAGCGACCAGGCCAAGAGCGTCAAGCCGCAGCGGCCGCCCGGGCAGGCCGCGCAGCAGGTGCTCACCTGGCTGATCTTGTTCCGGATCTACGACGAGGTAGCCACCCAGCACGGCATCAGTGTCACGCCGGCCCAGTCGAAGGCGCAGATCGCCGGCCTGACCGCGCAAGCTGCGCAGAACAGATTGAGCCTGGCGGAGTACGTGTCGGCGGCCGGAGCGCTGCCGCCCGACCTGATCCCTCAGCTCGGCCAGTACTTCGCGATCGAGTCCGCCCTGGCGCGCCAGATAGACGGCGGCAAGGCGCCGACTACCGCGGCCGGGCAGAGCCAGCTGCAGACAGCGGTCGGGCACGATCAGTGCCTCGCCGCCAAGAGCCTCGGCGTCAATGTCAACCCGCAGTACGGGGTGTTCGACTACGGCACCTACTCGGTGGTGCTGGCGCCGCCAACGCTCGCGGCCAACCCTGGACCGTCACCGTCGGCCAGCCCGATCATGACCACCCCGCACTGCTGATGACATCGGGGTCCCGGCCACCGGGGTCGCGGCTGGTCGACCTGGTGCAGGTGATGGACACGCTGCGGATCAACTGCCCGTGGGATGCCAGGCAGACCCAGCAAAGCCTGATGCCGCACCTGCTTGAGGAGACCTACGAGGCGATTGACGCGCTGGCTGCCGATGACCAGGCGGCGGTCTGCGAGGAACTCGGTGACGTGCTGCTTCAGGTCGTATTCCAGGCCAGGGTGGCGCAGGAGCGGACCGACGGCACCGGCTACAGCATCGACGACGTGGCCGACGGCATCATCGCGAAGCTGACCAGGCGGCATCCGCACGTCTTTGGTGATGTCAGCGTGTCCGGCCCGGACGAGGTCAAGCAGAACTGGGATGCGATCAAGGCAGCCGAGCGGGCCGCCGCAGGAGATGGCCGCCCGGTTTCGGCGCTTGACGGCGTGCCGATGACCCAGCCCGCGCTGTCGCTGGCGGCCCAGCTGCTGCGCCGGGCCGGCCGGGCGGGCGTGCCAGCCGAGCTTGCGGATCTTGACGAGATTCCCGAGCTCAGTGAGCTAGGCCGCCAGCTGTTCGCGCTGGTCGCCCGGGCGCAGTCGGCCGGGCTTGACCCGGAACTTGAGCTGCGCGCGGCGGCCCGCGCTTACTCGGCCCAGGTGCGGAGGTGGGAAGCGACGACTGACGGTCCCGGAACGTCGTCAGTGGACATCCGCTGACCCTGTTTCAGCAGCAGATGTCCATCGACGACGTTGTTTGCGGCCCGCGGCGGCTGCCGACGGCGTGCCCGCCGCGTCGGCCGGGCCGGGCTCTATTAAGCTCCGAAGGAATCCCTCTGTAGCGCGAGACCCGCAGGAGCTCTCACCGTGGCCTCCATCGAAGGCATTTTCGCCAGGCAGATTCTCGACTCCCGCGGCAACCCGACTGTTGAGGTCGAGGTGGTACTGGCCGATGGCAGCCTCGGCCGCGCCGCAGTGCCGAGCGGGGCCTCGACCGGTATTTTCGAGGCGGTCGAGCTCCGGGACGGCGGCGAGGAGTACGGCGGCAAAGGCGTCACCAAAGCTGTGCAGGCCGTGACCGAGGAGATCGAGCCCGAACTGCTCGGTCATGACGCCGACGACCAGCGGATTATCGATCAGGACCTGATCGATCTGGACCGGACGCCGGACAAGTCCAGGCTTGGCGCCAACGCCATCGTCGGTGTCAGCCTGGCCGTCGCCAGGGCCGCCGCTGAGTCGTCAGGCCTGCCACTGTTCCGGTACCTGGGCGGCCCCAACGCGCACCTGTTGCCGGTGCCCATGATGAACATCCTGAACGGCGGCGCGCATGCCGACACCAACGTTGACATCCAGGAGTTCATGATCGCCCCGATCGGCGCGAGCACGTTCTCCGAGGCGATCCGCTGGGGCGCGGAGACCTACCACGCGCTGAAATCGGTGCTTAAGCAGCATGGCCTGAATACCGGAGTCGGCGATGAGGGCGGGTTCGCGCCTGATCTTGAGCACAACCGCGCGGCGCTCGACCTGATCATTGAGGCCATCGGCAAGGCCGGCCTGGTGCCAGGACGGGACGTGGCGCTGGCGATCGATGCGGCGGCCAGCAACTTCCTGTCCGGTGAGCTGTACGCGTTCGAGGGCGGCGCCAAGACGGCGGCGGAAATGACCAGCATTTACGCGCACTGGCTGGACTCCTATCCGCTGGTCTCGCTTGAGGATCCGCTGGCCGAGGAGGACTGGGCTGGCTGGCGCGAGCTCACGGCCGAGCTTGGCGGCAAGGTGCAGGTGGTAGGCGACGACATCTTCGTCACCAATCCCGAGCGGATCAGGCGCGGCATCACCGAAAGGGTCGCCAACTCGCTGCTGGTGAAGGTCAACCAGATCGGCACGCTGACCGAGACGTTCGCTGCCGTGGACCTGGCGCATCGCAGCGGCTACACGACGATGATGAGTCACCGTTCCGGCGAGACAGAGGACACCACGATCGCCGATCTGGTGGTCGCCATGAACTGTGGCCAGATCAAGACCGGCGCGCCATGCAGGTCCGAACGCGTCGCCAAGTACAACCAGTTGCTGCGGATCGAGGAACAGCTCGGCGACGGTGCCGCCTACGCCGGTCGGTTGGCCTTCCCCCGGTTCGCGGCCGAGGCCCAGTGACGCTCGGGAAACCGGCGGGTCAGCCCGGCGGTCGGCCTGCGCTGCTGCCGCACCCGCGGTTCACCAGCCGGGCGGCCGTGCTGGCGGTCGTGCTATGCGCGATCGGCCTGAGCCTTGCCTACCCGGTTCGCGAGTACATCGCCGAGCGCCGTCAGATCGACCAGCTTGCGGCACAGAATGCGCAGGCTGCGGCCGAGGTCCAGGATCTGAAGGCTCAGCAGCGCGCGCTGAGCTCGGCCGCATATATCGAGCGGCTGGCGCGGGACGACCTGCACATGTGCTTCCCCGGTCAGCGGTGCTACGTGGTGATCGACCGGAGCGGGCGCAAGGTAAGCGTGCACGGTCCGGCGGCGACGCCTTGGTACGGGCGGTTGTGGCAGTCGGTCAAAGAGGCGGACAAGGCCCAGGCTGCATCGCGGTGAGCGTGAGTTCGCCTCTGCCGCACCGTCCGCAGCCCGCGGAGCTTGAGGTCATTGGCAAGCAGCTGGGCAGGCAGCCGCGCGGTGTCATGGCCGTCGCGCACACCTGCCCCTGCGGGTTGCCCGACGTCGTGCAGAGCGCGCCACGGCTACCGGACGGCAGCCCGTTCCCGACGCTGTACTACCTGACCTGCCCGCGCGCGACTGCGGCCATCAGCAGGCTGGAGGCTGGCGGCATGATGCGGGAGATGACAAGCCGGCTGGCGGCCGATCCCGGGGTGCGTGACCGCTACCTTGCCGCGCACCAGGACTACCTGGCCCGGCGTGCGGAGGCGGCCAGGCAGGCAGGCCTTGATCCGCTGCCTGCCGGCACGCAGAGCGCTGGCGGCATGCCGGACCGGGTGAAATGCCTGCACGCCCTGGTCGCGCAGGAACTCGCAGTGCCGGGCTCGAACCCGCTTGGCGCCGAGGCTGTGCTAGCCGCCGGGCCGTGGTGGCAGGCTGGGCCCTGTGTTGTGCAGAAGCAGAGCGGTGTTCCGCAGAAGCAGAGCGGTGTTCTACCGAAGCAGAGCGGTGTTCTAAAGGAGCAGAACGCTGAGGGAAGCGGATAGATGACCGAGCGCGTAGCCGCCATCGACTGCGGGACCAACTCGCTGCGATTGCTCATCGCGGATGTTGATCCAGAACGGCACCTGCTGACCGACGTGCAGCGTCGGATGGAGATTGTCCGGCTGGGGCAGGGCGTCGACGCCACCGGCAGGCTCGCGCCTGAGGCTCTGGCGCGCACCATGCTCGTGCTGGCGGATTACGCGGCCGAGATCAGCGCGGCGGGAGCCAAGGCTGTGCGAATGGTCGCCACCAGTGCGACCAGGGATGCGGCCAACGCCGACGAGTTCGTCACCGGGGTACTGAGTGCCATCGGCGTACCGCCGGAGGTGATCAGCGGCAAACAGGAGGCCAGGCTATCCTTCGCCGGAGCCACGGCTGAACTGGCAGGCTCTGAACTGGCAGGCTCTGAGCTGGCAGGCTCTGGGCCGGGAGGCTCTGCTACCGGGGCCCGGCCGGTACCGCCCTACCTCGTTGTCGACATCGGCGGTGGGTCCACCGAGTTCGTTCTCGGCACAGACGATGCTGGATCGGATCTGGCCGAGATCTCGGTGGATATCGGCTGTGTCCGGCTGACCGAGCGGTACCTGCACTCCGATCCGCCGACATCTACGGAAGTCAGCGCCGCGACGGCCGACATCGATAGAGCGCTGGCCAAGGTCGAGGCGGCAATCGAGGTGGGGACCGCGCGGACTCTGGTGGGCCTGGCCGGCTCGGTGACGACGGTGACGGCGATCGCGCTCGGGCTGCCGGCGTACGACCCTGCCCGGACGCACCACGCCCGGATCTCCGCCGTCCAGGTGCATGCTGTCACCGAGCAGTTGCTCGGCCAGACTCGGGCGGAACGCGCCGCGATCGGCTCGCTGCATCCCGGCCGTGTCGACGTCATCGGGGCCGGCGCTCTCGTGCTTGACCGGCTGATGCACCGCTTTGGGTTCGCCGAGTATGTCACCAGCGAGCACGACATCCTCGACGGCATCGCCTGGTCGATCGCCACCAATGGCTGACAGCTTGGCCGGCAAGCCGCCAGGCGTGCCCGCAGGCGTCCCGCCGGGCAGCGGATGGCCCGGCGACCCAGCGACGCCAGAGACTCCAGTCGCGCGCAGCCCGGCCGAGGTCCGCGCCTTTGCCGCGAGCGCCCGAACGATAGACGAGCTTGCGGCCCGGGAATCTGTATGCCGTGCCTGCGACCGGCTGGTCCGGTGGCGGGAAGAGGTGGCGGCAGTGCGCCGCCGGGCCTTCCAGGCCGAGACCTACTGGGGCAGGCCGGTGCCCGGCTGGGGCGCTGAGCGGCCCGCGATCTTGATCCTGGGCCTGGCGCCCGCCGCGCATGGCGGCAACCGAACCGGTCGGATATTCACCGGCGACCGGAGCGGCGACGTGCTGTTCGCATCACTATGGCGATGCGGTCTCGCCGCGCAGCCGACCTCAGTGGCTGCTGGCGACGGCCAGCGGCTGGTCTCGGCCCGGATGGCCGCTGCGGTCCGGTGCGCGCCTCCGGCCAACAAGCCACAGGTCAGTGAGCGAGACGCATGCGGGCCGTGGCTCGCGGCCGAGCTCGGCATGCTCCGCAGTGACCTCCGGGTGATCGTGTGCCTCGGCCATTTCGCCTGGCAGGCACTCTGGCCGCAGCTATCGTCAGCTGGATACCCGGTGCCGCGACCGCGTCCGTCGTTCGGGCACGGCATCGAGGCTACAGTCGGGTCCGGTGCCTCGCTTACCGTGCTGGGCTGCTACCACCCGAGCCAGCAGAACACCTTCACCGGCAGGGTTACCGACGCTATGCTCGATGCCGTTTTCAGCCGGGCTCGGCAGCTCGCCGGGCCATGAGCCCGCCACTGCGGGCGAAGCCCCGGATTACCCAGTGTAATAAGAATGGCGCGTTGGTCACTGCGAGTATCAAGTGCGAAAGTTCGCACCGATAAGAGTGCAGACATTCGCTCCAAATCAGCGAGCGTTAATTGGTTTATCTGGAGTAGCGAGTTCGGTGCGGGGTATCATCGCTCTGCCCCCGTAGCCCAAAGGAAGAGGCCGGCCCCCTAAAAGGGTCCCCAGTGTCGGTTCGACCCCGACCGGGGGTACTGCTGACCTGCTAGAAGATCTCGCCGCGCCGAGCGCGGAGTTGACTAATCATTCAGTCATTTGCCCCCCCGAGATTCATCAGGTTACGCAGCCGTTGCCCCGGTGTAACGTCAAAGGATTGGCCGACGATAGGTCGGCTGGCGGCTCAAGTGAGTCCATTTTCGGGCGCTACGCGAGACACGGATTGAGCACGTGAAACGGCTTATCACGCCGTTTCGCACGTCCCTTCTGTTACTTGCCTGCGCGGTCGCCTGCTCGTGCCGCTACCCGCTGACGTCCGGTCCGGCACGGTCGATCGTGATCCGGACGATCAGCCGCCTGTCGCGCCGCATTGCCTCTCGGTAGTCCTCCCAGTCCGGGTGCTCTCCGGAGATCTTGCGGTAGTAATACTCAAGGATGGGCATCGCGTCCGGCAGGTGAATCAGCTCGGCTGTGCCCTCGGCCTGTATCCACTCGCCGAAAAACCCGTCATTCAGGACGCACAGCGAAGCTCGGGGATCTCTGGCCAGGTTCTTGGCCTTGATAGCCGTTTCCCTGGTGCTGATCAGCACCCGGCCCGCATCGTCCACGGCCGCAACGACCGGAGACAACTGCGGGCGCCCGTCAGCCCTGGTGGTGGCTAGCACCGCCCGTGGATGACTGGACAGGAAACTGGTGGCGCGATCTATGTCCACCGGAGTATGTCAGGCGCTGTTAAGCCTGCTACGGCGCTGGAGCTCATACTCATGCACGATCGCGCTGGCGTAGCCATGCGAAAGGCCATGCTCGTCGGACAGCCAGTGAGCCCGCTCATTGCAACGCAAGAACGCCGGACCCGATTCAAGCCGACTGAACCACTCTCGGAGTTGGAGTCCGGTGACGGACGGGATGCGGGCGATCAGGTTCTTGTGCATCTCCGGAGAGTGGGTCAGGGACAAGTGGCACCTCCAAGGGTGAGGGTGAGTCCTTGAAGTCGAGACTGCACCACGGGCCGCCGCGTGGCAACCCCCGAATGTAACCCTTTCGTAATACCAGGTTCGCCGATAGCCGTGTTTCGGACAAAGCCGCACATCGGCCTCGCCGGGCCCATCGCCGCCATGGCCTGGCCCGGCCGCGGGCTCTACGAACCGAGCGGGAACGAAATGCCTGCTAGCGATGAGAAGTAATAGGAGTCCCCGCCACCCTCGACGAAAACATCCCCGTTAGCGGCGACCTCCACCGAGACAACTCCGACGTTGAGGTAGTTGTAACCGGCGAACCAGAGGTCGTGCTTCGGCCGGGCTGCTGGCGGCAGCACGCCGACCGCGGGCAGGGTGTTCGGATTGTTGGACCGTGTCACAACTCCGGTCAGGTAGACGACACCGCCGATGACCGCGTACCTGGGGTTGCCATTGTGGCCTCCGGCTGGGCGCCAACCGTGCAGCAGACTCAGCGGATGCCATGTGATCGCTGGCGTAGCGGGCTGGTTGGTAGTCACGCTTGCCGCATACCCGGCCCCACTGCCGAGCGAGAATGTGAGGGCGATCAGCGAGATGACGATAGCGGGCGACTTGCTCATCACGGACCGGAAGCTTTTCATGTTCTCCCCATGCTGCTCGACCCGCCAGCGGATACCGGCGGTGGTGGGAGACACGCTATTTAAGTTTCGTCCGGTAGCTCTGCAGTGCCCGTAACATCTATTAAAACACTATAAGCTATAGAACTTCATAATTAGGACGTTCGATGTGCTGGCGTAGCCCGGACGGCAGCGGGCATTCTGCCCGCCGGGCCGGCCGAGCCGGAACACGTCGTGCCTGATTTCACCGAGAAAGGCACGGCATCGAGCGATCCGGCCAGCCAAGCGGGCTAACTGCCAAGGCCTAGGAGCGGTGGCAACTGTTATGAACCGAGCGGGAAGTCCACGCCCGCGAGCGATGAGAAGTATGTAGCGTTCGCGCCGGCGAAGAACATCTTACCGTTCGCCAGGATTTCCAGATCTTGCGTGCTGGTCGCGCCGCTGTACACCCCGATCCAGAGCGTGTGACGCGGCCGCGCTGCTCTCGGCAGCACGGCGAAGGCGCTACTGCTGCTGCCCCGGTCCAAGGCGCCGGTCAGATAGACGACGCCATTGCTTATCGAGTAGGCCGGGTTACCAACGCCGTGGAACGCCGGCGCAGCAGACTTCCAGCCGTTAGTAAGCGCCAGCGGGTGCCACGTTACCTTAGTGGCCGCAGGATGGCTGGTGGCCGAGCTAGCGGCGTACCCGGCGCCGCTGCCCAGCGAGAACGTCAGTGCGATCAGCGAGATGACGATTGCGGGGGACTGGCCCATGCCGGAACGGAAGCTTTTCATGTTCTCCCCAGGCTTGCGGTAGAGGCCCCGCCCGCCGGTGCGGGCGGTCGCTGGGAAAAACGTAGTGAAAATCAGCCGACGCTGTCAGCGGTCCAGAGCCGGATGTCTGCCGGCGCCGGGTTCTGTAGCGACGCTAGATCTTCTCAGCTGAGCCGCTCGAAGATCATGGCCATGCCCTGTCCGCCGCCCACGCACATGGTCTCCAGGCCGATGGCCTTGTCGTGGAACTGCAGGCTGTTCAGCAGGGTCGAGGCAATCCGTGCCCCGGTCATGCCGAACGGGTGGCCGACCGCGATGGCGCCGCCGTTGACGTTGAGCTTGTCGATGTCGATGCCCAGGTCGCGGTAGGACGGGATCACCTGGGCCGCGAACGCCTCGTTGATCTCCACCAGGTCAACGTCGTCGATGGTCATGCCCGCTCGCATTAGGGCCTGCTGAGAGGCCCCGATCGGGCCCAGGCCCATGATCTCAGGCGAGAGGGCCGTCACGCCGGTGGAAACGATCCTGGCCAGCGGCGTTATGCCAAGCTCGGCCGCCTTGGTGTCGCTCATCACGACTACGGCCG
>Ga0187814_10000102_pt1 | contig 21424 bp, 17 predicted proteins | sample NC_S_4_FD_132450 | JGI IMG/M metagenome (GOLD analysis project Ga0187814, IMG submission 132450) | Wetland sediment microbial communities from Neuse River Estuary, North Carolina, USA - ASW-S_4 | ecosystem: Environmental > Aquatic > Freshwater > Wetlands > Sediment | place: USA: North Carolina... | reverse complement strand
CACGAGGCCGAGCTCAAGCGCGGCCACGAGGCCGAGCTCAAGCGCGGCCACGAGGCCGAGCTCAAGCGCGACCACGAGGCCGAGCTCGAGCGCGACCACGAGGCCGAGCTCGAGCACGACCACGAGGAGCTCACCGCCAAGGCCCAGAAGGCCGACGAGTACCTCGAGCTCGCCCAGCGGACGCGCGCCGACTTCGAGAATTACCGCAAGCGCGCCGCTCGTGAGAGCGCGGCCGCGCAGCATCGTGGCATCGCGAAGCTCGTCAAGGAGCTGCTGCCCGCCGTGGACAACCTCGATCGGGCACTCGCCGCGGCCGAGGCAAACGGCGATGGATCGGGCGAGCTCGTGTCGGGACTCAAGCTCGTCCACGCCGAGGTGATCGCGGCGCTTGGGCGCGCCGGTGTCGAGCGCTTCTCACCTGAGGGCGAGCAGTTCGATCCCGAGCGCCACGAGGCGGTTGCGCAGCAGGCGGTAGAGGGCGCCGAGCCCGGGACGATCGTCGACGTCTACCAGCGCGGATACGTGCTGGGGGAAGCGGTGCTCAGGCCGGCGCGCGTGCTCGTGGCGGGGTAAGGAGTGGCGATGGCGGCTGCGCGGCCCGATTACTACAAGATCCTGGGAGTCGGCAAGAACGCCTCCGACGAGGAGATCAAGAAGGCCTACCGAAAGCTGGCGCGGAAGTACCACCCCGATCAAAATCAGGGTGACAAGCAGGCAGAGGAGCGCTTCAAGGAGATCTCCCAGGCGCACGACGTCCTGTCCGACCCCGAGAAGCGCAAGGCGTATGACCGCGGGACCGGACCGTTCGGCGGCTTCGGCGGACCCGGCGGCGGGTTTGACGCTGGTTCCTTTGCCGGCGGCTTCGGCGACATCCTCTCCAACCTGTTCGGTGGTGCGGCCGGCGGTGCCCGCGATCGCGCGGGCGGCGCGAGGGCCAGAGCGCCGCAGCGCGGTCGCGACCTGGAGACCGAGGTGACGCTGAGCTTCGACCAGGCCGTGAACGGAGCTCAGGTTCCGCTTGCCGTGCCCACCTCGTCGCCCTGCCCCACGTGCCACGGCACCGGAGCGAAGCCCGGGACGACACCCACGGTCTGCCCAGTCTGCAACGGCCGCGGGGTGGAGAGCCAGAGCCAGGGGATCTTTTCGATTTCACAGCCGTGCTCGCGGTGCCACGGGGCGGGAACGATCATCGAGGACCCCTGCCCGACCTGCGGCGGCAGCGGCGCGCAGCGCACGGTCAAGCGCCTGCGGGTGAACATCCCCGCCGGCGTGCGCGAGGGGAGCCGGATCCGCCTGGCCGGAAAGGGCGAGGCCGGGATGCGCGGCTCTGAGCCCGGGGACCTCTACGTGGTCACTCGTGTCGAGGGATCCCCGGTCTTCAAGCGCTCCGGCGAGAACCTGGAAGTCGAGGTCCCGTTGACCATCCCCGAGGCCGTGCGTGGCGCCGTCGTCGAGGTGCCGACGCTGCGCGGTGCCAAGCGCCTGCGCGTCGCGCCCGGAACCAAGCACGGGACGGTCCAGCGGCTGCGCGGCGAGGGCGCCCCCCGGCTCGGGGGGAAGGGACGCGGGGACATCCACTACCGATTTGTCATAGACGTGCCGGAGAAGCTCTCCCCGGAGCAGGAGGACGCCGTGGACCGGCTCTCCAAGGTGATGAACGGCGATCCGCGCGCGAAGCTGTTCGAGCAGGCGGGCGCACGCGGGGGGACCGACTGATGGCGGCCCGGCCCCCGCGCAGAACCACCCGCGTGGAGTCTGCGACCAGGCGGGTCGAGCGCTCGACGACACGGATCGAGGTCTCATCCGAGCGCGGCGTGTTCATGATCTCCGTCGCGGCCGAGCTCGCGGAGATGCACCCGCAGACGCTGCGGATGTATGAGGCCCGCGGCCTGATCGAGCCCAAGCGCTCGCCGAAGGGCACCCGTCTCTATTCCCACGAGGACGTCGAGCGGCTGCGCCGCATCCAGGAGATGACGGCCGAGCTCGGCATGAACCTGGCCGGAGTGGAGCGGGTCTTCGAGCTCGAGGAACAGCTCGGGGCGATGGCGCGCAAGGTGGCGTCGTTGGAGCGGCGGGCGAAGGAGCTGCGGGCGGAGGTCGAGCGGCTCGAGCAGTTGCGCCGCGACCTCCGGGCCGAGATCGTCCCGTACGAGCGTGGCGGGGAGCTGGTGCGCGCCGCCGACTTCAAGCGTCTGAAGCTTCGCGTAGGGCGCTCCGGGGGCGACGGAGAATCTGGTAAAATCTAAGTCCGACTGACTTAGATTTGAGCCCAACCCCGAGATCGAAGCATGCAATCAGACAGATTCACGATCAAGTCACAGGAGGCCCTTCAAGCGGCTCAGCAGCTGGCCGAGGAGCGCCGTAATCCGCAGACCACGCCCGAGCACCTGCTAGCGGTCTTGCTCGAACAGCCTGAGGGCATCGTCGTCCCCGTTCTTCGGAAGCTGGGCGTGGAGCCCGCGTCCGTCAGGCAGGCCGTGGGCGTCGCGCTCGACGGGCTGCCCCAGCTGAGCGGCGCCCCTTCCGCCGAGCCCGCCGCGGGCTCGAGCGAGCTCGTCCAGATTCTGCGCACCGCCGAGAGCGAGATGCGCGAGCTTGGCGACGAGTACGTCTCGACCGAGCATCTGATGCTCGCGATCGCCGGGCATCCCGGCAAGGCCGGCGATGCGATGCGCTCAGGCGGCGCCTCGCGTGAGCAGCTTCTGAAGGCTCTCTCCGAGGTGCGCGGGTCCCACCGCGTCACCGACCAGAACCCCGAGGACAAGCTCCAGGCGCTCAAGCGATTCGGTCGCGATCTGACCGAGGCCGCCGAAGAGGGCAAGCTCGACCCGGTGATCGGCCGTGACGACGAGATCCGCCGCGTGATCCAGGTGCTGAGCCGCCGCACCAAGAACAACCCGGTGCTGATCGGCGAGCCCGGCGTCGGCAAGACTGCGATCGTCGAGGGGCTGGCGCAGCGGATCGTGGCCGGCGACGTCCCCGAGGGCTTGCGTGACCGCAAGGTTGTCGCGCTCGACCTCGGCGCGATGGTCGCGGGCTCGAAGTACCGCGGCGAGTTCGAGGACCGGCTCAAGGCCGTGCTCAAGGAGATCGCCGACGCCCACGGGCAGATCATCGTCTTCATCGACGAGCTGCACACGATCGTCGGCGCCGGCGCGGCCGAGGGCGCGATGGACGCCGGCAACATGCTCAAGCCGATGCTCGCCCGGGGCGAGCTGCGAGCCGTAGGCGCGACCACGCTCGACGAGTACCGCAAGCACATCGAGAAGGATCCGGCGCTCGAGCGCCGCTTCCAGCCGGTGTTCGTTGATGAGCCAACCGTGGAGGACTCGATCGCAATTCTCCGCGGGCTCAAGGAGCGCTACCAGCTTCACCACAACGTGCGGATCCAGGACTCTGCGCTGGTCGCGGCCGCGACCCTGTCGGACCGCTACATCGCCGACCGCTTCCTGCCCGACAAGGCGATCGACCTGGTCGACGAGGCGGCCTCGCGGATCCGCATGGAGATCGATTCCAAGCCGATCGAGATCGACGAGGTCGACAGGCACATCATGCAGCTCGAGATCGAGCTCCAGTCGCTCAGCGAGGATGAGGATCCCGGGACGGTCGCTCGCCGCGAGCAGCTCGAGCGCGCGCTCGCCGAGGAGAAGGAGCGCTCGTCCGCGATGCACGCCGAGTGGCAGCGCGAGAAGGAGACGATCGGGGCCGCGTCGGAGCTGCGCGAGCGGCTCGACCAGGCCCGCATCGAGCTCGAGCGCGCCCAGCGGGAGGCCGACCTCGGCCGCGCCGCTGAGCTTCAGTACGGGACGATCCCCGAGCTCGAGAAGCAGCTCGAGGCTGCCGAGAGCGCGGAGGCGGCGGCCGAGGCCGGCGCCGGTCCGAGGTTCCTCAAGAACAACGTCGACGCCGAGGATGTCGCCGAGATCGTCGCCAAGTGGACGGGCATCCCGGTCAGCCGTCTGATGGAGGGCGAGATCGAGAAGCTCGTGCACATGGAGGACCGGCTCCACGAGCGGGTGATCGGTCAGGACGAGGCGGTGGAGGCCGTTGCGAGTGCGCTGCGGCGCTCACGCGCGGGGCTCCAGGATCCCGACCGCCCGATCGGGGTGTTTCTGTTCCTCGGTCCGACGGGCGTCGGCAAGACCGAGCTGGCGCGCGCGCTGGCCGAGTTCATGTTCGACAGCCAGGACGCGATGGTGCGGATCGACATGTCGGAGTACATGGAGAAGCACTCGGTCTCGCGGCTCGTCGGCGCTCCCCCCGGCTACGTCGGCTACGACGAGGGCGGGCAGCTGACCGAGGCAGTCCGCCGCCGCCCGTATTCGGTCGTCCTGCTGGATGAGATCGAGAAGGCCCATCCGGACGTGTTCAACACGCTGCTGCAGGTGATGGACGACGGACGGCTGACCGACGGCCAGGGCCGGACGGTGTCGTTCAAGAACACCGTCCTGATCATGACCTCGAACATTCCCGGCGGCCGGGCCGGCGTTGATGCGCACTTCAAGCCGGAGTTCATCAACCGGCTGGACGACATCGTCGAGTTCCACTCGCTCAGTCGCGAGCAGCTCTCGGAGATCGTCGAGCTTCAGGTCGCGAGGGTGATCAAGCGGGTCCGGGAGCGGGAGATCGAGGTCGAGTTGACAGACGACGCACGGACGCTGCTCGGCAATCTCGGCTACGACCCGACGTACGGTGCGAGACCGCTTAAGCGTGTGATCCAGAAGCGACTGGTCGATCCTCTGGCGCTGGCGATCCTGGAGGGACGGTTCGTCCCAGGCGACACCGTCAGGGTCGATGCCGCCGGCGGCGAGCTGGTGCTGGAGCGCGCGGCACACGCTGCGGCGACCGCGTGACACGGCGCCCTCCGGCGTCGCCGCTCTGGTAGAAGTCGAGCAACTGGACCCTGGCCGAAAAGGAGAGACAGTGCCGACGTACATCATGCTTTCGACGCTGACGCCGGAGGGCGTTCAGACGGTCAAGAACAACCCCTCGAGGATCCGCGAGGTCAACCGCGAGGTCGAGCAACTGGGAGCCACGGTCAAGGCCCAGTGGGCGACGCTCGGGCACTTCGACTTCGTGAACGTGATCGAGGCGCCGGACGAGAAGACGATCGCGCGGGTGTCGCTGGAGCTTGGGTCGCGGGGCACGGCCAAGTACGAGACGCTGACCGCGATCCCGATCGACGACTTCATTGGCGCGATCTGAGGACCGCGTCCTCGTCGTCGGCTCGGGCGGGCGCGAGCATGCGATCGTCCAGGCGCTGGCGCGCTCGTCGTCCGGCCCAGAGGTGCTGTGCGCGCCGGGCAACGCGGGGATCGAGCAGCAGGCCCGCCTGCTCCAGGTCGGGGCCGAGGACATCGACGGCGTCGTGGCCGCCGCCACCCGCGAGGAGGTGTCCCTGGTGGTCGTCGGCCCCGAGGCTCCGCTCGTCGCCGGCCTGGCCGATGCGCTCTCGCATACGGGCATCGCCTGCTTCGGCCCGACCGCCGCGGCGGCGGCCCTGGAGGGCTCGAAGGCGTTCTGCAAGGACGTGATGGCCGCGGCGGGTCTGCCCACCGCGTCCCATCGCGTCGTGAGCGATCCCCAGGCCGGCCTCGACGCGATCACCGGCTACCCGACGGTCATCAAGGCCGACGGCCTCGCCGCCGGCAAGGGCGTGGTGATCGCGCAGGACGAGGGCGAGGCGCGCGAGGCGCTCGACGCGCTGCTCGTGGCGCGGCGCTTCGGCACCGAGCGGGTTGTGGTCGAGGAGCACCTCGAAGGGGAGGAGCTCTCGTTGCTGGCCCTGTGCGACGGGCACACCGCGATCCCGCTCGCCTCGGCACAGGACTACAAGCGGATCTTCGACGGCGACCGTGGCCCCAACACCGGCGGGATGGGCTCCTATTCACCGGTTCCCGCGGTCGACTCCGCGCGTGCCGCGGTGCTGTGCAGCGCGATCCACCAGCCTGTGCTCGACGAGCTGGCGCGCCGTGGAACTCCCTTCCACGGAGTGCTCTACGCGGGGCTGATGATGACCGCCGAGGGTCCGAAGGTGCTCGAGTTCAATGTCCGCTTCGGCGATCCCGAGACCCAGGCGATCCTGCCGCGCCTGCGCGGGGATCTGCTCGCGCTGATGCGGGCCACGACCGAGCTCGGCGGACTCGAGGGCACGCGACTCGAATGGGCCCCCGAGACGGCCGTCACCGTGGTACTCGCCAGCCGCGGGTACCCGGAGAGCTCCTCCAGCGGTGACCCCATCAGCGGCCTCGACGACGTCCCGCCGGACGTCCACGTCACCCACGCGGCCACCGCCCGCACCCGCGACGGCGCGATCGTCACCGCCGGCGGCAGGGTTCTCAACGTGACCGCACTCGGCAGCGATGCCGCCGCCGCCCGAGCCGCCGCATATGCTGCCGCGGACATGATCGATTTCCCGGGGAAGCAGCTGCGGCGGGACATAGCGCTGCGGGCGGCGTGAGCGGGCGATCGGAGGCGGAGTGACCGAGCAGCCAGGAGCCGCCGCCCAGACCTATGCCGAGCCGCAGGAGGAGTTCGAGGAGCTCGACGTCGACGCGCCGCTGGTGGGGATCGTGATGGGGTCCAAGAGCGACATGGACGCGATGGCGGCTGCCGAGAAGGAGCTCACCGAGCGGGGGATCAGGTGCGAGGTCCGCGTGATGTCCGCGCACCGCGAGCCCGATAAGGTCGCCGACTACGCCCGCAACGCGAAGCTGCGGGGGCTGCGGGTGATCATCGCCGGGGCGGGCCTTTCGGCGGCGCTCCCGGGCGTTGTGGCCGCGCACTGCGAGCTCCCGGTGATTGGTGTTCCTCTGACAAGCCGGACCTCGATCGCAGGCGGGCTTGACGCGCTGCTCGCGATTGCGCAGATGCCGCCGGGTGTCCCCGTGGGGTGCGTGGGGGTCGACAACGCCCGCAACGCCGCGGTCCTGGCCGCGCGAATCCTGGCCGCCTGAGCAATTGGCGCACGCTGAGCAATTGGCGCACGGACGGCGCTAGCCTTCCGGACAGCGGCGACATGCCCGACGTAATTCATGTGTCATCCGTGGCGGGCAGCCCCCTGCTCGACTCCGCCGGGGAGCGGCTGGGTCGTGTCGAGGACGTGATCGCGCGGCTCGATCAGGGACACGGCCTGCCTCCGGTGGTCGGGCTCCAGGCTCGGATCGGCGGCCGGGAGCTGTTCGTCCCGATCGACCGTGTGGAGCAGCTCGGCCCCGACACCGTGCGCACTTCCACGACCAAGCTGAACCTGGCGCAGTTCGAGCGGCGACCCGGCGAAATCATGCTTCGCGCGGACGTGCTCGACCGGAGCCTGATCAACGTGGCCACCGCAAAGCTCGTGCGGGCGCACGAGGTGGAGCTGGTGCGCGAGGGCGATGTCTGGCGGGTCGCCGGGATCGATCCGAGCCTCCGGCCACGGCTATGGCGGTTCCTCCCCCGCCGCTTCCGCGGTCACGACACCGAGCACCGGCAGTTCATCCCGTGGAGCGACATCGAGCCGTTCCTCCGTCACGTGCCGACGTCGCGGCTGAAGCTGGCCACGCGCCGCCTGCGCAGGCTCCACCCAGCCCAGATCGCCGACCTGGTCGAGGCCGCCTCCCACGAGGAGGGTGAGGAGATCCTCGAGGCGGTGGGTGAGGACAAGGAGCTTGAGGCCGACGTGTTCGAGGAGCTCGACGACGAGCACCAGGTGGAGTTCCTGCGGGAGCGCTCGGACAAGGAAGCAGCCGAAGTGCTCTCACGGATGGCGAGCGACGACGCAGCAGATCTGCTGCTTGAGCTCGATCAGGACAGGCGGCTGCCGATCCTCAACCAGCTGCCGCCCGCCAAGCAGCGGAAGATCAGGGGCCTGCTCGGGTACAACCCGTCGACCGCCGGCGGGATGATGAACCCGGACTTCGTCTCGGTTCCGAGCGAAGCGACCGTCGCCCAGGCGCTCGCGGCGCTCCGCTCCAGCGATCTGGGCCCCCAGCAGATCTCGATCGTCTGCATTGTCGACGCAGCCGGGAAGCTGGTCGGTGCCGTCTCGCTCGCCCAGCTGCTCCGGGCGGACGAGTCCGAACGAGTCGTAAACCTCGCCGAGTCGCTCCCGGCGGTGACGGTCGAGGCCGACCTGCCCGAGGTCGCGCGGGTGATGACCGACTACAACATGATTGCGATCCCCGTCCTCGACGGCGACGGTAAGCCTGTCGGCATCATCGCGGTGGACGACGTGCTCGAGCAGCTGCTCCCCGAGGAGTGGCGCTGGCGCGCCGGCGTCGCTCGCAGCTAGCTGGAAGCACGGCCACCACGCTGATACCCTCGGTTACACGGCTGTCATCCGGCGGCCGAAAGGATGCACGATGCTTCACCACGACGGGTATTTAGACAGCGACGAGCTACCGCGAAGTAGCAGGCTCGCGGCTGGCGTGGTGGATGTCGTCCACGGGGCGTAGCCCCGGCGACTGAGACCTCCCGCCGGCCGCGCAGCGCGGACCAGGCGAAAGGAGGTCGAGCACATGGCGAGCGGCGTCGATGAGCGCGAGCGCTTCGTGCTCGACTCCGAGCACGTCGGGGACATCCAGGGCGCGTTCGGCACGATCGGCCAGCACGAGGAGGCGCATCACGGCCTGCGGGCGCGTACGCTCGCGCTGTTGGCGATCATCGGCCCCGGCCTGATCGTGATGGTCGGCGACAACGATGCCGGGGGTGTCGCCACGTACTCGCAGGCCGGCCAGAACTACGGCACCAGCCTGCTGTGGGTGCTGCTGCTGCTGATTCCGGTGCTGATCGTCAACCAGGAGATGGTTGTGAGGCTCGGTGCGGTCACCGGTGTCGGCCACGCGAAGCTGATCAACGAGCGCTTCGGGCGCTTCTGGGGATGGTTCTCGGTGATCGACCTGTTCGTGCTCAACTTCCTCACGGTCGTCACCGAGTTCATCGGCGTCAGCCTCGCGCTGGGGTACCTCGGCGTGTCCGAGTACGTGGCCGTGCCGATTGCGGCCGCGGCGCTCATCGGGATCACGGCGAGCGGCAGCTTCCGCAACTGGGAGCGCTCGATGTTCGTGTTCGTGTTCGCCAATCTGCTGGTGATCCCGCTGTTCTTCATGGCCCATCCGAAGGGCGGGCCGATCGTCCACGACTTTTTCATCCCCGGGATCCAGGGCGGCGCGAACTCGACGTCGGTCCTGCTGATCATCGCGATCGTCGGCACGACCGTGGCCCCGTGGCAGCTGTTCTTCCAGCAGTCGAACATCATCGACAAGCGGATCACGCCGCGCTGGATCAACTACGAGAGGTTTGACACGTGGATCGGCGCCGTGGTCGTGATCGTCGGCGCGGCCGCCTTGATGTGCGTGTCGGCGTTCGCGTTCCAGCACACCCCCTACTTCGGCCACTTCACGGACGCAGGCGGCACGGCAAGCGGGCTCGACCACACCATCGGCTCGACCGCGGCCGCGTTCTTCGCGCTCGTGCTCCTCAACGCATCGCTGATCGGCGCCGGGGCGCTGACCCTCTCCACCAGCTACGCGTTCGGCGACATCTTCGGAACGAAGAGCTCACTGCACCGGAGCTTCCGCGACGCCAAGGGCTTCTACGCGCTGTTCTCCGTGGTCGTGGTCGGGGCCGCGGCGATCGTGCTGATTCCGGGTGCCCCGCTCGGCGTGATCACCGAGGCGGTGCAGGCGCTGGCCGGAGTGCTGCTGCCGAGCGCGAGCATGTTCCTGCTGCTGCTCTGCAACGACCGCGAGGTCCTGGGGCCATGGGTCAACAGCTTGTGGGTCAACGTGCTGGCCACCGTGATCGTCTCGACGCTGTTGCTGCTGTCGCTGATCCTAATGGCGACAACGCTGTTCCCGTCGATCGACGTGACGACGTTCTCGCTGGTAGGCGGGGCGGTGCTGGCGGGTTGCCTGCTGCTGTTCGGTGGCGTCATGCTGCGCTCCCGCCGAGGTAGTCGCGAGGTAAAGGTGATCCCGTCCAAGCCGGCCGTACCCAGGGAGCAGTGGACGATGCCGCCGATCGCGTTGCTCGCGCGGCCACGCGCATCGACGGGTCGGAAGGTGGCGATGCTCTCGATGGAGGCCTATCTGCTGCTCGCGATCGTGATGCTCGTGGTCAAGGCGGTGCAGTTGGCCGGCGGGTGATAATCGCCGCGTGACCTCCCAGTGATCCCCCGCTATACGCGACCCGAGCTGGCCGAGATCTGGTCCGACCACGCCCACTTCGAGGCGATGCGCCAGGTCGAGGTGGCGGCCGCCGAGGAGCTCGAGGGCCCGAGCGAGGAGGATCTCGAGGCGATCCGCTCCGCGACCTTCACGGTGCAGGAGATCGCCGAGCGCGAACGCGTGACCGAGCACGACACCGCCGCCTTCGTCGACGTCCTCGCCGCGTCGGCCGGTCCGGCGGGACGCTGGATCCACCACGGTCTCACCTCGAGCGACGTGCTCGACACGGGCCTCGCCCTGCAGCTGCGGCGCGTCGGCGAGCTGGTGCTGCCGGACTCGCGAGAGCTCGTGCGAGCGCTTGCCGCCAAAGCGCGCGAGCACGTGCACACCCTGTGCGTCGGCCGCACCCACGGCGTCCACGCGGAGCCCACCACGTTCGGGGTCAAGCTGGCCGGGTTCGCGTTCGAGGCCGATCGGAACGCGCGGCGGCTGGAGCGTGCCTTTGCGCAGGCGCGCGTGGGCGCCATCTCCGGGGCGGTGGGCACGTATTCCGCGACCTCCCCGGACTTCGAGCAGCGCGTGCTCGGAAGGCTGGGCCTGGAGCGCGAGCCGGTCTCCACTCAGGTTGTCGCGCGCGACCGGCACGCCGAGCTGCTCGAGGCGATCGCGCTCGCGGGGGCAGGCATGGAGCGGTTCGCGACCGAGCTGCGACACCTGGCGCGGACGGAGGTGGGCGAGGTGTCCGAGCCCTTCGCGGCCGGCCAGAAGGGATCGAGCGCGATGCCCCACAAGCGCAACCCGATCAAGTCCGAGCAGATCGTCGGTCTTGCGCGCGTCCTGCGCGGCAATGCGCTCGCGGGTCTCGAGGACGTCGCGCTCTGGCACGAGCGCGATATCTCGCACTCATCGGTCGAGCGGATCATCCTGCCCGACTCCACGATCCTGCTCGACCACCTCCAGCGTCGCACCCTCGGCCTGGTGCAGCGAATGGTCGTGGACGTCGAGCGAATGCGCTCGAACCTCGAGCTGACCTACGGCGGGCTCTTCTCCCAGCGCGTGCTGCTTGCCCTGGTGGAGGCAGGGGCCAGCCGAGACGACGCGTACCGCATCGTCCAGCGTCTCGCACAGCGCGCGCTCGACGAGCGGACCCCCTTGCGCGACCTCCTCGCCGCCGACCCCGCGGAAGCGGGACTCGACCTCGACGCGATCTTCGACTACGCCCCCTTCGTCCGCTACGCGGATGAGATCCTGGGGCGGCTGGACGCGATCGCTTAGACGACTGAGGCGCTTGTTACGGTGGCGCGCCAACTTTGGCCCACCGGGGCATCCTCAAACGCTGGGGGTCTCCTCATGAAGAAGGTCTTGAGGTGCTCCGGGATCGGGATCATCGGCGTCAGCTGATGAGGAATCGCGGCACCGCTCGGCCCTCGTTCGGAGGGTCCAGCGGCCGCCGCCCCCGTTGCTAGGATCGGCTGAGTGACTGCTCTCAGGGACCTGCCCCTTCTAGGCTCGGGCAAGGTCCGCGAGATCTATGACCTCGACGACACGCTGCTGATCGTCGCCTCGGACCGGATCTCCACGTACGACGTGGTCCATCCGACCCCGATTCCCGACAAGGGCCGGGTACTCACGGCACTCTCGACGTTCTGGTTCGAGCGGACCCGCGGGATCGTCCCCAACCACCTGGTGTCGGTGACCGACGGCCTGCCCGACGAGGCCCGGGGACGGGCGATGGTCGTTCGCAAGCTCGAGATGCTCCCGGTCGAGTGCGTCGTGCGGGGATACCTGAGCGGCTCGGGATGGAAGGACTACCAGAGCAGTGGAGCGGTCTCGGGGATCGAGCTGCCTCCCGGCCTGCGCGAGTCCGATCAGCTGCCCGAGCCGATCTTCACCCCCAGCACCAAGGCGACCGTCGGGCACGACGAGGCGATCGACTTCGACGGCGCGGCCGAGCTGATCGGCAGCTGGATGACGCGGGCGCGGCGCGTTAAAGCGAGGCTGGATGCCGAGCGCGCGGCAAGCCCGCGCGCATTGGCCGAGCGCGTGCGCGAGGTGTCGATCAGGCTCTACTCCTGTGCGGCGGAGCACGCCCGTGCGCGGGGGATCATCCTCGCCGACACCAAGTTCGAGCTCGGTCTGTCGCGAGACGGCGAGCTGACTCTCGGCGACGAGGTGTGCACGCCCGACTCCTCGCGCTTCTGGCCCGTCGACCGGTACGAGCCCGGCCGTTCGCAGCCGAGCTTCGACAAGCAGTTCGTGCGCGACTGGGCTTCGTCGACCGGCTGGGACCGCACGCCTCCGGCGCCGCCGATCCCCGAGGACGTGGTCGAGCGGACGCGCGAGAAGTACATCGAGGCTTACGAGCGGATCAGCGGCAAGCCGTTCGACGCGTGGCTCGAGCGGACCGGAGCGAGCACCGACGGAGATTCCTGAATTGAGGGCCCGGGTTCTGGTCCGGCCCAAGGAGGGGATCCTCGACCCACAGGGACAGGCGGTCGAACGCGCCCTTCCCGCGCTCGGGTTCAGCGGTGTCCGCAACGTCCACGTGGGGCGGCTGATCGAGCTCGACGTGGAGGACACCTCGCGCCTGCCGGAGATGTGCGAGCGGCTGCTGGCCAACCCGCTGATCGAGGACTACGAAATTGTTGATTACGAGTCCGGGGGGGACGGGAAATGAAGTTCGGCGTGATCCGCTTCCCCGGCTCATGCGATGACGTCGACGCGCTCCAAGCCGCGCAGCGAGTCGGAGGGGCGGTCCTGCTCTGGCACGCCGACCGCGATCTCCAGGGCGTGGATGCGGTGATCGTGCCCGGGGGGTTCTCCTACGGCGACTACCTGCGGGCGGGGGCGATCGCACGCTTCGCCCCCGTGATGGAGGAGGTCGCTGAATTCGCTCGCGAGGGCGGATTGGTGCTCGGAGTGTGCAACGGCTTCCAGGTTCTCTGCGAGGCGGGGCTTCTACCGGGCGCGCTGCTCCCGAACGTCTCGCTGAAGTTTGTCTTCCGCCAGGTCGAGCTGGAGGTCACCAATGCCGACACCCCGTTCACGCGCGCGTGCGCGAGGGGGGAGCGGCTATCGATCCCCGTCAAGCACACCACGGGGCGCTACTACGCGCCGCCCGATCAGCTTGATTGGCTGGAGGCAGAGGATCGGGTGCTCCTCCGGTACGCGTCCGGCCACAACCCCAACGGGTCCCTCCGGGACATCGCGGGCGTCTGTAACGAGGCCGGGAACGTGTTCGGGCTCATGCCCCACCCGGAGCACGCCGTCGACGCGCTGACGGGATCCACCGACGGGCTGAAGATCTTCGAGTCGATACGGGCCGATGTCGCAGACAGGGGTCTCCTCCGCGTGGCATCCAGCCCCGCAGTCCGATGATGTCCGGCTCCGTCCCGCCGCCGTTAACGACTAGCCGCCACCGAGCCCTCGGGCTCACCGACTACGAGTACGAGCTGATCGTCGAGCACCTGGGGTGCGACCCGGGCGAGGTGGAGCTGGCGATGCTGTCGCTGATGTGGTCCGAGCACTGCGCGTACAAGCACTCGCGCAGGCTGCTCAGCCGGCTGCCAACCTCCGGGCCGCACGTGCTGCTCGGCCCTGGCGAGAACGCCGGGGCGGTCGACGTCGGCGGGGGCCTCGCGGTCGCGTTCAAGGTCGAGTCTCACAACCACCCGAGCGCGGTCGAGCCCTTCCAGGGCGCCGCCACGGGCGTGGGTGGGATCCTGCGCGACGTGTTCGCGGTCGGTGCTCGGCCGATCGCGGTGCTCGACTCATTGCGATTCGGCGAGCCTGCGATCTCCGAGCGCTCGCTCTACCTGCTGGAGCGAGCTGTCGCCGGGATCGGCCACTACGGCAACTCGATCGGGGTCCCCACCGTCGGTGGCGAGATCTACTTCGAGCAGAGCTACGAACAGAACTGTCTGGTCAACGCGATGTGCCTCGGGCTCGCACCGCGAGAGCGGCTGATCCGCTCCGCGGCCGCGGGGCCCGGCAACGTGCTCATGCTGCTGGGGGCGCTCACCGGACGCGACGGGATCGGCGGCGCCTCGGTGCTGGCCAGCGCAGAGCTCGGTGAGGAGGATGAGGCCAAGCGGCCCTCGGTGCAGATCGGCGACCCGTTCTCGGAGAAGAAGCTGCTCGAGTGCTGTCTCGAGCTGCTCGACCGCGACCTGCTCACATCCCTCCAGGACCTCGGCGCGGCCGGCCTGACCTCCGCCGCCTCGGAGATGGCCAGCAAGGGGGCGGTCGGGATCGACGTCGATGTGTCACGTGTGCCGTTGCGCGAGCGCGGGATGGAGCCGTTCGAGATCATGATTTCCGAGTCCCAGGAGCGGATGCTGTGCGTGGTCGAGCCCGAGCGGGTCGCCGCGGTGATGGACGTGTGCGAGCGCTGGGAGGTGCTGGCGACGCCGATCGGGTCCGTCACTTCGGAGGACCGCCTGCGGGTCCTTCACCACGGAACGGTCGTCGCCGATCTGCCGGTGCACGTGCTCGTCGACGACTGCCCGCTCTACGACCTGGAGCCGATCCAGCCGGCGATTGAGGCCTATCCCGCGCCCACGCCGCTGCTGCGCGGCGGCGAGACCCCGGCGCAGACGCTGCTTGCACTGCTGCGGTCGCCCAATATCTGTTCCCGCCGGCCGGTGTTCGAGCAGTACGACGCGATCGTGCAGTCGCGCACGGTACGCCGCCCCGATGAGGCCGACGCCGCCGTCCTGGCACTGCCCGACGGATCGGCGCTCGCGGTCTCGATCGACGGCAACGGCCGCCGCGTCGCCTGCGACCCGCGCCGGGGCGCCGCCGAGGCCGTGTACGAGTGCGCCGCGAACCTCGCCTGCGTCGGCGCCGAGCCGCTCGGGCTGACCAACTGCCTGAACTTCGGCAATCCGGAGAAGCCCCACGTGGCCTGGCAGCTGAGCGAGGCGGTGGACGGGCTCGCGGAGGCGTGTGGGGCGCTGGGTATCCCGGTGGTCGGCGGCAACGTCTCCCTCTACAACGAGGCGCCGGGTGGTCCCATCTTCCCAACGCCCGTCGTGGGCATCGTCGGCAAGCTGCCGGACGCGTCACGGGTGGGGCGGTTGGGCTTCCGCGATGAGGGCGACGCGATCGCCCTGGTCGGCGAGTTCGAGCCCTCGCTCGCAGGCTCGGAGCTCGGGAAGCTCCTTGGCCGCCCGCTCCGCGGCCCCTTGCCGCCCGTGAAGGCGAATGCCGTCCGTGATGCGCGTGAAGCCGTTCGGGATGGGATCCGGACCGAGGCGCTCAAAAATGCACATGACATCTCCGAGGGCGGCGTGGCGGTCGCCCTGGCCGAGTGCTGCGTAGCGGGCGGGATCGGCGCCCGAGTGCAGCTGCCGGCGGATCTCGAGCTGTTCGCCGAGGCCCTCGGATGTGCGTACATCGTCTCTGGCGCTGAGGAGGCCGTGGCCCGGATCGGGACGGTGATCGGGCGGGTCGGCGGCTCTGAGCTCGAGATCGAAGGGCAACTCAATGTCGCACTGTCCGACCTCGGCGAGGCACGGGCGCGCGGGCTCGTGGAATTCGTGTGAACCGCGCTGCTAGCCTTAAATCCCAGGCCAGGCCGGGGATTGCTGCATGCCGTCTGTGAACGATCATCGCGACGGACCGCGCGACGAGTGTGGCGTCTTCGGGATCTACGCTCCCGAGCACGACGTCTCCAGGCTCGCGTACTTCGCGCTGTTCGGACTTCAGCACCGCGGACAGGAGTCGGCTGGCATGGCAACCGCTCCGCGCGGCGGGAGCATCATGGCGATCCGCGACCAGGGGCTGGTGGCCCAGGTGTTCAACGACCACATGCTCCGCTCGCTGGTCGGCGACATGGCGATCGGCCACGTGCGCTACTCGACGACCGGGTCCTCGGAGTGGGAAAACGCCCAACCGATCGTCCGGAACGACCGCCGCACGCTCGCGCTCGCGCACAACGGCAACCTGATCAACGCCGTCGAACTGCACTCCCAGCTGCGCGCGCGGGATGTCCCCTTCAGCTCGACCTCTGACTCGGAGATCATCGCCGCGCTGCTCGCCACGCACCCCGCGGAGCGGATCGATGATGCGGTGGCCGATGTCGTGCCGCAGCTCAAGGGCGCTTTCTCCACCGTCGTGATGACCGACGAGGCCGTGATCGCGTTCCGCGATCCCGCCGGCGTGCGTCCGCTGGCGCTCGGCGAGATGGTCGATGCCGATGGGCGTCCGTCCTACTGCGTGGCCAGCGAGTCGTGCGCGTTCGATCTGATCGGCGCCCGCTACCTGCGCGAGGTCCGGCCCGGCGAGATGATCACGCTGACAGAGGGCGGCTTCCGCTCGCGGATCGTCGCCGACTCCGACCGTCGCGCGTTCTGCATCTTTGAGTACATCTATTTCGCGCGGCCTGACTCGAAGATGGCGGGCACCGTGCTCCAGGTGGCGCGAGCGCGCATGGGCGAGATCCTGTGGCGCGAGGCGCCGGTGGAGGCGGACCTGGTGATCCCGGTTCCCGACTCGGGCAACGCCGCGGCGCGGGGGCTGGCGCGGGCGGCGGGCCTGCCGCAGGACGACGGCTTCATCAAGAATCGCTATGTCGCGCGGACCTTCATCCAGCCCGGGCAGGAGCTGCGCAGGCTCGGAGTGCGGCTCAAGTTCAACCCGCTGCCGGAGGTGGTCAGTGGCAAGCGGCTGATCGTGGTCGACGACTCGATCGTGCGCGGCAACACCACCCGCCAGAACATGCAGATGCTCCGCGACGCGGGCGCCTCCGAGATCCACCTGAGGATCTCGGCGCCGCCGATCAAGCATCCCTGCCACTACGGCATCGACATGTCCACGCGCGAAGAGATGATCGCCCACGGGCGCACGGTTGAGGAGATCGCCGCGGAGGTCGGCGTCGACTCGCTGCACTACCTTTCGCTGCAAGGCGTCTACGAGGCTGTCGGCGTCTCACGCGAGACTCATTGCGACGCGTGCTTCAGCGGGGAATATCCGCTCGCCGGTACCGAGGAGGCGAACGGCAAGCACGCGCTGGAGTCCGAGCTGCCGCTGGTCGGCGCCCGGCGATAAGCGGGCCTGCCTTGAGAGTCGGGGTCCTGGCCTCCGGCGCGGGCACCAACCTGCAGGCGCTGCTCGACCGCGTGCACGGGCGGGACGGAGTCGAGATCGTGGCGGTGGCGTCGGACAAGGTTGATGCGGGGGCGCTCCTGCGGGCTCGGCGGGCGGGCGTCTCGACGGGCACGTTCCCGCTGTCTGATTACGCAGGGCGGGCCCAGCGCGACGAGGCGATCGGCGAATGGCTCTCCTCGCACGAGGTCAAGCTCGTCGTGCTCGCCGGCTACATGCAGCTTCTGAGCGCCGAATTCCTTGCGCGGTTCTCGGGCCGGGTGATCAACGTGCATCCGGCGCTGCTGCCCGCGTTCCCAGGCCTGCGCGCGGTCGAGCAGGCGCTGGCATACGGCGTGAAGGTCTTCGGCGTGACTGTCCACTTCGTGGACGAGGGCGTGGACACCGGGCCTGTGATCCTTCAGCGGGCGGTGGAGATCCCGGACGCGCGCGGCCCCGAGGACGTGATGCGGAGGCTCTCGCCGATCGAGCACGCCCTGCTGCCGCAGGCTGTGGCCCTGATCGCCGCGGGGGCGGTGCGGGTCGATCCGGCGAATCCGCGCCGCGTCCTGATCGGCGAAGCGGACGCAGCCAGGGCGTTGCGGGGCGCCGGGGCGTCCTGATCTGGCGGTAGAGTTCGGCCGGGCATGGAGTCGGGCACGGAGTCCAGGAACCGGTTCGCAACGATCGCGCGTGAGGAGGTCAGGGTGGCGCGTGCCCTGATCTCGGTCTCCGACAAGACGGGCGTGGTCGAATTCGCCCGCGGGCTCGCGGAGCTCGGTGTGGAGATCGTGTCGACCGGCGGCACCGCCCGCGAGCTCGCCGCCGCCGGCGTCCCCGTCCGGGAGGTCTCGGACCTCACCGGGTTTCCCGAGATCATGGACGGCCGCGTCAAGACGCTTCATCCGAAGATCTACGCGGGTCTGCTCGCGCTGCGCGACGACGCTGGTCACATGCACTCCGCGGAGGAGCACGACGTCGAGCTGATCGACCTGGTGTGCGTGAACCTCTATCCGTTCGAGCGCAGCGTGGGTCGCCGGCTGGCCGACGAAGAGGTGATCGAGAACATCGACATCGGCGGGCCGACGATGATCCGCGCCGCGGCCAAGAACTTCGCGTTCGTCGCGCCGATTGTCAGCCCTGAGAGCTACGACGCCGTTCTGGCCGAGCTGCGCGAGTCCGATCGCAGGCTCTCGCCGGCCACGCGCGAGAACCTGGCGGCCGAGGCGTTCGCGTACACCGCCCGTTACGACACCGCGATCGCGCGGTGGTTCCAGGAGAAGCGCGAGGACTTCCCGCCGCTGATGGTGCGCGCATTCGAGAAGGTGCTCGACCTGCCCTACGGCGAGAACCCGCACCAGCGCGCGGCGTACTTCGCCCAGGTCGGCACGCGGTCCCACATCCTCTCGATGGTCTCGCAGCTGGGCGGAAAGCAGCTCTCCTTCAACAACCTGCTCGACCTGGACTCGGCGCGGCTGCTGGTCGGCGAGCTCGAGGGGCCCGCCTGCGTGATCGTCAAGCACAACAACCCGTGCGGCGCCGCCATCGCCTCGACCATACTGGCGGCCTACCGCCGCGCGTTCGAGTGCGACCCCCTGTCCGCCTACGGCGGTGTCATCTGCTTGAACCGGCGCGTCACTCGGCAGCTTGCGGAGGCGATCGTCAAGCAGTTCGTCGAGGTGCTGTTCGCGCCGGGGTACGACGCCGACGCGCTCGAGGTCCTCTCCACCAAGCCCAACATGCGCATCCTCGATGACCGCGAGCGCCGCGCTTGGCGGACTGCGGAGCCGAACCTCCGCCAGGTGGTCGGCGGGATGCTCGTGCAGGACCGCGACGCGATGCTGGACGAGCGATCCGACATGAAGGTCGTGAGCCAGCGCGAGCCGACCGAGTCCGAGTGGGATGACCTGGACTTCGCGTGGAAGACGTGCAAGCACGTGCGCTCGAACTCGATCGTGATCGCGAAGGGGCTCGCCACCGTCGGCATCGGTGCGGGCCAGATGAGCCGGGTGGACTCGGTACGGCTGGCGCTCGAGAAGTCCCGCTCCAGCCTGGAGGGTTCGGCGATGGCCTCGGATGCGTACTTCCCCTTCTCCGACGGGCCCGAGCTCGCGTTGGGGTCGGGGGTCACTGCGATCATCCAGCCGGGCGGATCGATCCGCGACCAGGAGGTCATCGACGCCGTCGATGCTGCGGGCGCGGCGATGGTGTTCACCGGCCGGCGCCACTTCCGGCATTGAGCGGGCAGGAGATCTCCCGGCTCGCAGGCGACCCACCGTCGCCGTGGGAGGAACGAAACGGCTTCAGCCGTGTGGTCAGGTCGGGCGGTCTCATCGTGGTCGCGGGGACCACCTCCGTCAGCGCGGAGGGTGTGGTGATCGGCGAGACCCCGCATGAGCAAGCGGTGGAGATCCTGCGCAAGCTCGAGCACGAGCTCTCCCGGGTGGACGCGTCGCTTGCGGACGTGATCCAGACTCGCATCTACGTGGTGGACATCAGCCGTTCCGACGAGGTTGGCCGCGCCCACGCGGAGGCGTTCGGCGAAGCGAGGCCGGCGATGGCGCTGGTCGAGGTCAGCGGCCTGGTCGATCCGCGGATGCTCGTCGAGATCGAGGCGGTGGCGGTGGCGGGGCCGTAGAGGTCGCCGTGGGGGCGCGGAGTTTGCGGCCCCCACAACCGCCCCGGCTAAGAAGGGGGCGTGAGGTTTTAGTGCCGAGGGGTGGAACCAAAACGTCACAGTTCTCCCTGCGAGCGCAGCCGCGACCCCCTGGGCCCCCACCCCCAGAGCATGTTGCCGCCACCATCCAACCATGGGCCGCCCGGGAATCGAACCCGGATCTCGGAGCTTAAAAGGCTCGTGCGTTACCGTTACGCCAGCGGCCCGGGCCCAGCATAGAAGCTGCCTGAAAGCCCTTCGCCCCCATGGTCTAGTGGTCCAGGACGCCTGCCTTTCACGCAGGAGATCGCCGGTTCGAATCCGGCTGGGGGTACTTGAAAAAACCTGCCAACTTCGGGCTAACCCGGCAGGTTCATTCTTCAGGGGTGATCCAAAAGCGGGTTCAAAGAGGCTGCAAAAGGCCGCGGCAGCCGAAACTGGTCTCCCGGTGGCTGGGCGCGCCTCTCCGAACCCTCGTTGTCGACCAGGGCTCTTGGGGTCGGACAGCCCAATCCGAACGAGCGATCTCCTGCGTTCGGCGAAGGAGCGCAGAGACCCATGATCGCACCGCGGGGCCTGGGCTTCTCGAGCGCACTCGCCGGCGCCAGACTCAAGTCGTCGTGCCCTGGCACGCCGTTGTTGGGGGCGATGCTGCGCTCGCGCGCCACTCCCCGGCGGGGCTCTTCCGCATCCCGTGGCGAAGCGGGCGCCGGTCGCGTCGGCCGTCGCGCTCATGCTCCTCGTCCAACCCAGGAGCCTGAGACGGGCTGAGCGAGGCGCCCGCACTCATGGCAATCCAGAAGTCTGCGCGTCCGACCACGCTCCCGGCACGGACTGCCGCATTGCCTGCCTGAGCGAGCATCACATCGATGCGAAGCGCGACGCTGGTCCGGCTCGATTGCGAGAGCGCCTGGGAGGGCAGGCCTCTTCTGCATTTCGAGGTTCGGAGAGTTGCGTTTAGCCCGATCCGACAGTCGATATGACTGCTCGGCGATCGGCTCGACCACCCTCCCGAAAGCGCGCTGACGCAATCGGACTTCTGGATCAGCAGGGAGCGCTGCCCGAGACCGTCTGCGTCTCGGAGGCGCCGCTGCCGTAGTCGGAGGCCGTGAGCGTGATCGAGTACGGCCGCTTGCTGCCCTGGCAGGCGATCGACTCCATGTAGCCGCGGTTCTGGCCGTTGATCGTCTTCGACTCGGGGAGCGGGTTCAGGACTTCGGTGATCAGCGAGCCGTACAGGCCAGGCTGATTCGCCACCTTGGTCGAGACGTCGGGCGGCAGCGAGATGTTGAGGATCCACCACTTGCCCTGGTAGGAGACGTGGCCGTCGTACGGCGCCGTCGACCCCGTCCTAAGCCCGGCGCAGGTGTTCTGCGAGGGCGCGTCGGGCGCGGTCGTGAAGAAGAACACCTGCGTGCTCGCGCCGCCGTTGAACACCTTCACGTATGGGTTGCACGGCGTTCCGGTCGACTGCGCCGGATCGCTCGACGGGCCGAGCTCCGAGTGAATCGGACCCTGCGCGATGCTCGACTGT
>Ga0187814_10000101_pt1 | contig 21484 bp, 21 predicted proteins | sample NC_S_4_FD_132450 | JGI IMG/M metagenome (GOLD analysis project Ga0187814, IMG submission 132450) | Wetland sediment microbial communities from Neuse River Estuary, North Carolina, USA - ASW-S_4 | ecosystem: Environmental > Aquatic > Freshwater > Wetlands > Sediment | place: USA: North Carolina... | reverse complement strand
GAAGGAGATAGTCCAAACGGGCGAGATAGGGGCTATCCGAGCCATCCACGTCTGGTTCAGCTACAACAATGCCGATCCCGCCAATATCAGGAACATGGTCGCCAACGGCGGGGGGGCCCTGTACGATATCGGCTGCTACGCGGTCTCGGTGTGTCGCTGGCTTGTGGGAGCGGAACCTTCCCGAAGCCTGGCCCTCGTCGAGCGCGATCCGGAGTTCGGCACCGACCGTCTGAGTACCGGCATCCTCGATTTCGGGGACGCGAGGGCGACCTTCACCGTCGGTACGCGCAGCCACCCCGTACAACGTGTCGAGGCGATGGGCCAAAAAGGCGCCCTTTCGATACTCCTGCCTTTCAATGCCTATCCCGACGTGCCGCTCGCGATCGAAGTCACGACCGGACTGGGCACTCGAACGATCGCCGCCGGCCCCTGCGACCAGTATGCTGAGCTTTTCTCCGCCTTTTCGAGGGCCCTGCGATCGGGCGGTCCAGCGCCAACGCCCATCGAGGACGGCGTCGCCAATATGGCGGTGATCGATTCGCTCTTCCGCTCGGAGGAGAGCGGAACCTGGGCCCCGGTCCAAAGTTAGTAAGGCCTCGGCGGGGCTTCCGCGCTCGATTGCCAACCATTGCAGTCCTGAGACACAAAGCCGTGAAACGAGTCCGATAATAGCAAAATGAGCGGGAGGTTTCGTATATGAACTATCGTGGCAAACGACGAGCCTGCGTCATCGCCTTTGTGGCGGTCATTGCCGTCCCGACACTCTTCGCCGATGCCGCGGCGTCTGCACAAACACCGGACAAGGCCTCGAATGGGGTCTATATCGCACTATCGTCCACGACCCAAACGGGCCTTATCACCCCCTCATTCCTTCTCGGGCAGGTGGATTATGCACGCGATCTCGGGAACTCGCGACTTTGCCGTTTGGGTTTCGGTCTGCGCTTTTCAAACTCCTCCAGAGGATATTCGCTCTCGACCAGCCTCATGGCAGACTATCTTTTCAGGCTCGGGGGGGGGAGGTCTGGCCATATGTCGGTATGGGTGCGAGTCTCGGATATGCCACGGGGGATTTGCCCACGGCTTCTGCATCCCCACCTTATGCCTTCGGCGCCTATTGTCCCTTCGGTCTGGAAATTCCCTTGACGCCCTTCATCTCCCTTGGGCTCGAGGAGCGTCTGAACATTTCAACGAGCGTCTGAAATGGTTTGATCGAAAATCATCGGTAATGGTCACCTTGACTCCACACCCCAAATAGTGTACTCATTCGTGATGAGCGGTAGAGATCTCGTGAAAAGACTTGAACGTGCTGGCTGGACCTTGGAAAGAATCACTGGCAGCCATTACATCATGGTCAATGAATCCAAGCTGCTTTCGGTCCCGGTTCACGCCAATCACGATCTTCCTCGCGGGACGCTCAACAAGCTTCTCAAGGAGGCGGGTCTCAAATGAAACCAACATCGTATCCAGCATCCATCACTTGGTCCGAGGACGACAAGGTATTCGAGGTTTCCTTCCCCGACCTTTCTGGCTGCATCACCTTTGGGCCATCGCTCGATGAAGCAAAAGCGATGGCTTCCGAGGCGCTTACGGGAGTACTTGAAGCAATGATTGCCCGTGGGATTTCTCTTCCCAGTCCCTCGCCGATGAAGGGCAAGCACATGTACGCGATCGAGCCTTCGACCTCGGTGTCCTTCGCTCTGTGGCTTCGAGAAAGACGCCGGGCGTCGGGAATGACGCTGACGGACGTTGCCGACAAGCTCGGTGTCAGATACCAAGTCTACCAAAAGCTCGAGGATCCACGGAAAACCAATCCGACGCTGAAAACCCTTGCGAAACTCGAAAAAGTTTTCGGGGAGCGCCTGATCATGGTGTAAGTTCGAACCTAGCGCCACTTCTGTTCCAGCCATAGCGGTCTTCGCGGCCCTCGGCGTCGCCCTGCGCGGCGTGAGCCGGGCCTGGGCCCTGCTCGGGGCCGTCATCGGCGTCGTCTCGGGGACCATCGGACTTGCGCTGGCCGCGAGCCCCCCGTCTCTGAGCGGCGGACTCTTCGTCCTCGCGGAAAGCTACCGACGAGCGGACGTCGCAGGCAGGGTCGCGCTGGGTTACACGGCCGAAGGCCTCGCGGCGGCCGCCAACGCGGTTTCGCCGGCCGGGATCCTCACCGCCCTCGGCATCTTCCTCCTTTCCCTGCTCATGCTGAAGGGGCCATTTGCCCGAATCACCGCCATTCTCGGAATAGTCACGGGCGTCTCGGGCATCTTCCTCGAGTCCTTTCGTCCTCTCGTCGGCGGGGCCTACGCGCTTTATGGTATCCTTCTCCCGGCGTGGTTCATCGCCGTGGCGCTGGGCATTGGTCGAGTACCGGAACGAAGTCGACTCGATACTTGACTTAGCCCATGACTTAGTCTATTTTGCGTTCGTGACCGTGAACATTCACGAGGCAAAGACGCACTTTTCGCGCCTCATCGAGCGGGCCGTCCATGGCGAGGAGGTCATCGTCGCCCGAAGCGGGAAGCCCCTTGTACGCATCGTGCCGATCGGAGGACCGACCCGCACACGCACTCCAGGTTTGTCGGAAGGTCATGTACGGATCGCCGACACCTTCGATGAACCCATTCCCGATTCCCTACTGGACGCCTTCGAGTCATGAGGGGATATCTGCTCGACACCCATACCTTCCTTTGGTGGACCGGGGAGCCGGCTCGGTTACCGACCGCGGTGCTCGGCATCCTGCGGTCTCCCGATTCCTCGTTGCTCCTCAGCACCGCATCGGCGTGGGAGCTGCAAATCAAGGTTGGGCTCGGAAAATTGCAGCTCGACGTGGCCCTCGAAGAGATCATAGATCGGGAAATAGCGGAAAACGGCTTGGCTCTTCTTCCAATCGAGCTTGCTCATATTATCGCTCTCGGCGCTCTTCCTCCCCTGCATCGAGATCCCTTCGACCGTATGTTGATAGCCCAGGCACGGGCGGAAGATCTTGTGCTCGTATCGGGAGACGGACTAGTCCGTGCGTACCCCGACGTGGCGGTGCTTTGGGCTTGATGCATACGCGCGAGCGCAATAACGGGAAAGAAGCCGGCTGCCGACCCGTCCGCTATTCCAGCTATTCCAACACCGCCCCGTTCACTCCCGAGGTCACCGACCTGCGGTACCTGGTCAGGAAGGGGCTGTCGACCTCCTGGACGTGCGGCTTCCAGGCCGCGCGCCTCCGCTCGAGCTCTTCGCCGTCGACCAGGAGGTCGAGGCGCTTGCCCGGTATGTCCACCGAAACCATGTCGCCTTCGCGCACGAGGGCGATGGGCCCGCCCGCGGCGGCTTCGGGCGAGACATGGCCGATCGCCGCGCCCCGCGTCGCCCCCGAAAATCGCCCGTCGGTGAGGAGGGCGACGGTCTTGTCCATGCCCATGCCCGCGAGGGCCGAGGTCGGCGACAGCATTTCGCGCATGCCTGGCCCGCCCTTGGGACCCTCGTAGCGGATGACGACGACGTCGCCGTCGACGATCTTCCGCGCCTGGATCGCGGCGTAGGCCTCTTCCTCGCTGTCGAAGACGCGGGCCGGCCCCTTGTGCACGAGCATTTCAGCCGAGACCGCCGACTGCTTCACCACGGCGCCGTCGGGCGCGAGCGAGCCGTGCATGACGGCCAGTCCTCCTTCGGCATGGTAGGGTCTGTCGACGGGGCGGATCACTTCTTCATCCTTCACCCGCGCTCCCCTGATGTTGTCCGCGACGCTTCGGCCCGTGACGGTGGGCAGTTCGGTATGGATGAGACCGGCTTCGGCGAGCCTCGCCATCACAGCCTGGACTCCGCCGGCCCTATAGAGGTCCTGGATATGATGGGTTCCGCCGGGGCTCATGCTGCAGAGGTGGGGAACCCTTCGTCCCATTTCGTTGAAGAGGTCGATGGAAAGCTCGAAGCCCGCCGAATGGGCGATAGCCGGAAGGTGAAGGGCGGTGTTGGTAGAGCCCCCCAGGGCGAGGTCGACCGCGATAGCGTTCTCGAAGGCCTTGGGCGTGATGATGTCGCGCGGCTTGATGTCCCGCTCGACCAGGGCCATGATCGCGCGCCCGACGTCCTTGGCCAGACGGTCGCGCTCGGCGTAGACCGCGGGTATCGTACCGTTGCCGGGCATGGCGATGCCCAGGGCTTCCATCATGCAGTTCATGGTGTTCGCGGTGAACATGCCCGAGCAGGATCCGCAGCCCGGACATGCGGCGTTCTCGATTTCCAGCAGCTCCTCGTCGCTCGCCTTGCCCGCCATGTGCCTGCCGACCGCCTCGAAGACGGTGGAAAGGTCGATATCCTTGCCGTTCCGGATGCCGGCGAGCATCGGCCCGCCGCTCACCACGATGGAGGGAATGTTGAGCCCGACGGCGGCCATCGCCATGCCGGGTATGATCTTGTCGCAATTGGTGACGAGGACGAGACCGTCGAAGGCGTGGCCCCTCGCCATCACTTCTATCGAATCCATGATGAGCTCGCGGCTGGCGAGGGAGTACTTCATGCCGATGTGGTTCATCGCGATGCCGTCGCAGACGCCGATCGTGGGGAATTCGATGGGGAGGCCGCCGGCGGCGTAGACTCCGGCGCGGACGGCCTCGACGATGCGTTTGAGGTGCACGTGGCCGGGGATGATCTGGTTGTAGGCGTTGGCGACGCCGATCCAGGGTCGTTCGATCTCCCAATCCGTATAGCCTGCCGCCTTCATCAGCGAACGGTGCGGCGCCCTGTCGACTCCCTTTTTCGCCCTGTCACTGAGCACCCTGTCCTCCTTCGCGGTCCGCGCGGCGCGGCAATCCTGCGGCACGCTAGCATCCGGGTACCACGCTGTCAAGAAAGACGGACGGGAGGGATCGGGGGGCTGTCCGGGGGTTTCCGACCATCGCGAAGAAAAAGCTCCGGGGGTAGAGACCATCTTCCCACAATGATGTATACTAACCGCGAGAGAGAAACTCGCGACATCGATGTAATGCCCTTTCCTGAAGATGATGTCGATCGGGGTGCCTGCCCGGCCATGCCGGAAGGGTTCTCGGTCGCTTTCCGCAAGCTGCAGTAAGGAACTTACCGCTCCGTTTGTCCAGAGCCCCCCTCATTCTCACTTTCTCGACGACCTCGGGAAAGGGGAAAAGCGTTTATCCTGGATAGGCGCAGCTTGAATTCCCGGCGCAAGGTCGCCGGGCGAAGGAAGTCATCATGGCGAAGAAAATCTATGTAGGGAACCTCAGCTACAACACGTACGAGGCCAGCCTGCGGGAGCTCTTCCAGACCTACGGGGAAGTGGCTTCGGTGAAGATCATCACCGACCGCGATTCCGGCAATTCCAAGGGTTTCGGATTCGTCGAAATGTCCTCGGACGACGAGGCGCGTGCAGCCATCGCGGGCATGAACGGCCGCGACGTCGACGGCCGCCAGCTCAAGGTCAACGAGGCGATGGACAAGCCCCGACGCGACAATTTCCGCTACTAGATGAGCCGAAGACCGGGCCCCGCAAGGGGCCCGATCCTTAGGTCGGATGAGGAGGAAGCGTGGCAAAGCCCAATTACCAGTTCGAGAAGCGCGCGAGAGAACTCGCCAAGAAGCAAAAGAAGGAAGAAAAGCTCAAGCGCAGGCAGGAGAACGCCGCCAAGGATGCCGAGGGCGCCGGGAATGCCGACGAAGCTGGAGCCGATCAGGCGCAGGAAGATGCCGGAAGCGACGGCGACGCAGAGGGCGCGAAGGTCCAGCCCTGAGATCGACCGGCGGGTCGCCATGCCCGCCCTGGTTTCAATTGAATCCGCCCTCCACTTTCCGGTATAGTGGCGCCCCATGAATCTCGAAGCATTCGTCCTGGGTTGCGGCGGCATGATGCCCCTGCCCCAGCGCCAGCTCACCAGCGTTCTCCTCCGTCGCGAGGGGGAGCTTTTTCTGTTCGACGGCGGCGAAGGCACACAGGTGTCGATCCGCCGGCTCAACCTGCGCTGGAAGAAGATCACCGCGATCTTCGTCTCGCACATGCACGCGGACCATGTCACGGGCCTGCCCGGAATCCTCATGCTTTCGAGCCAGGTCGACCGCGAGGAGCCGCTCTATATCTTCGGGCCACCGAGGATCGCCGAGTACATCGATCAGAGCAGACGCGTCCTCGACATGTATATCAATTACGAGATAATCGTGAAGGAAGTCCCCGAGCCCGGTACGGTCTGGCGCGGCGAGGGATTCTCCATCAGGGCATTCCAGCTCCGGCACACGAAGAACTGCTACGGCTACACGATGGAGGAGGAGCCGAGGCCCGGCGCCTTCCATCCCGAGCGGGCCGTCGAATTGGGCGTGCCCAGAGGTCCGATGTGGTCGAGGCTCCAGGGCGGCGAGACCGTCGCTCTCGGCGACGGAAAGCTCGTCGAACCTTCGCAGGTCCTCGGTCCTCCGCGCGCCGGCCGCAAGTTTTCCTATGTCACGGACAGCCTCTACTTCCCCGAGATCGCGCGCGAGGTGGCCGATTCGGACCTTCTCATCTGCGAAGGGATGTTCGAAGAGGCGCTCGTCCAGAGCGCCATCGAAAAGAAACACATGACCGCGCAGCAGGCGGCGAGGATAGCCAGGGCGGCGGGCGGCGTGAAAAAACTCGGCCTCATCCATTACAGCCCTCGCTATGCCGATCGCGAGCTCAAAATACTCCTCGACGAAGCCCGTTCGATATTCCCGGAAACCGTGCTCACCCGGGATCGGATGGATTTTCAGCTGGAATACGTGGACTGACGCTGTAACCGTCCGCCTGTCGAGACGGTTTTTTTCGCGATTTCCCCCTGAAGGAGTCAACGTGATTGAAGCGAAAGAGCTCCGCAAGAGCTACAACCGCGTCGAAGCGGTGAAGGGCGTCTCCTTCTCCGTCGAGCGCGGTCAGGTCGTCGGCCTACTCGGCCCCAACGGGGCGGGCAAGACCACGATCTTGAAGATTCTCACCGGCTACCATTACCCCTCGGAAGGCACTGCCCTCGTCGACGGCGTGGATGTCACCGAGGATCCCGTCGCGATCAAGCGGAAGATAGGCTATCTGCCCGAGTCCGCGCCCTTGTATCCCGACCAGAGTCCGGCGGAATACCTCGATTTCATGGCCGACGCGCGGGGCCTCGAAGGCGCGGCCAGAAAGTCGGCCATCGATCGCGCGGTGTCCTCCTGCTCGCTCGGTCCGGTCCTCAACAAGCCGGTCGAAGAGCTCTCGAAGGGTTTCCGCCAGCGCCTTGGCTTGGCCCAGGCCATCCTCCACGATCCCGACATTCTGATCTTGGACGAACCGACGACGGGCCTCGACCCCAACCAGATACTCGAGATCCGGACGCTCATCCGCGAACTCGGCAAGGAAAAGACGGTCATCCTCTCGACCCACATCCTCCAGGAGGTCGAAGCGGTCTGCTCCAAGGTCCTCATCCTCAACGAGGGCAGGATCGCGGCCCAGGGCACCGCCGACGAGATCGGCGAGGCACTCAAGGGCGAGGCGCGCGTGTCGTTCCGGGTCCGGGGCAGGAAGGGGAATCTCGAACATGGCGCCGTGGAGGCAGCCCTCCGTCGTCTCCCCACCGCCGGGGCCCTGCGTTCGCTCGAGCCGCAGTCGAGCGGAGCCTTCGACGTGGACATCGCCCTCGCCGGCTCCGCGGAGGGCGGCGAAGTCTTCGAATGGGCCGTGTCCGAAGGGCTCGTCCTCCTCGAACTCGTCCCGCACAAGCTCTCCCTGGAGGAGATTTTCGTCAAACTCACCACCGAAGGAGGAAAGGAATGAAGGGCTTCCTCCCCGTCTTCCGCCGCGAATTCCGCTCGGCCTTCAACTCGCCGATCGCCTATGGCATCATCGTCGCCTTCCTCGTCTTCACCTCGGCGTGGCTCTACTTCGTGTCGGGTTTCTATGCGATGGGCTTGGCCGACCTCTCGTCGTGGTTCGGAATGATGCCCGTGGTCCTCGCCTTCGTCGTCCCCGCCCTCACGATGAGGAGCTGGGCAGAGGAGTCGAGGCTCGGCACCGGCGAGCTTCTCCTGACCCTTCCCTTCGGCGAGTTCGGACTCGTCGCGGGCAAATTCCTCGCCTCCTTCGCCATCGTGGCGATCGCCGTCCTTCTCACCCTGCCCGTGCCCATCATGGCCTCCTTCCTCGGCAGCTTCGATCCGGGCGTCCTGGCGGGGCAGTATCTCGGAGTCCTCCTCGTCGCCGCGGCGGCGACGGCCATCGGGCAGTGGGTCTCCTCCAAGGCACGCAACCAGGTCAGCGCCTTTCTCGGCTCCACCCTCCTCCTTCTCCTCCTCGTGCTCGTCGACAGGGTGGGGTCCTTCCTGGGCACGGCCGGCACCCTCGCGGCCCTCCTCAATTGGATTTCGCTCGCGAGGCACTTCGGCGGATTCGGCCGCGGCGTGCTCGACTCCCGCGATCTCGCCTATTACCTCGCGGCGACTTTCTTTTTCCTTTATATGACGGCCTGGACGCTCGAGCGCCGGAAATGGAGCTGACAGCATGAATTCGAGAACAGGCAGAACGAGGGGAACTGTCCTCCTCGCGCTGACGGCGGCGGTCGTGGTGGCCGGACTCCTCGTCGCGGGGCTCTTCACCTTCCGCATCGACCTTTCCGCCGACCACAGCCAGAGCCTTTCCAGAGTCTCCAGGGAACTCTGGAAGCAGATTCCCGAGCATATTCATATTACCTATTACATTTCCCCGACCCTTTCCGCCCGGCACCCGGGACCGCGGGCCGTCGAGGACCTCCTGCGCGAATTCGAGGCCTCTTCGCGCGGGCGCATCGATCTTTCCATCGAAGACCCGACCACCGACGCCGGGGCCGTCGAGGCGCTCGGCATCCAGGGCAAGCAGATGCAGATCGTCGACCAGAGCGAGCAGCGCGTGGCGCTCGTGTACTCGGGCGTCGTCGTGCAGTACCTCGACAGGACCGAGGTGATACCCTTCGTCATCGACACCTCGACCCTCGAGTACGACATCGTCAAGGCGGTGAGGCGCGCGGTGAGCAACACGCCAGAGCAGCTCGAAGTGCTCGTGGGCGACGCCGACAAATCGCTGTCCAACGACTACAAGACGCTGAATGACGAACTCGGCAAGTCCGGCTGGCAGGTCGCCGAGCTCAACCGCGGCGACCCCGTGCCTCCCGACACGAAGGTGCTCCTCGTGCTCGGCGACAACGATCTGGACGACTACGATGTCTATCGGATCGACGAGTATCTCGAGCGCGGCGGCGATGTCTTCGTGGCGGCGAAGGGCGTGAACGTCGACGCGAGGCAGGATCTCACCGCTTCGCCCCTCTCGAAGGACGCCCTGCTCAATGCCCTGTCCATGTGGGGAGTGGCGGTCGGCAGGAGCCTTTTACTCGACCAGTCGGCCCTCACCGTGCCCTTCCAGCAGATGGCGCCGAACGGGACCCAGATCATCAACTATACGCCGTATCCGCACTTTGTCGTGACGAGACCGGAGAACGCTTCGCGAACCAATCCCGTGACCGCGAGGCTGGCGGGCCTCGATCTTTTCTGGCCCAGTCCCCTGACCCTCAAACCGATCGCGGGTATAAAGGAAGAGACGCTCGTCAAGTCGACGAAGAAAGCCTGGCTGCAGACCGGAAACTTCGCCGTCAGGCCGGAGGACGCGGCCGCCTTCGGCGCCGAGGCCGGAAAGACGGGCGGCCAATACCTTCTGGCCGCGAGCCTCCAGGGAGTCTTTCCCAGCGCTTTCGCCGGAGCCAAACTGCCCGTTCGGGCCGGGGCCGCGGCGCTCCAGCCGGAGCAGGGGCCGGCCGTTCCCGGCAAGCTCCTCGTGGTGGGGTCGGCCGATTTCGCGACCGATCTCATGAACATGACCAACTCGCAGTTCAACGCCTCCTTCGTGGCCTCCGCGGCCGATTGGCTTTCGTCCGGCGACGAACTGGCAGCCATCAGGACCCGCGGCGCCAGGGACCCACGCCTCGAGAAGGTCGTCGATCCCGCGGCGCGCAATTCGCTGATTCTCATGGCCTACGCGATCAATCTCGTCCTCGTGCCCGGGTTGGTCGCCATAATCGGGCTCGCGCGCCGTCGCAGACGCCGCATACTCGCCCGGATGGGCGGCGATCAGGCGCCGAGGGAAGGGCTCTCGAACGAGGGCGGAAAGGCTTAGGGGAGGAAGACTGATGATGCGATTCGAAGACAAGGTCAAATGGCTCGCCGGAGCCCTCGTCCTCCTTCTCCTCGCCTGGGGCCTGGGCGAATACTTCAGCCCCGAACGGATGCTGGCGCGCTCCGAGACTTCGACCTTCCTGGCCGGCAAGACGGCCACGGAAGCGGCGGACATCCTGGTGAAGGTGGGCGCGAACAGCGTCCATCTCGTCAAGAAGGGCGGCACGTGGCTGTTCATGGACGGCGCCGACACGCTTCCCGTCCGCCCCACCCGCGTGGAGGACTTCCTTTCGGCACTCGCCCGTAGCGGACGACGCAGGCCCGTCGCCAAGGCGGCTGATGCCTGGAAGAGCCTCGGCCTCGACGACGCCGGCGCCAAGTCACTCAAGATTTCGGACGCGGAGGGCAAGGTTCTTCTCGATCTCGACGCGGGGAACCGCGGTCCCACGGGTTCCGGCGTGTATGTTCGCTTCGCGGGCTCGAACACCTCCTACCTCGCCGACGCCGACATATCCACCTGGCTCGTGGCCGATCGCGGTTCCTGGCTCGATCTTCGCGAGCGGAACAAGGCCCTCGCCAGCGACGCGGTCCAGGCGATCGCCATGAACGCCACGGTGGATCCCTCCTCCCAGGCTCCCGGCTCGACGGCGAAAGGCAATAAGCCGAAACCGCCCTTCGCCTGGAAATTCGTGCGCGACGCCGACGGCTGGAAGGGCGGAAAGGCGACGCCCGGCACGGTCGCCGTCGATTCGACGGTCAGGGCGGCCCTCGATCTCGAGGCGGTGGATCTCGCCGCCACGGCCCCCGCCGGCGCCTTCGACAAGATAGGCGCCACGATCACTCTCACCGAGGGCAACGGCAAGACGCGCGTCATCGAGATGGGCGCGCCGGCCGGAAACGGGCGCTGGTGGGTGCGTGTCTCGGAGGACGGACAGGTCGAGCCCCTCGCCTTCCAGGTCTCCGCGTGGACCCTCGGATCCATCGTGAAGGACGAGGCTTCGTTCATGCAAAAGACAAGCTGAAAAACGTGCTTTTTGGCCAAGGGCCGCGCCGATGGCGCGGCCCTGCCTTTTTGCGAGCGCCCGGCGGGGCGCGGACCGCGCCGCGCCTGCGCGCAGGTTGTGCGCAGGTGCCGCCTGGACAGCGCGTCGACCGCTTTCCGTCAGTCGATGGCCGGGCTATAATCGGCCCGCGTCGCGGCCGGAGTTCGCATGACGCGGGCCTGCGGTCGAAACGATAGGCGACGCGGAGAAAGAGAAATGGCCAAAATCCTGATCGTCGAAGACGAACCCATTCTCGAGCTGGAACTGACGGAGGATCTGCAGGAGGCCGGTCACGAGGTGGTCGCCGTGGAAGCGAGCGGCGACAAGGCCATGTACCAGACGATCAAGTACCGTCCCGATCTCATCGTCATGGACATCAAACTCCACGGTTTCAGGGACGGCATCGATTCGGCCCGGCAGATACGGGGCTTTTATCCCACGCCGATCGTCTATCTCACGTCCTACGCCTTCGAGGAAGTGGGCGACCGGATACGGCTGACCACCCCCGCCTGGTATCTCCAGAAGCCCTATTCCCTCCCCGCGCTCCTCGAGACCATCGAGGGGGCGCTTTCGGGCAATCTGCCTCCCATCGCGTAGGGGCCCGTCCTCGCGGGCTCGGGGACCGGGATCTCAGCCGGCCGGACCCCGACTATCGCCGCTTCCGGCGGGCTCGAAGCCGAGCCGCGAAACGCAGCCTCCACCCGGCCGCTCCCCCACCTCGAAGGAGGCGCCGATCCTCGCGGCGTATTCGGCGCAGAGTATGAGGCCCAGGCCCGTGCCCGTTTCGCCCATGGTGCCGGGCGCCGTGACGCGCGAGTCGATACGGAAGAGCCGTCGCCTGATCTCGGGTTCGATGCCGGAGCCGCGATCGGCCACGGCGACGAAGGGACCGCCGTCGGCGCCTCGCGCGGCCTCGACTTCGACCTCGCCGCCGACAGGGCTGAATTTGATCGCGTTCGACAGCATGTTCCTGACGATGAGCTCGACGGATTCGCGTTCCGTCCTGAGCGGCGTCTCGACGAGCCGTTCCAGCACGCGGAGGCCCTTTTCGTCGAATGCGGGTTCGAACAGCTCGACGAGAGACTTCGCCGTCTCGGCCAGGTCGATCTCGTCGATCGATGTCGGATGGGCTTCCTGGCGGTTCCTGCTCCACAGAAGGACATTGTCGAGGAGCTCCGTCGCCTTTTCGAGGGAGGAGGCGAGGACGAGAAGGGCTTGCCGCTTGGCCCGAAGGTCGACCTCGTCGGGGATCAGATGCTTTCGGGCGTAGCGCGCCGAACCCGAAATCGGTCCGCGCAGATCGTGGGCGAGCATCGACACGAAAAGATCCTTGACACGGTCGGCCTCCCTGAGCCGGAGATTGGCGGCCGCGAGTTCCTCTCCCTGGCGCTCGAGCGCGAACTGGCGCCTTTGGGTCGCGAGGAGAAAGAAGCCCAGGAGCGACGTGGACGCCGTCGCGATCGCCAGAAGATAGACGATCGCATGGCCCTCCCCGAGCTCCTCGAAGCGATAGACCGGACGGGATGTCATCGACAGGACTATCTGCACGGCGCCTGCCGCCGTCGTGAGCGCGAAGGGCAGCGCGGTGATCGCGGCGGCATAGCGGTAGCGCCGGTCGATCCCCCGGAGCAGGATGGCCGCGGTCCAGGCGCCGAAGGCTCCCAGCGCGAGGGAGACCGCCGAGTTGCGGAAATTGACGGGGCTCCCACCCAGGATAAGGAGCGCAATGGCGACCAGCGGTACGGCGGCGTAGGCCATGCGGGGGAAGGGGCGGGTGCGGCGATAGACCCACGAGGCATGGGCGTAGCAGATCGCGCCGGCGACCATCGTCGAGTTGCCGGTCGCAAGCAGCGCATAGGGAATGCGACCGCGTTCGACGAAGAGGAGGGAGCCCGCCGCGACGAGGGCCTGGGCGAGTATCCAGAGTTTCCCGCCCGGAAAGGCGCCGGCGAGCCGGTAGAGGACGATCGCGAAAAGGATGCTTGCCGCATAGCTCAGATTGAGAATCCAGAAGAGGGTCTGGACGTCCAATCTCATGGCTTGCTGCGTCCGCGCATGGTGTCGGGAACGGCGCGGGTCAGCTCAACCTCCCGTCGATGCGAGCCAGAGCCGGTATCTGTCGGGATCGGGCTTGAAGGCGACGATTTTGGTGTCGGCGTCCTCCCGCGCCCGCTCGAGGGCCAGAAAGGCCTCTTCGCCGAGTCGCCGCGCCTCCACCAGACGTCCGGCGCGCGAAGAGAGCCCGATATAGAGCGGCAGGCCCGAAAGCCCCGAAGTTTCGGCGCGATCCCGCAGCTGGATCGCCAGTTTCTTATGGAATTCCTCGGCCATCCTCAGGGCATGTGCCGCGTCGAGGTTCGGCAGGATGACGGAAAAACCGTCCGTCCCGCGTTCGAAGGCGAGATCGCGAAAGCTGAAGAATTCGCGGATCGCCTTTCCGACGACGGCATAATCCTCGTCGTCCGGGCCGAGGGAATCGAGAGACATGACGAGGAGCGAAAGATCCTGTTCGATCGCCGCGGCCCGGGCCAACTCGCTGCCGAGACGCTCGTCGAGCCAGGACTCGTAGCCCAGCCCCGATGTCGGCGAAAAGAGTTCGGATCTCGTCGGCGCGTCGGCCGATCCGCCCTCGAGTTCAGGTATCGAGAATTCCTCGTCGCCGGCCGGTTCCGGTTCGGGCCCGGTCGAAGACCCCCCCGCGTCGAACTCGGGAATCGACGATTCCTCCGCGGCCTCGGCGAAAGCCTCTCCCCGCCGGCTTCCTTTTGCGGAAACGGCGGGCTCTCGCGCCGCTCTCCATCTCACTTCTTCGTCTTCGCGACCCGAAAGAAGGACGACGAGGAGGACGATGAGGAGCCAGGCGCCGAGGGCGATCGCCGCGTCGCGGAAGATGGCGAAGGCTGTCTGCTGGCTCACCGTGACGTAGAGACCGTCGACTTCGGCCCTGCGTCCGTTCCCGCTCCAATCGGAACGGAGAAGGATCGTCGTGAGGGCCGGGAACTCGGGACGGGGATCGCGCGAGAAATTCTCCGAGGTGGGCAGATAAGGCGAGCGGTCGGGCAATCGCCAGAGAATGCCGCGGTCGCGATCCGTCACCCAGACGGCGAGCAGTCGGGCATCTCCGTTGAAGTACCTGACCAGCCGCGAGCGCCGATCGGCGTCGGCGAGATTCGAAGCCTGTCCCGGAGGTCCGAGGCCCGCGACCAGCTCGCCGAAGGCCGCGCGCGATTCGGCCCCGCCTTCGTCCTTCGCCAACCAGAGACGACCGACGACCGAGAGCGCCGAACCCAGGATGACGAGAATGCCCAGGACGACGAGGATGGCGTTTCGTTTTCCGTTCATGCGTGCTCGAAGTATAGTAGAGGAAAGAGGAGAACGCCAGATGAGGATTCGTCGCAGAGCCTTGGCGGCCGGCTGGTATCCGCAGGACGCTCCGTCGATCCGACGCCTGGTCGAAGGCTGGGGGCCGCCTTCGACCAAGGCGACGGGAAAGGCGGCCATCGCCCCCCACGCGGGCTGGACCTTTTCGGGGCGGCTCGCGTCCATCGCCTGGTCGGCGATCGCCGAGGTTGAAACGGTCGTCGTCGTCGGAGGTCACCTTTCGCCTTCGTCCCCCGTCCTCGTCGCGCCCGAAGACGCCTTCGAAACGCCCTTCGGCACCCTCTCCGCGGACCTCGAACTCGGCGCCCGACTCGCCGAGGCCATGGCAGAGGCCAAGCTGCGCAGCGCCCCGGATCGCGACGTCGACAACACCGTGGAAGTCCAGCTTCCCTTCGCGGGCCTCTATGCGAAAAAGGCGCGCGTTCTTTGGCTCAGGGCTCCCGCGAGCCCGGCGGCCATCGCGCTGGGAGAGGCGATCCACGAGGCGGCGGCCAGCCTCGGCAGGCGGGTCGCCGTCATCGGCTCCACCGATCTCACGCACTACGGACCGGACTACGGCTTCGAGCCGGCGGGGAGCGGAGCCGAGGCGGAACGATGGGTGAGGGATGTCAACGACAGGGCTTTTCTGGACGCCCTCCTCGCCATGGATGCCGCGACGGCGATTCGCCGCGCTCGCGAAGACGGCTCGGCCTGCTCGCCGGGGGCGGCGGCCGCGGCCCTCTCCTTCGCCCTCGCCGAAGGGGCCGCGAGCGTCGGGGAACTCGCCTACGCCACCAGCCTCGACATCAGGCGCGCGCCCTCGTTCGTGGGGTATGCAGCCTTGGCGAGCCTTCAGTGATGCTCGCCTGGGGTGTTCAGCTCAGTTCGAGTTCGGCGACGAAGCGGTCGAAGGCTCGATCCAGATCGGAGAAGTCGGCGTCGAAGATGGCCGGGCGGCCTTCCGCGTGGAGCCGGAGGGTCGCGGCCTCCGTTATCGGCGATTCGCCTTCGATGAGTCGGCCGGTCTGCGCGGACAAGAGTTTCCGTGTGGTGTCGTCGAAGTCGCGGCTGATGTCCTCGAAAGCGAGATCGAGAATGGGGTGGGTGCCGAAATATCCTCTCGACGCGAAGTCGTCGTGGACCATCTTCATCCTCTCGCGGAAGGCCTCGATCCTTTCCATCCAGGTCGCGTCGTCCATCAGCGAAAGGATCCAATCGAGTTCGTCCCGGTACATCCGCCTCAGGGCGAGGGCGGAATACTTGTCGGCGTAATCGACGAGGTATCTCAGGAAGAGGCGTTGCCTTTCCAGGAGTTCGCCAGAGTCCGCGCCCCCGGAGCGCTCCGTCAGATCGATGAGCCGGGAAATCTGCCCGATCTTGCCTTCCACGGCGGCCAGTCTTCCGAGCCCTTCGCGGAAGCCCGAGTCGTCCCCGCGGGTCGTCGCGACCCCGGTCTCGCCCGAGCCTTCCGACGGCTTCGCGTCCCTGAGCGAAGAGAGGGCCGCGAGAAGCGTGAGGACGACGGCCCCGCCGAGGAGGACCGCGACCGTGAAGAGAAAGGTCATCCAGCCATCCATCCGCTTCTCCCGAGGTCCTCGGCGCCGCCCGCCGCCCGCTGCGCGAGGGCCCCTGCCGATTCCCTATGGAAAGTATACGTCTTCCCGGCGTCCGGGCAAAGCTCCCGGCTCGAGGGGAGTATCCGGGGCCGCTGAATCGCCCCAGGTTTGCCGGAGTCTTGGCTTCCGGAGGATGTCACACTATGTCCTCCCGGCGTATTGGGCGCCGTGCTCCCTGCTTCAAATTCTCATCCGCAACCATATGCAGCGTGGCACTTGCAAGAGATTGCTTGCTCTTGGGAAACGCATTACATTTAGGCGAAGGAAGGAGGTTGCAATGCGTGTTACAGCGACAATAACTTCCAAAGGCCAAGTAACGATTCCCAAAGCTGTTCGTGAGCAGCTCGGAAGTAAAGTTGTTGAATTTATTGCCGAAGATGGGCGAATCGAAATACGCCCTGTTGAGAGTGTTGCGGGTGCCTTTTCCGGGTATGCGAAGTTGGGGGCGACTATGGAGGAAGCCCGGCAGGCGACGTGGGGCGATGATGCCGGAGACTGAAAAATGGCTCCCCGATGCAAACACAATACTCCGCTATTTGCTCAACGATGATGTCGAGTTGACAGCCAAGGCGACTGAGTTCTGGGAGAGCGTCCGCGAAGGCAAGCGAATAGCCCTTCTGCGCGAGGGCGTGCTCCTGGAGTGTGTCTATGTTCTCCAACGGTTCTACAAGGTGCCTCGGGTCTCAATAGCAGTAAAATTGCGTGCCCTATTGGCCTACAAGGGGCTCCTGGCAACAGAAGCGGATATTCTCGACCAAAGTCTGGAATTGTATGGCCGAGAGACCCTGGATTACGTTGATTGTCTTCTATTTACGAGCGCTTTGCGAGACCAAGGAAGGCTGTTCAGTTTCGACAAGAAACTGAACAGGTTGATGACATCGGCCAAAGAAGGATTTGCCGAACCCTGACGACAAAAAACCGGTCATGATGATCGGTTTTCCCCAGGGTTGGATCGCGGCGAAGAGGAGTTCGGGCAGGGAACGGCCCGATGTCAACACGGCGACGACGCCCCAAGGCCGTACCTTCTCCATGCTCTCCAGTTCCACCAAACTGCATGCCAAAGCTTTCGCGTCACACGGCCTGGGAGCCAGAGACCTTATCGTAGTCTTGGTAAGAACACCCGGTCGACAAAAATTGTCACACTCGCCTTTTGTACCCGTCGAATGGATCAAGAAGTCGCTCGGAGACTTACGGGCCGCCGAGCCACTTCAGATCCGATTTTTCGGGGGTATGGTATGATGCGAAGGTATTTTATCGGTATCGGGGCGATCGCCTTGGCGTTCGCCTCCGGCTGCGTCAGCACGACGAAGGAGTTCGACAAGGTGCCAACGGGAGAAAGGGCGTTCGCGCGTACAATAGACATACGTGGCAAGACGATCTCGACGTATCCGCTCTACGAGACGGCCCGGAACATGAAGGAACTCGATGAAGGGGCTGTTCTCCAAGTCATCGTCGAAAACTTCCCGGCACTCATTGCCGATTATCAAGCCTGGAGTCGGATGACGGGAAATCCGATCGTCGAAATGACGGAACATGGCAACTACTACATTATCTACATCGAAAAACGAAAAATCGATGCGCGAGCCGGAAGGATGTCGCTGGTGCTCTCCAGCGACGGAATGCTCGACGTGCTCTCTCCGCTCGGCTTCGCCCTCAGCGCCGCGTTGAGCGGCACGGAGGTGAGTATCTATTTCCAAGGTCCGGGGGTCCATTTGCTGAAGCGTGGGTTCAAGGAAAAGCTCCCAGGCATCCAAGCGCCTTTCAGTTCCATCGCGAGAAAGGGCTTGAACGATTTGGGGCATGTACCTCCGCAAGAAAAAATCGCCGAGCTGATCGAGCTCGGCGCGGGATATCTTTCTTGCTGTCCATTTATCTTCGGGGGGCAAAGCGCGTGATCGATCCTGCAAAGCATCCTCGCATCGAACAGATCGTTGAAGAATATTACGGTTTCATCTTCAGAATATGCGGCAAGTTCTCCGTTCCAAACGACGAACTCAGGGACACCGTTCACGATATCGTCATAAAGATCCTGGATGGGGTAAATTCCTTTCGCGGCGATTGCAAATTTTCAACCTGGATATATCGCGTCGCGGCGAACCGATACAAATATGACTTATCCGGCAACATGACGACCAAAAACGGGGGGAGCTACCAGTACGACGAACTCAACCGGCTCATCTCGTCCGTGGAGTCCGGCCCTTTCCTGGACACGAAGACACCTCAGGCGATGACTGCCGATTCCGATTATGGCGGACAAAAGACCCTCGTCGTGGCGCCCGAGAACACGAACATTGAACTCGACCAGGGGAGCACGAGCGTCGGTGTGATGTTCAACCGCCTAATCGAGCTCACGAGTCTTACCTTGACACCCCAGATCGCAAACCACCGGGTTACAACGCAGAACTTGGAAGTGTACGTCAGCGCCGACGGGGTCAGCTATTCGAAGAGCGCGCTGGGCTCAGTTACGACGGCCGGTGGAAAAATTACGGTGAGCTTCTCGCCGGCTGTGAATGCCATCGCCGTAAAGATTCACTGCCTGTGGGACGATCGGACCGTGGATTACGAAGTGGACGATCGAGCGACCTTCGTGAACGATGCGGGCTCAATCGTGACGGTGACCTACCTTGAACAAAACCGGACTGCCGGTTACACCTACGATCATGAAGGGAACCGGACAGAAGAGACGCTTTCTGAGTCTCTTGGGGCGGATCGGGACTATGTGTACAGCCTGTGGCAGGGGACAAATCGCATCAAGACGGACGGGCGCTACGCTTATGTCTTTGACGCAAACGGCAACTTGACGGCAAAAGGCAAGAGCTACACCATCGGTAGCGATGGAACCGTCTCCTTCAGCCAATCAGCAGGCGAGTACTGGGCATACACGTACGACCTGTGGAATCGAATGGTGAGTGTCGCGAAGGGCAGTGCCGGCGTTGGAAGCGCACAACAGGTGGCGAGCTACGTCTATGATCCTGAGGGACTTCGGATCAGGAAGGTGGCGACGCTGACTGGGCTGTCGACGGACTACTGGTACGGCGTGGACGGGAACGTCGCCTATGAAAAAAGGAGCGATGGGCGGACTCGTGCTTATGCGTATGCGGTGGGGAGGCTCGTGGGCTACGACGAGAAGGTGGGAGTGACGACCACACGGTACTATACGTGCACGGATATTCTGGGGTCGGTCACTGCGGAGACGGATAGTTCAGGCAAACTGGTCGGGAGCAGGGAATACAAGGATTTTGGGCAAGCGGGAGGCACGATAGGCGGCCAGCCAAATCACGAGAGCCTGAATTGGTATGCAAACAGGGAGTACGATCCCGACGCCAATCTCGTGTATTCCGATGCTCGCTGGTACGACCCCGATTCCGGGACATTCACCACCGAAGATCCTGCCGAATACGGTTACAATTGGTACCAGTACTGTGGCTCCAACCCAATGACGTCCACAGATCCTACAGGATTGAATACTTCGGGGAACGGTACCGATCCCGTCACGGGCGGCGATAATGTATTCGTACCAGGCGTTGGTACTGTTCAACATCACGCAAATCCGGACCCACCAGTGAAAACGCCTCCACCACCGGTAGTCAACCCTTCGCCGACCCCCGCACCAACGCCAGCGAATGCACCTTCTGTGGACACTTTGCCGCTTATCCCACCTCCAACAGATCAAGGTGGCCTTGATCAAGACAACACCTTGTTTAATGCCTTGGTCGGATTTTTGACGTCTGGTGTTACTGCTGATTTGAACAAGCTGTATCATATTTTTGGAAATGCGGAGCATAACCTGGATGGATTCTTGAAGGGATTTGCGGGAGATCAAGCGAAAGCTTTCGGTGCGATTCAGAGTGCAACACAACAGCAGGTTACTGCGCAAGGGATAACAGGCGTCTTTGAACAAGTAATAACTGTAGATGGCTCCCAAATCACTGTACGTGGAACGGTAGTAAATGGAGTTGTCCAAATTGGAACTGCGTTTATCCCTTAGGAGACGTGTTCATGAAGATATCTTTTGAAGAGTTTGAAGAGATAGTTATGAAAGAGCTTCTGAGCGGTGACGATCATAACTTGGAGATTCTCAGAGCGCAGTTTTCATCAGCAGAAGTCAGAAGCAGAGAATTTACGGGAGTAGGATTCTATACCTACTTCCGGCCTGACGTGAATATGCCCAAAGTGGAGGGCAAGCAAGCATTCCAGTTTGGAGACCTGAAGGTTGATCTCCAAGGCGTGAAAGCAGGCGTTGGGTTTGTCCTTTTCATTAAGAATGGCTACTTAGATTTTCTTGAAGGATATACTTATGACGATCCATGGCCCGGGGATATTGATATCTTAAGTATAGGCTTCGAAACTAATGGTATAAGAGATTTAGAAAAGCTAAGTAAAATATGGTCTTTGTAAGATTATACATATCATCAAGCAGGGTCAAATCATAGGCACATCGATGAACCGTGCATAAAGGTGTCTTGAATTTAAAAATCAATCTATTTTGGTGGGAGCTGATCGAATCGATTAGTTAGGCTATAGAGAGAAGGGCCGCCAGAAACGATTTCTTCTTGCTACTGTCGCCCGCGCGCTCCGGCCTACCCGCGCCCCCCTTGCCGCTTCCCCCTCCCGGACCCTCCCTCTTGGGCTTACCCCCCTGGCAAGGAACCTATCGAATCCGGGAGGGGGAACGCTCAAAAGGGGGGCGCGGTTTCTGCACGCACCTGCGCTCGTCGCCGTCCTGGCTCCTTGCTCCGGTGCTACAGAAAGCCCTCCGCGCGCGGGCTCACGTTGCTCATAGCGAAAGTCGGTGCGCCGAACGGCCCATCGAGGGCCGCCCGGCGCAACCCCGCGAAGTCCCTCTCTTCCGAGAGGAACATCGCGGGGGTTTTTATGGCGATGTGATCCCTTTCCGATCAGAACTCGATGCCGTCATCCTCATGGCCTCTCTTTCTCGTGCGGGTCTTTTGTTCCTGTTCTTTCGTGAACGCAATGAGGCGTTTCCGGTAGTCGGCGAGTTCGGGACCGTTTTCGAGGATCAATTGGTGGAGTTCTGCGAGATCCGCCATGAGCTGGTCGATCTCCTTGGCGCGGGCCGAGCTTACTGCCATGACCTGCCGCTTGTCCTCTTCGAGGATACGAGAACGGTTTGTCGTCGCGGTGAGACGAGAGACGAGTGGTTCGTAGGCTTCCCGATGGAGGCGGGCAACCTCTTCGCCATAGGCCTTCATGTCGTAGAGCCAGGCTGCCGGGTTGGGGAGGACAATCTCCGGAAGCTTGGCGAGAGGGACGGCCATTTGTTGACGATAGGCGTTGTGGTTGCGGTTCTCGATGCCGGAACGCTCGACGCCGCGGGCAAGGCCGAAG
>Ga0187814_10000100_pt1 | contig 21501 bp, 21 predicted proteins | sample NC_S_4_FD_132450 | JGI IMG/M metagenome (GOLD analysis project Ga0187814, IMG submission 132450) | Wetland sediment microbial communities from Neuse River Estuary, North Carolina, USA - ASW-S_4 | ecosystem: Environmental > Aquatic > Freshwater > Wetlands > Sediment | place: USA: North Carolina... | reverse complement strand
CGTTCTCCACCTATGACGCTGTCCGTGAGCGCTGGGGCCCCGAACGCGCCGAACGGGTGCGCAAAGCGATGCTCGGGCACTACCGGCGCCTCGCGTTCGTCCGCACCGGCAGCGAGGACGAGGCGGTCGCGGAAGAGCGCGCGCAGGCGCGCGCCACCGCCGAGCGTTTCGGCCTCAGATATGACGAGATCGAGGGCAGCCGCGAACTCGTTTACCCGCTGCTATACGGTCCCTGGGATGAGCGATTCCTGGTCGTACCGAAAGGCGGCACAATCCGCCTGACCGATTTCCTCGCCGACGGCGGTGCCTAAACCGCCGGTTTGCGCTGGCCGCCATTGGACGGATTCCAATAAGCATCAACAGGAATGCGGCTAGGGCCGATCGTCACCAATGGGCTCGGTCGGGCAGGGCCGGACGGCTGCGCTGTTGACGCGCATGGCGTCGCGGCCACCGCCCGGTTCAGCCGGCGCGCCGCGGCCGACGGCAGCGAGTCGAGTTCTGCTGCGTTTACTGGCTAATCGGCTCGGCGGTGGGTAGGCACGTGGCAGTCTTGTACCGCCGCATGGGGAGCATGACAAGGGAAACATCTTGGACCGCATCGTCAAGTCGCTGGCACCAATGGCCCTCCTGGTGGCGGCCGCCGTTGTATTCGTGCTTGGTACCGCATTCCTGATCGCGTCGGACGCGGCGCTGTCATCGTCCTCTCTGGGCCCGTCAAGCGACCTGGCTCAGGCCGGGCGCTGGCTGCAGTTCCTGGCCGGGGCGTGTGCCCTGGGCGCGGTGTGCACCGCGGGCTGGGAACTGACCCTGCGCAGCGACTGGGCCGCGGCAGCGGAGATTGCCGCCGCGGCGCTCGGCACGCTGCTGCTTGTGATCGGCCTGGTGGCCTCCGCTGCCTCGAACGGGTCAAGCCCGGCCGGCCCGGTGACCGGCGCGGTCGGCATCGGAGTCTGGGCGCTCCTCGTGCTGAGCCGTGCCGCGCGTGCCTCCCTGGCAGAGCAGGGGACCACCGTCCCGGGAGGCGAGGGCGGGCGCAGGCGCCAGGCGGACCTGTGGCTGGCTGCCGCCATTGGCTTGTTCGTCCTGGCCATCGGGTACGGCTTGACCTCGGCTCCCGGCAGCGAAGGACCGGGCATCGCGGCGGGCCTGCTCGAGGCGGTCGGGGTAGCGGTGCTGGCCGTGTCCGTGGCTGCCGCCCGGTCACGGGGACTGCTGCGTTCCCGCCCGGTTCCTGGCGCCCTCATCGGCCTGGCGCTGCTGACATTGTCGTTCCTCGCGGCCGCGATCGTGGCCGGCCTGGCTTTCGGCACGCTCGCCGCGCTCGGGGCCGGCCTCGCGGTCGTCACCGCGGTCGAGCTGGCAGGCGTCGTGGCCCTGGGCCTGGCGGCTTGGACCCGGGTGCGGGAACTGTACAAGTAGGCTGCGCGGCTACGCTGCCGGGTCGTCCGGCACCCGGCTCAGCGCGATTCCGAAGTGCTCCCGGTACGCCGCCAGCAGCATGTCGTCGGTGCCCAGCCGCTGCTCGGTCCGGGTCCCGCCCTGGGTCTGGATGAGCATCCGGCCACTGATAGACACCCGGCCGCCCGGAGTCAGCCTGGAGCAGATCGTGCTACGGGTGAAGTGCGACAGCGGTGAGGTCTGCTGCCACCAGCACGTCGGGACGCAGTCGGCGAGCGACCGCTCGCGCGCCTCGATGCGGTACTGAGGCCTGCCGTCCTTCAGCACGTCGATGTCTCCTGCCCCGGCCTCCCCGTAGACCCGCGCGGCGACCCGGCTCACCTGCGCGCCGAGCGCAGGTCGCGCTCGTCCAGCGAGATCGGCTCTGCCAGGTGGATGCTCAGGTTCTCGAACGGCACCGTCAGCTGATGCGCACGGTGCAGCGTGCGCAGACCCGCCGCGTCACAGACAGCCGGTGCGGTGACGCCGACGCGGTTCAGGTAGGCAAGCACGGTCTGGTGATCCAGGGCATCCTCCAGAAAGCGCGAACAGCAGCCAGCGTAAGCACGCGTCAAGGAATGGGGTGACCAACGCGAACACTTCGCCCGGCCGCCGTATCACGCCGACGTGCGTGGTCCCCGGGAGCACCGCCAGTTGCGCGTCCGGCAGGAGTTCGAACAACTCCACCACGTCAGGCAACGGTGAGAAGTCGCGATCGCCGAAGATCAGCAAGGTCGGCACCTGCAGTGATCGCAGCTCGTCGGTCCATCCCGGGAACTCATGCACCATTGCCGACGCTTTGGCCGCGAACTCGTCGAAGTGCGCGGGGTCGGGAGCGAGCGCCTCGTAGGCGTCGCGCATCGCCTGGAAGTCAGCCGCGGTCGGCATGCGGTCGTCGTCGAGTGGCACGCTCTCCCGGCCCGGCGGGCGGTGGCCGTCCGCCGAGGCGACGATCAGCTTGCCGATCCGGCTGGGCGCGCTGAGCGCGACCGCGTACGCGACGAGACCGCCGAGGCTGAAGCCGAACAGGTCGGCCTCGGTGATTCGCAGATGGTCGAGCAGCGCGATGACGTCACCGGCCAGCGCCTCGATCGTCATCGGGCGGCCGGTGTCGGCGGTATGCCCGTGCCCCTGGAGCTCCACCGCGATCACTTGCCGGCTCGCCGCGAGGGGTTCGAGCAACGGCCCGAAATTGAGGTCGATGGTCAGCAGGCCACCATGCAGCAGCACGAGCGGCCTCCCGCTGCCGCGAATCTCATAGTAGAGCTCCAGGCCGTTGACTGGTGCGTACGTCATGCCGGGTCTGGGACGAGGTCGGTTACGTCGGGATGCAGTTTCGACAATGCCTGGTCGAAGGTTGCCAGTCGGCCTTGGTGGCTTCGTGCGAGCTGGGCCAGGTAGGCGTCGGTGACCTGGCGGTGGCCGACGACGCCTTCGACGTGCACGTCCGTGTAGGGGATGTCATCGGGCCAGAATTCGTGCCGGGGACTGGCTGCGGTCTGGCTGAGGACGGCGCGTGCCGCGGCGGCTGGCTGGCCTTCCCGGATGAGCAGCCGCATCAGGCTGCCCTGGGTGCTGGGGGAGGTGGCGAAGTTGCCTGTTGTGCCGGCGAACCAGTTCTCGGCGGCTGCGTGGTGGACGTGGTCGGCGACGAGCAGGGCGATGAGCACGTTGGCGTCGAGGAGGACGGTCACTGGTCGTCGTCTTCAAGCCGCCGCAGGTCTTCGCTGGTGATCGTCCTACCCAGGTGGACGACCGGGAGGCCGGTGCGGTCGCTGGTGGCCGTCTCGGCCGGGTGGCCGGAACCGAGTCCGCGACGCATGAGCAGCGCGACGGTCCGGCTCAGTGACTGGTGGGTGTCCCGGGCGATCGCGACGGCCTGAGCGTGGAGGTCGTCGGGGATGTCGATCGTGGTACGCATACCATCATCGTAAACGCCGCCTCATCATGATGCACTGATGCATTGTTGCCGAGGGGCTTGCTGTATGAACAGGCTGGCAACCATGACCTCTCCCTTCGACCTATCTGGCCGGGTGGCACTCGTCACCGGATCCTCTCGGGGCATCGGGTCGGCAATCGCCGACGGCCTTGCCCGCAGCGGCGCGGCGCTCATCCTCAACGGCCGGGACGAGGCCCGGCTTGCTCACGCGCTCGAATCCGCACGCCGTCGCATACCAGGCGCGGCATGGAGCTGTTGCGCCTTCGACGTCACGGACGAGGCAGCGATCAAGAGCGCTGTCGCGCAGTGCGAGTCCGCGATCGGTCCTATCGACATCCTCGTGAACAACGCCGGAATGCAGTTGCGTACGCCACTGACCGAGATCTCCCTGGAGGACTGGCGCTCCGTGATCGACACCGATCTGACAAGCGCGTTCCTCGTCGGGCGAACCGTCGCGCGCCGGATGATTCAACGGGGGCGCGGCAAGATCATCAACGTCTGTTCGGTTCAATCCGAACTCGCGCGACCCGGCATCGCCGCCTACACCGCCGCCAAGGGCGGTCTCCGCAACCTCACGCGGGCCATGGCGGCCGAATGGAGCCATGCGGGCCTGCAGGTGAACGGTCTCGCGCCCGGCTACATCCGCACCGAAATGACCCAGCCGCTAGCCGACGATCCCGAATTCGACACGTGGGTGCGCAACCGGACACCCGCGCGGCGATGGGGCCGCACGGAAGACTTGGCCGGGCCGGCCGTATGGCTCGCATCATCGGCGTCCGATTTCGTCACCGGACAGGTCATCTACGTCGACGGCGGCATGACATCGGTCGTCTAGCGGCCTGCGCGGGGTTTCGTACCGGAGAGAACAGGGTGAAGATGGTTAGCGAGAACCCCGGGAGGACAGCCTTGCTGAGCAAAGAGCGAAACCGGCTGCTGTGTGAAACGGGTCCGGCGACTCCGATGGGAGAGCTGCTGCGACGGTACTGGCATCCGGTCGCGGGTGCGGCGGAGTTCAGCCGGCAGACCGTGAAGGCGGTGCGCGTCCTGGGCGAGGACCTGGCTCTGTACCGCGATAAGAGCGGGAACTACGGGCTCGTGGACCGGCATTGCCCGCACCGCCGCGCCGACATGACGTACGGTTTCGTCGAGGATCGGGGGCTGCGCTGCAATTACCACGGCTGGCTGTGGGACCATACCGGCCGGTGCCTTCATCAGCCGTTTGAGGAGACGCGGCACCCGGCGGGCGGCTTCAAGGACAAGGTTCGCATCAAGGCGTACCAGGTGCAGGAGAAGGCTGGCCTGGTCTGGGTCTACCTGGGGCCCCGGCCGGCGCCGCTGCTGCCGGACTGGGACCGGTTCTACTCGCGCGGCTTCAAGCAGATAGCGATCTCCGAGGTCCCGTGCAACTGGTTCCAGTGCCAGGAGAACTCGATCGATCCTGTCCACTTCGAGTGGCTGCATGACAACTGGTCACGGGTGCTGCGCGGGGAGGACGGCACGCGTGGGCCGGCCCATCAGCGGCTTGGCTTTGACGAATTCGACTACGGGTTCGTCTACCGCCGCATCCGCGAGGACACCACCGAGAACGACGAGCTGTGGGCCACCGGCCGGGTGTGCTTGTGGCCCAACTGCCTGTACGTCGGGCATTTCGAATGGCGGGTACCCATCGACGACGAGCACACGCTCAGTGTCGGGTGGTTCACCGACGAGCTGCCTGGAGACAAGCCGTTCGAGCAGGACGTGATTCCCTGCTGGCACGCCCCTATCAGGGACGAGCGAACGGGCCGCTGGATCGACAGCCACGTCATGAATCAGGATTACATCGCCTGGGTGGGCCAGGGCGTCATCGCGGACCGGACGAAAGAGCACCTCGGGGAGAGCGACCGCGGAGTGATCCTCCTCCGCAAGAGGCTGCTTGAGGACATGGCGGCGGTGGCCGCGGGGCACGACCCCAAGGGCGTGATCCGCGATCCCGGCGCGAATCACAGCGTGCACCTGCCGATCATGGGCGGCCTCAACCGCCCGGCGCCCAAAGACGGGCCGCGTCCCTTCCCGTTCCTGGCCGGCCAGCCGGAACAGGTGAGACAGGAGTTCGAGCAGGCATGGCGAAATTGCGCGGCCGTATCGGAGGAGCTGACTGCCGGTGGCTGAGACCGCCACCGGACACCCACGCACCGCGCGCGAGGCCGCTGAGGCGCAGGCGTACGGCCTGACATCAGGCGACCTGCGCGCCTGGGCGTCATTCGCCCCGATCGAGATCTACTGGGCGCTCAAGCACCACCTCACCCCGGCGGCTGCCCGCCGCTGGGCGCGCGAAGGGCTGCGCGTCGGCGACACCGTGCGCGCGATCGCGCTCGAGATGACCCCCGGGCAGGTAAGACTGTGGGCAGATGCCGGCTTCGCCCCCTGCGACGCGGTCGAGGCGAAAGAGATGGGCGTACCGATTGAGACCGCCCTCGCCTGGCGTGCGGCCGGTTTCATCGTGCCTGACGCCGCGCTCCTGATCCACGACGGCTGGACCCTCGAGGAAGCGGTGCATGCACGGTATGCGGGCATCGCCGAGGAGGACCGCTGATGCGCTCGGCAGCCAGCTGACCGGCACTACCCCGCGCTGTCGCGAGCGTGCTCGCGCAACTCCCTGCGCAAGAGCTTGCCGGTAGGCGTTTTCGGGAGATCTGGCAGCACCTCGATGCGCCGCGGGTACTTATAGGCGGCCATCTGCTCGCGGCAGAAGGCGGCGAGTTCGCCGGGTGTTGCCTGCGCCCCAGGCCGCAGGCTGACGTATGCCCATACGGTCTCGCCGCGGTATTCGTCCGGCACGCCGACGACCGCTGCCTCGCGGACGGCCGGGTGCCGGAGCAGCGTGTCCTCGACCTCCCGCGGCCACACCTTGTACCCGGCGGCGACGATCATGTCCTTCTTGCGGTCCACCAGGTAGAACCAGCCGTCCGGGTCCATGAACCCGACGTCGCCCGTGTGCAGTTCCCCGCCGGGCAGCGTTTTCTCCGTCGCGTCCGGCCGGTTCCAGTACCCGGGCACCACCATGGGTCCGCTGGTGACGATCTCCCCGATCTCGCCGGGCGGCAGGTCGTTGCCCTCGTCGTCGACGATCCGGGCGACGGTGTTGAAGACCGGAACCCCGACCGACAGCGCTCCGCTTGCCGAGTCGACCGGGGCACGGCGGCCGAACGGCACCCCATGTGAGGGCGAAGTCGTCTCGGTCAGCCCGTAGATGTTGTGGATATACAGGCCGACCTCGCGCTCGAACCGCTCGACGATGCTGGGTGCGATCGGCGCGCCCCCGCTGTACGCCTTGGTCAGCGACGACAGGTCACATTCCCTGATCGTCTGGTCGTTGGCCATGGCGGTGAACGCGGTGATCGCCATCACGGTGAACGTACAGCGGTAACGCTCGACGAGCCGGTTGATCGTCGCGGGCTCGAACCGGTAGCCGAGCACCAGGGGCATCGGCACCAGCATCGCGACCCCGAGATGGCCGATAAGGCCGGTGATGTGGAACAGCGGGGCGCCCGCGAGCACGATATCGGCTGGCGTGAGGCTCATCCATTCCCGGTAGACGGTGGCATTGAACGTGACGTTGCCGTGGGTGTTCATGGCTCCCTTGGGCTCGCCGGTCGTGCCCGAGGTGTACGTCAGCAGCGCGACGTCTGACGGTCCGAGCGTGACCGGGGCGGGCCGGGCGCCGAGGTGCTCGCGCACGACTTCGGCAAGGTCGGCGGCGCCGGGGGTCGCCTGCCGGGAGTGGCCCTGCAGGACCGGGGGAACACCCTGCCCGCCCAGGTAGTCGAGCGGGCTCGTGGTCATCATGGTCTCGACGGCGGTGCCCTCGACCGCCTTGGACGCGACCGAGTTCCACAGATCCTGCAGGCTGACGATGGCGCGTGCGCCGCAATCGCGCAGGACGTAGCGCAGTTCGCGTTCCTTGAGCATCGGATTGACCGGGACCGCGATCGCGCCCAGCTTCCAGGCTGCGAGAATGCCGACCACGAACTGGGGAACGTTCTGCAGGAACAGCGCTATCCGGTCGCCGCGGCCCACGCCGCGCGCGGCGAACGCGGCGGCCAGGGCATCGCTTTCGGCCTCCACCGTGGCCGCGGTCACGGGAGTGTCGAAGTAGTGCAAGAACGGCCGGTCAGCCCCGGCGGCAAGCCCGGAATGCCACATCGAGAGCGCGTCGGAGCGCTCTGGCGTGATGTCCGCGGGCTTGCCCGGCTGGTAGAGCCGGAGCCATGGCTGGCCGGCATAAGCACTCGCCATTGCGTGACCTCTTTCACGACCCCGTCGGACTCTCCGCCCTGCCGATCATCCTCACAAACTTCCCTCGCCGTCTATTGCCCGGCGGGATGGCTATTCGCCGGGCGGTTGCCTTTCCGGCCGATGTCGGGGAGCGTGATGATCATGGATCTTCCGCTCGGCGATATCCGTGTCATCGACCTGACCGTCGCGCGGGCGGGCCCCACCTGCGTTCGCCAGCTGGCCGACTGGGGGGCCGACGTCATCCGCGTGGAGCCGCCGCCCGGTGACCAGGCCGCGCGGGACGCCCTCGGAGGCAACCGGCACGACAGCGACTTCCAGCACCTGCACCGCAACAAACGGTCGCTGTCCCTCAACCTCAAGTCCCCGGCAGGACGCGAAGTGCTGATGCGCCTGGTTGACACGGCCGACGTGCTGATCGAGAACATGCGTCCGCCTGTCAAGCAGCGCCTCGGCTTCGACTTCGGCGCCATCCACGCGCGGAACCCGCGCCTGGTCTACGGGTCGCTCTCCGGGTTCGGCCAGGACGGCCCCTATGGCGACCGGGGCGGGGTCGACCAGATCGCCCAGGGGATGGGCGGACTCATGAGCGTCACCGGGCTGCCGGGTACCGAGCCGACGCGCGCCGGGATCCCGGTGTCTGACCTGGCGGCGGGCCTTTACCTCGCGATCGGCGTGCTGGTCGCCCTGCACGAAAGGGACCGGACGGGAACCGGGCGCTGGGTGCAGACCTCGCTGCTGGAGTCGATGATCGCGATGATGGACTTCCAGGCCGCCCGCTGGACCATCGACCGGCAGGTTCCGGGGCAGGCGGGCAATCACCACCCAAGCAGTGTCCCGATGGGCTGCTTCGCCACCGCCGACGGGTACGTGAACGTCGGCGCCGCGGGCGGGCGCCTGCTGCATGCCTTCTGCTCGGTGATAGGGCTTGGATGGCTGCCGGATGACGCGCGGTTCGACTCGCTGGAGAAGAGGTCGGCGAACCGGGCGGAGCTCAACGCGCTGGTCGCCGCGCGGCTGCGGACCCGGACCACGGCTGCCTGGGTCTCGGCGCTGAACGAAGCCGGGGTGCCGTGCGGGCCGGTCTACCGGATGGACGAGGTGTTCGCCGACCCGCAGGTCGAGCACCTGGCCATGACCCAGACGGTGCAGCACCCGGTGCTCGGCCCGCTCGCTATAGTCCGCAACGCGGTGCGGATAACCGGGGGACCCGATACCGTCCGGACGCCAAGCCCGGATGTAGGCGACCACACCGACGAGGTACTCACCGGCCTGGGTTACTCTCCCGCAGAGATCGATCGGCTCCGTGCACAGGCAGTGATCTGAGAGGACTGAGATGACGTCACCGAGCCCGGCCGCGCACCTCCAGACGGGCACTGAAAGGCTGCTCGTCGAGGTAACTGGTCACGTCGCCACCGTGACCTTCAACAACCCCGGCAAGCACAACGCCCTGTCGGCCGACATGCGCGCCGCCCTGCCAGACCTGCTGAGGACGCTGAACGCTGACGGCGATGTCCGCGTGATCGTGATGACCGGCGCCGGGGACAAGGCATTCGCGTCGGGCGCCGACATCTCCGAGTTCGGCGAGCAGCGCACCTCCGCGGCCGCGCGGGCCAGCTACGACCAGGCCTGGGCTGCGGTGAACGACGCCTGGGCGAGCCTTGACAAGCCTGTCATCGCGATGATCCGAGGGTTCTGCATGGGCGGTGGGCTGCTCACCGCGCTGCAAGCTGACATCAGGATCGCCTCGGACGACAGCCAGTTCGGCATCCCGGCGGCCCGGCTGGGGCTGGGCTACCCGGTTTCCGGCGTGACGACCCTGATGAACCTGATCGGCCCGTCCTGCACGGCGGAGATGCTGTTCTCCGCCCGGCGGTTCTCCGCCGCCGAGGCCCTGCAGATGGGCCTGGTCAACCGGGTTGTCCCGGCCGGCAGCCTGCGCGAGGCCGTGCTGAGCCTGGCCGACAGCATCGCCCGCAACGCCCCGCTCACTGTCGCCGCGGCCAAGGCGGCGATCCGCGAGGCCGGCCGGCCGCGCGGACGGCGGGACCTGGCCCGTGTCGAGGCGATGGTCGAGGCCTGTTTCCAGTCCGAGGACTACCTCGAGGGCCAGCGCGCGTTCGCGGAAAAACGCCCGCCGGCCTTCACCGGCCACTGACCGCCTTCTGCCAGTTACAAGAGTTATCGCTGTCGGCTTCCGGGACAGCGCAGCCGGCAGCCGCACGCGGCCCGGCCGGATGCTCTGAGGTCAGGGGCCCCCCGCCCTCATCTATCGAGGTCGCGGGCCCCCTGCCCTCACCTGTCTGGCTTCGGTAAGCCTGCCGGACAACTTCAACATGCACATCTTCGCCGTGGCCGTGGGCGGCACCTGAGAACCGCCAACGGCCTTGCGCGATCAGGAGGCCGGGAAGTTGAAGTAGTGCAGGCTCACGTAAGGCGGATTGCCTCCGGCGCCCGAGACGAACACCAGGTACACGTTGTGGGTGCCCGTCACTTTGGAAATGTTCGCCGGGATCGTCTTCCATGAGCTCCAGCCGCCGGTATTCGCCACCGCGAACGAGCCGACCGGCGAATTCGACGGGTTGTCAAGCACCACCTCCACGAGGCCGCTGACGCCGTTGCCGGCGCCGGAGGCGACCCTCGCGTCGAACTGGCTCGAGCCCGATCCGAAGTTGATGTTGCTGTATTCCAGGTAATCACCGTTGGATAGCTGAGCTATCTGGTTGCCGTCCACGCCTGCGGGGTTGCTGTCCCCGGCGGCGGCCGTCACCGTGATGCTGCCCTGGTGCGCGCTGTCGCAGTCGGCCGAGATGTCCGAGGTCGCGGTCGTCGCGCACGATCCCGCGGACGACGTCGGGGTTGGAGTCGGGGTTGGGGTCGGAGTGGGAGTGGGGGTCGGAGTCGGAGTCGGGGTCGGGGATCCGCCGGTGGTCTGGTAGGCCGCCACGTAGGCGACGCTCATGCTCGCGCCCGAGGTGGTGGCGCTTGTCGGCGTCGTGCAGCCGCAGACCCCGTTCGGGTAGCCGCCGCCAATCGCCAGGTCGAAGATGACCGAGAAGTTGTGGTCGATCGCCGCCTGCCAGGTCGCGACCGGGACCTGGCTCTCCTTGACCTGGAAGAACTGGTTGCCGTTCAGGTACCAGGTGACGGATTCGGCCGAGGTATTGGTGCGGTTGATGATGATGGTGTAGGTGTTGTACCCGGTCTGGCAGCCGGAGCAGGACAGCAGCCCGCTGCCGATGCCGTTGGTCTCGTTGCACGGACCGCCCGGGTCGACGCCGCAGTGGAAGGTCCCGGAGTGCTCGGAAAGCGCGTTGACGTCCTCAAGGATGTCGATCTCCCCGGTCGATGGCCAGGAACCGGGGCCGAGCATCCAGAAGGCCGGCCAGTAGCCCAGGCCGCTGGCCGGATCGGGCTGCTCGATCGAGGCGGTGACCTCGAGTTCGCCGCCTGCCGGCGCTCCGACGTTGGCGGTGTTGGTCTGGATGCGACCGGACGTCCAGGAGTTGCCTGAACCGATCGCCTTGATCACCAGGTGACCGTTGCCGTCGAGGTAGACGTTGTTCGTCGAGTTGGTCATGGTCTCGATCTCGCCGGTGCCGAAGCTGGAGCCGGGACCCGTGTCGTACTTCCAGTTAGCCGAATTGACCGGCGACCCGGCCGCGCCCGCGAAGTTGTCGCTGAACACGGTCGTCCAGCCGGGTGGCGGGTTGGGGACCGTGGTGGCCGCGGCTGGCTGCGAGATCACGACAGCCGCCGCCACCACCCCGCCTATGAGCGTCACAACGGACGTCAGCGTTGCCATCGCGCGCTTCCTGCGCGCTTTGGAGATCGGCGTCGCTAACCACATGCCGGGCATCAGTGGGCCTCCTGTCCCGTGGACGGATTCGGACCCCACTCCCGCGGGTTTAATTGAATACTTGAATTAAGTGTCAGTCAAGACTGTGGATCGCTGATGGGCGGGGCCGGTAGTCCGCTTGGCGGAGCCGTCGATTTGGATTAGCTCGTATGTCCAGCCGAGACTTCGGGAGGCTCTCCGATGGGGTACGCGACCGCGATGTGGCAAGACTTCGGTGCGGCCCTCGCTACCGTTTCCGGTGCACTGACCGGCCTTCTGTTCGTCGCGGTCTCCGTCAAGAGCGACGTGCTGGCCGCATCGCGCAGCCTCAGCTCCCGCGCCGCTCTTTGTTGTCGCGCCTCAACCACCGGCAGCCTTGGGCTCGGAGCTGCTGGCTGTGGCCGTGGTATCGTGCGCGGACCCGCTCATCCTGGACCGGCGAGCTGGTCACGGAGCCGGTCGCGGCGTGGCCCGCTACATAGAAAAGTATTCCCCAACACGATCACCGCGGTGCTCGTCGGCGTTGCCGGGATCACCTTCCTCGTAAAGGCCGTGGCGGCTTGTACTGGCTGATCCCCGCCGCCGTGGCGAGTCTGTTTGGCGGCGTGGTCAACGCGTGGCTGTTCCTTGTCAGGATGACCGGCTAGCCCGTGCACCGGTGTTTCTACGGCACGATCACGAGAGGTACCGGTGCGTGGCGGGCCAGGCTGACCGCGACCGAGCCGACCATCCGATGCATGGCCTGCGATGAGCTCCCGACCACGATCGCTACGTTGTCGCCGGGGTGGGCGTCCCGAAGCTTCTCGGCCGCTTTGATCAGCACGTCGGTGATCATGCCCTGGCCGTGCTCGAACTCCCAGCGCTCCTCGCGGCCGCGCAGCTGCTCGCCGGCCTGGGCTTGCAGTTCCCGCGCCATCTCCTCGAAGCTCACTTCCATTTCGGCGATGGCATCCGCCGACATCATCTCCACGGTGGTCAGGTGGGCGACGTAGACGACCGTGATGGCGCCGGTGCGGCCGCGCAGCAAGCCGATAGCCGCGTCCAGCGCCCGGGTAGCGGGAGCGGACCCGTCGTACCCGACGACGAGATACAGGTTCCCAGTGGAAGGCATGACCGTGTTCATCGTGACTCCGGTGTTTCGCAGCCGAACCGATCGCAACTCATAGAACGGTACCGGCATGCCCGCCGTCGCCGCTGGCGAGCCCGTCCCTCCTGGCCCCCGCGCCGTAGCCATCGCCGCGCTGGGCGGCGGTGACACGCCTCACGCGGGCGAAGGTGACGCGGGCCCGGTCCCGGCGCCGATGGCGCGGATGGCGTCGGCGATGTCGGACAGGTCGCCGTCCTTCAGCTCCAGGCTCGCGGCCGGCAGCCACCCGTCGACCTGGCGGGGGCTACGGGCACCGACGATCGCGCCGGTCACCCCGGGGAAGGCCAGTGTCCAGGCGACGGCCACCGCGGCGGGTGTGACCCCGTGCCGTTCGGCGACCGGGCGCAGCGCCTCGGCCAGGGCCAGGTTGGCCGACACGGCCGGCTCGGTGAAGTCGGGATGGCCGGCTCGCCAGTCACCCGGCTCAAGGCGCGCCGCCCGCGCCGCGGTGAACGCGCCTGTGAGCAGGCCCGAGGCCATCGGGCTGTAGACGATCACCCCGGCTTGGTGCTCGCGGGCCCACGGCAGAACGTCGCCGGCGGCGTCGCGGTGGATCAGGTTGAACTGCGGCTGGATGGCGTCGACCGTGCCGATCCGCTCGGCGGCCTCCAGCCGGGAGATGCCGTGGTTGGACAGCCCGGCCGCGCGGATCTTGCCCTCGCGCTTGAGGTCGGTGAAGACCTGCCAGTACTCCTCCAGGGTCGTGCCGTCCTCGGCTGGCCAGTGCATCTGGTACAGGTCGATCCGCTCGACCCGCAGCCGCCGCAGCGAAGCCTCGACCTCGGTCCTGATGCTGGCCGGGGCGCCGACCCGCCGGGGCGTCGCGGACCGGTCGGCGGGATCCCAGACAAGGCCGCCCTTGGTGAAGACGTAGGGCCGGTCCGCCGCGGGCAGGCCGGCCAGCGCGGCCGCCACTACCTCTTCGGAGTGTCCCAGCCCGTAGACGGCGGCGGTGTCGATCCAGTTGATCCCGGACTCCACCGCGTGCCTGATGGCGGCGACGGACGCATCGTCGTCCTGGTTGCCCCAGGCGAAGGCCCAGTCGCCGCCGCCGATGGCCCAGGCCCCGAAGCCGATCCGGGTCAGGCGCATGCCGGTCGAGCCGAGCCGTGTCGTGGGAAGAAGGGTCGTCATGGTCGTACTCCTTGTCTTTGTAGGTGAGTGTGTTCAGCCCGCCGCGAGCACGCCGAGGGCGGCGCTCAGCGAGGCGATGATCGCTCCGCCGACGGTGACCGCCACGAATGACCGGGCGAAGCTGGTCTGGAAGAACTTGTGCCGCAGATAGGCCAGGGTGATCAGCTCGGTGGCGACCATGATGATCGCGACGCTGATCGCCGCGCCGCAGCCAGGAATCAGGAACGGCAAGGCGTGGAAGATGCCGCCGGCGAACGTCCCGCCGCCGGTGATCGCGCCGCGCAGCATCGGGTTCCCGCGCCCGGTGAGGTCGCCGGTATCCGACAGTCCCTCGGAGAAAGCCATGCTCACGCCGGCGCCCAGGGCGGTCGCCGCCCCGGTGTAGAACGCGGTCAGCGGGTGGTGCGTGGCCAGGACCACCGCGAATATCGGCGCGAGGGTCGACAGCGATCCGTCCATCAGCCCGCTCAGCGCGGGCTGGACACGCCTGAGCAGGAACGACTGGCTGTCCGTGATGACCGGTGAGACCTCGGTGTCCGTGATCGTAGTCATGTCGGAGCCCTTCCGGATGGGATGCTTGCCTCAGCTGGGCTCAGCCTTCCTGGTACCTGGGTGAGGCGGCGTCACACCGCCGTGTGATTCGCGTCGGACCTCGAGCAGTTCCAGCCCGAGCGCTTCGATCTGGGCCAGTACGCCGTACAGCGCGGCCTGGTCCGCCAGGGTGCCGGTCAGCAGCGTGTCCTCGCCTTGTGTCTGCGCATCCAGGCCAGGGAACGCGGCGCGCATCGTCCGGCCGAGCCGGCCCCGGATGCGGATCTGGTAGCTCACCGGGCACCGCGGACCGGGGCGACGACGCGGGCGAAGCGGGAGATCGAGAACAGGGACAGCGCCGCGAGCAGGATCGAGAAGGTCGCCGTGGCCGGGAATGTCCCGGTGAACCCGGACAGCACGCCCACGCCGACCACGGGAATGATCAGGCCGGCGTAGCACGCCACGAAGAAGGCGGATAGGGACTGACCGCGCCGGTCGGCCGGGGCCAGGCGGTTGGCCGTGGCCAGGCTGCCAAGGAAGATGGCGCCGGTGGCCACGCCCCCCGCCACCGTGCCGGCCAGGAACAGGGCCATCGCGGACTCGGCCAGGGCGGCGACGATCAGGGCGAGCGCGGCCAGGAACAGGCTCAGGCCGGCCAGTACCACCCGGCGGCTGCTGAACCGCGACAGCGCGACCTGGGTGACAGTCCCCACCGCGAGCAGCAGGAACACGACGGCTCCCTGGACAGCGTGGCTGCCCTGATGCAGCTGGCGGGCGATGAAGCCGGGCACCAGGGACGTGAACAGCCCGAGCAGGGCGAAGGCGGCGAAACCGGCCACACTGGCGGCGATGAACTCACTCCGGCCCCGCTCCGGCATGCCCAGCCCGGCGAAACGCAGGGCCGGCCGCGTGCGAGGGTGCACCGTCTCGGGGACGAGCAGCAGGATCAGGCCCGCCACCGCCAGGACCGCCAGGTAGGTCTCGAACACCAGCGTCGTGGGGTGCGGCGCATACTGGGCGAACAGCCCGGCGACCAAGGGACCAAGGCCCAAGCCGGCCATGTTCGCGGCCGTGGCCACCAGCGATGCCCGGCGGCTGGCCGACACCGGGACCAGTTCGGTGAGCGTGGCCGTCGCCGTGCCCGTCATCAGGCCCGCCGACAGCCCCGACACGATCCGGGCCGCGATGAGCGCCCCCACGTCGGGGGCCAGGATGAACACGATCGTGCTCAGCGCGCTGGCCCCGAGGGCCACGGCCAGCACCGGCCTGCGGCCGGCCTGGTCCGAGGTCCGCCCGGCCAGCAGCAAGGTCGCCATCACCGCCGCGGCGTAGACGGCGAAGGTCACCGTCACTATGGCCGCGGAGAAATGCCAGCGGTCCTGGTAGATCACATACAACGGGGTTGGCAGGGTGGTGCCCAGCATGGTGACGGCCAGCACCAGCGCCAGCAGCCAGAACGTGATCCGCCGCGGGACGGCCGGACCTCTGCGTCCGGTTGGCGGCGGCTGGCTGGTGCCGGGCCGGCCGGGCAGCTGCCGCTGGGTTTGCATGGTGGTCATGTCCAGCTCCTTTCGGTATGCGGGTGAGCATCAGCCTCGCGGCCGGCCGGGTGAGCCGGCGTCACACGACGGGGTGATCCGCACGTCAGCCTCGTCCGCCGGTTCGGGACGACGTACTGTAAGGAGCGGTGCCTGTCGAGGAGAGTCGCCGTGGAGCCTGCCGCCTGGCCAGGGGCTGCCGCCGCTCCGGCCGCCCCGGCTATCCGGGACAGAGTCGTCTCGCGCCCCGCGCTGTTCCGGCGGCTGATCCAAGCGCAGCGTGTCGTGCAGGTGTCGGCGCCAGCGGGGAGCGGCAAGACGGTCTTGCTTCGGTCCTGGATCGCCGAGTCAGGGCTGGCCGAGCGAACCGCCTGGGTGCCGGTGCCGGGTGAGTGCGACTCTCAGCGGTTCTGGATCTCGGTGGTCGGCGCGCTGCGCGACGCCGCCGTCGGGTCCGCGCTGGTGCGCGCGCTGACGGCAGCCCCCGACCTGGATGGCTGGACGGTGATCGAACGGCTGCTTGCGGACCTCGCCTCGCTCGGGGACCGAGTCTGGCTGGTGATCGACGACCTGCACGAACTGTGCTCGCCCGAGGCGCTGCGCCAGCTGGAGCTGCTGATCATGCGGGCACCGCCCGCCCTGCGGTTCGTGCTGGTCACCCGCCATGACCTGCGACTGGGCCTGCACCGGCTGCGCCTGTCCGGCGAGCTCACCGAGATCCGCGCGGCCGATCTGCGGTTCAGCCGGACGGAGGCGCGGGCGCTGCTTGACGGGGCCGGCGTGCCGTTGTCCGACTCCGCGCTTGCGGCGCTGTATGACCGGACCGAGGGCTGGGCGGCGGGGCTGCGGCTGGCGGCGCTGTCGCTGGCCGGGCACCCCGATCCGGAACGTTTCGCGGCCGAGTTCGGCGGCAGCGAGCGCACGGTCGCCGAGTACCTGCTGGCTGAGGTCCTGGAGCGGCAGCCGGAAGACGCCAGGCGGCTGTTGCTGCGGACCTCGATACTGGAGCGGGTCAATGGCGAGCTGGCCGACCTGCTGACCGGGGGATCGGGCGGCGAGCGGGTCTTGCAGCAGCTCGAGGAGGCAGGCGCGTTCGTCGTCTCGCTGGACGCACGGCGGTCCTGGTTCCGCTACCACCAGCTGTTCGCCGATCTTCTGCAGCTGGAGCTCAGGGGGAGCGCGCCCGCCGAACTGCCCGCGCTGCACGTTGCCGCCGCCGGGTGGTACGCGGAACACGGGTATACCGTCGAGGCGGTCCGCCACGCTCAGGCCGCGCAGGACTGGGGCCTGGCCGCCCGTCTGCTGTCGGGCCACTGGGTCGGCCTGGGCCTGGCCGGGCACGGCGGCACCGCGCACGAGCTTCTCGCCCGCTTCCCGGCCGGCGTGATCGCCGCGGATGCCGAGCTGGCGGCGGGGGTGGCCGGGGACCAGCTGGCCAGGGGATCGCTGGACGAAGCCGAACGGTACCTGGCTCTCTCCACCCGGGCGCTGGAGTCGGTTCCCGCCGACAGGCGCGGGCGCTCGCAGGTGGTACTCGCCGCGGTGCGGATGCGGCTGGCCCGTCAGCGCGGGGATATCACGGCCGTCGCCGAGGAGGCGCAACGGCTGCTGGCGCCCGCGATGACCGCCGGATCAGTTCAGCCCGAGCTGGGCGGGGACCTGCGGGCGCTGGCGCTGATCAACCTCGGCATCGCCGAGCTCTGGACGTCTCGCTTCGACGAGGCGGACCGGCACCTTGAGGACGGCATCGCCCTGGCACGCCAGATCGGCCGGCCCTATCTGGAGGTCACCGGCCTGGCGTACTGGGCGCAGCTGATGAGCTGGCGGTCTTTCCCGCTGGGGGCACAGCGCAGCCTGCAGGCGATCGAGCTGGCCAGCCAGCACGGCTGGGCCGATGAGCCGGTCGCCGGCGTCGCATACCTGGCCCTCGGCGTCACGATGGTCACCCAGGGACGGATCGAGGAAGCTGCGCGGGCGCTCGACCGGGCCGAGCGCACCGTCCGGACCGAAGTCGACCCGGCGGCCGGCGTGCGGCTGCACACCGGCCGCGGCATGCTCGAGTTCGTGAGCGGCCGCCAGGACGCCGCGCTGAGCGCCTTCCTGGCGGCCGAACGGCTCGCCAAATCGCTCGTCACGCCGCACACGCTCGCCCCGCGGCTGCGCTCGCACCTGCTGCAGACGCTCGCGCACCGGGGTGAGACGCTGCGCGTCGAGCAAGCCCTCGCCGACATGGACGGGCCGGAGCGGGAGCGGGGAGAGATACGCGTAGCCGAGGCATCGCTACGGCTCGTCCTGGACGACCCGAAGGCGGCGACCGCCGTGCTCGCGCCCGTCATCGACGGCTCGGCTCCGCTGCAAAACGCCCATCTCTGGGAGGTCCAGGCGTTCCTGCTCCAGGCGATCGCCTGCGACGCGCTCGGCGACGCGGGTGCCGCCAGGCGCGCCCTCGAGCGGGCTCTGGACCTCGCCGAGCCCGAATGCCTGCTCTTCCCGTTCCTGTACGATCCGGCGCCAGCGCTGCTCGAGCGCCACCGGCGGCACGGCACCGCGCACGCCAGCCTGATCGCCGAGATCCTGAACGTGCTGGCGGGCAGGAAACCCGGTTCACAACCGCCCGCACCACAGCGCCTGCGCGAGCCGCTCAGCCACGCCGAGACCCGTGTACTGCGCTACCTGCCTACCAAGCTCTCGGCACCAGAGATCGCCGATGAGATGTACCTGTCGGTGAACACGGTCAAGACCCATATGCGCCACCTGTACGACAAGCTCGGCGCGCACCGCCGCCACGAGGCGGTGGAACAGGCCCGCGCCCTCGGGCTGCTGGCACCGTCCCCGCGACGGCCCTGACCAAGCCCGGACCAAGCCGCCGCCGAAGCCATTCACCCGGCCGGGTGACGCCGGCTCACCCTCGCGCGCCGCAGGCTTGGACTGTCCGGAACCAAGCGACCCAACTGCGGGAGGCCTGACATGACCACCACTCTGCCTGAGGCACGGCACACCACATTCGTCCGATCTGGCCGCGACGAGCGGGCGGCGGCCCCGGTCGTCGCCTTCCTCGGCACCGGGCGCATGGGCGGGCCGATGGCCGCCAACCTGGCCCGCGGCGGCTTCGACGTGCGCGTATGGAACCGTACCGTCAGCCGCGCCGAGGCCCTGGCGGCAGACGGCGCGGTAGTGGCGAGCAGCCCGGCCGAGGCCGTCCGGGGCGCCACGATCGTCATCACGATGCTGGCCGATGGGCCCGCCACCGAACGGGCCGCCACCGGGCCGGATGGCTTCCTGGCCGCGGGTCCGGGGGTGATCTGGGTGCAGATGGCCACCGTCGGGATCGAATGGACGGCCCGGCTCGGCGGTATCGCCGCCGCGCGCGGGGTGGTTTTCGCCGATGCCCCGGTCTCCGGCAGCGAGGGCCCGGCCCGGGCCGGCCAGCTGACCATCCTGGCCAGCGGCCCGGATCAGGTCCGGGACGTGCTGGCCCCTGTGTTCGGCGTGCTGGGCCGCGCCACTGCCTGGCTAGGCCCGGCGGGCCAGGGCACCCGGGCCAAGCTCGTGCTCAACAACTGGCTCGCCGATCTGACCGAAACGACGGCGGAAACCCTGTCTTTTGCCCGGCGGCTGGGCCTGGATCCGGCTGAGATCGTGAACCTGCTGCAGGCCAACCCGCTGGGTGCGCCGTACGCGGTGCAAAAGGCCCGCACGATGCTGGCCGGAGACTTCAGCCCCGCGTTCGCGCTCAAGCACGCGCTCAAGGACGCCGAGCTCGCGGTGCAGGCCGCGCACGCCAGCGGCGGCACGCTCGCGCTCACCAGCGCGCTGCTCCCGCGCTGGCGGGACACCGCGGCCAGCGGGCACGCCGATGACGACCTCGCCGCGGTCTACCTCACGGCCTGACCAGTGGCCCTATTCTTCGGCGGTCCGGCCGATGAGCTGGATGGACTCGCGCGTCTGCGGATTGAGCAGCTGAAGAAGCGGAGCCGCCGCACTCTGGAGTCGTCGCACGGCATCGACCAGCCCGTCGCCAGGAACGGCAGCGCCGTCCGGCGACCTGTCTATCGCCGCGAGCGTGCGGGCCATGACCCCGCCGAGGTACTGCGCCTGCTCGAGGAAACGCCGCGCCACAGGGTCTTCGATGAGCACAGGCGCGCCTACCAGCAGCATCATCATGTACGTCCGGAAGCCATCGGACGCGGCCCCGCGGTCGCCCGATCCATCGATCGCTGACGACACAGCCTTGGCCGAACGAGCGCCCTGGGCCACCACGATGGCGGCCTGAGCCGCGACCGCATGGCCGCGTTGCGCGGCCTGCCGCCTGTTGAGCAGCTGATTCACCACTAGGACTGTGATCAGCAGCACCAGCAGCCCTGCCACCGTGTCCGTGGTAAGCGGGCGGGCCGCCCACCAGCGTCGCTGCGCGGCGTCAGTGAGTTCGACGATGACAAGCGCGAGCGTGATCAGCATCGCCAAGACGGCAGCGGGCCACCCTGTCAAGCGCATGGACACCAGACGACTCTACGGGAGCGGGCCGGCCGTCGACGGGGGACTACGACGGGAGCAAGGTCAGCGCGGTGAGCTGGCCGTTGCGGATGCTGAGGACCGGTGAGCCGAGCTGGCCGACCTGGACAATGCCGAGGCTCCTGGGGATGTAGTAAGGGGAGTAGACGGGGTCCTGGAACTGGGTGCTGCCCATCCCGTACTGGCCGGGGAGCTGGAGGCCAGACAGCAGCTCGCCGATGTCCTGGTTCCCGTTCGTGCCCTGGGTCAGCGCCCAGGCCGGCGCGGTGATCCACGTGGTGCCGGACGCCGTTCGCGCGCTGATCACGACCGGGAAGTCCGGCGCGACCGTGAACGTGCACCCGCCGGCCCCCGGCCCGTCGCCCTGCACGTGCAGGGTGACCGACGCCGGCAGGCTCGCGGCCCTGGCGGGAGTGCTGAACGTGGTGGTCGCGATGGCCGCGAAGTCCTGGTAGGTGCCAGACTGCGCCCCCTGGCAGGCGGCCGGGAGCGTGGGCGCTGTCTGCGGGAGCGGGGTCGCGGGCCCGGCGGTGAACTGGGTAGTCGAGACCTCACGGAATTCCCCGCCGCTCCAGGCGTAGCCGCGCTCAATCTCCCATTCCTCGCCGTTCGGACCGAACGGGAGGTTGCCGGTGTCGATTCTGTCCAGGTCGCCGCCGCTGAACAGCTCGGCGTAGGAGTTGCCGGGCGTGGTGTTGTCCGTTGAGGCGTTCCCCGTCGGGATGAGCGTGCCCTCGCCGGGACCGGGCGCCATGGTGCCCCAGCCGTGCGGTCCGTTCGTGAAGGCGATGTAGGAGCCAGTGCCATCGCCGCTGAAGAAGCCGTTGGCGATGAAGGTGGCGTCGGTCATGCCGGATAGCAGGGCGCCGGTGATCGTGGTATCGATCGGCTCCATGCGCACCACGGGATAGGTGGTCGCCCCGACCTGGCTCCACGTTGCGGCACCGGCAGCCCACTTCCAGAAGGTGACGTGGCCGGCCTCGTCCCAGGCGGCGGCCTCATAGCCCCCTGGCACCGCTATCGGCGCGGTGGCCCGGGGCATGCCCGAGGCCTGGAGCAGGCTGGCAGTGGTCGGCCGATCGTTCAGGTGGTCCAGGTCGGCGTTGAGCACCTTGAGGACGTCGAGCGCTGCGAAGGGGTCGGTGGCCGG
>Ga0187814_10000099_pt1 | contig 21546 bp, 21 predicted proteins | sample NC_S_4_FD_132450 | JGI IMG/M metagenome (GOLD analysis project Ga0187814, IMG submission 132450) | Wetland sediment microbial communities from Neuse River Estuary, North Carolina, USA - ASW-S_4 | ecosystem: Environmental > Aquatic > Freshwater > Wetlands > Sediment | place: USA: North Carolina... | reverse complement strand
CAGGCCGCACTGGATTCGGTGCGCCCCTACATGGAGTCCCACGGCGGCAACGTCGAGCTGCTCTCGCTCCAGGACGGCGTGGCCCGGATCCATCTCCGCGGCAGCTGCTCGGACTGCTCGGCCTCGTCGCTCACCCTCGAGCTGGCGATCAAGCAGGCGCTCGAGGATGCGGCGCCGGACCTGGAAGGGCTCGAGGTCGAGGGCGTCAAGCCCTCGACCATGGGCGGCGTCGGGCTGCCGATGGTCACGAACTCCGCCCCGACCGGGATGGAGCTGCCGATCAGCTCCTCCCCGGCAGCCCCGGCTTGGTATGAGGTCGACTCGTTGGGCGAGCTGCCGGAGGGCACGATCGCGCCGGCGCTCGTGGTCGGCACAGCGCTCGTCATCGCCAACGTCGAGGGAACGCTGCTCGCCTACAGCAACGCATGCGTCGGCTGCGGTGGGCCGCTCCACGAAGCCTCGCTGCAGTCCGGTGCGCTCTCGTGTCCGGGGTGCGGGCGCTCGTTCTTCCTGCCTCGAGCGGGGCGCTCGATGGACGACGACCGGCTCCAGCTCGTGCCGGTGCCGCTGCTTCGTGAGCAGGGGCGAGTCAAGGTGGCGCTCGCGGTATGAATGAGAACGGCAGTCGCGGCCGCCGGCTGATCGCCGAGGCGGTCGCCGCCCGCAGGCGTGCGGAGGTGGTGGCTGGCCTTCGCGGTCTCGCGCGCCCGGGGACCCCGCTCGCCCGGCGGGCCGACGGGGACCTTTCCGCGGGTCCGCCGCCGGACGTGGAGATGTGCGACCTGTGCGGGGTCACGATCCCCACCGATCATCGTCATCTCCTGCACCTCGTAGAGCGCCGGATCGTGTGCGCCTGCGAAGCGTGCTGGGTGATGCGCTCGGGGGAGTGCGACTACCGCCCAACCGGCAACCGGACGCTGTGGCTGCCCGACCTCCAGATCCCCGACGACCTGTGGGCGGGACTTCAGATCCCGATCGGGCTCGCGTTCTTCATGCGCTCCACTGTGACCGAGTGCGTGGTCGCGATGTATCCGAGCCCGGCCGGAGCGACCGAGTCCGAGCTGCACTTCGAGTCCTGGGGACGGATGACCGAGCTCAACCCGGTCCTGTGCGACCTGGAGCCAGACATCGAGGGGCTGATCGTCAACCGCCTCTCTGATCCGGCTGGATACGCGATCGCCCCGATCGATCGCTGCTACGCCCTGACGGGGGCGATCAAGGCGAGCTGGGAAGGGATCTCCGGCGGTACCGGGGTGGAGCTGGCGGTGACGACGTTCTTCGAGGGTCTGCGCGAGGAGGCACTGATGACCCCGACCGAGGTGGCCCAATCGTGAGCGTTCAGGAAATCGGCGTCAACGGCGGGAGCCCTGTACCGGCGCTGCCCGAGCCGGAGTTCGCGGTGATCGGCGTGCGCGCCGTCCGCTACGCGGCCGCACCGGCGCTCACGCTCGACCTCCAGGTCTCGGAGCCGAGCGGTCGGCCGGTGTACATGATCGCGCTGACGATCCAGCTGATGATCGAGCCGGCGCGCCGGAGCTACGACGAGGCGACGCGCGCGCGGCTGGTCGAGCTGTTCGGGGCTCCCGAGCGCTGGGCAGTGACCACGCGGAGCCTGGTGTGGGCTCAGCTCGACGTGCTGGTGCCCGCGTTCACAGGCACGACGACGGTCACCGTCCCGGTCGCGTGCAGCTATGACCTCGAGCTCGCCGCCTCGAAGTACCTGTACTCGCTGCCCGACGGCGAGGCCCCGCTCGCCCTGCACTTCAACGGCACGATCTACTACCCCGGCGACGACGGGGGTCTGCAGATGGTGCTGGTGCCTTGGAACAAATCGATCGACTTCCGGATGCCCGTGTTGGTGTGGCGGGAGACGATCGAGCACTACTACCCGAACACCGGCTGGGTGGCGCTGCGCTCGCAGACGCTCGAGGCGCTCCAGCGAGAGAAGTTGGATCGCGGGCTGGCGACGCTCGATGCGTGCATGGAGGCCCTGCTGAAGGAGGCGCGCGGTGCCTGAAGCGCTCGAGCAGCTCGTCTACTCGCTGCTGTACGAGGGCTACGCGCTCTACCCGTACACGCCAGGAGCGATGAAGAACGCGACGCCGACGCCGTTCGGAATCGTCTACCCGCCGGTGTACGCGGCCGAGTGCGCGGGCGCCTTCGACCACGCCCGGCTCGAGTGCCTGGCGGAGCCCGCTCCTGGGGCGATGGTCGCCGCGACGCTCCGCTACCTGACGGTGACGGGCGAGCGCCACGAGGCGGCCGAGCGGCGGGTGGAGGTGGGGCCGATCATGGTGGGCGAGCGGGACACGGTGAAGTTCGCGGGCGGGCGCTTCACGCTGCGCTCCACGCCTGGGTCGGAGGGCCGGATAAGGGTGCGCTGCTGCGTGCACAACACGTCGGCGGTGGTGCCAGGGCTCAGCCGGGGCGAAGCGCTCCGGCAGTCGATCCTCTCGGCTCAGCTCCTAGTCCGGATCTCCGGCGGGCGCTTCCACTCCCCACTCGAGGCCGGCGGCGAGAGCGTCAACACTTACCCGGTGCTGGTGGGCGACGCCGACGACGCCGTTCTCGGAACCACGATCGTGCTGCCCGACCACCCGCAGCTGGCCCCCGAGAGCCGCGGGAACCTGTTTGACTGCAGTGAAATCGAAGAGGCGTTGCTATTGCACGTGCAGGCGTTGAGCGAGGGCGAGCGGGCCGAGATCGAGCGCGCCGATCCTGCGGTCCGGGAGATGGTGGCGCGGGCGGCCGCGGCAACCCCCGAGGACATCATGGCCCTGCACGGTCGAGTGACCCTGCGTGACCCGGTCACGACCGAGCCGCCAGCCGAGCCCGACGGCCTGCCCGACCCAACCGCAGGCGAACCCGAGGCGACGGTCGGCGGGGTCCGGTTCGTCCCGGGCGGACGCGTGATTCTCCGGCCGGGACCGGACGCCGACCTGCACGCGCGCCTCCTCGAGGGACGCACCGCCACGGTTGAGCGGATCCTCGTCGACCTGGACGGCAAGGTGCATCTCGGCGTGACCATCGATGACGACCCCGGGCAGCAGCTGCTGCGGGAGACCGGCCGGTATCTGTACTTCTTCGCCCCGGAGGTGGAGGTGATCGAGACGTGAGCTCAGAGGAACAGCTACGCAGCATCCTCGTCGCCGGCGTGGGAAACGTCTGGCTCCGGGACGATGGTTTCGGCGGGGAGGTCGCGCGCAGGCTCGAGCAGCTCGAGTTGCCCGCAGGGGTGACGGTGATGGATGCGGGCACTGGCGGCCTCGATCTCGCCTACGAGGTGATGCGCGGCTACGACGGACTCGTGATACTCGACGTCTCCAAGCAGGGCGGAGAGCCGGGGACGCTCTATGTGATGGAGCCCGACGAGGAGTCGGTCCAGGGCGGGATCGAGGACGGCGAGGTCATCAACCCCCACGGGATGGACCCGCAGACGGTGCTGCGGTTCGTCAAGTCGATCGGCGCATGGCCCGGGCGTGTGGTTGTGATCGCGTGCGAGCCCGCTGATGTCGAGGAGATGGGGTGGGGCATGTCGAGCGACGTCGAGGAGGCCGTCGACCGCGCCGTCGGGCTTGTGCTGGACACCGTTCAGGAGCTGCGCGCTGGGGCCCCGCTCCAGCCCGCGGAGTGAGAGGGCATGCACGAGCTGTCGCTGTCGAGCGCGATCGTCAACACGGTCGCCAAGCACGCGGACGGTCGACGGGTGACCGTCGTCAACCTGCGGGTGGGGCGCCTACGCCAGGTTGTCCCGGACACGCTCGAGTTCTACTTCGAGTTCGTGGCGCGCGACACCGTCTGCGAGGGCGCGCGGCTCAAGCAGGAGGTGATCGAGCCGCGGCTTCGTTGCAACCCCTGCGGGCGCGAATGGGAGATCGAGGTCCCTGCGTTCCGCTGCCCGACGTGCCGCGGCAGCGATTTCGAGATCGCCTGCGGCGACGAGTTCGAGGTTGAGTCAATCGAGGTCGAGGAGGCCGAATGCATCGCACGAAGGTGACGGTGGTCGAGGAGGCGCTCGACGCCAACAACACGATCGCGACCGCCAACCGGGCGGACTTCGACCGTGACGGGGTCAAGGTGGTCAACTTCATGAGCGCTCCAGGTGCGGGGAAGACGACCCTGCTCGAGCGCGTGGTGGGTGAGCTTCCCGGAGTGCGGGTCGGCGTGCTCGAGGGTGACGTGCAGGGCTCGCTCGACGCCGACCGGCTGGCCAGCCTGCACGTCCCGGTCACGCAGCTGAACACCGACCCAAGCTTTGGTGGCGAGTGCCACCTCGACGCGAACATGGTCCGCTCGGCGATCCCCTCGCTGCCGCTCGATCAGATCGACCTGCTGATCGTCGAGAACGTCGGCAACCTGGTCTGCCCAGCGGAGTTCAGGATCGGGGAGGACGCCCGCGTGATGGTGTGCGCGGTCACCGAGGGCGAGGACAAGCCACTCAAGTACCCGCTGATGTTCCGTACCTGCGAGCTCGTCCTGGTCAACAAGATCGACCTGCTCCCGCACCTGGAGTTCGACCTGGACCGACTGCTCTACAACATCGACCAGGTGCACCCGGACGTGGAAACGATCCTGTTGAGCGGCCGCACGGGAGAAGGGGTCGGGGCTTGGCGAGAGTGGCTGTCGGGAATCGCGACGCGTGAGGAGGCCATTGCGTGAGCGAGGCGGCGGTCGCGGCGGACCGCCTTGCGGCGCTGCTCGACGAGCGCACCGACGCTAACAGGCGGTTCTTCGAGGCGCATGCCGAGGCGCTCGCGCGGCTCTGTCATCTGATGGCCGAACGGTTCGCGCGGGGGGGCCGCCTGATCGCTTTCGGTCGCTCGCCCGCGGCCCGCTCGGATGCTCGCCACGTCGCTGTGGAGTTCGTGCATCCCGTGATCGTGGGCAAGCGTGCCCTGCCCGCGATCGGGCTGGCCGGCGAGGGCGGCGACCTGGAGCGCCAGGTCGACCTGATCGCCCACGCCGACGACGTGGCGATGGCGTTCGGCGCCGACGAGGACGGGGGCGAGGCCACACGGGCGCTGGCGCTTGCACGCGGTCGAGGGTGTCTGACGATCGCCTTCTGCGCCTGCGAGGCCGAGTGGGAGTTCGAGCCGCCGAGCGCCGATCGCTTCGTCCGCCAGGAGCTCGTCGAGACGCTCTATCACGTGCTGTGGGAGCTCGTGCACGTGTTCTTCGAGCACCGCGGCCTTCTCCAGGGACGCGACGCGCGCCGCGTGCACGACGCCGGGGCCTCCAGCTTCCTGTACCCGTTCCTGGGCGAGGACGAATCCGAGCTCGAGCCGGTCGTCGACGACGTGCGCCGCTCGGCGCTGATGAAGGCCGATGAGATCGGTGCGCTGCGGGTGCAGACGCTGACCGACAACCGCGAGTCGCTGCTCGCCGCCGCCCGCGAGCTTCGGGGTCTGCTCGACCGGGGCGGCAAGCTGCTCGCACTCGGCAACGGCGGGTCGGCGACGGACGCGATGGACGTGGTGGCGGACTTCCGCGCCGGCGGTGGTTCGGGGCGGGCGTGGCCCGCCATCGACCTCACCGAGGACCCCTCGATCCTCACCGCGATCGCCAACGACATCGGGACCGAGGCGATCTTCTCCCGTCAGGTGATCGCGTACGGGATCGCCGGTGACGCGGTCCTGGCGCTGTCGACGTCGGGTAACTCCGTCAACGTGATCGAGGCGCTCGCGGAGTCACGGCGCCGCGGACTGCTGACGATCGCGATGGTGGGCTACGACGGCGGGCGGATCGGATCCGAGGGCCTCGCCGACCACGTGGTGATCACGCGCTCGGAGCACATTCCACGAATTCAGGAGGCGCAGGCGAGCGCGTACCACGCGCTGCGCGCGCTGGTGGGGTGAGCGCTCTGCGCCGACGGGCCCGGGCTCGGGTCGAGGGGACCGTCCAGGGTGTCGGGTTCAGGCCGTACGTGCGCCGGCTCGCCGCCGAGCTCGGCCTGGCCGGCTTCGTGCTCAACGATGCCCGTGGCGTGTTGCTCGAGGTCGAAGGCGAGGCCGGTTCGGTTGACGAGTTTCTCGCTCGGCTGGGACCGGACGCGCCCCCCCTGGCGGTGATCGAGCGGGTGGCCGTCTCGGAGAGCTCGGCGGTCGGAGACACGGAGTTCGTGATTCGCCCCAGTCCCCGGAGCGAACCGGCCGATGCACCCGTGACGCCCGACAGTACCACCTGCGCCGACTGCCTGCGGGAGCTGTTCGATCCACGCGACCGGCGCTACCGCTACCCGTTCATCAACTGCACGAACTGCGGACCGCGCTTCACGATCGTTCGCGGGATTCCGTACGACCGGCCGTTCACGACGATGGCCCGCTTTCGAATGTGTTCGCGCTGCCTGGCCGAGTACGAGGATCCTGGCGACCGCAGGTTCCACGCACAGCCAAACGCATGCCCGGAGTGCGGGCCGTCCCTGACGCTGCTCGATGCCGGCGGCGAGCGGGTGGACGCGCCCCACCCCCTGCGCGCGGCGGCCGCGGCACTGCGGGACGGGCGGATCGTCGCGGTCAAGGGAATCGGGGGCTTTCACCTGGCGTGCCGGGCCGACGACGAGGACGCCGTAGCGGCGCTGCGAGCGCGAAAGCACCGTGAGGACAAGCCGTTCGCGTTGATGACTGCGTCGCTCGAGGGTGCGCTGGCCCTGGTGAAGCTGGGCGAATCCGAGCGTGCTCTGCTCACGGGCCCCGAGCGCCCGATCGTGCTCGCGGCGCGGATCCGGGGCGTGCCCGTCGCCCGATCGGTGGCCCCGGGCGCTCCCGAGCTTGGCGTGATGCTGCCGTACTCCGCGCTTCACCATTTGCTGCTGGCGGACTCGGGGTGCACGCTCGTGATGACCAGCGGCAACGTCTCCGACGAGCCGATCGCGTTCGATGACGATGATGCGCGCGAGCGGCTGGGGTCGATCGCGGATCTCCTGCTCGTCCACGACCGCCCGATCGAGACCCGCACGGACGACTCGGTGGTGCGCGTGCTCGCGCGCGGGCGCCGGATGTTCGTGCGCCGCTCGCGCGGGTACGTCCCCGCGAGCGTGGCGCTCCCGGATCGCGCCGAGCGGCCGATCCTCGCGTGCGGCGCCGAGCTGAAGAACACGTTCTGCGTCGCCAAAGGGGTGCGAGCGTGGGTTGGGCACCACATCGGCGATCTGGAGAACTACGAGACGCTGCGCTCGTTCACGGACGGGATCGAGCACTTTGAGCGGTTGTTCGCGGTCGCGCCCGAGGTCGTCGCCCACGACCTGCATCCCGAGTACCTCTCGACCAAATACGCGCTCGAGCGCCCGGGCGTGGAGCTCGTTCCAGTGCAGCACCACCATGCCCATCTGGCGGCGGCTCTCGCAGAGCACGGCGAGCGTGGCCTCGCCGTCGGCGCGATCTTCGACGGGACGGGCTACGGCTCCGACGGAACGGTGTGGGGCGGCGAGCTGCTGGTCGGTGACCTGGGGGACTTTCGCCGCGCCGGCGCGCTGCGGGCGGTAAGGCTCCCCGGAGCCGAGCGCGCGATCCGGGAGCCGTGGCGGATGGCGTGCGCGTGGCTGGTCGAGGCGCTCGGCGGGGAGCTGGACGTGCCCCGCGGACTGGCCGGTGCCGTGGCGCCGCGCGTGTGGGAGCAGGTGCGAGCGCTCGTGCATTCCGGGACCGCATCGCCGCTCACCAGCAGCATCGGCCGCCTGTTCGACGCGGTCGCCGCGCTCTGCGGGGTGCGGGCGACGGTCAACTACGAAGGGCAGGCCGCGATCGAGCTCGAGGCCGCGTGTGATCCGGCCGAGCGAGGCGGCTACCCGATGGAGCTCGTCGGCGAGCACGGGCTGCTCGTGATCGACCCGCGCGAGACGATCCGTGCGGTCGCCGAGGATGTCGAGACCGGCGTCGCGGTGGGTGCGATTGCCAGCCGTTTCCATGCGGCGCTCGCCGGCGCCACCGTGACGGCCTGCTCGCGGATTGCCGGTGCCGCCGGCACCGAGCTTGTGGTCCTCTCAGGGGGCGTGTTCCAGAACCGCCGCCTGGTCGAGGCGGTTACGGAGGGCCTGGACGGCACGGGGCTGCGGGTGCTCCTGCCCGAGCGCCTGCCCCCCGGCGACGGCGGGATCTCCTATGGCCAGGCCGCGGTCGCCGCCCATCGCCTAGCGGTGTCCGTGGATTAGGTGCGATGCCGCAGCCACCGGCAGAGACGCAGCGCATCCTCACGACGTCCGTGTTCGTCCGCGGCGCCAATCGGCCCTTCGGCGAGCTGACGCTCGACGACGTCCGCGGGCGCGCCGACGAGCTGCGGGCCGCGACCGGGTGGGGGCCGACCGCACGCGTGGCTCCCGTCGCGCGCGCCTGGCGGGAGCTCGCCGTCGAGATGGAGCGCGCCGGAGCGACCTCCGTCGCCGACCTCGACCCCCGGCTGCTTGGCGAGCTCGCGCCGCAGCTGTGGGTGGTGATGCCCGGCTAATGCACGTGCCCTGCGCTGGTCGGCGACCGGCCGCCGGAGCACTCGGCGCAGGTGCCCACGAGCGCGAAGTGGGTGAACCGGGCGTCGTAGCCGAAGAGCTCGCCGATGCGCTCGCGGACGGGATCGAGCTCCCGCGGCTCAATCGCGCGCACCGCTCCGCACCGCTCGCAGTACAGGTACTCGCGCTCGCCGTCGCCGACGAGCGCGTACAGCCCAGCCCCGTGACCGAGGTGCACGTGGCGCACGAGACCGTGGCGCTCGAGCGTCTCAAGATTGCGATACACCGAGGTCAGCTCGAGCTGGAGGCCGCGCGCAATTCGCTCGGCCGACACGGGGCCGTCGGCCGCGAACAGGGCCTCTAGCACCAACCGCCGTGACGTCGACAGCCGCAGGCCGCGCTCGCGCAAAGCGCGCACCGCCTGACCCAGGTCGTCGAACGCCACCCGCTCGGCATCGGGAGCCAGAGTCATTGGGCGACCTCGTTGTCCGCCAGGTGGGCGCTCCAACGCTCCTCGATCCGGCCGAGCCGCCAGATCGACAGCGCGATTGCCCACGTCGCGACGAACATGCCAACGATCACGAATCCGAGGATGTTGAGGTCGATGTTCTCGAACCAGGACCACAACCAACCGGACAGGCGCAGCTGTGATGCGAGCAGGCCACCGAGCTCGATCGTGCCGATGAGCAGCGCGACCGCCACCGACAGACCTGTGATCGTGATGTTGTAGAAGACCTTGCGGACCGGCTTGGAAAAGGCCCAGCCGTACGCGAAGTTCATGAACGAGCCGTCGATCGTGTCCATCAGCGACATCCCCGCGGCGAACAGGACAGGGAGGCACAGGATGGCGTACCAGGGCAGCCCCGCCCCCGCAGCCCCGGCCGCGAGCACGAGCAGCGCGATCTCTGTTGCCGTGTCGAAGCCGAGGCCGAACAGGACGCCGATCGGGTACATCTGCTGCGGCCTCGTGACCGCCCTGGTCAGGCGACCGAGCAATCGCTGCATCAGCCCACGGTCCTGGAGCCTGCGCTCGAGTTCCCGCTCGTCGTAGCGCCCGCTCTTCATCTCCCGAAACACCCCGATGATTCCCATCAGGATCGCTACGTTGAGCGCGGCGATCAGGTAGAGGAAGCTGCCGGACACGAGTGTCCCGATCCAGTTGGTGACCTCGTGGAGCTGAGAGCCGCCGTTCCGGACGGGGCCGTTCAGTGACCTCACGCCGGCGGAGATCAGAAGTGCAAGCGCGAACACGATCGTCGAATGGCCCAGCGAGAACCAGAAGCCGACACTCAGCGGCCGCTTTCCCTCGCCCATCAGCTTGCGCGTCGTGTTGTCGATTGCCGAGATGTGGTCGGCGTCGAAGGCGTGGCGCAGGCCGAGCATGTAGGCCGTCACCCCGATTCCCACCGTGAACGTCCCCGCGCCGGCGAGGCGGTAGCGATGCGGCACGGCGAGCGCGGTCAGGGCAAGGAAGCCGAACACGTGCAGGCCGGTGACGACCAGGGCCATCATCACCAGCGACCGCCGCTGTCCGGCGTCGAGGCGTGCCCAGAAGCTGCCCACAGCGGAACCCTAATCAAGCGCCCCGCTATTGCAAGGTAATCCCAATTACGAGGTGCTTGGGATTACCTTGCGAGGTGACTCCATTTTGAGCCCGGGCCCGGGGATAGACTGGCTGCGTCCGCCAAAGGAGGAGAGATGAAGCACGAGCACACCGACTTTGTGGCTGCTTCGCCCGACACGGTGTTCAGCATCCTCGCCGACGTCGGCAACCTGCCGCGGTACGTTCCGCAGCTGACGGCCGTCGAGCGCGTGGACGGGGCGAAGGTGAAGGTGGCGGCCAGATACAGCGGTCACACCCAGGAGGGCGAGGCGTGGTTTCGCAGTGATGAGGCTGAGCGCCGGATCGAGTGGGGCTCGCCGGGAAGTGACTACCACGGCTGGCTGCAGGTGAGTCCGGAGGGGCACGGTTCGCGCCTGACGCTGTTCTTGGCGACGGTCCGCGGGGACGCGCCAGACAGCGAGGTGATGGGAACGCTCGACGCGATCCGGCGCCTGGTGGAAGCGGACGTCTAAGTCCTCCCCACCGCGTGGAGGACTGCGCGTCGCGCGCGGGCGCTCAGCGGGCCGCCCGGGCATGCCGCTAGTAGTAGTCGTCGATCGTGACGCTCCAGCGCGCGCTGTCTGACCCCGGGAAGACCTGTACCTCGTAAGTGCCCGGTCCGGACCTGACCACCTGGGTCTGCCCGTTGCCCTCGCCGAGGTCGAACGAGTCAACCGTCGCCCCGGTGTCCGCGTTCGTCACCTTCGCGGTCGGTCCCGAGCAGAAGAAGATGAACGTGCAAATCCCCTGGTAGCTCATGTCGTCGACGATCCGCCATCGGCGTCCCCGGATCTGGAACGGTCCTGACTGGCCGCCCCCTTCTCCGCCAAAGCCGGTGAGATAGCGCAGCTGCGGAACTTCGGCGACCGAAAGCGGCACCGCGGAGCCCGGCGTCAGGCTCTTGCCGGCGTCGGGATCGAACGTGACGGTGCCAGGCGTCACGCCCGGTGCGGGCACACGGGCCACATCGGGCTGCAGCTTCAATGCTCCGAGCACGGTCTCGGCATCACCCAACGAAGCGCCGACGAGGTTGGGAACGGGGACCGGCGGCGGCCCCGCGCTCAGCAACACTGCGACCGTTGTGCCGTCGGCCACCCTGCTCCCGGCGGCCGGCCGCTGGCCGATTGCGCTCCCGGCGGGCAACGGGCTGTAGCTGGGGGTGAACGCGGCATGAAAGCCCACCCGCCTGGCGGTGGCGAGAATCCGAGCTCTCGTCATCCCGTGGAGGTCTGGCACTCTCAGCTCGCCGCGGGCAAGCGCCATGGCCCCCACGACCATCCCGAAACCGAGCAGGATCACGGCCGCGAACAGCGCCACTCGCTGGCGGCGCTCCGACGGATGGAAGTTCCGTCGCGCGGACATCGGCGGCTTTGCTCGCGTCCGCGGGACGCGCGCCGCGCCCGGCGACCCGAGCGGCGGCGCGGACGCGAGCGCCCACGGACGGGTCGGGGTGTCGACCAACGACGCGCGAGCCGACGCAAGCGCGGTGGCGAGCTCGCGGGCATTGGCGTAGCGTTCTCGAGGCTCCTTGGCAAGGGCACGTTCGACGATCTTGACAAGCGCCCGTGGTGTCTCGACCGGGAGCGGGGGCGGCGCATCGTGCACGTGGCAGAGGGCGAGCTCGACGGCGGTCCTGCCCGAGAACGGAAGATGTCCCGCCAGCATCTCGTACAGGATCACGGCGATCCCGTAAACGTCGGTGGCCGGGCTCGTGGCTCTCCCGCGCGCCTGCTCGGGCGCCATGTACTGGGGCGTGCCGGCAACGGTGCCGGCGTCGAGGTCGCTCGTGCCCTCCGCCAGGCGGGCTACACCAAAATCGCCAACCTTGATGTCGCCGTCGCGGTCGATCAGGACGTTTGCCGGCTTTACGTCGCGGTGCACCACACCCTTCCTGTGCGCGGGTGCAAGCGCGCGGGCGAGGCGCTCGGTGATCTCGCAAGCCTTCAAAGGGGGGAGGGGACCGGCGCGGAGCCTGTCCGCCAGGCTTTCGCCATCGACGAGCTCGGCGACGTAGTACAGCCCCTCCGGGGCGGAGCCCACGTCGAAGATCTGGACGATCCCCGGGGCGTTGATCGACGCGAGCAGCTGCGCCTCTCGCTCGAAGGACCTCGTCCACTCGGGGTCCTCGTTCCACCACGGCTTGATCACCTTGACGGCCACGTCTCGCGCCAGGCGCCGGTCCCGGCCGCGGTAGACGCGACCGAACGTGCCCTCGCCGATCAGAGCGTGCAGCTCGTAGCGGTCGTCCAGAGCTGTGCCGGACAGATCAGGGGCGCGTCGCATCGTGGAGATCAGGTGCCGCGTCGCATCGTGGGGATCCGCCGGCTCGACCAACCGTGCGCGGACCGAACCGAGGATATCCGAGCGGCGCCGATCGGCTACAGCGACCGACGGCCTCGAGGATCGACGCGATCAGCGGCCCGTTTGGTCGCGGCGTGGTGCTCACGGCCATCCCCGGCGATTCGCCCGCGGTCGGCGGAGACGTCGGCATGATCGATCTCGCGAGCGGCACCGTCGCTGTGTTCGCCACCGGCTTCGGCAGTCTCAAGGGAATGCTGTATCTACCCGGCCACCACGGACACGGCGGCGAGGGTCAGGGCGCCAATCATGGCCACGGCGGCGAGGGTCAGGGCGCCAATCACGGCCACAGCCGGCACGGCGCCCACGGCGTACAGGGTCGTCGGTCCGCGCGTTAGCGAATGCTCGTCACGCAGGCGAAGCCGAAGAGCGCGACCCAGCTGATCGCGAGCAGGTAGAAGCCACGTTCGACGGTGGTCGCCACCCCTGCAGCCGGCAGCGAACGGGGTGATCCCTTACTGGCTAACCGGATTTCGGACCGGTGAGAGGCCAGTGCGCTGAGATGAAGCCAGGTGAGGCTGGTAACGACTGCGGCAACGGCAAGAAGGCTGATCACGCCGGCGATCGCCATCCCTCACCCACAGAGGTCACCCGGTATGGGTGATGCTCCCACGATCTGATCTGCGGAGACTGATAGTCCCAATCAACTGCCATACGTGGCGCTACACACGCATCCCAGGACCTTCGGCCGGGATGGCACTAGGAGGCAAACGTGACGGTCTTGGCTGCATCCAACTACCCATTCCTCAACGTTTTCTGGACGATCCTGATCTTCTTCGCCTGGGTCGTCTACATCTGGATCGCCATCACCGTGCTGGTCGACGTCTTCCGCCGGCACGACATCTCGGGCTGGGGCAAGGCCGCCTGGGTGGTATTCGTGATCGTGGTGCCGTTCATCGGCGTGCTCGCCTATCTGATCTTCAACCACGATGGGATGGCCGAGCGAAGCGGCAAAGAAGCCGCGGCCTCGCAGGCGCAGGTCGACGAGTACATACGCCAGACCGCCGGCACCGGCGGTCCGGCCAGCGAGATCGAGAAGGCCAAGAAGCTGCTCGACAGCGGCGATATCACCCAGGCCGAGTTTGACGCGATCAAGGCAAAGGCGCTTGGATCGGCGACTGCGGCATGAGAATGCCCGTCGCCCGAGAGGCGCGCAGTGCGGACCCGGGCGGGGGCGTGAGAGCCGCCGCGAAGCGCGGCAGCGTCACCGCCGGGGAAGCATCTGGTAGATCGTCGAGTACCCGATCAGGAACACGACCTTGCCATCGGTGATCACCGGACTGAAGTCGCCGTCAGGGAACGAGAACACCTGCTGGCCGGTGCGCAGGTTGAGGCCCGCGGTCGTGTTCGAGCCGAGGTCGGCGTAATAGACGACGTTGTCCAGGATCGTGGCGGAGCCGTCGATCCGCCCGCCGGCTGGATGGCTCCAGCGGACCCCGCCGCTGTCCGCGTTGTACGCGTAGAAGTTGCCGTCGTAGGAGCCGACGTAGACGGTCGGTCCGAGACCCGGAACGTCGGCCACGGCCGGCGAGGCGTAGACGTATGCGCCCGTCGACGCGTTCCACGAAGTTGCCCCGGAGTTCGCCCAGAACGCGTCCACGGCTCCGCTCGTGTTGCCGATGTAGACCCTTCCGAACGCGACTGCGGGAGTTGAGTAGAAGGTGCCACCGCCGCCGGCCGACCAGATCTCCTGGCCATCAGCGGCGCCCACCGCGTACACGTGGCCGCCGTAGTCGCCGAAGTAGATCTTATTGTGGGCGAAGGCGACTCCGCCCTTGACCGCACCGCTGGCCTGGAAGGTCCAGTTGAGGTGGCCGTCGTAGGTCCTAAACGAGTACACGGTCCCGGCCTGGTCGCCCAGGAACACGCTTAGCCCGTGCACCAGCGGCGAGGACTCGCTGCCCGGTGGCAGCGGGTGCGACCACACGATCTGCCCGGTCTTCATCGCCAGGGCGACGACCCGGCCGTTGCCCGGGACGCTGGCGCCGGGACTCGCCGAGAGCAGCGTGAAGAAAACGAGCGTGTGCCGGATGTCGAGCGCCGGAGAGGACGCTGCCAGCGTTCCCACCTTGCGCTGCCAGAGCAAATGGCCGTTGGTCGTGCTGACCGCCTTTGCCGACCCGTTGGCGTCCTGGAAGTACAGCGTGTTGTCATAGATCACGGGCGGGAACTCGAGCAGCGCGTGGTCCGCGAACTTCCAGCCGACCCGCAGAGGCGGATCGAGCCTTCCGCCATGAGGGAAGGAGCGGGTACGGGTCAGGTTGTAGCCGTACAGCGGCCAGGGGTCGTCAGTCGGGGCTGGTCGCGGTTTAGGCGGCGGCGGCGTTGTTGCGGTGCGCACGACCTGCACCACCTGACGGTGGTGAGGGTGGGTGCTTCCGGATGACGCAAGCACGAGGACCACCACCGCGACCCCTATCGCAAGCAGCAGGCCCGCCACGGCGACTGGTCCCCGAGGCAGACCGGGACTCGGCATGGCGGCGGATGGTAGCCAGCCGCGGGGCGCAGGTCACGATCGCCGCGCCAGCACGATCAAACCGACAGTGGCTCTAGCTCGGCGGAGTGTTCGCGCTGATCACCGGCGAGCAACGCCGCGCACAGCTCAGGCACTTCGACCTGCTCGGAGCGCTACTCGCGACCGGCAGGATGCTGCTGCTCGTCTACGCGCTCGTGAAGGCGCCAACCGTCGGCTGGGCAACGCCCGCACGATCGCCGAGGTCGCCGGAGCGCTCGTTCTGTTGGCCGCGTTCGTGCTCAACGAGCTGCGCCACCGCAACCCGCTCGCGCCGCTGTCGATCTTCCGCATCGACGGGCTGGGGTTCTCCGACATCACGCAGCTGATCGCATTCGCCGGGTTCCTGGCGATGTTCTTCTTCCTCACCCTCTACATGCAGAACGTGCTCGGCTATCGGCGATACCGACAGTCACCAATGGCCAACCGGGCCGAGCACCGACTACCCCGAGCAGGCAACCGCAAAGGCAATGAGCGCCGACTCGTACGCGCCCGGCTTTGCCGCTGCCGCGGTGCTCGACTTCCGTCGCCGCGAATGCCCGCTCCGCGCGGCAAGCAGTCGCTGCTGCGCCAGAGGGGGGGGTCGAACCCGCGGCAACAGGGATTGTGATCGGGCGTACCGACGATCGCCGTAGATAAGGGCGATTCGCCGCGAAAGGGGTTCCGGCAGGGCAAGCGCCGCAACGATGTCGATGACGTCAGCGGGCGGGCAGGCTCGCGGTGGGAGGTTGCCGGGTTTCGAGGTACGGTGCGAGGTAGCGCCCGAATACCTTGCTCCAGTTTGGCTGGGGGTGGCTGCGGGCGTGGGCGAGGGTCGCCGCGGTCGGTTGGCCGAACTCGTCGAGTTCGATCCGCAGCAGCAGAGGACGCCGACCGCCGATGAGCCTGACCTCGAGAACGAGCTTGGCTCGCAGCTCGTGTGGGGTGAGCCCGAGGTCGGCCGCGATCGTGTGCGCGATCCGGTCGGACTGCTGGGCGGCTAGCCCGCCGTGCTTGATCGGGAACGTCGTCAGGTCCCCGGCCGCGTAGATATCGACCGTGCCCTCGACCCTTCCAGCCACGTCGGTGGGCACGAATCCCCACCGGTTGGCGGGGATGCCCGCGATTCTCGCCCCCCGAAGCTGGGGCACGGCGACGACACGGTCCGCTTTGACGGGCGCGCCGGACTGGAGGGTGAGCGCTCCGCCGCCGCAGACACTCCCGGGGGCGGACGCTCCGAGGAACCGTACGCCGCGGTCGGCCAGCTCGACTGCCACCAGCTCCGAGGCTTCGGGGCCGAACGCCGCCAGCGGCCGGTGCTCCGGGCTGATTAGCGTGATCTGCGTTTCCACGCCGCGCCGGCGGGCATGCGCTGCAGTCAGCAACGCCAGCTCGTACAGCGGAAGCGGCCAAGAACAGCCTGATGGAACGGCGAACAGGATGGAGCCGACTTTGCGTTCGTCAAGCTCTCGGAGAAGACTTCGGAAGCGCGGCAGGTCGCGTTGGTCGCGGAACGTCAGTGCCCCAGAGATCCCCACGGTGGCACGCGCGCCCGTGGCCAGCACGAGGGCGTCGTAGGTCAGCCGGCCGCCGGAGGCCAGCCGGACCCGCTTGCTCGCTGAGCCCACGCTCTCAACCCGCGTCCGGTGGTATCTGACCCCGAGGTCAGCGGCGATCGCGATCAGGTCAAATGCGCGTGAGGCCGTGTCGGAGAACGCCTCGAGTGTCGCGGCCGGACGGTAAGCAAAAACCGGATCCGGCGAGACCAGCGAGATCTGTGCCGCGCCGCCGGCGATTGCCCGCAAGGCGAGCACGACTTCGAGTGCAGCAAATCCGCCCCCAGCGACGACGACGTCCGCTGAAGCTCGAGAGGGAGCAGACGCGGCCATCACGCTCCGACGATGAAGACCATCAGCAGAACACACAATCGGGCCTCCCCGTCGTCCTCGCTGGGAGAACTACGGATCGGTGACGCTTGTCCGCAGCGCCTGGTCCAAATCCAAGCACTCGTCGACATCGCCAGGGGGCTCAGAAGGCGCACCTCGCCGGGTTCGTCAGCGATGGGTGCTGGGTCGCTATGTCGCGTCGAGCGGAGGAACACTTCGGGGATTACGCACTCGAGGTGCCAGAGCCGCGATTTGTCGTGCACGGGGTGCTCGCCGAGATTGAGGAAGGAGGAGTGCGGAATGTGCGCATGTGCATGCGCAGCGCGCGCGGGCGAGGCCCGGCAGAAGAAGTCGAGCGCTACTTCCTTGCCCAGGTCGTGTTGACAGCGGGAGATTGGTCTTGGCGCCGCTTGCGTCGTGTACGGAGTGGAGGAGGAATGGGGTTGAGGATGATCGGGCGGAACTGGGTTGCGCTCGTGGGGGTGGCGGTCTGGTGTTTGGGGTTGGCGGTGGGCACGTCGTCGGCGAGTGCGCTGAAGGTGACCTGGATGGCGGGGTTTCGTGCGCCGGGCACTCCGGCTAGGTACGACAAGGTCGGCGTGATCAAGGTCGGCCCGGCGAGCGCGAGGAACGTGTTGGTGCTGGAGCCGGGAACGTCGGCGGCGGCCGCCTACTTCGTGCCGCTGGCGAAGTGGGTCGTCGCAACTGCGAAGGGGTGGCAGGTGTGGGCGGTCCAGCGGCGCGAGAGTCTGCTGCAGGACGAGTCGGTGCTCAACCTGGCCAAGGAGGGCAAGGCCAGCAACCAGGAGGTGTTCAACTATTACCTGGGGTGGCTCGCCGACCCGAGCATCAAGACGCATATCCGGTCGGTTACGGATTCGAGCATGGGGTTCGCGCGCGACTGGGGCTTGAACGTCGCGGTCCAGGACCTGCACCGTGTGATCGAGGCCGCGAAGCGGCTCGGCGGCGAGGTCGTTCTCGGTGGCCACTCGCTCGGCGGTTCGGTCGTGACCGCGTACGCGACCTGGGATTTCAACGGTAGACCGGGCGCGGAAGATCTCGCCGGCCTCGTGTATGACGACGGCGGCAGCTTTACGACGCCGGTGACCGCGCAGGCCGCGACCCAGGAGCTGCAGACGTTGAGGGTCAGCACGCCGTGGCTGGCGTTCAGCGGCATTCCCGCCCCCTATCTCGGCCTGTTCTCCGCCACTGGCTCGATCGGGGCGTTGATCGATCCGAACGCGCCGGCGCTGGGCCAGTCTTTTGCGCTGCTGCCGGCCGCTCTGAAGGCTCCGATTCCGGTGACGAACCTGGCGTTGTTCGGATACGACACCGACGTCAAGACCTCCAAGCTGAGCTTCGCGTCGCAGGTGCACGTCGGCCAGCTCAACACGAGCGTGACCCCTGCCGGCTGGAGCCGCGCGGGCGCGATCACGCCGATCAAGCGCTGGGCGATGATGCTGGCCGGTTGGGGCGTCGAGAATGCCGACGGCACCGAGTGGTACTTCCCGCAGCGGTTGACGGATGACACGGGAGCGGTGGGTAACGGGATCGCGAATCCCGCGCAGCGCGTGCTCGATGTGCACGCGACGATGGGTCGCCGCCTGCCCAAGCGACTGCTGATCTACGCCTTCGGCGCCTACGGCGGGCAGGCGATCCTGGACGCCGCACGGGCGCTGGCCAAGCAGTCCCACATCCCCGCGGCCAACCTCACGTTGATCAGTCGCCACGGCACCTACGCCCACAACGATCCCGCTGCCGCCTACCCAAACAACGCCTTCTTCTCGCACCTGATCCCGTTTCTCGAACACGTCGCGGCTGACCGGTAGGTGGGGCGTGATGGAAACGGCTGCTCGGTCTGCCGCGCGTCGCGGCTGGCGGGGTCGGGGTTGCTGGTCGGCGCCGAAAACTGCATCCGTGGTGCTCGCGGCGGTCGCATCGCTGTTCGCCCTGGCTCTGACGGTTGACGCAGCGGCGAGGAAGGCCCCGACCACGGGTCTCGGCGCTGGATGCGATCCAGCGCGACCGGCGGTCGCCCATTATGTCGGGGGGATCCGGCTGCGCCGGCAGCCTGCGGATCGACCGCTCCCGTGCATGACGTTCGTCGGGCAGTCGGTCGAGGCTGCCACGATCGGGATCACGAGTTCGGGTGTGGTGCTGTATGCGCCCCGGACTGATAACAGCGCGAAGCCGCCGACGAACGTTCTGCAGGGTCCGGAGTTCGTGGTCCGGTCCCGGAACCTTGGTGCGAGCTGGACCGCGCTGGGGTCTGGAGGGCCGACCACGGGCGGGCTCGTGCCGCCGTGGATGGACGTCGATCCCGATACATCGCGGGTGTGGTTCGTGACAACGCTGCCGAACTTGTGCGGCGCCCGGATCTCGTGGAGCGACGACGACGGCAGCCATTGGCGCACCAACCCGAAGGTCGGGTGCCCGGGAATGGGCTCCGAACGCGTGCTCGAGGGGCCGTCACCGCGGGGCGGGGCCAGACCGCGTGGCTATCCCCACGTCGTCTACTACTGCGCCAACGGCACGGACGTCGCGGCGAGCGTCCTGTACTGCTACAAGTCCCTCGACGGCGGTCTCACGTTCAAGTCCGTCGGCGGGTCCCCTGATCCCGGCCCACCGGGGTACTGCGGGGTCGAGCACGCGGCGCGGCCGGGAGCGGTCGGACCAGACGGCGTGCTCTACTTCCCGCTGGACTTCTGTGGCAAGCTCGGGATCGCGATCAGCCGCGACGAGGGAGCGAGCTGGCGACGCCTGGTCGTGGCGCGAACGAACATCCAGGATCTGTACATCACTTCGCTCGCGGTCGATGCATCCGGGAACGTCTACATCGCCTGGGTCGCTGGGAAAGCGGCGGCGAGCGGCGTCGAGGGTCGCGGCCTTCCCTACCTGGTGATCTCTCGAGACGGCGGACACTCGTGGAGCAAGCCGATGATGATCGCGGCGCCCGGTGTGCGACAGGTCATCCACACCGCGATCACGGCGACCGCCACCGGCCACATCGCGATCGCCTACCTGGGAAGCACTAGCACCAGCCCAGGCGCGAACTTCAGCGGCTACATCACCGAGTCAAGCGACGCCCTCGCCAGCCGGCCGGTGTTCTTGAGCGCGGCGGTCAACAACCCCGCGCGACCGCTGTACCCGGGATCGCACAAGGAGTCCTTCGGCGATCGCCTGTTTTACATCAGCGACACGTTCGGACCGGACGGAACGCCCTGGGCTGCGTTCCACTGCGTCGACGAGAGCGCCTGCCCCAACACGCGCGTTGGCGTAGCGGCGCGGCTCGCTCTCCCCTGAGATCCGGTTGCGTGACTCACCGACGCAGGTAGCCGAGCCCGGTCGCCGTCCTTGCTTCGCTGCGAATGCGGGTGCGCTGGCGGTGGCAGAGCTATCTCGGATCTGTGTGTCGCGAACAACTGCGGCCGTTGGCGCGCAACAAAGGGTCTACTGCCGCTCTGCCTGACGGGTGAAGGGCTGGCGCACTGCTGCTTCGCCGCTGAACGGAAGTCGCGCAGGCGCTTGCCGACCCCCTCGATACACGCAGGCTAGCAAGCGCCGGAGCTGTCGCTCTCGTGGCCGAGCGGGCGCCACGCACTGGCACTCCGTCGCTTTTCAGATCGACGACGAACATCAGCTCGGCGGCCTGTGCAACCGGCGCCGCTTCGCTAGGCGGATCCGGAAGTCGCCTTTAGCTCGGCCTTGGCGCCGCCTTGTCAGAGACCTGCACTTCCAATTCCTCGGGCATCCCGGGCGTGACGGCCAGTGGCCCTGCTTGGCGCGGAAGAGAGGGGCGGTCGTCCGGCCGGTCGGCCCGCCAATGTGAAACGGGCCGACGCGCGAGCCGTTACCGCCCGCTGCGTAGCCCGCCGGTTGCCGAGATTACAGGCGCCGGTCGCGAATGGACCGTCTCGACGATCTCGGCGCTGTCGATCCCCTGAAGGTAGATCGACGTGATCCCGACGTTGGCGTGTTGGATATGCGGGTGATCGCGAAGTAATGCGCAGGCCCGATCACCCGCATGGATCCAGCATTATGTGAGCCCGAAGGGCGCTGGTGATCTTCGATCACCCACATAATGTCCCAGCTGCCGCTGAAATGACCACAACCTCGCGGCGGCGGCCAGCTTTGCCCTTTCGAACGAGGACGGCTCCGCGCGATTGGTCGAGATCGGTCTCGGCGAGATCGAGCGCTTCGCCGATCCGCGAGCCGGCCCGCCACAGAATCACGATCAGCGCTCGCAGCCGGGCGCCGTCTGCTCGTTCGCCGGCGGCCCGCATGACAGCAACGATCTCCTAGACGGTGGGGGGTCGGCCGGGTAACGCAGGCCCTCCTGTGGGCGTTGACAGGAACTGTCAATCGTCCTAGCGACCATTGGGGCCCGCGAGCCGAATCGGTCATCTTGGTCCGTGCATGCCGACGCCAGACCGCCGCACGCGTGCCAGAGTTAGCCACTGCGCGGCGCGAGCCGCGTTGCAGGCCCTCAAGGCCCTCGCCGCTAGGTCCGATAGGGGAGGAGCGACCACGAAAGGAGCCTGTTCGCATGACGGAGCACGAGAGGGACTGTCCGCGTTGCGGAGAGCCAGCGCATGATCACCGCTTTTGCCCATCGTGTGGCTTGAACATCGCGTCGTTGTCGGAGATGCCGACGCGGACTGAGTGGCAGGATCGTGATGCGAGCGATGCGATTGCTCAGGGACCGCGAGAGGCTGTGTGGTCGGGACAGGGGTTGTCCGCCGTTGAGTCGAATGGAGTTGGCGATCACATT
>Ga0187814_10000098_pt1 | contig 21622 bp, 12 predicted proteins | sample NC_S_4_FD_132450 | JGI IMG/M metagenome (GOLD analysis project Ga0187814, IMG submission 132450) | Wetland sediment microbial communities from Neuse River Estuary, North Carolina, USA - ASW-S_4 | ecosystem: Environmental > Aquatic > Freshwater > Wetlands > Sediment | place: USA: North Carolina... | reverse complement strand
TTCGGCGATGCTGGTGATGACGCTCGTCGCCTCGTTGAGATTCTCCGCGTGTTTCACGATCGACGCGACGGATTCGGAGACTTGGTCGATCAGGGCCTTTCCTTCCGCGCTTTGGGCGAGGTTCTTGTCGCTTTCGTCGTCGGCCCTCGCGGCGATCGAGGAGACCGATTCGATGGTGGCTATCATCTCCTCCACCGACGCCGAAGAATGGGTGATGACGGAACTCTGCTCGCCGATCATCGTGGAAAGGGAGTCGATGGTGCGCGCGAGTTCCTCTATGGCCGATGATACCTCCGAGACCGCCGCGGCCTGCCCCTCGAGTTCCCCTTTGGTCGAGCCGACGCTTCCGTTGATCCGATCGACTGCGTTTCCCGTCGATACCATCGTGGCTTCGAGATTTCTGCCGGCGTCCTCCAAAGAGGCCACCCTTTCCTTGATGGTGCCGACCAGGGATTGGAGGCCCGCGGCCAGTTCGTCGACGCCGGCACCCATTCGCGAAAGCTCGTCCTTGCCGCCCCGGGCGTCGAACCGCCCCCCGAGATCTCCCGTCCCCATCCGATCGATCAATACCATGAGCTGGCCCATCGGAATGCGTATGGAACGGATGGTCAGGATGGAGAGCGTCGCGATGATGAGTATGGCCAAGCCCACGAAGATGCCTATCTCGGTCCCCGTCTGCCTGGCGAGGAGTTGGCCATGGGCTTCGCGCGCCTTTCCCACGTCGCGGACGGCGGCATGCAACCCCGCGATGGCGGTCGTGAGCGCATCGAAGCCGTCGTCGGTCGAATCGAGGAAGGACTCGATCCCGTCCGGCGAGCCGGTGAGATCCGATCCGGGATCGGTCACCGAAACCGCCCAGGAGTTGAAAGCCTTGACGACCGTCGCGAGGACGGCGGGGTCTATCGTGAAGACGCCGGTGTCCGACTTGATTGCCGAAAGGGCTTCTCGCGCGCCGTCTATGGCCGCCTGGAGCTTCGTCAGGTTGCCCTGTTCGCCCGACTGATCGCCGGACATCGCAGCCGACCCCGATCGATAGAAGGAAAGTTGCCCTTCATAGGCGCGCCCTTCGAGGTCGATCGACTGGGCGACGAGGCCGGTCTGGAGCATCTTGAGCTCGTTGACCGATTGGGAGAGCTTGGCGACGCCGGCGAAGGCCACGATCAGGACGCCGGCGAAGGCCACGACCGTGACCGTCGACACGGCCATAAGCTTCGACGTGATGCCGAATCTCGACAGGAAGGAGATTCGGACCCGCCGTACGGCGGCATTGGATTCAATCAATTTCGACCTTCCTCTTCCCCGGATCGGGATTCACCTTCCAGAAGACGGCTGTGTTCCCCGTCAGCCGGACGATTTCGCTGTCCGTCCTCGCCGCGAGATTTCTCGCGATGCTCTCCTTGTCGGCTTCGCGGCCGACGAAGCGGAGCTTCACGAGTTCGTGGTCGGCGAGGAGTACGGCGAGCCTCGCGACGAAGGCCTCGCCGGCTCCGTCGCGACCGAGTCTGACGAGGCCGCGCCTCGTCTGCGCCATGCCGGCGAGCCGGCTCCGCTGCCTCGGGTTCAGCATCGCGTTCAGAACGGGAGGGCCCTGAGGGCCTTCATGACCAGCCCGACGAGAGCTTCGCCGCCGACCCGCAGGATGACGAGCACCACGAGGCCGGTGGCGAGCCCCTGGAGGTAGTTCACGATCCTATCGCGCCAGATGAGGCGCGTCACGCGAAATAAAATGGGATTGAGCATGTCGTCGACGATCCGCCACAGCGGATGGAGGGAGTTCCAACGCGCGGCATACGCGATGAGCCTGACGAGGGCGGCGATCGCGAGGAAGGTCAGGACGAAGGCGACCGCGGACCAAAGGGCTTCGACGACGAGCGCCGCCACCCCGCCGACGGTGATCGCTCCGGCGAAGGCGAGGGTGAGGAGTATCTGGTTGACGACGGCCAGGGCCGCGAGAGCGGCGATGGGGGAGAAATCGAAACGTCCGACGCGGAAAATCCTGAAACGCGCGAAGAACCCGAGATAGGGATCGACAGCGGAGGCGAGAACGCGTCCGGGATTGCCCAAGTCGCTCCGGGGCACCCATGTGAGGAATATCCGGATGGCGCACGCGAGCATGTACACCGTGACAGCCGCCCCGATAACCCGCGCGATGATCGAAAAAACCACGACATCCCCCCGTTCGGCCTCTGCATGAGCCCGCCATCCTGCGGGCCGATCGGCCTATTGGCCGGGTTGCGCGAGGTCCATCTTGCCGATGGCGTCCATGTCCGCTTTCAGTTTTTTGGCGTTTTCCGCGGCTCTCAGACTGTCCCGGGCGGGATCGAAGGAGGGATCGAGCGCCAGAGCTTCGGTCCACAACGCGATCGCGGCGTCGAGATCCCCCTTGCCGTAGTCGTCCAGGCCGTCAAGATAAAGTTTGTCGACCTTCCTTGCAAGGTCCGACCGCCCGAGATCTCCGAGCGTGAAATCCGCCTGTATCGAAACCCTGTTGAGCGGAGTGAACTGGGTCGTCAGGTCGAGGGTGTAATTGACGATCACCTTGACAAGATTGAGGGTGAATTCGGAACCCACGCTGAGCCGGGGATTGCCTCCCTTGATGAGGAGCCCGCCGTGAAAGCCGAAGGCGTCGGTCATCGCGAGATTGAATCCGCCGGCGACGCTCGGAAGCTCCGATTTGGAGAGATCGAGGAGATTGATCGGTTGGGAAAAGTCGGTCGAAAGCAGGAGGGGGCGAAGGGGAGACCACGAAAACCCGAGGCTTGCCACGGTCGGCAGGGCTTCTCCCTGGACCGGCGGGCCCAGATTCTTGATCGCGAGGCCGACGGCGCTGTTCTTCGTGCGCGAGGCGAACGGCTTCAGGAAGTTGAAGCGCACGAGGGCGCCGAGATCGGTCATGGCGGCGATGGCCGAATTCCCCGCCGCGGCGACGAGCTCGGCAGGCACGGAACGGAAGGCGACCTTGCCGGTCGCGCCGAGGGCGATGCCGTCGAAGCTATAGCTGTGGAAGAAATTGTACGAGACGTTGAACCCGACGGTCGCTTCCGAATAGTAACCCGAGCCGATGCGATCGCCGAAGTCGTCGGTTCCCGTGAAGGGGAGATAAAGCCATTTTCCCATCACGCCCAAGCCGAGATTGCCGGTCCTGATGGTATACACCGCCCCTTCGATCCTCGTATCGGCGATCCAGTTGTTGTGGAACACGCCGAGTTCGGTCTGGTTGATGACTGCCGAGGCGGCGGGGTTGGCTTCGAAGTACGAGGAATCGCGGGCCGCGGCGGTGTAGGCCATGCCCATGCCTTCGGCAAGACCCCCCATCGGGATGAGGAGGGACTGAAAGGCCGTGAGGCCCGCGTTCGGATCGGGATTGAAATAGCTCGAAACGAAGTTGTAGAGGTCGGAGGCAGCTTGCGCCCCTACGAATGCCGGCAGCCCCACGAGGAAAAGGACGGCGACGGCGATGGCGGGGAAGCTTTTCGGTCTCATCCTTCAGTCGTAGTATATCGAGAACACGCTGTATATTCTATTCGACGGTGATCTTCCTTCAATCAAGGGCAAAGCGCACCGAAATTCATGCAGGGCCGGCATCCGCGCGGGCCTCGGGCCACCGTGAAAAAGGAGGCCGGCGGGTTCTCCCGCGAATCCGAAAAGCGAGGGGCCGAGGTCCTATCCGAATGCGACGAGAGGGAAAGACGGCCGAAAGTCTCGCGACGATATCGGTCCGGAGGGTCGCCGGGCGAGGAGGATTTCCCTGCGCCCTTCTTTTCGTCGCTCTCCTCGTCCTTCCCTTCGCGGTACAGGCGGCGGCGAAATATCAGGACCCCGTCCTGGTCCAGGCGCGAAAGGACCTCAAGGCGCACAAGCCCGAGCTCGCCATGACCGCCCTCGAAGGGCTGCTGGCGCAGAATGTCCCGGCGGCCACCCGGAACGAGGCGACTCTCGTCCTCGCCCAGGCTTACCTCGACCGTGCGTCGGCCCTCGTCAGGGCCAAGGATGATTCGTCAGCCTCGGCGATCTACGACAAGGCTATCGCCCTCCTCGAACCCTTCGTCCTGACGATCAAGGACCCGCGGTCGAAGGATTCTGCCGACAAAATGCTGTCCCAAGCCTATATGTCGAACGCCGACGCGAACATACGACTGAAGAACTACGACAAGGCGCTGCTTTCACTTCAGTCATTCAGCGTGAAGAATCCCGAGCGTTTCGACCAGGCCAACGGCAAGGTGCGCCGGATCTTCGCCATCCGCGAGGAGTATACGAAATTGGCCGGAGAAATCCGCGATCGGGCCCTCTCGTCCGGCGGGAACGATTCGGAAATTCCCAAGATGATCGACAGGCTTCGGAATCTCGACCCGTACGCGAACAAGGACATTCTCAACGTGCTTCTCGAAGTGCGGACGAGAATCGCCAACCTCGACATCCTCAGGAAAACCATGACGAAGGCGGCGGATTTCGAGTCCTCGGGCGACCGCGCGGATGCGGTGGCGGCCTACGTTTCGGGGATTTCGCCCGAAAGCGTCCTGCCGTCCCCCTATTGGCAGGAATTCGTCAACGCCGGTTACGATATCCTCGAGAAGCGCGATGGCGACACGGGGCAGGTCGTCATCGCCGGACCGGACGGTATGCCCCGCGTGGTCATCGTCGACGGCACGGATCATATCGTCAGGACCGACGCCCAGGGGCGGCCTATCAGGGGCCCCGGGGGTTTCGTCTATTCCCTGGACCCGTCCGGAACTCCGGAGACAGTCTCTTTCCACGATTTCGGCGGTCAGCGCCAGGTCGACCCCGCCTCGAGCATAGTCGGCGCGGTCCATGATTTCGCGGAAAAGATCACCTCGTTCGCGAGCGGCTTGGCCTCCCCCGCCGGGCCGCTGGTCTCCTATTCCGACGCGATGGACGCGCTCAAGACCGCTTTTGCCGGTTCCGACGCGGCGTCGGTATCCGACGCGCTTCCAGGCGCCCTCAGGACCTTCGACGCTCTCGAGTCGGACCGTCAGACTTTGGTGTCGGACAGCGAGCATCTCGGCGCCGTGCTCCGCGGACTGCCGCCGAACCACGTCGACGGGAGCGGACGGTCCATCCTCGACTGGTCCTGGTTGAGTTACGCGGACTTCTTCGTCCTCGGTCGGCCGCCGGTCTCCGATTACTCGGCGCGCGACGAAAAGACCGATCCGCTCTGGAGGCCCGTCGCGGAACGAGGCAAGACGGAGGGGCTCGCGGGATACCTGCACGCTCAACTGTCGTCGGCCCTCGCCGCCGTGCAGGACGCCGCGGACGCGGCCGCAAGGGGTGCCTGGAACGCCGCCAACGAGGCATGGGCCCAGGGGCGCTGGTCCGACGCGCGCTCAGGCTTCGACCGCACGACTTCCCTTCTCTCGCCCGAGCGGGCCATCCTGGCGCTCTGGCGCCCGCTGGCCGCGAAGCCCGAAGCGTCCGGGCTGCCGGCTGAAGTCGTCTCCGCCTTGGCTGTCAGGCAGGCCGCGCTGCCCGCGGCCGAGGCGCGCATAGGGCTCTCGCCTTCGCTCTCTCGAATTTCCGCGATCAGGATTTCCATGCAGGATCTGTCCGGGCGTCTTTCGGCCTATCCCGCTCCCGACGGGACGACCACGGTGCTCGCGTCCACCTATCAGGCTTTGGCGGACCTGCGTACCGAAGTCCGCGGTTACGAAAGCGCCCTCGCGCGCGAGGGCACGCTGACGGACACGCTGAGGGCGTCGGCCGGGACAGCCTCGAAAGCCCTCGCCTCCGCATCTCTTCCCTCCAACGGACCGGGAGACGAGGAAAAGAGATGGGAAAGGGATCTTGCCGCCTCGGTGAACGCCGCTCGCGGGGAGGAATCGGCCGTCGTCGCCCTGTCGACGGGATACGAGGTCGGAGCATTGGAGAAGGAGCTCGCGGACCGCGGCAAATCGATCGGCGAGGCGGCGGCGACGCTCGCCGGCTCGCCTTCGACGGTTCCCGCGCGGGCCGGCCTCATCGATCCCTCGCCGACCGGCGCCGCGGCGGTCCTCACCGACGAGCAGGCCAAGCTGGCCGCACTGGCGAAGTCCCTGTCCGATCTCGGGGGCCGGTTCGCCGCGGAAAGCCCCTGGATACGCGCCGACACCGCGGTGGCCGCCCTGGCGGCGAAGAATGCGGCCGACTCCGCCTCGGTCGCGACGCTGGAGACTCGCCGGGCGGGTCTTCTCGCCGAGGCTTTGGCGAAGAAGACCGCGGCGGCCGCGGCCCTGGCCCTTGCCACGAAATCTTTTTCGGCGGCCGAAACCTCGCTCGCGGCGGCGACGCGGGAACTTCCGATCCTGGAGCAGCGACCTTCGGCGAGAAAGGATATCGAGAGCGCGACGACCGCGACCGACGCCGGCTACGCGCGGTTCCTCGACGCCATGAACGGGGATTTCGACCGTCCCACCTGGGACGAGGGGGTCGCCCGGTACGACAGGCTCGTGAAGGCGATCAATGACGCCCGCGACCAGTACGCCAAGCTCGAAGTCGATCGCCTGCTCGCCGACGCGCAGCACTCGTACAACATCGGAAATTTCGACGCGGCGTACGAGTCGCTCACCGGCGCGAACACCCTGTGGAAAGAGCGGTACATCGGCATAAGCTACCCGCCGCTCGATTTCTGGCTCAATCTCGTCCGACTCGCCCGCGATACGGGCAACAGTCGCGTCATAAGGCCCAACGATCCCCTCTACAACGTGATGACCCAGTACCTGTCCCTCGCCCGCATGTCCTACGCGGACGGCATGGCGCTCCAGTCCTCGGGCAGGGCGGACGAAGCGAAACAGGACTTCACGAAGGCCCAGGAATTCATCGCGAACGTGACGCGGACCTTCCCGCTCAACGCCGACGCGGGCTTTCTCAATCTCCAGATCCTCAAGGCGACGAACGAGGCCGACTTTCGGGCCAGCCTCCCCGGCCGTATCGACGACGCCGCCGCCCTCCTCAAGACCGATCCGGCCTCCGGCTATGCGCGGATCGCCGACCTTGCGCGCATCGAGCCGACCAACACCCGTCTCGCGTCCCTCCTCGTCCAGGCCGAGATAGCGACCGGCAAGCGCAAGCCGGCCCCGACGGCCGCGGATATCGCCCGGGCGCAGCAGTTGACCGATCAGGCCGGACAGCTTATCAAGACGGGGCGGCAGGCGGATCTCGCGCAGGCCGAGCGACTCGTCGTCCAGGCGCTCGCCCTCGATCCGAACAATCGGGACGCCCAATCCCTGTCGCTCAACATCCAGACGCTCAGGGGGGTGGGTCCTGACAAGGTACTCAGCGTCGAAGACGCGCGGCGCCTCGCCGATGCTCGTCTGTTCTTCTCCCAGGGCCAGTACAATCAGGCGCGGGACGCGATCAACGTCCTGCTCGCGAACGACGCGACGCGGTCCCGGGACGTCCTCCTCCTCGACCAGCAGCTCAATCAGCTGAATTATTGATGATGGTGAATGTCAGCGATCGGGCCGGTTCGACCTCCGGCCACCCGCGCGCCGCCTCCCTGGCCGCGACGTTTATCGCGGTCGCGATGGCGTTCCATCCGATGCCCTCGCGGGCGGAGGACTATTCGGAGCCGCCCCGGTCCCTCGGCGAATCGATAGCCCCGACCCTTCTGGTCGCCAAGGGAGTGCCCATCGTCATACGACAGGAGTCGCAGGAAAGCGGCGACAGGGGTCGCGCCTGGATCAGCCTCTCGCGCGAGGTCGACGGGCAGTGGTCCACATCGCGGATAGCCGGACCGATCGATTTTCGCGGTACGGAGCCGGTCCTCTATTCGGCGACCGTGGATACCGCGGGAGAACTCGGCGTGGTGACGGCGACGTCGGGCACGAGATTCGACATCATTTTCTCCGGCGACGGGGGAGGGAGCTTCGCCGGGGGCGGGTCCGTCCTTCCCTCGGAGGCTTCGGTCGGCCCGCGACTTTTCCCGAGCGCTTCCGGGGGATGGATGCTGTTCCTGACCCAGGCGAGCCGGGGCGGAGGGCAGGGGATGGCGGTGGGCGCGGCGAACACCAATACGATCGTCGTCTCGGCGAGCGCCGACGGACGCGATTGGTCGCCGCCCCTTCCTCTCGTCGCCGACTCGGAAAGCCTCGTCAACAATTACCTCCCGAGTTCCGCGTCCCTCGGCGGCAGCGATTGGGTCGTCTTCCAGCATCAGATACTCGGAAACGACACGACCCCGACGCACTGGTGGCTCTACTCGAAGCACTCCGAGGACGGGGGCAGAACCTGGTCCGCCGCGATTCCGCTCACCGATTTCCCGGACCCGTCGTCGGCGGGAGCCGGCGGACCCGGCCCGCAGGATTACGACAATGAGGCTCCCTTCCTCGTCGCGGCGAAAGGAGCGCTTTTCGTCGCCTGGCAGCGGCATACGACCGCCTCGAACGTGGTGCGCATCGCCGTCGCCGGTCTCGATTCGGAAGGTCGCGTCGATACCAAGGACTTCTCCTATGTCTCCTCGCCCACGGGATCGAGCATCCTCGCGGACTTTCTCGAGGACGCCGGCATGCCCACCGTCGTCTATCTCGACGACCGGCTGGCCGCCAACGAGGTCTGGCGCCGCCGTCTCGGCGACGGAGGATGGACTCCTCCCGAGGCTCTCGGCCTGACGGCCCTCGCGGATCCCTCCCGTTCGGGGGCGACCTCCTTCGCCCGCGCGGCCACCATAGGCGGCAGGCTGTACGCATTGTGGGAATACGACGACAACGCGGGAACCCGTCTCAATCCGGTGAACCGGTCCCGCGTCTTTCTCGTCGAACCGGTGCTCCATGTGGACCCCCCGCGGATCGCGATACCCAATTACAACCCCGGCTCCCGCTCCCGCGACGAGAAGGTGGCGGTATCCATTGTCATGCCGAACAGCCCGGCGGGCATAGCGCGGATCGCCTGGACCTGGAAGCGCGACGGGGATACGCCGCTCGTTTCGCCGCCCGGACCGACGCCGTCCAAGGAAGAGATCTGGAAGTCGGGCAAGGTCCAGGACGGGGCGCCGACCTCGATCGAACTCGAAGCCGACGCCGACGGCGACTGGGTGCTCGACCTGTCCGTGGAAGACCGGGCAGGGAACAGATCGACTCCGGCGTCCCTCGCGTGGTTCCGGGACAGGACGCCGCCGGAGGCCCCGATCATCCTGCCTCCCGATCTCGGTCCCGACGGCTCCCTCGCTTCGAACACGTTCCGGCTCGACTGGCTGCCTTCCACCGCCCCCGACATCGCCGGATACACCTGGACCGTCCTCGGTCCGCTCGATCCGGCCCGCGTACCGGCTTCGTACTCGAAGAACGCGCCGGCTTCGCCCGGCGCCTCCCCGGCGGAGGCCGCGATCGTGGCCTACTACGGGCTTCCGCGCCCGCCCCCCGACGTGCTCACGACGGGCACGGAAATTCGTCAGACGAACATCGACAACGGATGGTGGATGTATTCCGTGGCGGCCATAGACACGACGGGCAATGTCTCCGATACATCGACCGTCGTATTCCGCGCCACGAGGCAGATAGCCTTCACCCTCGTCACCGACATCGTGCCCGCCACCGACCTCATGGGGCGGCGCACCCTCACCATCGACGGCCGCGGCTTCCTCGATCAGGGGGCGGTGCTGCGCGTGCTCCTCGCGCGCGACCGCAACGGCCCTCCCGAGGTTTCGCGCGACGCCGCGACCGGGGGATTCCGCATAGCCTCGAATTTCCAAATAGAAGGCGTCGACGTCGGCGACGTGCCCGCGGGAACGTATTGGCTCGGCGTCGTGCACCCGAAGCGCGGTCTGTACTGGGCGCCCGGCCGGGTCGTCATCGGAGTTTCGGGGACGCTCAAGTACGGCATCGAGTACGCGTGGAAGCCCTCATGGACCTTCGCGGCTCCGTCCGCCACGGGCATTTCGATCTTCGATGTCATCGTCGCGGCGTCCGCGGTCTTCTTCGGGTTCGGCATCCTGCTCTCGATGGGGCAGGCTCTATCGGTCGTCCGCGAGGCGCGGGCGGTCAGGCTCCAGGTCCTGGCATTCGTCAACGGAGGTCCCATGCCCATGGCGGAAAGAAAGAGAGCCCTGCGAAGGGGTCGACGGCGAGGCCTGGGCCTCCAACTCAAGTTCACTTTCTTCATCGGCGTCCTCGTCTTCTTCGTCGTCCTCCTCGTCGCTCTCTCGCTCGGCGCGAACATGGTCCGCAATCAGAGCCAGGCTCTGGCGCGCTGACTCGGCGATGCGGCGAGCGTTCTGCTCGAATCGGTCGCCCAGGGCGGCCGATTCTTCCTCGATCGCGAGGGCGCGGTCACCGAACTCGGATTCCTCCCCACCCAGGCGAAGGCCATGCCGGGAGCGGAGTACATCACCATCACCGGCAATTCCCAGGATCCCAAGGTCGCCGGTCGCGACATCGTCTACGCGAGCAACGATCCCGATATCGCCAGGAAGATTTCCACCTCGCTGTTGGACCTCGGCGTCTCGCCGATGAATCCGAAGGTCGACGAGCTCGCGGCCAAGGTCCCCGGCATGGCCGAGGAACTGGAGGCGAAGGCGCGGCAGGCGATAGCCGGCGATCTCGCCAAGAAGGACGACCTCCAAAAGCAGAAACTCGGACTCCCCGCCGGCGGCGCCGGCGATGCCGATCGGCAGCGCATCAACGCCCAACTCGACGATCTCGACCGTTCGATCCGGGACCGGCTGCGCACGATCTCCGACGAGGCGGTCGGATCCATACCTCCCTTCGACCCCGCCAACCTCGGCTCCGAGGCCAGGTCATACCTCTTTTTCAAGCCGATCCTCGAATATCGTCCCGGCGACCAGCGTCTGTGGCGCGGCATGGTCAGGCTCCAGGCGAACACGGGGCTCATCGTCGCCGATGTCGCGACCCGGACCAGGGCGCTGGCGGTCAGCACGGCCGGCGTGGCCGCCCTCGTCCTCCTGGTGGGCATCGTCGCGGCATTCCTCCTGTCGCGGAGCATCGTCCGGCCCATCGGACGCGTGATCCAGGCCATAGAAAAGATGCGCGACACCGAGGACAAGGAGGAATTGGAGGGCTACAACGTCGAAGTGACGACGAACGACGAGCTCGCGATCCTCGCGAACGCCGCGAACGCCCTCGCCGTCGAGCTCGTCGACGGCGCCAAGCAGTCGAAGGCGCTGATAGAGGGCTCCGACATCCAGAATCACTTCATCCCGCTCAGCACGGGCGACGGCGGCTTCAAGCTGACGATCAGCAGGCAGGAAACGCCCAATTACGAGCTCTTCGGCTACTACAAGGGGGCCAAGAGGGTCTCGGGCGACTATTGGAATTTCGAGCCCCTCGGGAACGACGGCCGCTACTACTATTTCATCAAGTGCGACGTATCCGGGAAGGACGTCTCGGCGGCGTTCATCATGGTCCAGGTCGGCACCATGGTCATCAACCATTTCCAAGACTGGCCGAGGCTCTCCAAGGTCCGCGGATTCGACCTCGTCGAGCTGACGTACCGGATCAACGACTTCCTCATCGACAGGAAGTATCGCGGCAAGTTCGCGGCCTTCACCATCGGCGTCGTTTCGATGACGGACGGCGTCGTCGATCTCTGCCATGCGGGCGACAACATGTTCCGCGTCTGGAAGGCCTCCACGGGAAGGACCGTCTCGGAGCCGTTCCAGCCGGACATCGACCGGAGCTCCCCCGCGTCCGGCCTCATCGACCGCGACCTGCTCGAACTCAAGGGGACCGGCTTCTTTCCCTACCGTCGCCGCCTCGACAAGGGCGACATCCTGCTGCTCTACTCGGACGGCATGGAGGATCCCATCCATCGCTTCCGCGACGCGTCCGGCATCGTCCGCAAGTGCACGGAACTCGGGGGGGCGGAGGACGCGCATCCCCACCATGACCGGGACGCCGAGGCGGAGCATCTCGGGCCCGACCGGCTCGGCGAGTACGTGGACGCCTACGACCGGCGGGAGGTCTTCGAGCTCCACCACGACCACGAAACGGACCGGGATCTCGCCATGAGCTTCGATTTCACGAAGGTGGACGGCAGCCTCGAGGAGCGCATGATCGCCTATCTCGCCGTCGGCAAGGTCTTCTCGATCTACGACTGGAACGCGAGCGACGACGAGACGATACTCGTCGACAGGCGCATCGACGCTTTCCTGAGGCGCTGCTTCGACCAGTACGATCTGGTCTTCAGGCGCAGGAAGATCGTGGAGATCAAGAGCGGCAGACAGGATGCCTCGGGCGCGGATCTCATGATGGAAGATCCCAATTACATCAGGTTCGCGGGAATCAGGGAGGACGAACAGTACGACGATCTCTCGATAGCGGGCATCCGGCGCAAGTGACGCCGCCGCGCATGGACAAGGCGGCACCCGTCGCCTACACTGGCCGCATGTCGAAAGATCGTTCCGCCGCGAGGGCCTTCGGGCTCGCGACCGCCGTCCTCTGGGGCTTCTCGTTCCTTTCCATCAAGACCGCGGTCGCCGAAGTCCCGCCGATGACCCTCGGCCTGTCGCGCTTCGTCGTCGCCGCCCTCTTCATCCCGCTCATCGCCCTCGCCGTGAGGGAGGACCTCCGCGTGAAGCCCAGGGATCTTCCCCTGCTCATGCTGGGCGGATTGGTGGGCTATACCTGCTATTTCTTCGGCGAGAACAACGGCGTCAAGAGGCTCTCCGCGTCGGAGTCGTCCATAATAATAGGTACTATTCCCGTCGCGACGATGGTGGCCGAGCGCCTGTTCCTTCGCGCGCGACTTTCGTGGCGCTCCTGGGCGGGGGCGATCCTTTCCCTCGCGGGGGTGGCCCTGATCGTCGCGGGAACCGGGGGCGGGACCTCTTCGATTCCCGGATTCCTGTTCATGGGATTCGCGGCGATATGCTGGGTCGTCTACGCCTTCATCACGAGGAGGATCGCCGGCCGCTACGGTCAGGTCACGGTGACATTCTGGCAGACGATCTTCGGCCTGCTCGGCTTCGTGCCCTTCGCCATCGCGGAATCGCCGTCGTGGCGCGCGCCGAGCGCCGCCGCTGTCCTCAACATCCTCTACCTCGGGATATTCTGTTCCGCTCTCGGGTACTGGTTCTACATCATGGCGCTCGACGCCCTCGGGCCCGGAGCTTCGAGCGTCTTCATCAACCTCATTCCCGTCGTGTCGGTCGTCGCGGCCTTCTTCATCATGGGCGACCGTCTCGGCCCCGGCCAGTGGGCCGGAGCCGTCGTCGCCATCGCCGGTGTGTACATCGCGACGATGCCTGCGGTCGCCGCCCGGCGACGGGGACTTCGAGGCGGCTGACCTCGCGGAGGGGGCGCACGCGGAGGGGGCGCTACCGCGCCCCTCTTACCGAATGAGACAGCCGATTCCGCCCCGCGGAATCGGCACGCCGAGGGGGCGCTACCGCGCCCCTCTTACCGGGTGGGACAGCCGATTTCGCGGAGCGGAATCGGCACGCGGAGGGGGCGCTACCGCGCCCCCTCCGCGAGGATGCCATCGGCCGCGCGAAGGCCGGACGCCCAGGCGGCCGTTATCCCCCGGCTGGTGCCCGCTCCGTCACCGATGAGCCGGAGCCGAGGCAGGGCCTGGAAGTTGTCGTCGAGGAACGCCGGCCTGTTGGCATAGAGCTTGATTTCGGGATAGTACATCAGTGTGCTCGGATGGAGTATGCCGGGCACGATCGTGTCGAGGTTTTTCATCGCCTTCCAGAGGGCCTCGAGTATCTTGCCCGGACAGGCGAGGGCGAGGTCTCCCGGTGTCGCCGAGGCCAGTGTCGGCTCGAAATCGTAGAGGTCGCCGGTCAGGCCCGCCGCCTTGGAGCGTTTTCCGAGCCGGAAGTCGCCGACGCGTTGCACGATCGGGGAGCCTCCGCCGAGAAGGCTCGCCTGAACGCCGAGCATCCTCGCGTAGGCTTGCCCGCTCGCGAGGGGCTGGGTGAGGGTTACCGTCCTGAGGAGGGCGAAGTTGGCGAGTCCGTTCGCGGGCCGGGATTCCGACCAGGCGTGGCCGTTCACCGAGTACCAGGGCGTGCCGTCCGGATCCTCGTATTTCTCCTGCACTACGTGCGCCGCGCGCGAATTTGTGCAGAATGTCCGCGTCTTGAGCGGGAAAAGGAACTTGGGATCGTAATAGTCCCTGACAATCGGGTATCGTTCCTCCTTCGCCTCGACACGAATGCCTATGTCCACGACGTTGTCCGTGTACTGGATCCCGAGCGACGTCATGACGTCCTGGAGAAAGGCGAAGCCCCCCCTCCCCGGCGCGACGACGAGGTCGCGACAGGCTATTTCCCGCTTGTCGGTCGCCACGATCCAACGATCGGCGCCGCCGCCGGCCGGGGCGACCGAAAGAACCCTTTCGCCGAGACCGAATCCGACTCCCTTGGCCGATAGATCGGCCATGAGCTTCTTGATCAATTCGAGGCCGCCGTCGGTGCCGAGATGGGCCTGGCGGATTTCCACGAGAGTCGCGCCGAGCCGCTCCGCGCGCTTGGCGTATATCGACACGTTGCGCTTCTCCAGAATGGAGGGTTTGAGGAATTCCTCGACTTTCCCCAGGTAGGGGAGGGCGGAGGTTTCGTCCCAGACTCCCGATGGGAAACCGATGGGCCAGGTGAAGTTCATTTTGCAGTCGTTGCGCAGGCCGCCCGAGGAATAGCTGTGCCGGTCGAGGAGGATGATGGAGGGGGACGATCTGCCTTCGAGGAGTCCGAAGGCGGCGCCGAGCCCCGCCGGTCCCGTTCCGACTATAACAACATCGATTCGTTCCATTGCGAAGCGAGTATAGCAGCCTCGGCGGCGCATGCGAAAGGCGATCGAGGCCCCCCCTGATCCGTCTTCCGAATGCGGGTTGTCGCCCGCGCGGCCGATCTGGTACTACTGTCCCGGCGACTTCATCGCACGAAAGAATCTTTTGTTGCCGGATCAGCGAGGACGAGACGTCGAATGGAATCTTCCGGTCTTCTGAGCCCTCCACCCGAAACTCTGACCCTCCTTTTGGAAGCATCACGCCTTCTCGGTCGCTACCCCGATCTCAGCGAGGCCTTCGAGCCGCTGATCGGCTGCCTGGAATCGGGATCGGACCTGCACGACGGAGCGGTTGCCATCGTCGTCGACGGACGCGACCAGCGAGTCCTCGTCGCGTCGGACCTGCCTTTCGCCGTCGGCGGGCGCCGCGTTTCCATGGGAGAGGGGCCTTTGGGTCTCGCTCTCGAAGCGGGGCATCTCGTCGAGGGAAGGGACGGGAGAGGCTCCTGGCTCGCCGTGCCGATCGCGACGGGAACGTCGGTCGATTGCATTCTGGCCTTTCGGGTCCGCGCCGAGGCCGTCGTTTCGGCCAAGGCTTTGATCGAGGCCGTCGGGATCCTCGTCGCCGAGGCTCTCATGCTCAGGAAGGGCATCGCCGCCCGGAAGGATGCGCTATCGGGCGCCCCGCATCACCGCGGCGACGACGGGGAATTCCTCGATGCCGAAGGCTCGGGAATCGCGACGACCGAAGGCTCCGCGCTCGCGTCCGATGCGCATGGGCTTTTCGGCCGCTCCGCCGCGATGGCCGAAGTCCGTAGTCTCATCGCCCAGGTGGGCCCCACCGACGCGACCGTTCTCGTCACCGGCGAAAGCGGAACGGGCAAGGAATTGGCCGCGCGGGCGCTGCACGAATCGAGCGTGCGCGCCGCCGGCCCCTTCGTCGCCGTCAATTGCGCGGCCCTCCCCGAATCCCTCATAGAAAGCGAGCTTTTCGGTCACGAAAGGGGAGCCTTCACCGGCGCGGACGTTCGCCGGAAGGGCCGATTCGAGATGGCTGCCGGCGGCACCCTGTTCTTCGACGAGATCGGGCAACTCGGCCTCGGCGTCCAGGCCAAGCTCCTCCGCGTCATCCAGGAACGTCGCTTCGAACGGGTAGGCGGCGGAGAGAGCCTTCGCGCCGACGTCCGCCTCGTCGCCGCCACCAACAGAGAACTCGAAAGGGAAGTGGCCGAGGGCAGGTTCCGGGAGGACCTGTTCTGGCGCCTCAACGTCTTTCCGCTTCGCATGCCGCCGCTTCGCGAACGGGGAGGGGACATCGTTCTCATCGCCGATCATTTCGCCGAAACTATCGGAGCGCGGATAGGCAAACCCATCCTTCGCATCTCCACGCCCGCCCTCGATCTGCTCACCTCCTACCATTGGCCGGGCAATGTGAGGGAACTCGAAAACGCCATCGAACGGGGCGTCGTTCTCTCCTCGGACGGAGTCATCCATGCCTGGCATCTGCCTCCGAGTCTTCAATCGGCCGCTTCCACGGGCACGGCGCCCACTTCGACCCTCGATTCGACCTTGGCGCGCATAGAACGAGAACTTATCGTCGAGGCGCTGAAGATATCGGATGGGGTCGCCGTCAAAGCGGCCCAATCGCTCGGCATCACTGAACGTCGGTTCGGCCTCGCCATGCGAAAATACAATATTGGATGGAAACGCTTCCGTACTAAAAAGTAACTTCCGCCGCGACTATTACATTGTCGTAGGTTTGGGGCGTCTCCGACTTCGCTCTCGATCGCATCGGAGACATCGCGATCGGCGCCCTCCCGCCACAGACTCCTTTCGTCCTTCGTCGATGCCTCGGGACATTTTTGGCCATTTATTTACTCTGTAAATAGTAGCCCTCTCCTTCTCCTTCGGAGCTTCGCGCATATTCCTTTTGCATGAGTTTTCTTCTTTCGGTTCACGGGACTTTGGCATGTTTCTTGCTTTTTGATTGGCACTACATTCCAAGGAGTGATCGTGAGTACCCAAACCCCGAGCCCTGTCAGTCTTTTCGGCACACACTGCTTTTCGAATTCAGTCATGAGAGAACGAGTGCCTTTCTCCATCTTCAAGAACCTGGTGGAAGTTCAGGCGGGAAAGATCGAACTCTCCCTCGAAGTCGCCGAAGTCGTCGCCAGCGCGATGCGCGATTGGGCCATCGAGCGCGGAGCCACTCATTTTACCCATTGGTTCCATCCCCTCACCGGCTTGGCCGCGGAAAAACACGATTCCTTCATCGCGCCCGCGGGTGAGGGCAGGGTCATCATGGCCTTTTCCGGCAAGGAACTCATCAAGGGCGAGCCCGACGCATCGTCCTTCCCTTCGGGCGGACTTCGGGCCACCTTCGAAGCCCGCGGCTATACCGCCTGGGACGCGACGAGCCCGGCCTTTCTCAAGCGCTCCAAGAGCGGCGTCACCCTTTGCATTCCGACCGCTTTCATCTCGTACTACGGCCATGCCCTCGACAAGAAGGTGCCGCTCCTCCGCTCCGGCGACGCCCTCAACAAGGCGGCCATTTCCGTTCTCCGGGCCCTCGGCGACGAGGTTTCCTCGCGCGTCATCTCGACGGTCGGCCCCGAACAGGAATACTTCCTCGTCAAGCGAGAACTCTACCTGAGTCGCCCGGACCTCGTCCTTTCCGGCCGCACTGTCTTCGGCACCGTCCCGGCGAAGGGTCAGGAGCTTTCCGACCACTACTTCGGCGCGATTCCCGAGAAGGTCGAATCCTTCATGCGCGAGCTCAACGGCGAACTCTGGGCGATGGGCGTCGCCGCCAAGACCCAGCACAACGAGGTGGCCCCGAATCAGTTCGAGCTGGCCGTCGTATTCGCGACTTCCAATGTCGCCGCGGATCACAACCAGCTCGTCATGGAAACCTTGATGAAAGTCGCCGAGCGCCACGGCATGACCGCCCTCATCCACGAAAAGCCATTCGAGGGCATGAACGGCTCGGGGAAGCACATCAATTGGTCGATCGGCACCGACACGGGCGCGAACCTCCTCGAACCCGAAGGCGATCCCGCCAAGGATATTCGCTTCCTCCTCTTTTTCAGCGCCGTCATCGAAGCCGTCGACCGCCACGCGGGCCTCCTGCGCGCTTCGGCCGCCACGGCGGGCAACGATCGGCGGTTGGGCGGCCATGAGGCCCCGCCTTCGGTGATTTCCATCTTCATAGGCGACAGTCTCGAGGGCATTCTCGACTCCGTCGTGGCGAAGAGCCTGGGCAAGGAAGGAACCAACAAAGGCAAAGCGGCCAAGGCCGAGCATCTCGACATGGCGGCGGGAGCCCTGCCCAAACTTCCCCTCGACCTCACCGACCGGAACAGGACGAGCCCCTTCGCCTATACGGGCAACAAATTCGAATTCCGCATGGTCGCTTCGTCGCAGTCGGTGGCGACGCCCACGACCATGCTCAATACCGTCGTCGCCGACGTTCTACGGGGACGCGGCGAGCGTCTCGAAAGGGCCAAGGCAGCCGGAAAGGACGTGCAAGCCGAAGCCCTGGCCATCGTCGCGGAGTCCTACCAGGCCCATCGAAGAGTCATTTTCTCGGGCAACGGCTACTCTTCGGAGTGGGCTTCCGAAGCCGAGCGTCGCGGTCTGCCGCGGTTCCGGTCGGCGGTTGAGGCGATCCCCGAATTCGCCAAGCCCGAATCCGTCGCGCTCTTCAACCGTCTCGGCGTCTTCACGAAAGAGGAGATCGAGAGCCGGACGATCATTTATCTCGAGCGCTACGCCAAGCAGGTGAACATCGAGGCGGCGGTCATGGTCGACATGGTCAGGCGATCGATATTCCCCGTCGCGACGAGTTACGCCGCGCGCCTCGCGGCCGAGGCCGCATCGATCGCGGCCGCCGGAGCCCCGGCCGCGCCCCAGGAAATACTCTGCCGGAAAATATCGGGACTGCTGCAAAGTCTTTCGGAAAAGCTGGAAAGACTGGATTCCGCGCTCGCTTCGGCCCAGGCTGTCGAGGAACCTCTCGCCCTCGCCAAGGCATATCGCGAGAGCGTGGTTCCGAAAATGGACGAGCTGCGCGACGTCACCGACAGCCTCGAACGATTGGTGGACGCCAAACTTTGGCCCTTCCCGACCTATCAGGAGCTCCTGTTCAGCCTGTGACGGCGGTGGCCCGTCCCCGGCGGGGCGGGCCGAAATTTCCCGGGCCGCGACGAACCCGGACACACGGCATCGTGGTGGCGAGTCTGTCAGCCACCGCCCGGCCATGCTATCCTCCACGGCGATGAAGCTTCTCAAGCGGATTCTGCCCTTCGCAATCGTCGTCGCGGCCGCTCTTCTCCTTCTCAATCTTCCCGATCTCGTGCCGGAGCGTTACGGCGATCTGTCTTCGTACTTTGCGACCGAACGGCACCGTCAGGGACTCATCGGTCTGTCCGTCGCCACGGTGCGATACGGCGCGCCGGACTTCTCCGCGGCCTGGGGGGCGGATGCCCGCGGCATTCCCCTCGAAAGCTACACTCCGATGGCCGTCGGCAGCCTCTCGCGCGCCGTGACTGCCATCCTCGCCTCCAGGATGGAGATTGAAGGGGCGGTCGACCTCAACCAGGCCGCTTCGCGGTTCCTTCCGGAGCTCGCCGGCGGCGACGGCGCCATGAAGTCGGTGACCCTTTGGCAACTGCTTTCTCAATCGAGCGGGGTTTCCCCGCTCTCCTTCGACGACCGGCACCCGGCCGCGAAGGATCTTTCAGCGGCCGTGCGGATGTTGGCCGAGGTCAGACCGGTCGCGGCACCGGGCGAAAAATACATTCCTATCGAGACCGGCTACGAGGCGGTGGGTCTCGCGCTCGAGAGGGCCACGAAAAAAAGCTTTGCCGAATTGGCTTCTTCGAGGGTTTTCGTTCCCCTCGGCATGAGGCAAAGCGAAGCTGACGGCGATGCGGCGGTCGACCGCCTTCCCCAAGGCGCCACTCAGTTTTTCTGGACGGCTTTGCCGAAGGACGAAAGCCTTCCCCCTTGCCGGGTTCCGGCGTCGGGGGTCGTCTCCACGGCGCCCGATTTTTCACGCCTCATGGCCGCGTTCGTCAATCCGGGTTTCGGCGGCGTCAAGCTCCTCGGAGCCGATTGGGCCCGCCGAAGCGCGGCCCATGTCACGCAAGGGGGCTGGGCCTGGGGCTGGCGGGTCGTGTCCGGGCCCAAGGATACGGAGCTCAGGATCGAATCCTCCGGGGTGGCCTTTTCGGCGATCGCCGGGCTCTGGCCGGAGAGGCAGGCGGGGGTCGTCATATTGGTTCCCTCCTCGGGACTCCTCATTTCCAAGCTCGTCCTTCCCACCCTCCTCGAGGGAGCGGGGTCGATACTGCTCACCGACAGCGCAGAACCTCCTCCTCCCTACGGCCGCTTCGCCATACTTCTCGGCATCGCCGCGGCCATCCATATACTGGTCCTTTCGGCCGCGACAGGGGGGGCCATGTCCTGGGCTCGGGCGGTGAAGGGGCGCTCCGAGGCGAAGGGAAGCGATTGGACGGTCACTCGAGCCAAGATCAGGTGCCTGATCGGCATCGTCGCAAGGGCGGCGCTCGCGGTTTACGTTCCGATCGGGGCGGGCCTTTTCCTCGGCGCGAGGGTCGATTGGGGCTATCTCCTTGAATGGGAGCCCGGCTTGACGGGATGGCTCGTCGTGGCGATTGTTATAGGACTGTTGCGTAATGTGACACGTCTTTCCTGGTTGCGGGGGCCCTCGTCCCAGTTCAGGAAGATGCGGATGCTTCTCAAGAGGTGATATGGACTTTATAGACGACGATCCGACTTGGCCCTTCACCCGCGCCAAGACAGCGGTCATCAGGGCCGCGGCATCGGTCATCAGGGAAAGCGGGCCCCGCGCGGCCACGCTGAAGAACATCGCCCAGAAGGCGGGCATCACCGAGCCGGCCATATTCCGCCACTTCGAAGGGGTGGACGGCCTTTTCAAGGGCCTTTTCTTTCTTTTCGAGCGGCTCTCCGCGAAGATCACTGCGTGCTTCGACCGGCCGGAAAAGGGGCTCGCGCGCGTCTTGGCCGCCACGAGGAGCATCCTCGACATCTTCTGCCGGAACAAGGATTTCGCCTATCTCATCCTCCATGCCGAGCATATTTTCAGAGGCTACGACGATCTCCGGAAAAATCTCACCGAGATCAGGAGCGCCGACAATTCGACGGCCCTCGGCGCCCTCGAAGAAGCTCGGGAGATGGGAGAGTTGCGGAAGGATGTCCTGCCCAAGCTCGCTGCCGTCGCGATCATGGGCATCCTATTTTACACGGTGCAAGGCTGGGTCGAAAACGATGGCGAATTCGACATCGTGACCTTCGCCGCCGGCAGGGTGGAGGCGCTTCTCGGCCTGTTCAGGAACTCCTGAAGGTCGTGGAGCCCGCTCAGCCCGCGTCACGGGCTCAACTTTCCCCGAAGCCCGTGGCCACGAGATAGGTTTCGAAGGATTCGGCGCGGCAGACTTTCGGCTTAAAACCCCGCACGGAAGAGAAGCGCGAGCGCAACCCATCCATTAGGGCGCGCTCGGACCCGCCTTGGAATATCTTCGCGACGAGCGCGCCACCCGGCGCGAGGCACTCGATCGACCATGCGATCACCGACTCCACTATCGCTTCCGAGGCGCCCTGATCGACGAGGCGGTTGCCGGTCGTCGCCGGTGCGGCGTCGGAAACGACCGCGTCGAAAGGCCCGAGACCCGCGAGTTCGGCCCGAATGTCCCCGGCGTAGAGGTCGCCGCGCACGAAGTGAAAGTTGTCGAAGGGCGGTGTCGGCGCAAGCGGAGGTCCGAGAGGCTGGATGTCGACGGCGGCGAGGAAACCCTTGCCCGCCAGTTTCCGCAGCATCCAGAGACTCCAGGAGCCCGGCGCCGCGCCGATATCGAGAAAGCGCCCGCCGGGCTTGAAGATGCGGAACTTGTCGTCGATTTCGG
>Ga0187814_10000097_pt1 | contig 21686 bp, 17 predicted proteins | sample NC_S_4_FD_132450 | JGI IMG/M metagenome (GOLD analysis project Ga0187814, IMG submission 132450) | Wetland sediment microbial communities from Neuse River Estuary, North Carolina, USA - ASW-S_4 | ecosystem: Environmental > Aquatic > Freshwater > Wetlands > Sediment | place: USA: North Carolina... | reverse complement strand
GTGCTGCACGCGCCGGCCATGGACGCGTACTTCGAGGAGCTTGCTCGGTTGTGGTCCGGCGGTTCTCCGCCTTCTGTCGAGGCCGAGCGCGAGCTCATGAGCAGGTACGGGATGGAGCCCGCCTGAATGTCGGCGGGGCGGCGTAGGGTGTCGGTATGGCTCATGTCGCTCCCGCTGAGGTCAGCCCGGATGCACTTGAGCAGTACCGCAGGGAACTGACCGGGTACTGCTACCGGATGCTCGGCTCGGGGTTCGAGGCCGACGACGCCGTGCAGGAGACCATGCTGCGGGCCTGGAAGGCGGCCGAGGGGTTCGAGGGCCGGTCTTCTGTGCGGTCCTGGCTCTACCGGATCGCCACCAACATCTGCCTGGACATGCTGCGGTCTCGGCAGCGCCGGGCGCTGCCGATGGACCTCGGGCCTTCCTCACCGCCGGTCGAGGCGCTGTTCGGCGACCTGCACCCGGACGAGGTCTGGATCTCCCCCATCGCCGACGCGCGCGTCGTGCCCGAGCACGGCGACCCGGCCGAGATCGCCGTGGCCCGCGAGACGATCAGGCTGGCGTTCGTGACCGCGCTGCAGCACCTGCCGGCCAAGCAGCGGGCCACGCTGATCATGTGCGAGGTGCTGCGGATGCCCGCGGCCGAGGCCGCCTCGACCCTCGGCACCTCGGTGGCCGCCGTGAACAGCGCGCTGCAGCGGGCCCGGGCCACGCTCGCCGCGCTACCGGAGTCGCAGCGGCCGGTCGCGGTGGAGGCGGATCAGGCTGACCTGCTCGCGCGGTACGTGGACGCGTTCGAGCGTTTCGACATGGACTCGTTGCTCTCGCTGCTGCACCAGGACGCGGTGATGTCGATGCCGCCGTACTCCCTGTGGCTGAGCGGTGCGGAGAACATCTGCCGCTGGATGGTGCTGCCGGGGCCGAGCCAGTGCAAGGGTTCGGTGTTCGTGCCCGTGGGGTACGTCAACGGGGTCCAAGCGCTGGCGCAGTACAAGCCGGATCCCGCCGGGGGGTTCGCGCCGTGGTGTCTACAGGTACACGAGGCCTCGGGCGGGCGGTTCAGCCGGCTGACGTACTTCCTTGATACGCCCCGTTTGTTCGGCGAGTTGGGGCTGGCGCCGCACCTGCCGTGAGCGGGTTCTGGTCGGCGGTGCAGGACGTGCTGGCCCGGCACGTGTCGTCCGGGCTGGCGGCGGTCGCGGACTAGCTGTTTTCGCGGATTCCTGGACCTTGGTCGGCCAGGATTGACTCTCGTGAGCATCGATCCTTCTGGAGTCGGGCAGCCGGGGTTCGTCGACCGGCACGGCCTGGCCGCACCGGAGCGAGAAGCCCTCGCCCGGGAGGTGGCGGAATCGATCCGTTCTGCGGGGCTACGGACCGTCCGGCTGGTCGTGGTTGACCAGCACGGCGTGCCGCGGGGCAAGATGCTGTCGCCGGAGGCGGCGATCGCGGCCATGTCCGACGCGCTCGACTTCTCCGGCGCGATCTACAGCCTGGACACCGGCAACCAGGTGTTCGCGCCCGGGTTCACGCCCGGCGGCGGGTTCGGCATCGAGGAGTTCACCGGATTCCCTGATGTGATGCTGGTGCCTGACCCTGCCACCTTCCGCGTCCTGCCCTGGGCCGATCGCACCGGCTGGATGCTGTGCGACGTGTACTTCGGTAACGGGCAGCCGATGCCGCTGGACGGGCGCGGGCTGCTCCGGCGGGCGCTGGCCTCGCTGGGTGACGCGGGGTACGACTTCCTGGCCGGGATCGAGATCGAGTTCTACATCGTGGCCTTGTCCGGCGGGCCGCTGTTGCCGGAGAACGCGGGGTTCACTCCCCCACCGCCGGCGGTCACCGTGTTCGAGCGGGGGTACCAGTACCTGTCCGAGGTGCGGCTGGACGGGATGGGCCCGCTGCTCGAGGCGGTCCGCGACGCGCTGGACGGGGTCGGGCTGCTGCCGCGGTCGATGGAGGACGAGTGGGGACCCGGGCAGCTGGAGTTCAGCTTCAGCCCGATGTCGGGGCTAGCGGCGGCCGATGCCGCGGTGCTGTTCCGCTCGGTGGTCAAGCAGGTGTGCCAGCGGCGCGGGTTGCTGGCGACCTTCATGTGCCGGCCTGGGCTGCTGAACTTTTTCTCCTCCGGGTGGCACCTGCACCAGTCCCTGGTGAACCGGCTCGACCGGTCGAACGCGTTCGCCTCCTCTTCTGCGGCGTTGTCTGACGTCGGGCGGCGGTACGTGGCCGGGTTGCTCGAGCACACCCCGCCGATGGCGGTGTTCGCGACGCCGACCGTCAACGGGTACAGGCGGTTCCGCCCCTACTCCTTCGCCCCGGACCGGGTGACCTGGGCTGTGGAGAACCGCGGCGCGCTGGTCCGGGTCCAGGGCGCGCCCGGCGACCTCAGCAGCCACGTGGAAATGCGGCTCGGCGAGCCGGCCGCGAACCCTTACCTCTACCTGGCGTCGAACATCGTGGCCGGGCTGGACGGCATCCGGCGGGGCCTCGAGCCGCCGCCGCCGGTGTCGGCTGACCCGTATGCGGCCGAGGCGCCGCGGCTGCCCGGGTCGCTCAGCGAGGCGGTGGCGGCGCTGGACGCCGACCCGTTCTACCGGTCCGCGTTCGGCGCGACGCTGGTCGATTACCTGGTGATGATGAAACGGGCCGAGATCCGGCGGTACGAGGAAGCGCAGGCCATGGTGGCGGCGGGTGCCGCAGGAGCCGCGGGTGCCGAGGCCCCTGAGGTCAGCGACTGGGAGATGCGAGAGTACTTCGAGTTCTTCTAGCTGGGTCTATTTGTCGACGTCGACGCTGTACCAGGTCGTCGGGTCGGCGGGGACGGGCTGGAAGTCGTAGCGCAGACCGTCGGCGCCCAGCGCCACCAGGCTGACCGAGGTGGTCCCGTAGACCCGGCGGTCAGGCAGTTCATGGCGGACGATGATCGCGGCGGGGTCGGTGTCGGGCAGGCCGTCACCGCCGGCCAGCGTGAGCCAGTCGCCCCAGGCGTCCTTGATCGTGGCGGTCGGGTCGGCGTCGGGGCGGTGGGCAGCGAACTTGAGGCCGAAGTGCGCGGCCTTGGCGTCTTCGTGAGACGACGGGAAGGTGTGGCCTGCGTTGGTAATGACGTGGGTGGCCGGCCCGAGGTTTTCGAGGGCGGCGTCGCGGCCGTCCCAGCTCAGCATCAACGTGTGGTTCAGGTCGGCGCAGATCAGGAAGAAGGGGTCGTAGCGGGCCAGGGTGGCGTGGTCGTCGGGTAGCCGCTCCAGGGCCCGGGATCCCTCTTCGGCCGCGCGGAGCGGCAGCTCGCCCCGCGATCTTCTGGTGTCGGGCGGGGCCTGCTGGCCTCGGGCGTTCAGGATGCAGGCAACGCGCGGGACACCGGGGTGGACGGCGAGCCAGGTGCCGCCCGCCTGCAGATCGCGGCCGCCGATCAGCGGCGATCCCGGCCAGTGCCGGGCCGGCGGCTGCCACGGGCGGCCCGTGAACTCATCGCGGAAGCCGAGCAGCAGCAACGGCATCCGAGCCTCGGGGCGGAAACTGACGACGACAGTGCACACGCACCGACCTTAGCCCGGACCCGTGAGGTTGCCTTCGATCCGCGGGCCGGTAATGGGGCTTGGGGGCCACAACCGCCGATAGACGGTTCTTGTGGCCTCCAAGCCCCAAACGAGGGCATTACCGGCAGTGACTAGTGGTGCCTGTGTGGTTAAGGAGGTTGTTGTTGGCTGATGGCCCGCGCGGCGGCGGGGTGTGGGTTCGATGTAAGCCGGGCCGGCCGGAACGCCGCGGTCGGCGGGTCCAGGAGCGGGCGAGTGTCCGGACGAGGCCAACCGAGGCCAGTACGGCGATCGTGACGTCCACGGCAGATACCCAGCGGACCTGATCGTCCTTCACGACGTAGACGCCGACCGGCAAGACCAGACCGCCGAAGCCCCCGCCGGCGTCCATGGATGACGCATCCGCCGGGCCGGCTTCCCTGGGCGGGCGGTCGGTATGGGCGGCTGGGTTAGCGCGTCCGGGCCGGGCCATTCCGCCACCGCCTCCGCCGGCGACCAGCGCGACCGGGATGATGAGCAGGCCGTTCTTCTCGTAGGCGGGGCCGAACGCGCGACGGACCGACAACTGGTCTGACGCCTTCTCCAGGATCTTCTCCACGTCCATTTCACGCGCCTTTCTCCAGGAGATGGGTCTGGTAAAGCCGGCGCAGGGCATCCCAGTGCCTGGTGCTCGCTTCGGCGGTAGTAGATGTCCGGGACCAGCGCGACGTAGCCCAGGCTGGCCAGCCGGTCGCCCATCTGCCGGATCGTCTCCCGGGCGCCCCCGCGTCCGGGAGGAGCAGCACGCCCGGCCATGGGCCATCTCCGTCCGGGAGGTGCAGCGTGCCGGGGCTGTGGCCATCGGGGGCGGGAATCTGGACGTCCAGGCGTGGCACTCTCGTTGCCTCCACGAGGCTCGTGGGAGTCGATCGTTCGAAACGTATCACCACGCGACGGGCCCGCTCCGCCCGTATGGTGCAGGGTGGTCCACTGAGTTAAGGGTCACCGCCAATGTCGTGACCCGCGACAAGGCGATCGTCAGATGGGTAGAGGGACAACGTACGCCCACCATCGAGGAGGACCGGATGACTTCACCAGCCAAGCCCAACCCGATCCCTGATTCGTATCGCCGTATCACACCCTGCCTGACGATCCAGGGCGCCGCGAAGGCGCTTGAGTTCTACGCGGCCGTGTTCGGCGCGATCGAGCGCATGCGCACGCCCGGGCCGGGCGGGACCATCGTCCACGCCGAGATCGAGATCGGGGATTCCGTGGTGATCATCGCGGACGAGAACCCGTACGAGGGCACCACGGCACCGCCGGCCGGCGGCCTGGCCGGCTCTCCCGCGTTCCTGTTCATCTACGTCGAGGACGTCGATGCGGTCATCGCCCGCGCCGCGGAACTCGGAGCGACCGTGCAGCGCCCGGCGCAGGACCAGTTCTACGGCGACCGGGACGGGTACATCATCGACCCGTTCGGGCACGGGTGGACGATCGCGTCGCACGTGGAGGACGTGACGCCGGACGAGCTGGGGCGGCGGATGGCCGAGCTGTTCGGCGGAGGCGCCGGGTGAAGTACGTGCTGCTGTTCGTCGAGACGGAGGAGTTCGCCCGCGACCTGGAGGCCATGGGCCCGGCCGAACGAGACCGCGCTTACCAGCGGGTCATGGAGTGGATGGGCACCCACGCCGACAAGATCCGAGGCGGAAACAAGCTGCAGGCGCCGGAGACCGCAACGACCGTGCGGCTCGACCGCGGCGATCCGGTCATCACCGACGGGCCGTTCGTGGAGGGTAAGGAAGTGGTGAGCGGGTACACGGAAATCGACGTCGCCGACCTGGACGAGGCGCTGCGCATGGTCAGGACCTGGCCCGGTTGCCCGATCGTGGAGATCCGTCCGCTGGAGCCCTGAGTGACCGAAGCCTCGCACGACCAGCTGGCCAGCGTGGTCCGGCAGCACGCGGGCCAGCTGGCCGCCGCGCTCGTGCGCGTGACGGGGGACTTCGCGACCGCCGAGGACCTGGTCCAGGACGCGGTGCTCGCGGCGCTGCAGCGCTGGCCCACCGAGGGGATCCCGGACCGGCCCGATGCGTGGCTGTTTACCGTGGCCAGGCGCCGCGCCCTGGACGGGTTCCGGCGGGCGGATAACTACCGCGCCAAGCTGGCGCAGCTGCAATGGCCGGTCCAGCCCGCGGAGGACGAGCGGCTGCAGCTGATCTTTACCTGCTGCCACCCGGCGCTGCCCCGGCCGGCTCAGATCGCGCTCACCCTGAGGGTGGTGTGCGGCCTGACCACCGCGCAGATCGCGCGGGCGTTCCTGGTCCACGAGACGGCCATCGCCCAGCGGATCACCCGGGCCAAGCGGAAGATCACCGACGCGGGAATCCCGTACCGGGTGCCCGACGACGACGAGCTGGCCGCCCGGCTGACCGAGGTGCTGGCGGTGATCTACCTGCTGTTCAACGAGGGCTACCTGGCCACGGCCGGTCCGCCCGGGTCCCGGGATCTCGCCGAGGACGCGGAATTCCTGGCCGGCCTGCTCCACCAGCTCATGCCGATGGAGCCGGAGGTGGCCGGGCTGCTCGCGCTGATCCGCCTGCACCGCGCCCGCGCGGCGGGCCGTTTCGGTGCCGACGGCGCGCTCGTACCGCTGCCGGACCAGGACAGGTCGGCGTGGGATCGCGAGGCCATCGCGGACGCGGTCCGGCTCCTCACCCGTACCGCCCGGCGCCAGCGCCCGGGCCCGTACCAGCTCCAGGCGGCGATCGTCGCCTGCCACGCCGAGGCGGAGCGCTGGGAGGATACCGACTGGGAGCAGATCGTGCTGCTGTACGACATGCTGCTGCACCTGGCACCCTCTCCGGTCACCCGCCTGCACCGGGCCATCGCGGTGCGCTACGTCGCGGGGGCGCGGGCCGCGATGGCTGAGCTGGACGACCTCGCCGGTCCCCTCGACGACTACTACCTGTACCACGCGAGCCGGGCCGAGCTCCTGCGTGAGCTGGGCGAGCCTGACCAGGCTCACGCCGCGGATCGCCGGGCCCTCGAACTGACCGCCAACCCGGCCGAGCAGGCCGTGCTCCAGCAGCGCCTCGCCCGGATCTAGGTTGGACCGGGGCTCAGGTCAGCTCGCGTGCCTCCAGCCAGCGCCGCACCGAATGGCCCCAGGCCCCGGGGGCTTCCCAGAACGTCATGTGACCGGCGTCGAGGAGCTGCAGCTGGGCGTCCGGCAGGGCGTCGGCCAGCTCTTCCGACAGCTCCGGCCTGGTCAGGATGTCATGGCGGCCCGCCAGCACCAGCGCGGGCGGGGACGCCGCACTGAGCCTGGGCAGCGCGTCGTGACCCCAGCAGGCCGCCGCGGCGGACTTGAACCCGTCTAGTTCGGGGGCTTGGGAGGCGCGGAACTCGACCACCGTCTCCGGATGGTCCGCGAGGTAGGCAGCCGAGAAGCAGAACAGGAGCAGGCTGTCCAGGAGCCGGTCGACGCTGGCCTCGTTCGCTAGGGCCGTCCAGTGCTCGAACAGGACCCGCAGGAACGGATCGGTCCGGCCCCAGGTGTTGGACAGGACGAGGCCGGAGACGTCGGCGGGGTACTTGAGCGCCCATTCCTGGCAGATGGCGCCGCCCATGGACGACCCGACGGCGATGCACGGCGGGAGTCGCAGGGCCTCACGCAGCGCGTGAACGTCGTCCGCCAGGCCGGCCACGCTGTACGGCCCGGGCGTGATCGGGCTGAGGCCGATGCCGCGGTTGTCGAAGGTGATGCACCGGTACTCCGGGACCAGGTAAGGGAGGACCGGTTCCCACGACGAGTGGTCGTCCCCCAGCCCGGCCACGAGAACGACCGGCCGTCCTTCCCGGGGCCCGGTGTCGTACACGGCGAAACGGCCCTGCGCGGTACTGAAGAACTCGACCACGGTCTCACCCTTCACGTCGTGGCGGTCACGGCCTTGATGATGCCATACACGTCGTGCCAGGAAAGGGAGGTGAACCCGGGCTGAGCAGCCCGCTGGCTCGTGTCCGGGTGCGCGCCTTCTCGCGGCGGGCGCCGACCAACGTGGGGATGAGCCAGGGCGGGAACACGTCGATGGCGGGACAACCGGGTTGCCTTGGCTTCGGGGATGGTGGAACGCTGCCAGGGATGGAGATCACCCTGGTGAAGGCGGCCGGGCCCGGCGACAGGGATCGCGCCTACCTGGAGGTGGACGGGGTCACCCGGCGCGGGCCGGTTCACGTCGTCCATGACCTTCCGCACCTCGTGGTCGAGTCGCTGTTCGGTGTCGACGGCGGGCTGTGGGGCGAACTGGCCGCCGGGTCGCACGCGGAGGCCGGGCGGGCGGCCGCGGCTCGCGACCCCAAGCGCCACAAGCAGGGACGGATCGTCTCCGGGGCCGCGTCCGGCGTCCCGGCCGACCAGTGGCTCACGCCCGGGCACCGGCTGGCCAAGACGGTCACGAACTGCGTGACCAACCGCTGGGGTGATGGCCCCGATACCCCGGCCGGGGTCCGGGAGCGGGCCGCCCGGCAGGACAACCCCTCGCTGACCGGCCTGCTGGCCCGGGTGGACGACGAGACGATCGCCCTGGCCATCCGGGGCGTCCGCGACCTCGAGCAACGCTGGATGGCCGTCCCGCCGGGCGGGAAGCTCAGCCTGTCCTGGCCGCTGGGACGCGACTTCTTCGACTGAGCGAGGACCGTTCGCACCGGCCGTGACGACCGGCCGCGGGCGGTGTGACAGGGTGGTGCCCGTGACTGATGATGACTCCCGCGAGGTCGTACCGGAACGTTGGAATGCTGTCGGGGCGGGCTCCGACGTGTGGACGGAGATGGCGCAGGACCCCAGGTTCGCGACTGCGGAACTGGAGGGCGAGCGCGCGACGGTGCTTGACTACCTGCGCTTCCACCGGCTGACGATGGAGATGAAGTGCGCCGACCTCGACGCGGCCCAGCTCGCGCGCCGGTCGGTGCCGCCGTCCACGATGTCCCTGCTCGGCCTCGTGCGCCACATGGCCGACGTGGAGCGCCACTGGTTCCGGAGGGTGATGGCGCAGGCGGACGCGCCGCCGTTGTACTGGTCCGACGATGTACCGGACGCAGACTGGCTGGGTGCGGTGGCCGACCCGGCGGTCGTGGACGACGCCTGGCGGGCCTGGCGCGAGGAGGTCGCATTCGCGGAGAAGTTCGTCGCCGACTCCCCGGACCTGGCCTTCAGGGTTCCCATGCGGGACGGCACGACCGTCGCGCTGCGCGAGGTGCTGCTCCACATGATCGAGGAGTACGCTCGCCACAACGGCCACGCCGACCTGCTGCGGGAAAGGGTTGACGGCCGCGTCGGCCAGTGACCGGGGTCGGTTACCCGGGGCGGGCGGGAGGGCTGTGGCTGCGGAGCACCTTGGTCTTGTTGCGGTTCCAGGCGGTGGTGGTGCCGTCCGGGTGGAGGACGAGCGTCCAGCCCCAGCGGTGAATCGCCACCTGGTGGTGGAAGAAGCACAGCAGAATGCAGTCCTTGACGCTGGTCGGGCCGCCGTCGGCCTTGTGGCGGACGTGGTGGACCTCGCACGCGGCGGCGGGCTGGGTGCACCCGCCGGGCCACCGGCAGTGCTGGTCCCGCAGGATCACCGCGGTGCGGATGCCCGCCGGAATGGTGTCGGAGTAGCCGATGTCCAGCGGCAGGCTCGGCCCCGCGAGCCGGGCGCCGAGCAGCTGCCGACGCAGGAAGCTGGCGAGGCCGCCGGGCCCGGAGACCAGGTCCACGGCCTTGCCGATGATCTGCCGTTCGAGCATCTCCCGGGCGTGCGCGGTCAGCGGCGCCGTGCCGTCGCAGCACGGTGGCCCGGCTTGGCCTTCCGGCGCAGGGTCACCGACCGGGCCGAGCCCGTGGTGCCCGGCTAGAGTCGCGCACAGCCGGACCAGGTCCTCCAGCACGCCGGGGTCTATTTCGCCGGTCACGACCGGGACCACCATGGCATCGCAGGTGATCGCGCGGGCGGCGTCGCCGTCCAGCCACGCTGCACCGTCGTTCCCGCCGATGGAGGCGGTAGCTCGGGCCGCGGCCCATCGGGCCCGGGCCGCGGTGATCCACTCGTCTTCCAGGGCCGAGTCTTCGTCGAACGCGCGCAGCTCGGCCAGCGTCACGTGCACCAGCGCCTTGACCGGCTGCCCGGCCCGCTCCGGGAGCAGGTCACTGGCGGCTAGCCGCCGCATGGCTTCTTGCAGCGCGTCATGGTAGCGCTGCTCGTGAGTCCGGGTGTCCTGCGCACCCATCGGGGCAGACAGGGCTTCCAGGACGGCGCCGACCACGGCCGCGCATTCTGGGGTGAGGTCCCCGGCGATGACCCCGGCGCCTTCGAAGGTGGTCTCCAGCCGGACCGACCGGTCCGCAAACCCGTCCTGCGGGTCATCGTCATCGGTGGGCAGGGAGCGGGCGTAGATCTCGGCGGCCAGCCCGGCCAGGTCCCACTCATCGACTCCGGCCCGTGCGGCAGCAACCAGGATCGCGTCCGCGGACGGTCGGCAGTCCTCTGGGAGCCGGTCGGTCCACCGGCAGATGGCCCGGGCCACCGACTCGGTCAGCACCGTGCCCTCGGCCAGCGCGGCCACCACGGCCGGGTGCGCCTCGGCCCGCCGAACCCAGGCCACGTGGGCGCGGGCCGCGGTCTTGGTCACCTTGGTCCGGTGCCTCAGCCAGGCGCCTGCGCTGTACTCCGCGTCCGCGGAATACCCGTGGCTGGCTGTGTACGACCCGAGGATCCAGGCCCGCCCCGCGGTGAGCATGGCCGCCGCCTGCTCGTAGCCGTGCAGGCACTCGGCCTTGATCGCATCCGGCATCGCCGCGGGGTCGGCGGCGGCCGCGAATCGCAGCGCCGCGCACGCCACCTCCACGGCCTGGCTTGCGCTGGCGAACGCGGGGGTGGTGTTCATCGAGGGGTCACCTCCGATCGGGTGCGCGGGGGGTGGGGGGTGGGCTTACTCACGCCATTCAGGCGGGCGCGGTGTCCGGGGAGAGTCGGGCCGAAGCGTTCGGCAGGAAAGATCATTTGATCTTGTATTCGAGTTTATCAGCTGTTGCTGACATTTTCCCGTAATGACACGCCCGGTTCTGGGGCGGCGGGGTGGCAGCTGACTCTTCCGGTAATGACACGCTGGTTCTTAGGCGGCGGGGTCGTAGTAGTGGGCGTACTGCCAAAGGCCGCGGGACACGAGGGCGTGGTCGGGCAGCGGGCCGAACCGGGCGGGCGAGAGGGCGGTCAGGCCGGGCGGCGGGGTGCCGGTGGTGATCCAGGCGGCCAGGGCCTCGCCGATCCCGAGGGAGGAGGAGAACCCGGAGCCGTTGCACCCGCTGGCCACCCATAGGCCGGGCAGGTCCGGGACGGGCCCGGTGACGAAGCGGCCGTCGGGGCTCATCGTGAACAGGCCGCCGCGGTGTTCGGCGACCGGGGCGGTGCTGGCCAGCGGCACCTCGCGGGCGACCTGGGCGGCTAGCTGCCGCAGTACGCCCAGGTCCAGCGGCACGTCATCGGTGGAGAACGAGGGTGGCTGGTGACGCGGGTCGACGGGCAGTGGGTCAGGCTCGAACCCGCCGATCATGAGCCCGCCGCGGGCCGGGCGCAGGTACAGGGCGGCGTCGACCACCCGGATGATCGGGTCGGCCGGATCGACCTGCGGCGTGGGCTCGGTGATCAGCAGCTGGTGGCGGACCGGGGCAAGCGGCACCCAGGCTCCGGCCAGGCCGGCCACCTGGCGGACCCAACCCCCGGCCGCGTCCACCACCACCGGCGCCGCGATCGACCGGCGTTCGGTTTCGACGCCGGTAACGCGGCCGGCCGTCACGGGAATCCCGATGACCGGCTCGTTCTCGATCACCGCCGCCCCGTGCCGCCGGCAGGCCGCGAGGTAGGCCTGGATCAGGCTGGCCGGATCTTCGATGTAGATGTCTTCCGGGCAGGAGAGCGCGAAGTAGTCGCCGACCGGACGGTAATAGGTGAGGCGTTCGGCGAGTTCGGCCGGAGTTGCCTCGCGGACGTCGGCGCCCCAGCGTCGTGACTGGTCCAGTTCCCGGCACAGGAACTGGCGGTGCTGGTCGGTCCGGGCGATCAGGAAGCTCCCCGGGCGGACCGTCTTCAGGGGCGCCCCGGCCCAGTCGGCGAAGGTCATGGCCCTGGTGATGCTGCGCCGGGCGAGCGCGGTGCGCAGCTCATCCGCCTGGACTGACTTGAACAGGCCCGCCGCCCGACCGGAGGCCTGCGATCCGGCGGTGTGTCGCTCAACCACCGCGACCGACCGGCCGGCCAGGGCGCAGTGCAGTGCGGTGCTCAGTCCTAGCGCACCGGCTCCGATCACCACCACATCGGCGTCCACTAGTCCCATTGTGCCGTGGCTAGGCAGCCGTGGCTCCTGGCGTTTATGGTGGCCCGGTGGGGGGTGCGCAGGGCGAGGCCGCCATGCACATGGTGGGCCGTGATCGTGAGCTAGCCCGGGTCACGCGGTTGCTTGATCATGCCGTAACGGGCCGCGGGCATCTCGTGCTGTGCACGGGTGAGGCGGGGATCGGGAAGACCCGGCTGGCGGAAGAGGCTGCGGCGCTGGCCGCGGCGAGGGGCGTGCCGGTGGCGTGGGCCCGGGCGGCCGACCGGGGCGGCTCGCCGCCGTACGGCCTGTGGCGGATGGTGCTGGATGATCCGGCCGTCCGGGCGGCCCACGACGAAGCGTCCGGTTCGGACCGGTGGTCAGGCGTCTTCGGCGACGCCGGGCGGCCGGCGGCCGCGGAGGGGGCAGACTCCGGTAGCGCGCGGCGGTTCGCGCTGTTCGCCGAGGTACGCAGGCGGCTGGCGGCCGCGGCCCGGCCGAGCGGGCTGGTCCTGGTGCTCGACGATCTGCAGTGGGCGGACGAGGCGTCGGCGGCGCTGCTCACCGACGTGGTGCGGCAGATACGCGGAACGCCGATCCTGGTGTTCGCGACCTATCGGGACTCGGCGACATCCGACGAGGTGAGCGTCGGACTCGTGCAGGGCCTGTCGGCGGACGCCAACACCGAGCGGGTGGATCTGCGCGCCCTGCCCGCCGCCGCGGTCGGGGACATGTTGCGCGCCGCCGGGCTCGGGGCATCGGCGGTCCAGGCGAGTGAGGTCCACTCCGAAACGGGAGGCAATCCGTTCCTGGTCAAGGAGCTGGCCCTCATGCTGGTCCAGCAGAGCGGGGCGGGATCGGTGCCGGGGCGAGTGGTCGAGGCGACGGCCTACCGGCTCGCGCAACTGGCCGGTCCCGCCCGGGAGATGCTGCAGGCCGCCGCGGTGGCAGGCAACAACTTCTCGGTGGGCGTGGTGGCCCGCATGCTGGGTGTGCCCGTGCTTACCCTGCTCGGCCCGCTGGACGAGTGCCGGGCGGCCGGGTTCCTGGTGGCCGGTGACCGGCCCGGCGATCACCGGTTCTCCCACGCGCTGGTCGCCTCGGCGGTCATCGCCCGGCTGAGCGCCGCGGAGCAGCAGCGCCTGCACGCCGCGGCGGCGGACGCGATCGAGGCGCTGTACGAGGGGCAGGTGCGGCTGCACCTGGCGGAGGTCGCCCGGCACCGGGTCGAAGCGTCGTGGCCGGGTGACCGGGCCCCGGCGGTGGCGGCGTGCGAGGCGGCCGCCGACGTGGCGGCGGAGGCACTGGCCTTCGAGGAGGCCGTGCGCCTGTACCGGCAGGCGCTTTCGGTCGGCGAGGGTGAGATCGGCGAGGACGACCGCTCCCGGCTCGAGCTGGCCCTAGCCGCGGAACTGCACCGAAGCGGCGACCTGCCGGGGGCGCAGCAGACGGCGGTCCAGGTCGGCCGGCGCGCGGAAGCTCGGCGTGACCGGCCCTGGCTCGCCCGCACGGCGCTAGCGATGGAGGCCACCGGAGTCCCCGAGTGGGACGGTGAAATCTGCCGCTTCTGCGAGCAGGCCCTGGCCGGGGACGATATCCCCGATGACCTGCGGGCCCGGGTGTCCGCCAGGTACGCACAGGCCCTGGTCTACCGCGGTGAGAATGACCGGGCCGGAGAAGTCAGCCGCGACGCGCTGGCCCTCGCCGACGCGGCGGGCGACCCAGTCGCGCTCGTGGACGCGCTCCGGGCCCGCCAGCTGGCCTGCTCCGCTCCCGAGGGCCTAGCCGAGCGGATCGTGCTGGCCGGACGGATGCTCGAGGCGGCCGACCGCCTGGGCAGCGCCTGGGTCGAGATGTGGGGCCGACTGTGGCGGATCGATACCCTGTTTGAGACAGGGCAGCTCCGGGTGGCCCAGGGTGAACTCGCCGACCTCGGCTCCTTCCTGGAACGGCTAAGCGGCCCGGTCGGGCAACTCCATCACGTGGAGTGCGCGGCCACGCTCGCGCTGGCGACCGGGCGCTTCACCGAGGCGGCACGGCTGGCCCGTGAGGCATTCAAGGTGCTCAACGACATGGGGCACCCAGCTGCAATCGGTGTTCTCGCCGTGATTTTGTACCAGTCGGCGCTGCACGTCGGTCTGGACCAAACCGGCCTGGCCGAGCTGTTCGATTCCGCCCCCGCGCACGTACGCCCGGAGGCCGTCGATACCACCCGCGGCACCGCCACCGTCTTCCCCGCGCTCACCGTCGCGCTAATCCGCCTCCAGCAGGGCGACCGCGCCGGCGCCGAGGCGGCGTACGCACTGGCGGGTCCGGTTGCGTCGTGGACACCCTTGGCGGCGATGCGCATGGCATCCTGGGGCCACGGGCTGGCGCTCGCCATCGGCCTGCAGCGGACGGAAGACGTCGCGTTCTTCCTGGCCCAGTTCGAGCCGTTCCGCGGCCAGCACACCGCGAACGGCGCGGGCCCTGGCGTCTACATGGGGCCGGTGGAGCTGCAGCTCGGGCTGGCCGCCGCAGCGCTAGGGCGCCTGGACGCCGCGGTTGAGGATCTGGAGACCGCGGCCTCGATCTGCGACGCTAACGGCGCCCGCGGGTACGCCGTCCAAGCGCGTGTGGAGCTAGCCGCCGCGTTTACCCGGCGGCAGGCGCCGGGCGACCTGGACCGGGCGCGGGCCGCGCTCGACGCCGCGGCGGGTGAGGCCGAGCGGCTCGGCATGGTCCCGTTCACCGAGCGGATCGGGCGGCTGCGGCCCCGGCTGCCTGCTGCGGCCTCGGCGGGACCGCCGGTCAGCCCCCGCGAGCTCGAGGTGGCCCGGTTGGTCGCGCGAGGGCTGACCAACAAGCAGATCGGCGAGACCCTGTTCGTCTCCGAACGCACGGCGGAGAACCACGTCCAGCACATCCTGGTCAAGCTCGGGTTCAGCAACCGCAGCCAGATCGCCGCGTGGGCCGCGGACGCCTAACCGGGCCACGGATAAGTACTGGCCAGGGATAGGTACTTAGCGAATGAGTACCCGGCTGAGTATTTCCCCGGATGGCCGGACGCGGGCTTTCCCGTAGCGTCCTTCCTGCCAGCGCAAATAGAGCGCAGATAAGGAAAGGCAGGACAGAGGAATGGCATTCGTTCACTCCGCCAAGGTGAAGGGCGTCACCTTCGAGCGTTACAGCGCGGTCACCGCCAAGCACAACCCGATCCAGGACCTCGACGGCCTGCTCGCCTGGGCGGCCGGCGCGGACGAGGACGGCCTCAACGTGGTGACCATCTGGCAGTCCCAGGCGCACCAGGAGCGGTTCGCGGCCGAGCAGCTCTTCCCCGCGTTCCAGGCGCTCGGCGTGGCCGACGAAGTGATGGCCAACGGCGAGTTCACTACGTACGAGGTCGGCGAGCTGTACATCCGCTGAACACCGCAAGCAGCGAGAATCCCCGGCCGGCGGCACCGCCACGGCCGGGGATTGTCGTGCTAGTCCGGTGCAACTGGAATAGTGCACAGTGACTCTTAATGACAGGGCGAGCGAACCCGCCGATCGCCACCACGACACCAGAGGGGACCTCACATGACGGCTCTGCCGACCCGAAGCTTTCGCAAGGCCGCCGCGCTCGCGCTCGGCGGCGTCGCCGTGATCGCCACCGCCGCCTGCGGCGCCGCCGCGTCGGCCGCGACCCTGGGGCCGCAGCAGGCGATGGCCTCCGTTCCCGTCGTGGTGAGCTGTGCCATGACGACCCAGGTTCGCCCCGGCATTTTCACGTTGGCGTGCGCCGACGGGAACGCCTACGTCAGCGGGCTGAGCTGGACCGCCTGGGGATCGTCCTCGGCGCTGGCCAGCGGCAAATATTCGTTCAATGACTGCACCCCGAACTGCCTGTCCGGGCACGGTCATACGTTCGCCGGGCTGATCGTGCTCTGGGGCGTGAAGGCGCTGCCTGGTCACGCCGGAGTGCGGTACTTCACCGAGATGACCATCATCCTGACCGGCAACCGGAACTACACGGCCGGCGGCAAGAAGGTCACGGAGCCTCAGACCCTGACCATCCCGTTGTCGAACTTCGGCGGCGCCTGAGCGTTAACCGGGATCCGGGCGGCGCAGGACGACGTTGACGATCTTGCCCGGCACGATGACCAGCCGGGCAATGTCGTCGCGCGGGTAAGCGGGGTGGCTGGCCAGCGCGTCGGCGATGTCTTGCTGGCCCGCCGAGGTCGGCACCTCGATGGTGAACCGCACCTTGCCGTCGACCTGGACGGGGAGGGTGACGCTGTCCTCGGCGGTCAGCTCGGGATCGGCCTGCGGGAACGGCTCGTAGGCCAGCGAGCCGGGGTGCCCCAGCCGCTGCCACAGTTCCTCGGCGATGTGCGGGGCCAGCGGCGCCACCATCAGGACCAGCGGCTCGGCCAGCGCGCGCGGGACGCGGTCCAGCCGGGACGCGTGCGCGGTCAGCTCGACCAGCCGCGCGATCGCCGTGTTGAAGCGCAGCGCGGCGAACTCCTCCCGGACCGTGGCGATCGTCCGGTGCAGGAGCCGGGCGGTGGCGGGGTCCAGCGCCTCGGCCGCGGGCGGGGCCGCCGGAGGCACGGCCGGGTCCGCCGGAGGCACGGCCGGGTCCGGAGGCACGGCCGGGTCCGGCGGCGGGGTGGGCGGGGACAGGCGCGTCTCCCCCGTGGCCTCGTCGACGATCAGCCGCCACAGGCGCTGCAGGAACCGGTGCATGCCCACGATGTCGTCGGTGTGCCAGGGGCGGTCCCCGTCCAGCGGGCCCATCGCCATCTCGTACAGGCGCAGCGTGTCCGCGCCGTAGGCGTCGTACACCTCGTCCGGGCTGATGCCGTTCTTCAGGCTCTTGCCCATCTTCCCGGCCCGCCGGGTGACCGGCGCGCCTTGGTACTCCCAGCCGTCCGCGCGGGCAGTAACTTCAGCTGCGGGCACGTACAGGCCGCGGTTATCGGTGAACGCGTCGGCCAGGATGTAGCCCTGGTTAAATAGCCGGCCAAACGGTTCCGGCGTTCCGGCCACGCCGACGTCGTACAGCACCTTGTGAAAGAACCTCGCGTACAGCAGGTGCAGCACGGCGTGCTCGACGCCGCCGACGTACAGGTCCACGCCGGCGGGGCGCATCCAGTAGCGCTCGGCGTCCGCGCCCACCAGCGCCGCGTCGTTGAACGGGTCCAGGAAGCGCAGGTAATACCAGCACGAGCCCGCCCACTGCGGCATGACGTTCAGCTCGCGGCGGTAGCGTTTGGGACCGTCGCCCAGGTCCAGCGTGACCTCCGCCCAGCTCTCGTCCCCGACGCGGGCGCGGGCCAGGGCCGGGACCGGATCGCTGTCGTCGTCCTGCGGCTGCGGCCGGAATTCGGTCATGTCGGGCAGGGTGACGGGCAGCATCTCCTCCGGCAGTGCGATCGGCCGGGACGGGTCGGCCTCGTCGTAGACGATGGGGAACGGCTCACCCCAGTACCGCTGCCGGGAGAACAGCCAGTCCCGCATCTGGTACGGGCCCCCGGGCGGGCCGATCCAGTTCCGCTGCAGGCGTTTGACTCGGTCCGGCCAATCCAGCACGGATAGATCAGCCAACAGCCGTTCGGCAAAAGAGGTTATCCGCAGCATCCATTGCCGCAGCGGCCTACGGTGGACCGGGTAGTTGCCGACCGCGCTGCGGCCCTCGGGCGTGACTTCCTCGTCGGCCAGCACGGTGCCCAGCCCCGGGCACCAGTTGACGACCTCCTCGGCCAGGTAGGCCAGGCGGTGGGCGTCGATGACGTCCCGCTGCTCGGGCGCGGGCAGGTCCGCCCATCCCCGGCCGTCCGGGGTCGGGCGCTGCCCCGAGGCGAACTCGGCGATCAGCTCGGCGACCGGGCGCGCCTGGGCGCGGGCCGGGTCGTACCAGCTGTTGAAGATCTGCAGGAAGATCCACTGGGTCCAGCGGTAGTAGGACGGGTCGCTGGTCAGGAACTCGCGCCTGCGGTCGTGCCCCAGCCCCAGGCGGCGCAGTTGACGGCGCATGACGGCCGCGTTGTGTTCGACCGTGATCGCCGGGTGCTGGCCGGTGTCGATCGCGTACTGCTCGGCGGGCAGCCCGAAGGTGTCGAAGCCGAACGGGTGCAGCACGTGATGACCGGTCATGCGCAGGTACCGGCCGAACACGTCCGTGCCGATGTACCCCAGCGGATGACCGACGTGCAGGCCGATGCCGCTGGGGTAGGGGAAGAAGTCCAGCAGGTAGAACTTGGGGCGCCCGGCCGCGCGGTCGAAGCCCGCCGAGAGCCCGCCGGAGCCGTCCGGGTTCGCGGCGTGGAAGGTGCCCTCGCGTTCCCAGCGATCCTGCCACCGCAGTTCGATCTCGCATCCCAGTCGCGCGTCGTAGCGGAATGGCGGCCTGCCCTCGTCCACTGCATTCTCCTTGTCCATCTGCACGCGGAAATGAAAAAGCCCCTCACGCGTGAGGGGCTGCCGCACTGACCGGTCGCGTCAGTGCGGCGTAAGGAGGAGCAGGAATGAGTCGCGGTTCATGGCGCGAGTGTAATCCGCTCACCCGCGAGCGTTCCAGTCATTTCCGCGCTTAGATGACGCGGAGTATGGCGCGGGTCCAATCGCGGTACCCCTGCTGGCTGGGGTGGAAGTTGTCGCAGGCGAGCTTGCCGTCCCAGGGCGGCCCGAAGTGCGCGGATATCTTGGCCACCGGTAGCCCGCGGGAAGCCGCCACGTCGCGGATGAGCCGGTTGATCCGGGTCACGTAGGGCAGGCTCACCCGCCCGAACAGCCCCCCGTACTTCAGCGGCAACGGCAGGTCGAGCAGGACCGTGTGATCGGGGACGGCCGCCAGCAGCGCCCGCACGTCGGCGAACAGCCGTCCCGGCCCGGCGAACAGGACGTCGTTGACGCCGATCCCGCAGGTCACGAGCTCGGCCGAGTCGGGGACCCTGGGCAGTTGCTCTTGTAGCACGTCCCGGATGAGCGCACCGGACGCCGATAGGTTGAGCACCTGCCACGGCAGGTGAGTCTGCTCCCTGAGCACCGCGAGGACCTGACCCACGTACCCGCCCTCCGGGCTGGGCGCGCCGAGTCCCTGCGCCGTGGAGTCGCCGAGGACGACCCACAGCGGCGCGGACCCGGCAGGCTGGCTGAGGACCCGCTCGTTGTGCGCCTGCCAGTGCTCGGCGAAGGCCACGCAATCCGCGCGCATCGCGATCACGCCATCGGCCCAGCGCCCGAACGACCCGCCGCGCAGCCCGGAGATCTGGGCGGCCGGGCTCCGGGTCATGTACGTCCCGACGTTCGCGACGATCTCCACGGGTGACCGTCGCCCCTCTGACCCTGATCCGCTGAGCGATAGGGTCCAGGTCGGCCGGGATACCGCCGCTACCCGCTGCATGCTCGCCCCCTCGATCATGGACACCAGACAAACGACGTTAAACGAGCACATTGATAGCTGTCAACGCGCAGATGTACCACCCCGAACCCTGCTCCGCATACCCCCCGCATCCGTAAATTAACCGCTCTTACGCCCGAACGGCCCTGGTGGTCGCCCTCCGATTTGCGGCGCAGCGCCGCGCACCAGGCCCTGCTCGGCGAGGCGTATGGCGTTCAGCGTTGATATCGTGCCTGGGTGTCGGCCGACTACGAGAAGATCCGCGACGAGAACATCGCCAGGTACGGCTGGGACACCGCCGTGCTGGACCTGCTCGGGCAGCTTTACAGCGAGCGCACCCACTTCCTGTTCGAGCTGATCCAGAACGCCGAGGACGCCGGCGCTACCGAGGTGGCCTTCGACCTGTTCGAGGATCGCCTGGAACTGCGGCACGACGGCCGCCCCTTCAGCGAGGCCGACGTGCGCGGCGTGTGCGGAGTCGGCCAGGGCCGCAAGTCGCTGACCGCCATCGGGCAGTTCGGCATCGGGTTCAAGTCGGTGTACGCGTACACGAAGACGCCCCGGGTCTACAGCGGCGACGAGCACTTTGCCATCGAGAGTTACGTCCGGCCCTTCCTCGTGGAGCCGCCGGTGGCCGCCGGCTCGGAGAGGACCCTGTTCGTCTTCCCGTTTGATCTCGACACGGTGCCCGCCGCGTTGGCGGTCCGGGAGATTTCCGCGGCGCTGAACGCTCTGCGGCCGGGGATCTTGCTGTTCCTCGAACACATCACGGGTTTGACGGTCGGCGGGGTGGGGGTGGTTTCGTCGGTCATCTCGCGCGGGGTGGACCGGGAGGCCGGCTCTCCCCGGCGCGTCAGCCTGTCCGCGGGCCGCGACCGCGGCGAGGAGTGGCTGGTCTGGCGGCGACAGGTCGGGGGACTCGGCCACGGGCCGCAGCGGGTCGAGGTCGCCTTGAGGCTGGACCCGGCCACGGGTCGGATCGCGGGGAGCGAGCCAGCCCCGCTGACGGTCTTCTTCCCGACCGAGAAGGAGACCTTCCTCGGGTTCGTGCTCCAGGGGCCCTACCGGACGACGCCGGCCCGCGACAACGTCCCCGAGCACGACCCGGCGAACCAGGCCCTGGTCCGCGAGACCGCGGCGCTGGTCGCCGGCGTGCTGTCTGAATTGCGCGCGGACGGCCTGCTCACGGTCGACGTGCTGGAGGCGCTGCCGATCGAGGAGGCCCGGTTCCCGCCCGGGTCGATGTTCCGGCCGCTGTTCGACTCGGTCCGTTCGGCCATGGCTGGGCAGGAGCTCATCCCCGCCGCGGCCGGCGGTTACCGTTCGGCCGGGGACCTCCGGCTGGCTGGTGACCCCGGGTTGCCCGGGCTGCTCGACCCGGAACGGCTCGGGCTGCTGCTGGGCGCGGGCCGGGAGGTGTCCTTCGCGTCCGAGCTGATCACCGAGGCCGGGACGCCCGCGCTGTGGCGGTACCTCAGGGACCAGATCGGCATCGGGGAGGTCACGCCGCTGGACGTGGTCGCGAGCCTGAGCCGGGAATTCCTCGAGGACGAGCCGGACGAGTGGATCACGCGCCTGTACGCGTTCCTGTTCGACCATCCCTCGCTGTGGCGAGCGCCGCGATTCGCCGATGAAGCTGGCGGCCTGGCCCGCGCCAGGCCGGTGATCCGGCTCGAGGACGGCAGTCACGTCGAGCCGTTCGACTCCGACGGCCGGCCGCTGGTGTACCTGCCGGGGCCGGGGACCAGCGGCTTTCCCACCGTGCGGCGGGAGATCGCGGACTCCCCCACGGCCCGGCCGTTCCTCGACGCGCTGAACCTGCCCTCGCCGGACGTGGTGGCCGAGGTTCTGGCGCTCATCCTGCCCAGGTACGACCGCCTGGACGTCGCGGCGCTCGACCTGGCCCAGCACGCCGCCGACCTGGACCGCATCATGCGCGCCCTGGACGAGGCGCCGCCCGGCCCGCACCAGGAGCTTCTCGAGCGGCTTCAGCGCACCGCGTTCCTGATCGGCGAGAACGCCGCGGTGGACGAGCAGCGCCTCATGCCGCCGGTCGCCCTGTACCAGCGGAGCAAGGACCTGGAGGCCTACTTCGAGGGGAACGCCGGGGCCTGGTTCGCCGGCGACCGCTACGGCCCCTGGCTCGTCCAGCTCCGCGCGATGGGCGTCCGGCAGGCCGTCGAGGTGCGCGCCCGGACCCCGGACCCGCTCGGGCACGTGATCATCGCCCTCGACTTCGGCCGGAACGAGCGCGGCCTGGACGGGTTCGACCCCGACGCGGAGATCGACGGCCTGGAGTTCGCGCTGGACCACCCGGGGCCCGCTCGCTCGGAGTACGTCTGGAACGTCCTGCTGGCGCCCAACCGGCGCCTGGTGGCGGGGGTGATCGAGCGGTCGGTGCTGCCGTCGTTCGGCGACTCGCGGGTGGAGACCGTCAGGTCGGCGATCGCTTCGGT
>Ga0187814_10000096_pt1 | contig 21735 bp, 12 predicted proteins | sample NC_S_4_FD_132450 | JGI IMG/M metagenome (GOLD analysis project Ga0187814, IMG submission 132450) | Wetland sediment microbial communities from Neuse River Estuary, North Carolina, USA - ASW-S_4 | ecosystem: Environmental > Aquatic > Freshwater > Wetlands > Sediment | place: USA: North Carolina... | reverse complement strand
GGCGCTGTTGCCCGGAGGCTAGGGCCGGAGGTCACTTCCGGACGGGACCATGGTTGCGGGAACCAACCAACATGGCGGAGTTACGCTCGCGCGGGGCTCGGGGCCGTAGAGGTCACGCAGCCTGGCAGCGAAGTCCGCTCAAAGCGCACCTTAGCCCGGCTATGGCAACATGGCCACTTCGTACCAGAGTTCACCAGGCCTGTAACCGCTGATCAGCAGGGTTCTGTCGTCAGCTCCGCGCCGGCCGAGGCCGGTTGCGATCACGACCGGCCTTTACTCCGAGCGGCAGCGCACGTACCAGTGGCGGCAGTAGCGTGGCTCGACGCCTCCTGCGCGGGCTCACCGAGTATAGAGATTGCTCTCTTCGCGTAGGCGCTCCACGATCGCCTGCACAGCGGACGCAACGGAGAGGACGTTCATGCGCGAGATCGCGTACGCGGTACGGGGGTTTCTCACGGTTCGCAAGGATTCCTTGCGCGTGCCCTTGAGTGGGTCGCTAACGGTCCACGCGGATCCGGACTCAGGTCTGTTCACTGGGAACCTCGTGCTCCACCAGTCCACCATCAGTCGGACTGTCCTTGGTGCCAGCCTCTTCAGCGCTACCGTCCAGATTGAGGCTGAGTCCCCCGTCATCGGCGGAGTCGACCACGATGGCCGGATGTTGGCGACGGTCACGGTCGACGCGGTCATAGCTGCTGTCCACGCTGCTGGGCGGGCGTGGATCAGCGGTGGTTCATGCCGCACCGCCACTGCGGCCATTGTGCCGCTACGCTCCAAGCCTGGCTTCGACCTGGAGCAGGGTGGGCGCCTGGTCGGCAGGTACCACCGGCCGCCCTTCGCCGGGTGCGGGTGGATCACTCCGCTTGTCAACCTATTGGTGGCTGGGCCAGGGAACGCCGCCGTTATCGATCTGATCCCACTCACCCCAAAGGGAGATCGCTTACGCCTACCCCGACGCCGAGCGGCCGAGGAGGTAGGCAGCGCGGAGGGGCACCGGTGTCCTCGGGCGCAGCAGCGCGGTTAATGAGCCGGCGGAGTCTGTCTGCGATCTGCGCCGCAGGGTATCCCGCAGTGTCTCGAGCGCGGTGAAACGGGGGGCCCAGCCCAGTTCCTGTTTCGCGCGGGTCGTGTCCATGATCGCCGGATGGCTGGCCGCCTCCACCCACTGCGCGACGGGCGGCAGGAAAGGCAGGGCTGCGAAGGCCCGGGCCGCGAACTGCGCAGGGCCAGCCGGAACGGGTAGCGGGAGCATGCCGAGTTCGCGGGCAATGTCGGCGCCGGTGACGATCCCGTCGCCGGCGATGTTGTAGGCACCCGGCGGCCCGGCGGCCACGACACACTGCAGCAGTGCCTGGCCCACGTCCTGTTCGTGCACCAGCTGGACTGGCAGCGTCGGCACCAGCACCGGTACCGGCACCGGGAGCCGGCCAGCCCAGCCGACCAGAACACGGCCCAGTGGTGCCAGCGGGCCAGGCAGCAGGTCCTTTCCGCCCACGGCATGCGGCCCCAGCACGATGGACGGGCGCAGCAGGTACAGGACGGGCCCGGGAGACTGCGCAGCCAGGGCCTGCAAGAGACGCTCGAGCTCGGCTTTCTCCTGGGCGTAGAACAATCGGGCGGCGGGCCGCACGGGCCAGTCCTCGGTCATCCCGACGGGGTTATCAGGGTGGAAGCCGTACGCTGCCACCGATGAAGAATAGACAAAACGGCGGGCGCCGGCCGCAGCAGCGGCACCGAAAGTGTTCAGCGTGCCTTCGACGTTGATCGACCGGATCGCCTCACCTGACGCGGCACCGGTAACCAGGAATGCCAGGTGCACCACCACGTCAGCGTGGCGGAACGCCTCCTGCAAGACCTCAGGATCGCGGACATCGCCGCGACGGTACTCCATCTTCGTCCAGCCGTAGGCGGCCGGGTCGAACGGGCGCCGCGCGATACCGATGACCCGCGCCACCCGTTTGTCGGCTTGGAGCAGGGGCATCAGGCCGAACCCGAAAGTACCGGTCGGGCCGGTCACCGCGACCGTCAGATCCTTTTCCCCGCCGGACATCAAAATCGGCTACCGGTGGGAAGGCCAGGGAACCAGCTCAGCCGCTTCCAGGCGAGACCGGGGCTCGCCGCGGTTCCTGCCTCGCGATCAAAGTCAGGCCTAGTTCCCATCCCCGGCGCCGACGCCACGGGCTATCCTTTCCGAGTCGCTGCCGCGTCACCTTCTATCGCGGATCCGTGGCCGCGGTTATCCCGGCCCTAGATGCCGCACCTGTTTGACCCGGCCGCGACCAGCACGGCCGCGCAGAAGGTCGCAGACAGCATACGACGCCAACCATGGCGCAGCCCGCCGCTCACCGCTCGGGATCGGCTCTCGCTGGTGACGGTCCACCGGCACGCCGGGCATGAGGACACTGCTCACCCAGCAGGGCCGGGCGCACCTGGCGAGTGACGCACCGCTGCCTGGATGCTCGGGCCGAAAGTCCAAGCACGCAGGACGATTGACCCTAGGCCGGCCCAAGCCCGCGCGACTTACGATCCGGCTTGGAGTGGATCTGCACCGTTTGCTGGCAACGTTCGGGCAGCGGGACTGGCGCAACGTGGAAAGGGGGCGTCATGGACAGGCTGAAGCCACTGGACGCCCTGTTCGTCGATGCTGAGGACAAGGACCCGCACACGTCGATGGCGATCGCGTCGATTGCGGTATTCGAGGGTCCGCCACCATCTCATGAGGAATTTCTGGCGTACCTCGCCGGGCGCTTGCCGCTCGTTCCCGGCTACCGCCGGAAGCTTCGCACGGTTCCGTTCCGCCTCGGGCGGCCAGTCTGGGTTGAAGACCCGCACTTCGATCTTGGTTATCACGTCAGGCGGACCGCCCTGCCGGAGCCCGGAGGGGATCAGCAGCTCGCCGACTTGATGGCGCGGGTCATGTCCCAGCGGCTCGACCGCGATCACCCGTTGTGGGAGTACTGGGTCATCGAAGGACTCGCCCCGGATCGCTGGGCGCTGATTTCCAAGGTGCACCACTGCATGGTCGACGGGGTGTCCGGCACTGACCTGTACCGCGTGATCTTCGACTTCTCGCCTGAACCTTCGCCACCCGCCCCTGACGACCGGGCCGTGGGCGCGGAGCCCTCCCCCCTCTCGCTGGCTGCCCAGGCCGCTGTGGACTCGGTTGTGCTGCCGGTCCGCGAAGCCCTCGCGCTGAGCGGCATCGTGGCCCGCGATCCAGGCGCTGCCATCCGTCAGGCAGCAGACACGGCGCGAGCCATCGCGAAGCTGGCGCCGGCTTTGTGGCCGACCGCGGGATCGTCGTTGAGCGGCCCCATCGGCAAGCAGCGGCGGTATACCTGGGCCCGGGCGTCGCTTGATGATGTGAAGAAGATCAAGCGGGAGCTGGGCGGCACCGTGAACGATGTCGTCTTGGCCGCGATCAGCGGCGCGTTCCGGGAGCTCTTGCTCGCCCGTGGCGAGCAGCCCGAACCACACATGGTCCGCTCCCTGGTCCCGGTTTCGCTGCGGGCCGTTGGTGAGGAGAGCATCTACGAAAACCGGGTTTCAGCTGTGCTGACGGATCTCCCCGTCCACATTCCCGATCCTGTGCAACGGCTCGCGGCCGTCCAGGCCGAACTGCAGACCCTGAAGACGGCCAAGGAAGCGGTGGTGGGCGAGGTCCTGGTCAAGCTGGGCCGTTACACCCCGTTCCCGCTCACGTCCTGGTGGATAAGGCTGGCGTTCGGGCTGCCCCAGCGAGAGATTGTCACCGTCACCACGAATGTGCCCGGTCCAAGGCAGCAGCTCTACGCGATGGGCCGCCGGCTCGTGGAGATCATCCCCTACGTGCCGATCGCCACCACGGTCCGCACCGGGATCTCGATCTTCAGCTACTGCGGCAACGTCACCTTCGGGATCACCGGCGACTTCGAGGCCAACCCCGACCTCCGCGTACTCGCCTGCGGCATCGAGCACGGCGTAGCCGAGCTCCTGGTAGCCGCTGAGCGCCACCACCGGGAAGCCGCCAAACGGCGGCCAGCGGTGAGTCATCCGTAAGGGCTCCGGCCTCTACCTCAACCCCAAGGCCGACCCCGATATCATCCGCACCCTTGTACTGGCCGACGGCCGCCTATGCTTGCGCGGGTGGATCTGGCGGATGGCGCTGCGCCCGGCTATGTGGACCGTACCGCGAACGACGCATCGGTCGCGCGCGAGTACCGCATCGGCGAACTTGCCCGCGAGGCCGGGATCACAGTCCGCACGTTGCGCTACTACCAGGAGCGGAAGCTCCTTCCGCCACCACAGCGTGAGGGACGGATCGGCTGGTATTCGCAGGCTCACTTGGACCGTCTGCGGGTCATAGGCCAGTTGCTGGACCGTGGCCATACCCTGGGCGGGATCGGTGAGCTGCTCTCGGCCTGGGAGCAGGGCTACGGCCTAGCCGATCTTCTCGGTTTCGAGCGCGCGATAACCGCCCCGTGGTCGGATGAGGTCGCGGTGCCGGTGACCGTTGCCGATATATCAGTGCTGCTTGAGGGTCAACTCACGCCCGAGGTACTTGAAGAAGCGATCCTCCTCGGCTACATCGATGTCGACGGAGATCGCGTCATCCACGTCAGTCGCCGACTGCTCGACCTCGCCGCTGTCTTGGTACGCGAGGGCATCCCGCTGCCTGCGATCCTGTCTACAGGCCGTGAGCTGCAGGCAGGTCTGGACAAGATCGCGTCGTTGTTCGTGGATCTTGTCATCACCCACGTCCTCGACCACCGCGGCGGCGCGCCACCACCGCATGAGGTCACGCGGCTAACCGAGATGATCGAGCGGCTGAGGCCGATTGCGCGGACTGCGCTCGACGCGGAGTTCAGCCGGGCCATGGACAGGCGCGCCCGTGTCACATACGGCGAATTCATCCGGCTGCTCGCGGCACGAGACCGCCGTTCCGTAGGCCCGCAATCCACCGCATCAAAGGCAGCGAGGGAGCCGGGTTCATCAGGCGGCGAAGTCACCGCGGAGTAGTCCCGGCCGTCCGGCAGAGAACCTGGGTCCGAACCGGGACAGGGTTAGGCTAGCATCCGATTACGCCAGTAATTACTGGCATAATCGGATGATCCAGCGTTGAGAGGGGCGCCACGATGAGGCGAGCCAAAGATCTGGCCGGTCAGGTCGTGGTCGTCACCGGAGCGGCGCGGGGCATCGGAGCCCTCACCACGAAGCGCCTTGCTGCTCATAATGCGCGGGTGGCCCTGCTCGGCCTCGAACCGGGTGAGCTCGCCCGCGTGTCCGCCTGTTGCGGGCCGTACTCCCGCTGGTGGGAGGTCGACGTGACCGACGAGCGGGCGCTCACGGACGTCGCCGCCGCGGTCCGCGACGCCTACGAGCGGATCGACATCGTCGTCGCCAACGCCGGAATCGCGATCGGTGGCCCGTTTATCCACTCCGACGCCCGCACGTTCGCGCGGGTCATCGAGGTCAACCTGCTCGGCAGCGTGGCCACCGCCCGCGCATTCCTGCCCGCCCTGCTCGAGAGCAGGGGCTACCTGCTACAGGTGGCCTCGCTGGCTGCGCTCACCCCCGCCCCGATGATGGCGGCCTACTGCGCGAGCAAGTCAGGCGTGGAGGCCTTCGCCCATGCCCTGCGCGGGGAGGTGGCACATCATGGGGTTCGGGTCGGCGTGGCTTACCTGAGCTGGACCGACACCGACATGGTGCGTGGAGCGGATGAGAACGCGGCGCTGAGGGAGATGCGTGCGACGCTGCCGTTCCCGATTAGTCGCACCAACCCTGCCGCGCCTGCGGTCGACGCCCTCATACGCGGGATCTCCAAGCGCGCACCGCGCGTGTACGGGCAGCGCTGGCTGCCACCAATGCAGCTAGTCAGGGGAGTCGTACCGCCGATCGTCACGAGATTCGCCGTCCGCACCATGCCGGAGATCGAGTTGCGGTGGCTGGCAACAGGCGCCCGGACCTACCCTCTGGGAGCGGGCGGTGCCGCGGACGCACGGGCGGCGGACGGGGAGAGACGAGGATGAGCCCGGCAAGCAACGATCCGGCCATTGTCATCATCGGATCCGGATTTGCCGGTCTTTGTATGGCAATCGCGCTGAAGCGGGTCGGCTACCACCACTTCGTGATTCTGGAGAAGAACGACGACCTCGGCGGGACATGGCGGGACAACGAGTATCCCGGGTGTGCGTGCGACGTGCCGTCCCACATGTATTCGTTTTCGTTCGAGCTCAACCCGGGCTGGTCTCGGATGTTCGCACCGCAACCCGAAATATGGAACTACATGCGCCAGTGTGTACGTAAGTACGGAATCGGCGCACACATCCGATTCGGCTGCTCGGTGGAGGACATGGAATGGGATGACACGATCGAGCGCTGGCGGATCGCGACCGCGGCGGGCGAGGTGTACACGGCCCGCGCGATCGTGGCCGGCATCGGGGCACTGCACCTGCCCTCGGTCCCTGAGATTCCTGATTCCGACCAGTTCGCCGGCGCGGCCTTCCACTCCGCACAATGGGACCGGTCCTGCGGCCTTTCTGGCCAGCGGGTCGCGGTCATCGGGACAGGGGCCTCAGCGATTCAGTTCGTCCCCCAGATCGCCAAGCAAGCCGACCAAGTTTACGTATTCCAGCGAACCCCCCCGTGGATTCATCCGAGGCCCGACTTTGAGATCCCACCCGCAGTCCGCGCTACTTTCGCTGCGGCCCCGCCAGTGATGCGGACGTTCCGTAATGGGATCTACTGGGTGCTCGAGATCCGCGCGGCCGGGTTTGCCGTGCATCCCCGGCTGATGGCGCCGTTGCAGTGGATGGCCGAACGTCACATCACGCGCCAGATCAGCGACCCGGCGTTGCGCGCGAAGGTGACGCCTGACTACACGATCGGCTGCAAGCGGATCTTGCTGTCATCCGACTACTATCCGGCCCTCACCAGGCCCAACGTCAAGCTTGTCACCGACCCGATCAGCCGGATCACCAAGTCCGGGCTGGTCTGCACGGATGGCAGCGCCTACGAAGTGGATGTGATCATCTACGGCACCGGGTTCAAGACCGCCGAGGCGCTCGCCGAACTCAACGTGGCCGGACGTGATGGCGTCAAGCTCCGGGATGTATGGCGTGGCGGCATCGAGGCCTATCACGGCGTCACCGTCGCCGGGTTCCCGAACTTCTTCCTGCTGCTGGGACCGAATACGGGCCTAGCGCACAACTCGGTCATCTTCATGATCGAAAGCCAGGTCCAGCACGTGATGAGCTGCTTGCGGCTGCTGGCCCGGCAGAAGGGGAAGACGATCGAGGTCAGGGCGCCCGCGCTGCACCGCTTCAACGACGGGATCCAGCGGCGCCTGGGCCGGGCGGTGTGGAGCGAGGGCGGCTGCGCGAGCTGGTACCTGGACGCTGATGGCGTCAACCGGGCCCTGTGGCCCGGATTCAGCTTCGAGTACTGGGCCCGCACCAGGCGCGCGCGCCGCGCCGACTATGCGATCCGCTGACAATCCCGGGTCATCACCAGAGCCGTCGTCCACCAGATGGGCATCTCACCTCACGAGGCTTCGTCGCGGACCCGCGGTTCGCCACCCACCCAAACGCGGTCAAGGAACTCGCTGATCTCGGCGGTCAGCCGGGCAGGCCGCACCCACAGCTCAGCGAAGGTGCGGGTCCGGATCAGCCTGGCCTCAGGAAGCTGCCGCGCGAGCCTTTTGGCGTCACTGAACGAGTGGATCAGGTCGATCCCATGTCCCAGGACCAGCGCCGGCGCGGTGATAGCCCGGCGCTGGTCGATGGTCGGAGCGATGGGCCCGAGCAGGACGCCGTGCAACACGGCGGCGATTTCGTCGGGGTCCGACGCGGCGGCACTGATGAATGAGTCGAGCGGGCCGAGCCCCAAAGGTGGGAGGCGTGAGGCGACCCAGGAGACCAATCGCAGCGGGGCCCGGGCGTAATGCACCTCTAGCAGGAGCGGCGCGAACACCAGCGCCGCCGCCGGGGCAGCCCACTCGAGCACCGGCATTTCCAGGACCAGGCCGCGGACCCTCTCGGGCGCTTGCACCGTGGCGAGCAGGCTCACATTGGTACCTAGCGAGACCCCTCCCAGCACCACCTGATCCACACCGAGCTCGTCCAGAAGGCACAGCACCTGGTCAGCGTAAAGATCCATCCGATGGGCGCCAGCGTGGCGGGGCTTCTCACTCCGGCCATGACCAAGGAGGTCGAGCAGCACGACGCGGTTGCCTTTGGCGGCCAGTCTCCGGGCCAGGCTGCGGCTGAGGTTGGCGTCGAGCAGCAAACCATGCAGCCACACGAGCACCCTGTCGCCTGAACCGTAGACCTCGTAGGACAGCCGGTACCGGCCGTAAGCCAGCGTGTACCGCATGCCTTCGGTGCTTGGCTTCGAGTCGTCCTCCGCAGTCACGCCGATGCTGGCATCGCGCCGCGCTGCTGCGCGCCGACCAAGGCGGACCAGCCTGTTCATGCTCTCGCGGCCGGCCCGTCGGCGTTTCGCAGGCCGATTGGAAGGCAGCGAATCATCGGGCCTATGGCTCTCTTGTTGATGACGTTCGCCCCTACTGCCGGTCAGCTGAACACAGACATCCTGCGTGTACGAGCTTAGCGCTCCGTGCGAAGCGACATGAGCCCGTGGAGGTCCGATGACCGAATTCCGTAGCAAGCAGCCAGACCATTGGCTGGCACTTCAGTCGTCCAGTTCCGGCGGCTCCTGGGGGTGTCGGATCGAGAGCGTGGGCGTGAAGCTCCCCGCCCAGCGGCTGACAACCAAAGACCTGATGAGCCGGACCAACCACCGCACCCGCATCCAGCTGGAGCGACTGACAGGCATCCACGAACGTCACGTCGTCGGGCCGGGCGAGAACTCCTTCACCCTCGCCACCGGGGCTGCCCGCGACTGCCTGGCTCATTCGCAGCATCAGGCGTCAGATATACAGATGCTGATCAGCACCAGCATCACCCGGTCCAAGGGCCGGTCCTCGCAGTCCTTCGAGCCTCCCCTCAGCCTGTATATCAAACAGGCAATCGGCGCCGCGCAGGCGGTGAACTTCGATCTCTCAAACGCATGCGCAGGCATGTTGACCGGTGTGTTCGTCCTCCAGGACCTCATCGCCCGAGGTGAGATCAGCTGCGGCATGGTGGTTTCTGGTGAGTACATCTCCCACCTGAGCTGGAACGCGGCGCGACAGATTCGCTCCCTGTTCAGCAAGCAGCTCGCATCACTTACTCTCGGTGACGCGGGTGCCGCCGTGATCGTGGAACGCGCGCCCGACGGTTCAGGTATCGACGTCATCGGCTTCACCACCCTCGCCGAGCACAGTCGGCTGTGTCTCGCCTTCCCCAGCACCGTGGGCCCGGGCGCTCAGATGTACACCAAGTCCAGGCGGCTGCAAAGGGTGGCCATCGAGGACATGGCGCCGCTGGTTGCCGAGGTGATCGGCGAAGCCGGAATCGACCTGGCCGACATCGACTACATGATCCCGCATCAGACGTCGGCGCGGGCCATCCGCGCAGGGACCGATGAATTCGTCCGGCGCCTCGGCGCCAAGCCGAAGCACGTGGTTGTCAACCTGGAGGAATACGGCAACACGTCATCGACAACGTTGTTCGTGGCACTCCACAAGTACCTCGAGGAGCAGCGGATCCACAAGGGAGACCGCGTGATGCTGCTGGCGCTCGCCTCCGGCATCCAGATCGGTATCGCCATATTCACTATCGACAGCCAGGTGGACCACTATGGGCGCACGCATCGAAGCAGCTAGCGCACTGACCAGCCATGGACTGCGCAAACCAACCGCGCGACGCCTCGCCGACGCCGCTGCCCGAGCCTGCCTCGCGTCCGCAGGGAAAGAGCCCGGCGATGTCGACATGCTGATCAATGCCGGCATCTACCGGGAAGACAACATGGGCGAGCCCGCGCTCGCTGCCCTCATACAGGAGGATATCGGGGCCAACCTAGGCCAGCCGCCAACCGGGGGGCGCGGCACCTTCTCGTTCGACCTTATCAATGGCACCTGCGGCGTGATCAGCGCTATCCAGCTTGAGTCGGGCTTCCTTGGCTCTGGCGTCATCAGGCTCGGCGCGATCGTGACCAGCGACGTCGATCCGAATCTCAAGAATCTCAGAACTCCACTGCTGCGGCCGACCGGCGGCGCGATGCTCCTCAGCTGGGATGAGAGCCTTGCCGGGTTCACCGACTTTAACACGGAGACGTTTCCTGAGTACGAAGGCCTGTTCGTGAGCGGGCTGGTGTGGCAGGAGCGACACGGGCTCCGTGTCTCACGGCAGGCAACCGGCCGGAATCAGATGGTCATTGAAGAACACCCCGGTTGCCAAGCTCGCCTTGTCGACTGCGCCGAGGAGGCGACCCGTCGTTTCCTGCACCGACTGGGGATGGGCATGGGCGAAATCGACCTACTCGTGCCTGCTCCCGCCTCCCCGGGCTTCCTTGACGCCTTGCGCCTAAGACTCGGCGTTCCGAGCGACCGGGTCGCGTATACAACGGAAGTCCTTGAAGGTGCCTACACCACCGGGCCTATCGCTGCACTGCAGGCAGCCATCAGATCTGGACGACTTGGTGAGGCCCGGAACACTCTGATGCTCGCGGCCGGGGCCGGCATCACGGTCGCCCTCGCCCTCTACCGCCAGACGCCGCCCTGAGCGAGCCCGCGGCCGGCGTGCCGCCCATGGCGTGGCCGCCGGGCTCAGGACCGCCTGCTAGTTGGCCCACGTGGCACGTCCTGCCTAAGGGCAGCAGCATCGCGAAGCGCAGCACTACCTTCAGGTTTGCGGTCTAGCGGACCTCGGCGATCGGCAGCCGCAGCGCCGCGGGCGCAGATGATGGCACGATCGGGTTCCGCGGTGTCGCGGGCGCGGCACGCTGGTAGGCGGCGCCGAGCGGGGGCCGGGGGTCCTTGTCGCCCTTGTTCGGCCACAGCGCCATCGCCCGCTCTGCCTGGGCAGTGATCGTCAGTGCCGGGTTGACGCCCAGGTTGGCCGAGATGGCCGAGCCGTCGACGACGTGCAGCCCGGGATGCCCGTACATGCGGTGGTAGGGGTCCACGACGCCGCTTTCCGGGGAGTCGCCGATGACGCAGCCGCCCAGGAAGTGCGCGGTCATCGGGATGTCGACCATCTCACCGACGCTGTTCAGGGGGAAGCCGCCAATGGCGGATCCGGCGTGGCGCATGGCCTGGTTGGCAGCGGGAACCCAGGTCGGGCTCGGAGCGCCGTGTCCCTGCTCGGAGGTCAGCTTGATCCGGCCGAGCCGGGTGCGCTTGGGATGAACCGTGATCGAGTTGTCCAGCGATTGCATAGTGAGCCCGATCACGGCCCGCTCGGACCAGTGGTTGATGCCGAAGTAGAGGGACCCGAACCGTCCTGGATGGCGCGCGACCTGCGCGAGCCACTTCACCCAGCGTGGCACCTGCCCGCCGCCGTCGGTCATCAGGGTGCTGAGCAGCCCCATCGCATTCGAGCCCTTGCCGTAGCGGACGGGTTCGATGTGGGTGTACTGGTCCGGGTGGATCGATGAGGTGATGGCCACCCCGCGGGTGAAGTCATGCCTGGTCCTGTTGCGCATCGTGGTCAGCGCGCCGCCGAGCGCCTCCGAGTTCGTGCGGGTCAAGACACCCAGCCTCGGCGAGACTTCCGGCAGCGAGCCCGCCGCCTTCATCCTGTGCAGTAGTTGCTGCGTGCCCCACGTCCCGGCCGCGAACACCACCTGCCCGGCGGTAAACGAGCGCGCCGTCCGCCCGGCCCGCCACGCACCGGTGCGCACCGCGTCCACCGCATACCCGCCCCGGGGCAGTGACCGCACCGCGACCGCCGTGGTCTTGGGATGCACGGTCGCACCGGCCTTCTCAGCCAGGTACAGGTAGTTCTTGACCAGCGTGTTCTTCGCATTGTGCCGGCAGCCGGTCATGCATTCCCCGACCTCCAGGCACCCGCGGCGGCGCGGGCCCGCGCCGCCGAAGAACGGGTCGCCCACCTCGACCCCGGGCTCCTTGCGGCCATCCCGGCCGAAGAACACCCCGACTGGAGCCATGCTGAACGTGCCCCCCACGCCCATCTCCTCGGCCACCTGCCTCATGACCTCATCCGACGGCGTCATCGTCGGATTCTGTACCACGCCAAGCATCCGTTCCGCCTGGTCGTAATAGGGCGCGAGCTCAGCCCGCCAGTCGGTGATGTGCGCCCACTGCCGATCATGGTAGAAGGCATCCGATGCCGGCCTGTACAACGTGTTCGCGTACACCAGCGAACCCCCGCCGACCCCCGCGCCAGCCAGGATGATCACATCCCGCAACAGGTGGATCCGCTGGATGCCATGGCAGCCCAGCTTCGGTGCCCACAAGAACTTGCGGACGTCCCACGATGTGCGGGGATAATCGGCGTCCTCGAACCGGCGTCCCGCCTCCAGTACGCCCACCCGGTAGCCCTTCTCGGTGAGCCGCAAAGCAGTCACCGAGCCCCCGAAACCCGAGCCGATCACTAGCACGTCGTAATCATCCGGAGCAGCGGACCGGTTCATCGCTGCCACCCTCTCCCTAGCGTCAGCAGGCCGTAGCCCATAGTGGGGCGCTCCCCCGCTTTCGCAGCAGGGCCGAAGGTCCCGTGCTGGTCACGCGGCCGGACGGAAACCGCAGTGGTCAGGTCTCGCCGTGGCTTGCGCGGCAGTCTGGTAGAAACCACGCGGTTTGGGACCTTGTGCCCTGGTCCGGTGAGCTCCGTCGCAACTATGTGTCAGGAGCAAGGTAAGGCATCCTTCACAAGGGGGCTGCGATGCAGGAATTCTCCGCGCCCGTGGCATACGTCGTGAAGCCGGATGACAACATCACCGATGACGTCTTCGCACATGAGGGGAACCGGCCCGACACGGTCGGTTTGAGGCAACGGGTGAATGGCACCTGGATTCCGGTGACCTGGGGCGAGTTCGCGGGGCAGGTGCGCGACATCGCCGCAGGCTTCATTGCCGTCGGCATCCAGCCTGGTGACCGCGTAGGACTGATGTCGCGCACGCGGTTTGAGTGGACACTCCTCGATTACGCGATCCTGACCGCCGGCGGTGTCACCGTTCCGATCTACCCCACCTCCTCACTCGAGCAGGTCGAGTGGATCCTCGGCGACTCCGGTGCGGTCGCCGTCGTAATCGAGACCGACGATCACGCCGAGAAGATCACCGCAGCGCGAGGCGGGCTCCCCGCACTCACCCACGTGTGGGAGATCGACGGCAGCCGGTTCGGCGGACTTCCCGACATCAAGGCGCGCGGCGCGCAGGTGACGCCGGAGCAGGTCGAGGAACGGCGCCGGACCCGCGGCGCCGACGACCTGGCCGAGATCGTCTACACCTCCGGCACGACCGGCCGTCCGAAAGGCTGCATGCTGAGCCACGGCAACATCGTCGCCAACGCCCGCAACTGCATGCAGAACGACGGCTTCAAGAGGGTGTTCAACGAGCACCATTCGACTCTGCTGTTCCTGCCGCTCTCGCACAGCTACGCCCAGCTCATCCAGTACGGCGCCATCTACTCGCGCACCGTCCTGGGGCTAGTTGACATGACCGACGCTGTCGCCGAGCTGCCGGCCTACAGGCCCACGGCGGTCCTTTCCGTACCGCGGCTGTGGGAAAAGGCTTACAACAGCGCAAAGCAGAAGGCCGCCGCCGAGGGACACGGCAAGATTTTCGCCAGGGCGGAGAGCGCTGCCATCGCCTACAGCCAGGCGCTGGACACCGACGGTCCCGGCCTCGTGCTCCGGCTTAAGCACGCCCTGTTTGACCGGCTCGTCTATGGCAAGTTGCGCGCGGCACTCGGCGGTAATGTGCAGTACTCCTGGAGCGCGGCTGCCCCGCTCGGTACGCACCTCGGGCACTTCTTCCGCGGGTGCGGCATCACCATCCTCGAGGGCTACGGCCTGACCGAGACCAGCCCGGCGACCAACTCCAACACACCCGAGGCCCAGAAGATCGGCACCGTGGGCCAGCCGATCCCGGGCTGCACGATCCGGATCGCGCCGGACGGTGAGGTCTTCGTCAAGGGCCACATGGTCTTCCAGGGCTACTGGAACAACGAGGCTGCTACCAAGGAGATGATCGACGAGGACGGCTGGCTGCACACCGGCGACATCGGCGTTCTCGACGAGGAAGGATTCCTATCCATCACTGGGCGCAAGAAGGACATCATCATTACGTCGGCTGGGAAGAACGTCGCGCCCGCCGTGCTCGAAGACCGGCTGCGCGCCCACCGGCTGGTCAGCGAGTGCCTGGTCGTAGGCGACGCGAAGCCCTACATCACAGTGCTCGTGGCCTGCGACCCAGAGGCATTCGCCCAATGGAAGGCGGAGAACGGCCAGCCAGAGACGGCGACCATGGCAGACCTTCGCGACGACTCCGCGCTGCGAGCGGAGATCCAAGCGGCTGTCGACTACGCCAACGCGGCGGTGTCGCGGGCGGAGGCGATCAAGAAGTTCGCGATCCTCGATGAGGACTTCACCGAGGCGGGCGGACAGCTGACACCGACGCTTAAGGTACGCCGCAACATCGTCATAGAGCAGTACGCGGCTCAGATCTCCGCCCTCTACGGCGACACCTCCTAACCTAGCCGCGTGAAGACGGTCTTCGGGTGCCTTATCGACCTGAACCAGGCGGTCGTGCGCGGCTTGCGGCGCCGCGCCCGGGATTACTGGCCAGAAACCGGCGCATGGCCCACGGTCGCGGGACCAACGTCCCTGGCACGCCTGACTGCGGATCGAACAGGGTGGACGGAGAGAGGTGGTCTCCGATGACCCCGACTACACACCCAGCCGACCCCAAGGTGCGCCCTGGCCTCGACGCCGACACGCTCAAGATGACGCTGGAGGCGATCCGCGACTACCTGGCGGACTCGATCCCCGAGGAAAGGCAGCTGCAGCTGGATCACGATGACGTCTGCCCGCAGGACGTCGTCACTGGCATGTGCAGCGATCAGCTCGGCATCCAGTTGCTGTTCATTCCCGAGGAGTACGGCGGGATGGGCGGCAACACGATCGACGTCTACCGGGTGTGCGAGGAGATGGCCCGCTTCGACCTGGGGGTGGCCACCAGCGTGCTTGCCACCTTTCTCGGCAGCGACCCGATATATGTCGGCGCCACGGCCGAGCAGCGGCGGCGCTGGCTGACCGAGATCGCCGAGCACGGCATCCTGTACGCATACGGCGCCACCGAACCCGAGGCGGGCAGCGACCTCGCCGCGCTCAAGACCACCGCGACCCCGGTGGTGAGCGACGGCACCGTGACCGGCTACCGGCTCAACGGGCGGAAGCAGTGGATCAGCAACGGCGGCATCGCCGACAAGTACACGATCCTGGCCCGCGCGCCTGGCGGCCCCTCCTGGTTCGTGCTTGACCGCGGCACGGACGGGTTCACCCAGAACAGACCCGAGGACAAGCACGGCATCCGGCTCTCCAACACGGCCGCGCTGTTCCTGGAGGATGCCCTGGTGCCGGCCGGGAACCTGGTTGGCGGCGTCGAGGGCCAGGGCCTCACGCAGGCGCAGAAGGTGTTCGGCTACACCCGGCTGATGGTGGCTGCGTTCGGCCTGGGCGGTGGCTGGTCGGCGCTCGACCGTGCCATCGGTTACTCCACCACCCGCATCCAGGGCGGCGCGCCCCTGTCAACCAAGCAGGGCTACACCCACAAGCTGATCGTCCCGCACGCAGTCCGGCTGGAGGCTGCCCGCGCCTACATCGAGCATGCGGCCACGCGGACCGACGCGGGTGAGGGCGAGGACGGGGCGCTGAACACCGAAGGCGCGATCGCGAAGTACCTCGCCACCGAGGCCGGGAACGCCGCGGCCGACGCCGCCATCCAGGCCCACGGCGGCTATGGGTACACGCGCGAGTACCTGGTGGAGAAGATCAGGCGGGACGTCCGCATCACCACGATCTACGAAGGAACCTCCGAGATCATGGAGATGACGATCGCGCGTGACCGCTGGCAGCAGCACCTGAAGTCGGCGGGCCACTATTACCGGGAGATCGCGTCCGAGCTGCGCGCGCTGCACGCGCGCCACTCGGAGGTCGGCGCCGGCACCGCGGCACTTGCCGCCGACGCGCTGGCCGGCGTGCTGGAAGCCTGCCGTACCAGCCGGCTCACCCGCAACCAGCACGTGCTGCTGCGGCTCGGCGAACTGATCGCTCACGCCGAGGGCGCGGGCTGCTTCGCCGGCCGCGCCGCGGCGGCGCTCGACGGAGTGCTGCCGGACAAGGCGGACCACCGCTTCGACCCGCCGGCCCTGGCCGCGATGAGCCGCGTGTTCGCGCGCGACGCCGCCCACAAGGTGGCGTGTGAAGGGCTGCGCTGGGTGATCGGAGCGGGCGGTGCCGCCGAGCTCCAGGCCAGTATCGGGCTCGACGCCATAATGGCGGCGCAGGCGGGGCTGGTAGCCGACATGGACCGGGTTGCCGACGCTCTGTACGGGGCGGGCCAGCCCGGCATTAGCGACAGAGGCCGAGCCTCATGAGCACCAGCCAGCACAACGCCTACCAGCCGCTATCCGGACCCCCACAGGCAATCGCCGTCGTCGGCATGGGCGCCATCATGCCCGAGGCGCCCACTGCGGCGGCGTTCTGGCAGAACATCACGAGCGGCCGGTACTGCATTACCGACGTTCCGAAGGAACGGTGGGACCCGGACCTGTACTACGACCCGGACCACAGCGCGCCCGGCAAGACCTATTCCCGCATCGGCGGCTGGGTCCGCGAGTTCGGATGGGACCCGATCGGCTGGCACCTGCCGCTGCCGCCCAGGGTCAGCGAGCAAATGGACGACGCCCAGAAGTGGTCGGTAGCCGCCGCGCACGCGGCCCTCGCCGATGCCGGCTGGCCAGGCTGGAATGTCGACCCGGAACGGGTCGCGGTGGTGATCGGCAATGCGCTGGGCGGGGAGAAGCACTATGCGACCAACCTGCGGATCCAGTTCGTTGAGTTCACCCGCGAACTCGCCCGCTCGCCCGCGTTCGCCTCGCTGCCCGCCGACATGCGGGAAACCGTCATCGGCGAGACATCCCGGTCCTTCCTGAGCCAGTTCCCCGACATCACCGAGGACACCATGCCGGGCGAGCTGGCGAACATCGTCGCCAGCCGCATCGCGCACCTGTTCAACTTCCGCGGGCCCAGCTACATCACCGATGCCGCCTGCGCATCCGCGCTCGCCGCGCTGAACGCCGCCGCCGCCGGGCTCGCCTGCGGCGACTACGACGCGGTCGTCACCGGCGGGGTGGACCGCAACATGGGCGCCGCCGTGTTCGTGAAGTTCTGCAAGATCGGGGCGCTGTCGGCCACCGGGACCCGCCCGTTCGACGCCGGCGCGGACGGCTTCGTCATGGGTGAGGGTGCGGCGCTGTTCGTCCTCAAGCGCCTCGCCGACGCCGAGCGGGACGGCGACCGGATCTACGCGGTGGTGCTCGGCGTTGGCGGGTCGAGCGACGGCAAGGGCAAGGGAATTACCGCACCGAACCCGGCCGGGCAGCGGCTGGCGATCGCCCGCGCCTGGCAGAACGCTGGCGCCGACCCGGCCAGCGCGACACTCATCGAAGCACACGGCACCTCCACCCGGGTCGGTGACGCCGCGGAATTGGAGAGCCTCACCTCGGCCTTCGACCTCGGTACGGTTGCGCCGGGCTCGATCGCGCTCGGCTCGGTCAAGTCCAACATCGGCCATCTGAAGGGCGCCGCCGGCGCGGCAGGCCTGTTCAAGCTGGTCATGGCCATCCACGAGAAGGTGCTCCCCCCGAGCCTGGGCTTTGCCGACCCGAATCCGAACGTCGACTGGGCCGCTTCCCCCTTCCGGGTGAACACGCAGCTGCGGGAGTGGCCGATCCCGCCAGGCGGTGTCCGCCGGGGCGGTGTCAGCGCGTTCGGGTTCGGTGGCACGAACTTCCATGCGGTGGTCGAGGAGTACGTCCCGGGCCTGCACCGGGCCGAAGACCGGCGGGCGTTCGGCGGGGCGGACGTGCCCGGAGCCGTGGCGGCCAGCAGCGCTGGCCACGCCGACGTCGGCCACGCCGCAGAGTCGGCCACGAACCAGCCGCAGCTGTCCGTGAAACAGCCGCTGCGCGGGGCCTTGGTGGTGGGCGGCGACAACGACGCGGAGGTAGCCCGTCAGCTCCGGCGGATCGGTGAGCGGGCGGCGGTCGGCGACGCACCCGTCACCGGGCCACCCGACCCTGCCCTCACGGCTGCGCGGGTACGGGCCGCGATCGACTACGGCGAGCCGGCCGAGCTCTCCGACAAGGCGGGCCGGGCCGCGAAGGCTCTGGCCAGTGGCTCCCCCGAGGCGCTGAAGGTACTGCGGGCGCGTGGCGTCTTCGTCAGCCGCGGCCCCGCTCCCAAGGTGGCGTTCCTCTACCCCGGCCAGGGCTCGCAGTACGTCAACATGCTGGCCGACCTGCGCGCAGTCGACCCGATCGTGGCGGAGACGTTCGCGGAGGCGGACGAGGTCGTGGCCCCGCTGCTGGGTAAGCCGCTGACCGAGTACATCTTCATCGACGCGGCGGACCCGGCCGCGGTGGCACGGCTGGAGCAGCAACTGCTGCAGACCGAGATCACCCAGCCCGCGGTGCTCACTGCCGACGTGGCGCTCACCAGGATGCTGGCGGCGTACGGCATCCGGCCCGACTTGGTGATGGGACACAGCCTCGGCGAATACGGAGCGCTGGTGGCCGCGGGCGCGCTGTCGTTCGAGGCCGCGCTGGAGGCGGTCAGCGCCCGCGGCCGGGAGATGGCCAGCCTGCGCGTCGCCGACAACGGCGCCATGGCCGCCGTCATGGCCCCGCTCGACGAGATCGAGCGGGTGATCGCGGCCACGGACGGTTACGTGGTCACGGCCAACATCAACAGCTACCATCAGGCCGTCATCGGCGGCGCCGCCGACGCTGTCGAGCGGGCAATCGAGGCCTTCACCGCGGCTGGGCACACCGCCGTGCGCATCCCCGTCAGCCACGCCTTCCACACCTCGATCGTGGCGCCAGCCAGCGAGCCGCTCCGGCAGACGCTGCGCCGGCTCAGCCTGAGCCCACCCGCTCTGCCGGTTGTCGCGAACGTCGACGGCGAGTTCTACCCGTCCGGCGGCGCCGACGTGGTGGCACGGATGCTGGACATCCTGGGCCGCCAGGTCGCCTCGCCGGTGCAGTTCGTCAAGGGCCTGCAGACCCTGTATGAGGCGGGAGCACGGGTGTTCGTCGAGGTCGGCCCCAAGCGGGCGCTGCACGGCTTCACCGAAGACGTGCTCGGCGCCGTGCACGACGATGTGCTCGCGCTCTACACCAACCACCCGAAGAACGGCGGCATCCCCTCGTTCAACACCGCACTGTGCGGCCTGTATGCGGCCGGCCTCGGCTACCCCGCCGCGCCACCCCGGCCTGAGCCCGCATCCCAGCCTGCGCCCACCGCGAGAGGTTCCGGAGGGTCGCCCCCCGGTGCGGGCGCCACGGCTGGTTCTGGGGGATCCCCCTCGCCGAATAGCCCAGCCCAGGGAGCATCAGTGTCCACCGATCGCTACGCAGAACTCGGCCACCTGGTCGCTGACCTCATCGACAGCGGCCGCCGTATCCTCTCGGACATCCCGGCGGGCAACCCCGAACGATTCCGGGCACCGGCAGCGCCCGGGCCCGCCCAGCAGCTGGCCGAGCCGGTGGTCATCACCGGAGCGGCACTCGGCCTGCCGGGTACCGAGCGGGTGTTCGACGACGAGAACGTCGCCCGCATCCTGGACGGGCAGCAGTTCATCGACGTGGTCCCGCGGCAGATCCGCCGCCAGATGCTGGACAAGCACATCACCCGGCTGGTCAAGAGCGCTGGCGCCGACCCGTTCTTCGAGACCATCGAGAGCGAGGGCAAGGTCATCAAGCTGGCCGGACGCTACGGCTCGTTTGACCTGGTCACCGAGTTCGGCATCGACGCCGACCGGGACGCTGCGCTCGACCCGTGCACCCGGCTGGCGGTCGGTGCTGGCCTGGACGCGCTGCGAGACGCGGGCATCCCGCTGGTGCGCCACTATCACACCACCACGCGGGGGACCCTGCTGCCGGACCGCTGGGGGCTGCCGGACGAGCTGCGCGACGACACCGGCGTGGTCTTCGCGTCGGCGTTCCCCGGCTACGACTCGTTCGTGACTGAGCTGAACAGCTACCACGAGGACCGGGCCCGCAGGCACGAGCTGGCCACGCTGGAAGACGTGCGCGCCCGGATGACCGGGCAAGACCCGGCCTCCGCCGAGGTGGACCGGCGCAGTGCCGAACTGCGCCACATCCTGGAAACCCGGCCCTACACCTTCGACCGCCGCTTCCTGTTCCGCGCGCTGGCGATGGGCCACTCCCAGTTCGCCGAGCTGATCGGCGCCCGGGGACCTAACACCCAGGTGAACGCCGCGTGCTCGAGCACCGCACTGGCGCTGTGCATCGCCCAGGACTGGATCCGCGAGGGCCGGTGCCGCCGCGTGGTGATCGTGTCCGCCGACGACGCGGCCTCGGACGCGCTGCTGCCCTGGACCGGCTCCGGGTTCCTGGCCACCGGCGCGGCGGCCACCGACGACGTGGTCGAGGACGCCGCGCTGCCGTTCGACCGGCGCAGGCACGGAATGATCATCGGGTCTGGTGCGGCGGCCCTGGTGGTCGAGTCCGCGGACGCGGCCCGTGAGCGGGGCATCCGGCCCGCCTGCGAACTGCTGGCGTCGGTCACCGCTAACAGCGCCTTCCACGGCACCCGGCTGGACGTCGAGCACATCGGCCAGGTCATGGAGCAACTCATCCAGCAGGCCGAACGCCGCGGCCTCGACCGGCGCGAGATCGCCGGCCAGACCGTCTTCGTTTCTCACGAAACCTACACGCCGGCCCGAGGCGGCAGCGCGTCGGCCGAGATCAGAGCGCTGCGTCAGGTCTTCGGGCCGGCCGCGGACTCGATCGTCATCGCCAACACGAAGGGCTTCACCGGCCACGCCATGGGGGCCGGGGTCGAGGAAGTGGTGGCGGTCAAGTCGCTAGAAACCGGGATCGTCCCGCCGGTCCCGAACTTCCGCGAGGTCGATCCGGAACTCGGCCCGCTGAACCTGTCTAAGGGCGGCAGCTACCCGGTGACGTACGCGCTCCGTCTCGCGGCCGGATTCGGCTCACAGATCGCGATGACGCTGCTGCGCTGGGTGGTGCCGCCGGACGGCCTTCGGCACCCCCCGAATGAGCTCGGCTACCGGTACCGGATCGCCGACCAGGCAGCCTGGCGCTCGTGGCTGGCCCGCGTGAGCGGTAACGACAGTGCCCGGCTGGAAGTCGTGCAGCGCAAGCTGCGGGTCGTCGACGAGACCGCGACCCAGCCGCCCGCGCCCGCCCCGTTGCCCGCTGCCGCCCCGGTTCCGGCTGCGGCCCCCGCGCTCGTGCCTGCCGCTCCGCCAGGGGCAGCAGCCGTACCGCCCGCTCCGGCGGTACCTTCCCCGGTGCCTGAGCCCGCGCCACCCGCTCCGGCAGCACCTCCCCCCGCCGCCGCAGCAGCGGACCCGGTCGAGGTGGCCGTGCTGGACATTGTCGAGGGTCTCACCGGTTACCCGCGGGACCTGCTCGATCTCGACCTGGACATGGAAGCCGACCTGGGCGTGGATACGGTCAAGCAGGCCGAGGTCTTCGCCGCCGTACGAGAGCGGTTCGCGATCCCCCGCGACGAGAACCTGAAGCTGCGCGACTTCCCCACCCTCGCCCACGTGATCGGCTTCGTCCGCGACCGG
>Ga0187814_10000095_pt1 | contig 21746 bp, 23 predicted proteins | sample NC_S_4_FD_132450 | JGI IMG/M metagenome (GOLD analysis project Ga0187814, IMG submission 132450) | Wetland sediment microbial communities from Neuse River Estuary, North Carolina, USA - ASW-S_4 | ecosystem: Environmental > Aquatic > Freshwater > Wetlands > Sediment | place: USA: North Carolina... | reverse complement strand
CCCCACCTACGGCCGTTCAAGCCCCGCCCCCGGCGCCCATGTGCTAATCCGCCGGATACCCGCGCTGCTCCATGACGAATCCTGCTCTCCATCGTGTCTGGACGCCAGCACCGCTGCGGGTATCACGTATCGCTCGCGGCGCGGCACGGGCACTCGCGACCACTGGCGACTCGCGAGCGCGCCCTTGCGAGTACTATTGGAAATGATTACCATAACGATGTTCATCTACAGAGACCCCCACCGGGAGTACATAAGGCCATGCGAACCCGCTCTGGTGTCCTCACCGCCGCGCTGCCGCTTGCCGTGGCAGCGACGCTGGCGGCCGCCTGCTCGTCCGCGACCGCGACGTCCGGCAACAACACCGCCGCCGGCGGCGGAGCCACCATCGCCGCCATCGGCGCGGAGAACGAGTACGCCAACGTGATCCAGCAGATCGGCGGCAAGTACGTCCAGGTCTCGGCCATCATGAGCAACCCGAACACCGACCCGCACACCTTCGAGGCGAGCCCGGCAGTCGCCAGGGAGATCAGCGCCGCCAGCCTCATCGTGCAGAACGGCCTCGGCTACGACACCTGGGCCACCGATATCGAGAACGCCGTGCCGACCGACGGGCGCAAGGTCATCAACGTGCAGCAGTTGCTCGGCCTGCCGGACAGCACCCCCAACCCCCACCTGTGGTACGACCCGGCGACCATGCCCAAGGTGGGCACCGCCATCGCGGACGCCCTCGCCCAGATCCAGCCTGCGCACGCGGCCTACTTCAAGGCCAACGCCACCGCGTTCACCGCCAGCCTGGCCGCCTGGACGCAGGCGATCGCCGCGTTCAAGGCCGCGCACCCGAACACCCCGGTCGCGACGACCGAGCCGGTCGCCGACTACATGCTGCAGGCGGCAGGCACCGATAACATGACCCCGTGGGCGTTCCAGGCCGACATCATGAACGGCACCGACCCCTCGCCGCAGGATGTCGCCGCGGAACGCGCCCTGTTCACGCAGCATAAGGTGAAGGTGTTCCTGTACAACCAGCAGGTCACCGACACCCTAACCGACTCGTTCATCAGCCTGGCGCACGCCAGCGGCGTGCCAGTCGTCGGCGTGTACGAGACCATGCCGACTCCCGGGTACGACTACCAGTCCTGGATGCTCGCCGAGGTCAACGCGCTCGAGGCGGCCGTGACCGCCAAGGTCTCAACGGAGCACCTATGACAAGCGACCTCCTGCGCCTGGAGAACGTAGGCGTGCGGCTCGGCGGCCGCCAGATCCTCTCTGGCGTCTCGTTCACCGTCGCTCCCGGGCAGTTCACCGGTCTCATCGGCCCGAACGGCGCCGGCAAGACCACCCTGCTGCGCGTCATCCTGGGTCTCACGCCGACCACGGAGGGCCGCGTGCTGCTGAACGGCAGCCCCAGGACGCGGCGCGGCGGCGGGCTGATCGGGTACGTGCCGCAGAAGCTGGCCATCGACCAGGACGTGCCGCTGCGCGCCAGGGACGTGGTGGCGCTCGGCATAGACGGGCACAAGCTCGGCTTCCCGCTGCCGTCGGCGAAGCGGAAGAACCAGGTCAATGAGGCGCTCCGGGCGGTCGGCGCCGAGAGCTACGCCGACGCGCGGATCGGCGAGCTGTCTGGCGGTGAGCAGCAGCGGGTGCTCATCGCGCACGCGCTCATCGGCAAGCCGAACCTGCTGCTGCTCGACGAGCCGCTGGCCAACCTCGACCTGAAGAGCGAGCAGGGCATCGTCTCGGTCCTCGCCAGGCTCGCCCGCGAACAGCAAATCGCGGTGCTGATCTCCGCGCACGACATGAACCCGCTGATGCGGGAGACCGACACCGTGGTGTACGTCGCCGCGGGCCGGGCCGCCGCCGGGCGGACCGGCGAGGTCATCCGCACCGAGGTGCTCAGCGCCCTGTACGGGAGCCACGTGGAAGTCCTGCACGTGCACGGACGGATCCTGGTGATCGCGGGCGACGAACAGCAGGAGCCCCAGGCGCACCACCCGTCGGACACCGGGGTCGTCGTCGGCCTAGACAGGAACTGAACCCCGCGATGGGCCACTTCTTCAGCTACATCGTCGAGCCTGGTCTGCTCAGCAGCGGCCCGGTGCGGACGGCGCTGCTCGTCGGCACGGTCGTCGCCGTCACCTCCGGCGTGGTCGGGGTGCTCACCGTCATCCGCGGCCAGTCGTTCGCCGGGCACTCACTCGCCGACGTGGCGACAACCGGCGGTGCCGGGGCGTTCCTCGTCGGGCTCAACCAGTTCTGGGGGTTCCTGATCGCGGGCGTGGCCGGCGCGGCGATCATGGAACTGATCGGCGTGCAGCGCCGCCGCGGGCGCGACGTCGCCACCGGCGTGGTGCTCGGCGCCGGGCTCGGCGCGGCGGCCCTGTTCCTCTACCTCGGCACGCAGACGAGTAGCACGACCGGGGCGTCGTTCACGATCTTGTTCGGCTCGATGTTCGTGATCAGCCCGGATACGGTCCCCGCGCTGATCGCGTCCGGGGTGCTCGCGCTCGTCGTGGTCGCGCTGCTGTCCCGGGTGCTGCTGCTCACCTCGCTCAGCCCGGAACTCGCCGCGGCCCGCGGCGTGCCGGTACGCGCCGTGGGCATCGCGTACCTCGCCGCGCTCGCCGTCGCGGTGTCGCTGTCCGCCGTGGTCATCGGCGCGGTCCTCAGCACGGCGCTGCTGATCGGCCCGGCGGCGACCTCGCTGCGGGTCGCCAAGCGGCCGTCCATGGCGATGCTGGCCGCCGCGCTGATCGGCACCGCCGCCACCTGGCTCGGCATCCTGCTCGCCTACGACAGCTACTACTGGCCGCCACGCGGGCACGGCTGGCCGGTCAGCTTCTTCGTGGTCGTGCTCGTCGTCGTGGGCTACCTGCTCAGCTACGTCCGGCGCCCCGGGCGTGATCGCCGCGCTCAGGTGGCGGCCCGCGCACAGGAGGAGGCTCCAACGCGGGAGGCGGGCGCGTGTTCTCCGGCCTGATGCTGAACACCTGGATCGCGGCCACGATCGTGGCCGTGATCGCGGGCGTGATGGGATTCTTCGCGGTGCTCCGCGGCCAGTCGTTCGCCGCGCACGCCATCCCGAACGGCGCGTTCGCCGGCGCCGCGGGCGCCGGCCTGCTCGGCCTCAACGTCATCTGGGGCCTGGCGGTGTTCGCGGTGGGCGGCGCGCTCGGCATCGGCGCGCTCGGCAGGCGGGGACGGCAGGACGTGGCCACCGCCCTGATGCTCGTGCTAATGCTCGGCACCGGCGCGCTGTTCGTCAGCTTCAGCACCGAGTACGCCGAGGTGACCTACTCGCTGCTGTTCGGGGAGGTGTACGGGGTCGGCTCCAACGTGCTGCTCCCGATCGCGGGCCTCGGCGCCGCCAGCGTCCTGGTGATCGCGGTGATGTTCCGCCCGCTGCTGCTGGCCTCCGCGCTGCCCGAGATCGCCGACGCGCGCGGCGTCAGCACCCGCCGGATGGAGCTGTGCTTCCTGATCGTGATGGCGCTCGCGACCAGCATGACGGTCCCCGTCGTCGGGGCGCTGCTCATGTTCGCGCTGATGATCGGCCCCGCGGCCGCCGCCCGGTCGTTCACCAAGCAGCCCGGGCACGCCATCGCCCTGTCTGTCGGCATCGCGCTCGCCACGGTCTGGATCGGCATCGCCGTCTCCTACCACACCAACTGGCCGCTCGGCTTCTTCGTCGGCGTCATCGCCGCGGCTTCTTCCTCCTCGGCCAGGGCTGGGCGGCGGTCCGCCGCCACTGGTCCGCGCCCCGGTCGCCGTCCGCGCTCGGTGCCGCGGTCTTATCCGGAACGGGCCCGTGGTTACTCCGGAGAGCCACCCCTGGTCCGTTCCGGGCAAAGTCCTTTCCCGTCTCACTGACCGCGCGGCCCACATGGCTGTCACCAACCGCGATACCTAGAGCCACTTTGTAACCGAAACGACCACTTTCCGGGCCCTGTGACCGGTCACATATGGTCATAACAGTTACAAAGTGAAACTAGGTATCGCCCAGGTGAGCGAGGAACCAGTCCCTGGCCAGAGCGGCGGCCGCGGCGAGCGTGCCCGGCTCCTCGAACAGGTGAGTCGCGCCCGGCACGACCTCGAGGCGGTTCTCGCAGCGCAGCTTGGCCTGCGCCTGGCGGTTGAGGTCGAGCACCACGTGGTCCTCGCCGCCGACGATGAGCAGCGTCGGCGCGGTCACCTCGGCGAGCCGGTCAGCGGCCAGGTCGGGGCGGCCGCCGCGGGAGACCACGGCGGCGACGCGGGCGCCGGGTTCGGCGGCGGCGCACAGCGCGGCCGCCGCGCCCGTGCTCGCGCCGAAGTACCCGACAGCCGCCCCGGCGGCGCCCGACCCCGGCAGGGCGCACAGCCAGCCGGTGACCGCGGTGAGCCGGCGGGCGAGCAGGCCGATGTCGAAGACGTTGGCTCTGTCGGGTTCTTCCTCGATGGTGAGCAGGTCGAAGAGCAAAGTGCCCAGGCCGGCGTCGTGCAGCACGCCGGCGACGTACCGGTTGCGCGGGCTGTGCCTGCCGCTGCCGCTGCCATGGGCGAACAGGACGATCCCCGGCGCGTTCCGCGGCACGGTCAGGTATCCGGCCAGCCGGGTCTCGCCGGCGACCGGGGCCACCTCCCCCGGCGCGCGCGCCAGGCAGGCGACGACCTCGTCGTCGGTCGTCTGCGTGAAGTCCGCGTAGAACTGGCCGACGGACATGAAGCCGGGCTCGACGTGCGCGCACACCAGCTCGTCGGCCGCGCCCGCGATCCTGGTCTCCCATCCGGGCGGCGCGACCGGCACGGCGAGCACCACCCGGACGGCGCCCTGTGCCCTGGCGATCTGGCAGGCTGCCCGGGCGGTAGCGCCGGTCGCGATGCCGTCGTCCACCACGACCGCGACGCGGCCCGCCAGCGGCTCGCGCGGCATGCTCACCCGGTAGCGGGCGGCGCGGGCCGCCACCTCCGCCTGCTCGCGGTCCCGCGTCGCGGCGACCACGGCGTCGGGCACGCCGGCCTGCCGCAGGACCTCGGGGTTGAGCACGAACACCCCATCCTCGCCGATAGCGCCCATAGCGAGCTCGGGCTGCGCTGGGACGCCGAGCTTGCGGACCACGATCACGTCGAGCGGCGCGGCGAGCGCGAGCGCGACCTCGAGCGCGACCGGCACGCCGCCCCGGGGCAGGCCGAGTACGGCCACGGGTTCGCCGCGCAGGTGGGCGAGCAGCGTGGCCAGCCGCCGTCCCGCGTCGGCGCGATCCGCGAAAATCCCCGGCATACCACCCAATCTGCCCGCTCTCACGGCGGCAAACCGGCACCTGGAGTCACGGACGGTCGCGGCGCTTGGCCAGCGGCACCGTGAACCACAGGCCGCCGAGCACACAGGCCAGCACGGCGGTGATCACCGTCGCCGGCACCCAGCCCGCGACGAACCCCGTGACGAGCAGCACGGCCACGAGCACCGCGCCGCCGACCGCCACCAGGCCGAGGATCGCCATCGCGTTCGCGAACCGCACGAGCTGTTCCTTCATGCCCTGGCGGAAGACCAGCCGGTGGTACGCGACGGGTCCGATCAGCAGCGTGGTGGCGACGGCCGCGAGCACCAGGCTGGCCACGTAGAGGTCGCGCTGGGCACCGCTGAGCTGCGTGAACCGCATCGTGAACGGAAGCGAGAGCAGGAACCCGAAGAGCACCTGGACGCCCAGGCCGACCACGCGAAGCTCCTGGACCAGTTCGGCGATATTGCGGTCGGCACGCTGCGCGACGGTCTCCTGGCGTGGGTCGGGGGACGCCTGCTCTCGCTCGTCGTCTGACACTGGCACCCCCTTTCTCTTCCCCGCAGATGTGAGACCACCCGAACCGGGGGCAGGCGAAATCTATGACTACACAGACCCGAGAAAGGACACAGGCCCTAGCTAAGCGGGCAAACCGTTTCGCGCGGCGCATGAAGGCCGTCCAGTCGACCCTCGGCGACCACCACGACGCCGTGAACGCGAGCGTGGCGGCGCGCGAGATCGGCGTGCGGGCGCACCTCGCGGGCGAGAATGCCTTCACCTTCGGCCTGCTGGAGGCCCGCGCGGAGCAGGAGGCGGCCGACTGCCAGGACCGGGCCCGGCAGGCGTGGCAGCGCGCCAAGCGGCGCACGTCGCGTGGCTGGCTCAGCTCGTGATGACGTGCGGGCACGCCGTCGAGCCGGTGCCCCGCGGCGGATCAGCCGCGGAGCAGACCCGCCCGGCGGTGGCGCCGTCCGGCTGGCTGGCCGGCCGGCGCCCCGAATCCCAGCGTCACCCACCTGCCGCCCGAGGCTGACGGGCCGATCGTCATGGTCCCGCCGGATTCTTCGGCGATTCGCCGGGCGATGTCCAGGCCGAGGCCGGTCGAGCCGCCGCCCGACAGGCCACGCCGGACCGGGCCGCCGGGCGGGAACCCGGGTCCGTCGTCCGCTACGACCAGCCAGGCCCCGCCGCCTGCCCGGCTGCTGAGCCGGACGGCCAGGGCCGCGCCTTCCGGGGTGTGCGTGAACACGTTCTCGAGCAGGATGTCGGCGCATGCCGCCAGGTCATCGCGGGACACCCGGACGAGCGCCGGGCCGGCGGGCACCTCGACGCTCATCAGGCGGTCCTGGTCCTCGGCGAGCGGGCGCCAGAATCCCGCACGCTCGGCGATCACCGCCGCGGCGTCGCATGAGGCCTGCTGAGCCTGCTTGGCGGCGCCGCCGCGCCGCCCGCGCGCCTCGCGGATGATCTCGCTGACCGTGCGCTCCATCGCGGTGACGTCGTCTAGCAGCCTGCTGTCCCGCAGCGATTCCGCGTCGATGCGCAGCGCGGTCAGCGGTGTGCGCAGCCGGTGCGACAGGTCGGCGACGCTCTCCCGCTCGTGCGCGAGCAGGTCGTCGATGCGGATCGCGAGCCTGTTCAGGCCGTTGCCCGCGCGGCGGACTTCCGGCGGCCCGGTGACCGCCGCGCGCGCCGACAGGTCGCCTGCGGCGAGGCGGTCCGCCGCGAGCGCCAGCGCCGCCAGCGGGCGCACGAGCGAACGGGCGAGCTGATCGGCCACGGTGACGCTGAGCAGCAGCAGGAACGCCCCGACGCCGAGGAGCAGCAGCCATGCCCGGGTGACGCCATGCCGCAGCACCGGCCCGGGAACGAAGGAGCGGATCACCGCGGTCCCGTCCTGCAGGCCGGCCACCGCCACGAGCACCTCCACGCCGCCGGGCACGGCGGCGCTGAAGGACTGGCCGCTGAGCGCGAGCCGGACGCTGGCCGTCCGCGGCGCCGGCGCGCCGACCACCGTGCCGTCGGGCAGGAAGATCGTGACAGGGGTGCTGCTCGCGGCGTTGACCTGGTCCACGGTCAGCTGCAAACTCCGCGGGCTGAGCGCGGTGACCAGCGGCGCCATCGACTGCGCCTCGACCGTGGCCGTGGAAACCGCCCGGTCGGCGGCGAGCGTGCGCAGCACAAGCGCGAGCGGCACGAGGAAAGAGACCAGCACCAGTGAACTCGTCGCCACCACGAGCGCGACAACCCGCAGTCTCATCCCGGCGGGGCGGCCGGCGGTACCGCGGCCGCGACGGGCGGACTCAGCTTGATCCCCACGCCGCGGACCGTGTGCAGGTACCTGGGGTGCTGCGCGGTCTCGCCAAGCTTCCTCCGCAGCCAGGAAATGTGCACGTCGACGGTCTTGTCCGCGCCGCCGTAGGGCAGCTGCCAGACGCGCGTGAGCAGGTCGCGACGGGTTACCACCTGGCCCGCGTGCAGCGCGAGGTAGTGGAGCAGGTCGAATTCCCTGCGGCTGAGGTCGAGCGGCATGCCGTCGAGCGCCGCCTCATGCGCGTCCGGGTCAAGCCACAGCGCGCCGACCTCGATCGGGCCGGCGGCCTCGCCATCCCGCTGGCTGCCCCGCCGCAGCACGGCCCTGATCCTGGCCTCGATCTGCCCCGCGCCGAACGGCTTGACCACGTAATCGTCGGCCCCCGCGTCCAGCACCCGGATGATCTCCGACTCGTCGTCGTGCGCGGTGATCACCACGACGGGGACGGCGCTCACCGCGCGCATCATCTTCAGCGCCTCGTAGCCGCCGAGATCGGGCAGTCCGAGGTCGAGCAGGACGAGGTCCGGCGGCGCGTCGAGCACATGGCGCAGCGCGGCCATGGCGCTGGGCGTGGAGGTAACCGCGTACCCGTGCTCGGTGAGGACCCGGATCAGCGAGCCGCGGATCGCCGCGTCGTCTTCCACTAGCAGAAGCTGTGCCACGGAACCGAAGGTAGCCCGTTCGCACGTGGCGGCGCCGTATACCGGGAATTTAGTTATCGCCGTCTTAACCCGCTCTTAGCGGCAGGCATGGGACGTTGTGGCATGCGCGGGCGCATTGTTTTCGGCATCGTGGCCTGGCTGCTCGGGGCGGCGACGGCTACCGCGGGCTGCCTGCTCGCGAGCTCGCTGCTCGGCCAGGGAATCTCGGGTAACTCGGGCCAGCTGCTGACCCAGGACGCGGTTAACAGGGCGCTGGCGAAGGAGGCCGCGGAGCAGTCGGAGTCGCCTTCCGCGGCCCCGTCGGGCGCGCGGCCGGCGTCTGTCCCGGCTGCGCCCTCCGTGCCGCCGTCGTCCGCCACGGACGCGCCCTCCCCCGTCCAGGGCACTACCGCCGCCTCGGCACCCGCGTCCGGCGACGGCACCGTGCTCACGTCGGCGGGCGGCGAAGTGGTGGCCAGCTGCGAGGCGGCCGGGGCGTACCTGATCTCCTGGTCCCCCTTCCAGGGGTACGACGTCAGCGGCGTGGACCGCGGGCCGGCCGCCACGGCCCGGGTGAGCTTCGATTCCAGCGCGAACCGGGTGACGATGGTCGTGTCATGTTCGGCGGGGGTGCCGTCCGCCACGTCGCACTCCGGTGAATCCGACGACTGACGCCGCGTCCCCTGCCGCGCCCCGTCTCGCGTCCCGTGCCGCCTCTCCTGCCTCTCCTGCCGAGTCGCCGGCCAGCAGCGCCAGGGTGGGGCAGGCCGCCACGGCGCGCCTGGCATGGCCGGCCAGCCCGGCGGGGACCGGCGCGTCCGCCAGCAGCGGGTAGCCCCACGGGTCGAGCCTGATCAGCTCGGGGAGCAGTTCGGCGCACACGCCGTGCCCCGCGCAGGCGATCATGTTGACCCGGAGCCTCACCGGTCATCACCGGGCAACGGCAGCAGCGGCTCCCTGCGGACGCCAGCGCACGGACCCGCGGTGTCATGCTGGCGCGCGTCATCCCGCGCCGTCCGCAGCGCGCTGCGGATCAGCTGGGTGGCCCCGTCCGGGTGCCTGCACGCCCCGCGCCGTTCGACCAGCGGCAGCAGCGACGCGAGCCGGGCGAGGGCCCGGCCCCGGCCACCATGGTAGGCCAGGTCGGCCATCGCGTCGGCTAGGGCGGGCAGCCCGAACACGCACGGCCCGCACTGGCCGGCTCCCTCACCGGCCAGGTACCTGACCACCCCGGCGGTCTCGGCGAGCAGGCACGAGGACGCCGGAAGGGTGATCACCATGCCCGCGCCCAGTGCCCCGCCGGCCGCCTTCAGCGCCGCGTGAGTCATCGGCAGCGGCCAGGCCACCCCAGCCGGCAGCCATGCGCCGAAGTAACCGCCCACGAGCAGCGCCTGCAGGTGTTCCGCGGGACCGCCCGCGCACGCGAGAACTTCCCCGATCGGGGTACCGAGCTCGATCTCGTAGACGCCAGGACGGCAGACCGCACCGCTCACCGTCACCAGCATGGACCCGGGCGCGGCGGGAAGCCCGGCGGACCGGAACCAGCGGTCCCCGTGCCGGGCGATCAGCGCTAGGTGCGCGAGCGTCTCGACGTTGCTCACCAGGGTGGGCCGGCCTCGCACGCCGCGCTCGTGCGGTCGGGGCGGCGAGTACATCGGCTTGGCGGGGCCGCCCGTCAGGTACTGGACGAGCGAGGTTTGCTCGCTGGCGACGTACCGGCCGGGGACCCCGGTTACGGCGATCCGGACCTGGTCGTCCCGGTCGGCGACAGCTTCCTCCAGCCTGTCGAGCAGCTCGAACTCGTCCTCGTGCACGCACAGGTAGGCGTCCGCGGCACCGACGGCGGCGGCCGCCGCCGCGATCCCGTCCAGGACGAGGTGCGGGAGCCGGGTGAGCAGCAGCCGGTCCTTGCTCGAGGCCGGCTCTCCCTCGCAGCCGTTGGCCACCACCACCTTGCCGCCCCGCCCGGCCGCGACGGCGCGCATCTTCCGCCCGGTGGGGTAGCCCGCACCTCCGCGGCCGGTGAGGCCGGAGGCGTCGACAACGTCGATGAACCGCCGGCCCACGGCGGGCAGCGGGCCATAGGCCCGCTGGTGTTCGGCAAGGCTGGGCGGACGCCAGTAGGACAGCCCGGCCAGCAGGCGCGGCATCCCGCGCCGCGTGACGGAAATGGTGTTCACGGTGCTCCGAAGCTCCCGATGGTGAAGATTCGCCACGCGGCCGCGGCGCCGACGCAACCGATGCAACCGACCGTCAGCGCGACCACCCAGCCGGCGGACCTGTCCGTACCGATCCCGAGGCCGTGGGCCACGGCCACCGGCCAGCAGGCATAGGCCAGCCAGTGCAGCCTGCGCCACGTCCGGTAGCCCAGCCGCTCCCTGGCCAGGCTGGTGGCGACCAGCGCCAGGAGCAGGTCGGCTGCGATCGCGCCGAGGGACAGCCAGCCCGGCTTGTAGCTGGACGCGAACGGGACGAACGCGGCCGTCAGCGGAATCGAGGTGTACGTGTCAAGCACGGTGCTGGCAACGTGCAGGGCGAGGAAGATGAGCACGAGCAGGGAGACGTTGCGGTGCAGGCCCGCGGTGAGGAACCGGGGCCACCGCTCACCGCTGAACCGGCCGGCTGTCAGCAGGCCGAGCAGCACGCTCGCGGTCAGCATTAGCAGCGTGACGAGTCCGGTGGCCCGGGTGACGTACCAGAGACCGGGGCCGTGCGTGTCGAAGCTCATCCGCGGCTCGCGTCGTTATCCTGAGCGGGCCATCCAGCCGTCAGGACCACGCTGCCGTCGTGCCGGACTAGGCGGGCCGGCAGCCGGAGCCGCTCCAGCCAGCCGACGGCGCGCTCACCGCGCACGATCGCGGCCGTGCTCGCCACGTTCGCGGCCACGCACGTCGCCGCGGCGACGGTCACGGTGCGCCAGCAGGACCGGGCGGGCTCCCCGGTGCGAGGATCGACGATGTGGTGCAACTGTGCGCCGCCGCGGCGCCAGGCGCGCCCGAGCACGCTGGACGTCGCGAGGCCGCCGTCCCGGATCGTCACTAGCTGCCGGGATTCAACGGTGGCGGTCGTCGTGTCGAAGCTCGCGGCGTCGGCGATGCCGACCAGCCATCCCCCGTCCGGCGGCTGCCCCGCCACGCTGATGTCGCCGCCGAGGTTGACGAGCACCCCGCAGCCGGTCGCGGCGGCTATCGCGGCGGTCGCCCGGTCCGCCGCCAGTGCCTTGGCGGTGGCGCCGAGGTCAAGCAGCACGCCGTCGGGGACCGTCACGTCCCCGCGCACGCTGTCCAGGACGATGTCGCGCCAGCCGCCGCCGGGGACGGGCGGCCGGGACAACGCGGTGGTCTCCTCCCTGGCGCTCCCGAAGTCCCGGTCGTAGCCCAGGTTCACCAGCGCCTGCCCGCAGGTGGGGTCCACGTCCCCGCCAGTAAGCCGGGCCGCGGCGACGGCCACCGAGAGGGCCTCGGTGAACAGCGGGCTGACCGGAACCGGCTGCCCGCCCGCCGCGCACGCCCTGTGCAGGTCGGAGTCCGGCCGGAACCGCGAGCAGGCGGCGTCTATCGCGGCTAGCTCGGTGGCGAGCAGGTCGCGGGCGGGCTCCAGGGCGCGGGGGTCGGCGACGAGCAGCGTTGCGAAGGTGCCAAGCGCGGCCGACGTGCATTGACCGTAGGCCGTGGCCGGCATCAGCCCCCTCCGTGCGACGCGCTGCTCGTCGTCGGCGCTGGCGTGGCGCTGGACGGCGCGGGCGCCGGCGGCGTGGTCGGCGGCGCCAGGGTGGGCGATGTGACCGTCGGCTGGACGGTGGACGCCGAGGGGTAAGCCGCTGGCGCGGCCGGCTGAGCGGTCGCCGGCTGGCTGCCCGACGGTCGCGCGGCGGACGGCTTCGGCGTCCCGCCGACCCGCGCGGTCACCGGCGCGGACGGGGCGGCCGGGGATCCCGGCGTGACCGTCGCCGGGCTCTGGGCGCTGCCCGTCTGCGCCGGGGCGCTGCGCGCGAACACGATCGCGAAGCCAACCGTGGCAAGCGCCCCGAGCTGTGTCGTCCGCCATGTCAGTCGGCCCAGCCGACGGAAACTCGCGTCTCGCGCCTGCGCGGGAGAGTCCTCGTAGCTGTCTCTCATGAGTACGGATCTCACCAGCGCGCGCGTTAAGCCGACGTGAAGGGCGCCTCAAGAAAGTGTTTACCGTCTCAGCCAGGCGGCGCAGGCCGGTTTAACTGACCTGCGCCGCCTGACCAGGTTAGGCCTTCGTCGTGCGCCAGCCCTCGGCGTAGTGCTCCCGGGCCTCCGTGGAGTACGGGACGGGCGCCACGGTGGCGCGGACCTCCGCCTGGCGGTGCGGCCGCTCGACCGAGGCCTTCGGCGAACCGCCGTCCGGCTCGCCCCAGATCACGGTCACCTCGGTGCCGACCGGAATGTCGGGGTCGATGACGGCCAGCGAGAGCTCCTTGCGCTCGTTGTGGCTGTAGCCGGTGAACACCGAGAGGCCCACGAGCTTGCCGTCGAGCAGGACGGTGTCGTAGTTCGACGCCGCGTAGTTCGAGATCGGCACGTCGAGGCCCTTGATCGGGATCTCGTCCGTGAACAGCGAGGCGGCGATCTTGCCCGTGTCCTCGCCGTTCCAGGCCAGCGTCACCTTGCGGCGCTGCGACGCCTTGTCCAGCGCCTCCAGGGCCTCGCGGCCGATGAAGTCGTGGTCGAACTTCACCATGTGGCCGTACCCGAGCTCGTAAGGCGTGAGGTAGTAGTCCTCGATGTTGTCCGAGACGAAGCTGCCGCCGATCGACCCGGCGAAGCCCTCATAACCCAGCGCGGGGAGCCACTCGCGGTACGGCTTGAGCTGGGCGCCGGTGTAGATGGCCGGCAGCGGCGAGGGGATCCAGCCGGACTCCAGCGTGTTGGACGCGTAGGCGCGGGAGCCGACCGGCTGGATGCCGAACTCCTGACCGGCCTCGAGGATCGCGTCGCGGATCTCGAAGTACTCCTCGTACGGTCCGAACACCTCGAGCCCAGGCTGGCCGGACATGCCGTGGCGCAGCGCGCGGACCCGCCGCCCGTTGATGTTGATGTAGTCCGTGCGGAAGAACTTGATGTCCGGGAACGGACCGCCGTTCAGCTTCTCGATCACCTGCTTGGCATTCGGGCCCTGGATCTGGAACCGGTACTGGGTGCGGGTGACGGCCTTGCCCATGGGACGCGACGGCGACCGGTCGTCGCGCACCAGCTCGACATCCCAGTCACCGGTCTCCACGTGGAACTGGATCCAGTTCACGGTGGGCACCCGGCCGACGAACTCGTACTCGTTCTCCTCGAGGTGGAACAGGATGCCGTCGCCGATCACGTAGCCGTCGTAGGTGACGGGCACGAACTGCTTGGCCATGTTCGTCGGGAAGTTCGCGAACGTGTTGACGCCCAGGCGGGAGATCAGCTTGAGCGCGTCAGGACCCTTGATGTACAGGTTCGCCATGTGGTGGCTCTGGTCGAAAAGCACGCACGTCGTCGCCCACGCGAGCTGCTCGGTCTTCCAGTTGGTGAACTCCGTCGGGACAACCGGGTAAACGTAGGCTCCCTCCTGGGAGCCGCGCAGCAGCTCGACGGGATTGGCTGTCTGCAGCAGATCCTCAAGGCTTCGCTGCGTCATATGTGGTTTCCTGCCTTCCTTGGTTGCTCCGCCTGATCCCGGGCAGCCCGGGGTACAGCCGCCTATGCCGGTGGCCCGGACACCATCATGTACCCGCACCGTCACCGTGTCGCTGTTGAATTCACCCGAATTTGCGATGACGCTCTCGTTACTGCCCCCAGCCTCAATCCGTGGTCAGACCGCAGGTGAGACGATGATCACACGCCAACCGAAGGGAAACGATTCATGGAAACCTGGGACGCCATCCGAGCCCGCCGCAACGTCCGCAGCTACACGCCGGAGCCGGTCCCGGACGCCGACCTCGAACGCATCGCCGAAGCGGGCCGGCGGGCGCCCTCGGGGGGCAACAGGCAGCACTGGGACTTCATCCTCGTAACGGATCCCGAGCAGCTGAAGGCGCTGTCCACCGTCTGGCGCGGCGCCGGCCACATCGCCGGGGCGGCCGCCGCCTTCGCGCTGGTCATCCCCCAGTACGACGACGAGCACGGCAGGATCATCAGCCAGTACGACCTGGGCCAGGCCACGTACGCCATGATGGTCGCCGCCGCGGACCTCGGCATCGGCACGGGCCACTCCTCGGTGGGCGACCAGGAGGCCGCCCGCGAGATCCTCGGCGTGCCCGGCGACCACGACGTCGCCTACCTGATCGGCGTCGGCTACCCCGCGGACCGCCCGCTTCGCCCCATCGTCAAGCCGAACCGCCGCCCCCTCGACGAGGTCCTCCACCGCGGCCACTGGTGACCCGCCGGCCCATCGGCCACGTTGGATAAGCCACCAAGCGCGCGCAGGCCGCGCGCGGCCAGCAGCGGCACCGCGGGGCCGACCTTCTCGTAGCCCTCGCCGACCGTCTGCCCGCCCAGGTAGCGGGCGTGCACTCCCTCGCAGATGACGGCCAGCTTCATCCACGCCAGGCCCAGGTAGAACGACATGTTCCCGAGGTCCCGCCCGGTGCGCGCGGCGTATGCGGCGGCGAGCGACTCGGCGGTGGGGAATCCGGGCTTGTCGGTCAGCCCGACGGAGACGGGAATCTCCCAGCGTTCCACGTCCCCGGGGTCGTGCCAGTACGACATCGTGGTGGCGAGGTCGGCGAGCGGGTCACCGAGCGTGGACAGCTCCCAGTCGAGCACCGCGGCGACCCGCGGCGACCCGGCGGACGGCACCGTGACGACCGTGTTGTCCAGCCGGAAGTCCCCGTGCACGATCGTGCAGGCGCTGTCCTCTGGCGCCAGTTCGGCCAGCCGCGTGAGCAGCGTCTCCATGTCCGGCAGATCCCGCGTCCTGGACCGTTCCCACTGCGCGCCCCAGGTCCTGATCTGCCGCACGCAGTAGCCGCTGCGCCGCCCGTAGTCCCCGAGCCCGACCGCGTCCGGCGACACATCGTGCAGGTCGGCAAGCACCCGGATCAGGTCGTTCGCCAGCGAGCCCCGGTCGGCGGGCGACAGCGCCCCGGTGTCCGCCGGCGTGCGCAGGACCGAGCCGGGCACGTCGCTCATCACGTAGAACGTCACGCCGAGCACGTCCGGATCGGAACACAGCGCCAGCGGCTCGGGCACCGGCACCGGCGTGCCGTACAGCGCGCGGAGCACCCGGTATTCGCGCGCCATGTCGTGCGCCCGCGGCAGCACGTGCCCGCGCGGCGGCCGCCGCAGGATGACGGTCCCGCCGGGCAGCCACAGCCGGTAGGTGATGTTGGACAGCCCGCCGGAGATCACCTCGGCCCGCCACGTGCCGTCACCGAACAGCCCGGGCAGCGCGCCGCGCAGCCATCGCGCGGCCGGTTCCGCCGGCAGCCCGGGAAGATCGTCAGCCATCGGCCCGCGCCCGCCGCGCGGCGCGCCTGGCGATCGACATCCGGTGCACCTCGGACGCCCCGTCGTAGATCCGGAAGGCCCGCACGTCCGCGTAGATGCGCCCGGTCACCATCTCCTCGGAGGTGCCGAGGCCGCCGCACAACTGGACGGCACGGTCCGCGATCCGGCTCACCGCCTCGCTGATGAACACCTTCGCCCGGGACGACGCCTCGGTCGACTTGTCCCCCTGCGCGATCTGCCACGCGACCTGCCAGAGCAGCGCGCGGGCCGCCGCCAGCTCGATCTCGTTGTCGGCGATCATCTGCTGGGCCATCCCGTGCTCGGCGAGCACGGCGCCGAACACCGAGCGCGAAACGCTCCTGGCGAGCGCGATCTCGTGCGCCCGGCGGGCCGCGCCGAGCCAGCGCATGCAGTGCGTGAGCCGGGCCGGGGCCAGCCGCACCTGCGCGTACCTGAACCCCTGTCCCGGCTCCCCGAGCACCGCCTCGTCCGACACGAACGCGTCCTCGAAACGGACCCGGCAGTGCCCGCCGATCGTCAGCGAGTCGATCGTGCGCGCGTGCCCGGTGATCACGAAACCCGGGTTGTCCGCGTCGACGAGGAACATGGTCGCCCCGCTGCCGTCCGCGTTCACCGCCATCGTGATCGCGAACGCGGCCCCGATCGCGCCCGAGATCAGGTGCTTGTCCCCCGAGATGACCCATCCGCCGGCGACCTTCGCCGCCGACGTCCGCAACGCGGCGGGATCGGATCCGGCGCCGGGCGGCGGCTCGGTCATCGCGAAGCACGACCGGACGTCGCCGTCCACCAGCGGCCGCAGGTATTTGTCCCGCTGCTGCGCGGAGGCGATCATGTGCAGCAGGTGGATGTTGCCCTCGTCCGGCGCCGCGCAGTTGAGCGCCAGCGGCCCGAGCAGGCTCCGCCCCGCCTCTTCGAGCAGCACCGCGGCCTCGTCGAACGCGAATCCGCCGCCGCCGAGCTCAGCGGGCGCCTGCGGCGCCCACAGCCCGGCCGCCTTCGCCTCCCGCTGCAGGTCCGCGCGCAGTGCGTCGTCGACGCCGCCCGCGAACGCGTCCTGCTCACGCGGGATCACCACCTCGTCGACGAACCGCGTGATCCGGTCCCGCCACTCCTGGACGCGCGGCGCGAGGGAAAAATCAAAAGACATATCCCGAACGTACCTGGGGTGACTCCCGGTGCCAATGTCACCGAAGGCGGGCCAGCGCCAGCCGGGCCGCGTGGTAGCCGCCCATGCCATGCACCGAGGGGCCCGGCGGGGTGCTCGCCGAGCACAGGTAGACGCCGGGCAGCGGCGTCGCCCACGGGTGCGGCGAAAGCACCGGGCGCCTGACGAACTGCGCGAACCCCGAGTGGCCGCCGGCTATGTCGCCGCCGACGAGGTTCGGGTTGTGCCGTTCCATGGCGACCGGGTCATGCGCCACGCGCGCCAGGATGACGTCCCTGAACCCGGGCGCGAACCGCTCGATCTGGTCCTCGATCGCGGTGGTCATGTCGACGGTGGAGCCGTTCGGCACGTGGCAGTACGCCCACAGCACGTGCTGGCCCGCGGGCGCGCGCGACGGGTCGGCCGCGCACGGCTGGACGGCGAGCACGTACGGCCGCTGCGGATGCCGGCCCGCGGCCACCTCGGCCTCGCCCGCGGCGATCTCCGCGAGCGTGCCGCCCAGGTGCACAGTCGCGGCCCGGGAGATCGCGGGGTCCTTCCAGGGGACCGGCCCGGACAGCGCCCAGTCCAGCTTGAACACGCCGGGCCCGTACCTGAACCGGCGCAGCTCCCTGGCGTACCTGTCGGGGAGCCGGTCGCCGGCCACCGCGAGCAGCTGAGCCGGCGTCAGGTCGAGCAGGATCACCCGGGCTTGCGGCACGTCGGACAGGTCCCTGACCGGGTGCCCGGTTTCCGCCACGCCGCCGCGTGAGATCAGCCTGTCGACGAGGGCGGCGGCGAGCCGCGCCGACCCGCCGCTTACCACCGGCCAGCCGACCTGGTGTGCGAGGGCAGCGAGCAGCAGCCCGTATCCGCCGGTAATCGGCGCGCGCAGGTCCACCATCGAGTGCGCGGCCATCCCGGCCAGCACCGCGCGCCCGCGTTCACCGGCGAAGAGCAGCCGCGCGAGCGCCGTGGCCGGCAGCACGCCGAACGCGCCATAACGGGCTAGCCGCAGCGGCGCGCGCGGCACGGAAAACGGCGCGAGGAGTGAGTCGAGCAGGCCGAACCCGTCGCGCGCGGCGGCGCCCACGCTCTCCCGCCACGCGATCGCGTCCCTGGCCGAGCCGAGGCCCGCCGCCGTCTCCGCCATGTCCCTGTACACGAGCACCGCGTCCTGCCCGTCCAGCGGATGCGCCGCCTGCACCTGCGGGAACGCCCATTCCACCGGCAGGTCCAGGTTCCGGAACGCCGCGGACGCGCGGGCCATCGGCAGCACGGTGGCGCACATGTCGTGGGTGAACCCAGCCAGCGTGAGCTGGGCGCTGCGCAGCCCGCCGCCGAACTCACCGGCTCCTTCGAGCAGCAGCACCTTGAGGCCAGCGTCGGCCAGGGTAACCGCGCCGATCAGGCCGTTCGGCCCGGACCCCACCACCACCGCGTCAAACCCGTCCGCCGCTGCCAACGGCCCTCCTCGCTCGGTTGTGCCGCAGCATCAGACGCCGGGCGACTCCCCGTGCGGGAAGCGTACTGCCCTCACCGCGACCGGGGGCAGGCACCCCGCTGCCCCCCGGTCTGGCCCGGCGGCCGGTTAGCCGCTGGTGCCGCTAGCCGCGGCTCGAACCCTCCGCCTCGATGGCCTCAACGGCCGCGACCATCCCGGCCGTCCCGGCCATCTCCGGCCCGGGCACGGTGCGCGCGCGGAGCGTCACGTAGCTGAGCACGACGCCGGCGGCCAGCAGTCCGATCGTCAGCCACAGGCCGACGTGGTACCCGTCCAGGAACGCCTGGGCCGGGTTCGTGCCGGACCGGAGCGCGGCGCCCTCGGTGGTCCTCAACACGGCGCCGACTATGGTCACCCCGAGCAGCCCGGCCACCTCACGCGACGCGTTGAACAGCGCGCCCGCTATCCCCGCTTGCTCGGTCGGCACGCCGCCGAGCACCGCGTTGGTCAGCGGCACGTTCATCAGGCCCGCGCCCAGGCCGAAGAGCACGAACCCGGGCAGCAGCGAACCGAACGTCGCGCCGGCGCCGAGCCTCGCGAACAGGACCAGTCCCACCGTCATGACCGCCATTCCGAGCGCCACCGTGCGGTTACTGCCGAGCACCGGCACCACGCGCGGCGAGAGCATCGCGGCGAGCGCCAGGCACAGTGCCATCGGCACGAATGCCAGGCCGGCCTTAGTGGGTGAGAACCCGAGGTTGGACTGTAGGTACAGCGAGGTGAAGAAGTAGATGCCAAGGACGCCGAACGACCAGATCATCATCGTCCCGATGCCACCGCTGAACGCCGCGGACCGGAAGATCGGCAACGGGATCATCGGATAGGCGCTCCGCGACTCGATGACCAGGAAGACCCCGGCGGCCACGGCGGCGACCGCGAACGAGCCGGCGATCACCGGCGAGGTCCAGCCCTTGTCACCACCCTCGATCAGCGCGTAGGTCAGCGCGAACAGCGCGAGCGCGGAGGTGATAAGCCCGGGAACGTCCAGCCGCGCCACGGCCCTCGCGCGGAGCGATCCCGCCTTCCCAGCCGGACTGCCGCCCCGCGACTCGGCGATGGACGGGAGAGCGATCGCCATGGTGACCGCCCCGAGCGGGACGTTGATCAAGAAGATCCAGCCCCAGTGGAAGTGCTGGCTGATGATGCCGCCGAGCGCGGGACCGAGCGCGAGGCCAAGCGCTCCGATCGCGCCCGAGATGCCAAGCGCCATGGTCCGCTCGCGCACGTCGGTGAACGTCGCCGCGATAATCGCGAGTGCCGCCGGCATGACGAGCGCCGCACCCAGTCCCTGCACCGCCCGCGCGGCGATCAGCACGCCGCCGCTGCCGGCAAGGCCGGCCGTGAGCGAGGAGACCGTGAAGATCACTAGGCCCGCGAGGAACATCCGGCGCCTGCCGTACACGTCGGCTATCCGGCCGCCGACCAGCAGCAGCCCGCCGAGCACGAGCAGGTAGCTGCTCACGATCCACTCAAGCCCGCTCACCGACAGGTGCAGGCTGCGCTCGATCGTGGGGAGGGCCACGTTGGTCACGTTGTTGTCGAGATAGGTCATCAGTGTGGCCAGGCTGACCGCGGCCAGCGCCCACCAGCGTGCTCTTGCCGTCACGTCTCTTGGTCCTTCCGTCCCCGAACGTCCCGTACGGCGTACCTGTATGCCGTACCTGTATGACGTTCTTATACGTCGTACATGCACTGTCATTGCCGATGATGACTTGTACGCCGTATAGTTGTCAAGTGACTTCTCCCCGGCGATCAGAGGCCGTCGCGGATCCGGCCGATGGCGAGCGGACCCGGCTAACGCGGGCGACGGTGGTGGACCGCGCGCTGCGGCTCGCCGATGCCGATGGCCTCGACGCGCTGACGATCCGCAAGCTCGCCACCGACCTGGGCGTGACCCCGATGGCGCTTTACTGGCACTTCCGCAGCAAGGACGAGCTCCTCGAAGGGCTCGCCGAGCGCGTCTGGGGCGAGATCGACGTCAACGTCGACAGCGCGGCCCCATGGCCGGCACAGCTGCGCAGGCTGCTCGAATCGCTGCTGCGCGTGCTGCGCTCGCATCCGGCCGCGGCGCAACTGCTGCTGCAGACAGACAAACAGAACGAGGCGGCGTTCAACGCGACGGAGATCACCCTTGAGATCTTGCGCGGCGCCGGGTTCGATCCGAGCACCGCGAGCGAGATAGCACGCTCCGTGCTGTGGACCGGGATCATGCTCGTGATGAGCGAGCCGGGAATTGAGTGGCTGACCGCCGATGAGCGGGCGGAAGCGCAGCGCAAGAAGCAGGTCGCGTTCGCGTCGCTGCCGCCCGTCAAGTACCCCCGGCTAGTGGAGTGCGCGGTCCCGATGACCGCGTGCGACGACCCCGAGCTGCACTATGAGCTGGGAGTCAGCGTGTTCATCGCGGGCGTGGAGGCTATAGCGGCCGACGGCCTCCGTAGATGACGTAGTCGAGTTCCTTCCAGTACACGTCCACCCCCTCGAACCCGGCCGCGCGCAGGTAGCCGACCTGGCGGTCGAGCGGGGACATGTGGCGGACGTGGTTCTCGTAGCGGAACTGCTCCTCGGCGGTGCGGTGCGCCCGCTTGTGCGCGGCGGAGGGATCACGCCGGTCACCTGCCCGCAGCCACGCCTCTTCGACCACCGCGTCCGGGGGCAGGACCGGATCGTAGTTGAGGTACCAGCCGCCTGGCGCCAGGTGCCGCAGGATCTCGCCGAACAGCCCCTGCTTCCGCTCGTCGTTGAGGTGGTGCACGGACAGCGAGCTGATCACCGCGTCTACCGGGACGGGGATCCCGGCGGGCCATTCGCCCGCCTGCGTCAGGTCGAACTCGACGTACGTGTAGCGGTCCTGATACGGGGTCAGCTCGAGCATGCCCTGGGCCATCATCTGCGGCGAGAAGTCCGCCAGGATGGCGTGCGCCCTGGGGAAGTGGTCAAGGACGGTCCGGGCGCCGGCGCCGGTTCCGGCACCGAGGTCCGCGAACGTGAAGCTCTCGTCGGTGCCGAACGGCAGCAGTTCTGCCATCAGCTCACGGTGCCCCGCCCGGCGGCGCTCCCTGTCCGCTTCTGTCGATTTCCAGAAGGTCACGCCAACGTCCGTCTTCCACACGGCCGCGTTGGTGTCTTCCGCGTTTCCCTCGATGTCCGGCATGCAGTGATGCTAACCCCGCCGCGCGGTGGGCTAGCCTTCCAGGTTCTTCCTGATCTGCGGCATCGCGACGCCGCGGCTTTCCAGCTCGGCGCGCCCCCTGGCGCCCACGGGTGTCGGCGGCAGCCAGGTGATGCTCCACGCCTGGGCCTCGCGCCTGGCGGCGTTCCCTGTCTGGTTCCGTCGATTTCCAGAAGGTCACGCCAACGTCCGTCTTCCAGACGGCCGCGTTGGTGTCCTCCGTGGGCTCTTCGATGTCTGGCATGGT
>Ga0187814_10000094_pt1 | contig 21798 bp, 21 predicted proteins | sample NC_S_4_FD_132450 | JGI IMG/M metagenome (GOLD analysis project Ga0187814, IMG submission 132450) | Wetland sediment microbial communities from Neuse River Estuary, North Carolina, USA - ASW-S_4 | ecosystem: Environmental > Aquatic > Freshwater > Wetlands > Sediment | place: USA: North Carolina... | reverse complement strand
GTCGGAACCCGGTTTCGGGAAGATGATGACGCTCGCGGTCACCGGCTTCTTGTCTGCCTGGAAAAGTTCCTTGTCGGGCATGACGATAGTGACACTGGCCTTGTCGACATCGTCGAGGGCTTCGATATGCCGCTCGACCTGTTGGGTTATGGCCCGCCTCAGGTTGACGTTCCGCTCGAAATCGGTGATCGTCCAGCGCTCCATGTCGAAGATCGCCCAAGGGTCGGTGCCCTTCGGGATAAGATCATCCCGGATGAGTATCGCCTTGGCCCGCATTGCGGTCTTCTCGTCCTTGACGAGGATGATCCGGTTGTCCCCGACCTGATAGGCGATGCCTTGCTGGTCCAGTTCGCTCGTAATGGCACGGAGTTCGTCGTCGGTGGCCAGGGGCGTCTGAAGGAGCTTGACCATCGTCGGAGCCGCGGAGACGGACATGAGCGCGACGACCCCGACGATGGCGACGAGGATGACTCCGCCGAGAATGAGCTTTTGAGTGAGCGTCCATTTGCCCCAGAGGGCCCTGACTTGCCCGATGAGTTTCCGGAAGAATTCGTTCATGGTCCCCCCTATCGGAGTCGAGAATCATCTCGGCTCCGCCCAGTACCGCCGTCTCGAGGCGCCGTGCCGGACCCAAGCTCCGACCGGCGCGCGGACGTCCTTTCTCCGTAAGTTTCCCCAAACCCGCGGAGAGGGACGGTTCCGCTCCTACCTCGTGTTGATCACTTCCTTCCAGCCCGAAACTATCCGGTTGAGGATCGTCTTGGCCAGATTGAGCGAAAGATTGGCTTCCGCCATCGCTATGGTCACATCGTGCGCGTTGACCGTATCGGGCGCCACGACCATCTGCTGAATCAAGTTCGAGGTTTTCTGCTGGTCCGCATTGACCCCGTCGATCGCCTTGAGAAGCGCGTCCCCGAAATTCCCGCCGGACGCTTCACCGGCCGCGCCGATCCTACCCACCGCTTCCGTGGCGGTGGCCGGCGTCCCGGATTGTCGGGCGAGGCCGAGATCGGCGGCGGACAGCCCGAGCCCATCGACGCCGAGCGCATCTCCCGCGCCCGACGCGTCGGCGGCCGGAGAGGCCCCGGTGGCGAGACCCGCGAGCGTCGATGCGAGATCGCCGCCAGTGTATTGAAGGGAATTCGTGCGCGCAAGCGTCGAGCCTCCGAGCGCCGACATGAGGGACGCGGGATTGAAACCACCTATTCCGGGGATGGCCATTCATCACCTCCCGATCTCGAGGGCCTTGAGAAACATGGCCTTTGAACCGTCCGCCATGGCCGAATTGGCCTCGTAGGCGCGCGAAGCGGCTATCATATCGACCATTTCGGTCACGATATTGACATTCGGCATTTCCACGTAGCCCGCCATGGGCCCGGTCTTGATCGCGTCGGGATGGGTCGGATCGTAGACGAGTCGCGGCGGGCTCGTATCTTTTTCGATCGAGGCGACTCTGACGCCCTGTCCGATGCCGTTGTCGAGGCTGTCGGGAAGAAACGGCAGTCTGAAATACGGTTGCTCGACCCTGGGCCTCAGGATGACGCGGCTGCGCTGAAAGGGTCCGCCCTCGGCGGTGCGCGTCGTGCTCACGTTGGCGATGTTGTCTGAGATGACGTCGGTGCGGAGGCGCTCCGCGGTCATGCCGCTGGCGGCGATATTGATGGCCGTGAACAGTCCCATGCTGCTGCTCTCCTATCCTTACCGCATCACCGAGTTCACTTGGTTGAACTCGTAGCTTTCGGCCTGGACCATCAAAGTGTATTCCAGCTGGTTCTTGAGCGAATCCATCATCTCCTGCTCGGGATCGACGTTGTTGCCGTTGTTCTTCGTGGTCGTGAGATAGTCGAGGACGCGACGCGGTTTGACCGATCGCCAATCCATGGGTTGCCAGTTGGTGAGGTGCCGCGGATCGGTCCGCTCCATCTCGAGGACCGGCCGCTCGCCCTCCGACGCGAGGGCTTGTCGCAGACTCGATTCGAAGTTCACCGTCGAGCGCTTGAAGTTCGGAACGTCGGCGTTGGCGATATTGTTGGCGATGACATCTCTCCTCAGCATGGAGACATCCATGCCCCGTTTGAGAATCCCCGTTGTCATCCCGAAAGTCGTATCCTCGAACATCAGAAACTCCTGGCGCTACGCTGAACTTCGTTCACCTTATTCCATCGGAAATGTACCGACCCGCCTTTACGCCAATCATAAAATGTATCTGCTCAAATCCTGCCGTTCGGCGAAGTCCTTGAACCGCGAGTCCACAAACGCCGTGTCGATCTGAACCGTGGCCCCTTTCATTTCGGGCGCCTCGAACGAGATTTCCTCGAGGAGACGTTCCATCACGGTCTGGAGGCGGCGCGCGCCGATATTCTCGGTCGCGGTGTTGGCCGCCGCCGCAATCTCGGCCAGCCTCGTCACGGCCTCTGGCGCGAAGACGATCTCCACCTCCTCCGTGCCGAGCAGTTGGACGTACTGGGCGGTGAGAGCGTTCTTCGGTTCGGTAAGGATGCGGCGAAAGTCGTCCACGCCGAGCGCGTCAAGCTCGACGCGGATGGGGAAGCGGCCCTGAAGCTCGGGGATGAGATCCTGGGGCTTCGACACGTTGAAAGCCCCCGCAGCGATGAAAAGAACGTGGGTCGTGTCGACCGGGCCCCATTTTGTATTGACCGTCGAGCCCTCGACGATGGGAAGGATGTCGCGTTGCACACCCTCTCGGGAGACATCGGCGCCCGAACCGCCCTTGGCCTCGCGATTCGCTATTTTGTCGATCTCGTCGATGAAAATGATGCCGGATTCCTGTACGCGCTCCCGTGCGATCTCGACCGCCTTGTCCTGGTCGACAAGCTTGTCGAGCTCCTCCTCCGAGAAGATGACCAGGGCCTCCTTGACCGAGACTGACCGTTTCTTTTTCTTGCCGCCGAAGATGTTGGCGAGACCGCCGAGGGCCACTTCCATCTCCTCCATCTGATTGCCGGAAAAGATTTCGATGGCCGGGTTGCGCTGCGCCTGGACGGTGATCTCCACCTCGCGGGCGTCGAGCTTGCCCGCGCGAAGCATGACGCGGAATTTCTCCCGAGTTTCGTTCCCGGCGACCGACTCGATCCGCGGTTGGCTCTCGCCGGATTCACTCTGCGAGGTCACGGCGCCCGATTCGGGCTTTCCGACGCCGGGCAGCAGCAGGTCTAGAACGTGTTCCTCGGCCCTGCGCCCGGCCTCCTCCTTGACTCCAAGCTGAAGCTCGGCCTTCACCATCTGTATACCGGAAGCCATGAGATCCCGGACCATCGACTCGACATCGCGACCCACATAGCCGACCTCGGTGTATTTGGTCGCCTCGACCTTGAGGAAGGGCGCCGCGCAGAGCTTGGCGAGGCGGCGGGCGATCTCGGTCTTGCCCACGCCGGTGGGGCCTATCATCAAAATATTCTTTGGGGCGATCTCGTCGGCGAGTTCGGAGGGCAGGCGCCTGCGGCGGATCCGATTGCGCAGCGCGATCGCGACGGCACGCTTTGCCTTGTCCTGTCCCACGATATACCGATCGAGCTCCTCGACGATCCGCCGGGGAGTCAGGTCCTCGAACTCGGCGTTCATGCGATCTCCTCGACGAGGATCTTTTCGTTCGTATAAATGCAGATACTCGCGGCGATGGCCAGGCTTCGCTTGGCCACTTCGACCGCCGACAGAGTGGTTCCGTCGAGGTAGGCCATCGCGGCGGCATAGGCATAGGGTCCGCCCGAGCCGATGGCGATGGCGTCGTCGGCTGGTTCTATCACATCGCCGGTGCCCGAGAGCAGGAGTGTCTTGCTCTTGTCCGCGACGAGAAGCAATGCCTCGAGCTTGCGCAGGATGCGGTCGGTGCGCCAATCTTTCGCGAGTTCCACCGACGCCCGGGTAAGGTCGCCCTGGAACTCGTTGAGCTTGCCTTCGAAGTGGTCGAAAAGCGTGAAGGCGTCGGCCGTCGCGCCCGCGAAGCCCACGAGGACGGAGCCGTCGCGAATGGCGCGCACCTTTCTCGCGTTGTTCTTCATCACCGTGTTGCCCATCGTGACCTGTCCGTCTCCGGCCATCGCCACTTTGCCTTCCCTGCGCACGACCAGGACTGTCGTCGATCGAATTCTCATTTTCCCCTTCCTCCGCTCCCATGAGGGTGTGCCAGGTCGTACACGCGTTTGAGGCGTTCCATGTCGACATGGGTGTATACCTGCGTCGTCGAAATCGATGCGTGCCCGAGCATCTCCTGGACGACGCGTATGTCGGCGCCCCGGCCGACGAGGTGCGTGGCGAAACTATGCCTGAAGGCATGGGGCGATATCCGCTTGGCGATCCCCCCCCGGATCGCCAACCGTTCCGCGTAACGATCGACGATCCATTCGATGCCCCGGGTGCTGAGGGCCCCGCCCCTCGCGCTCAGGAACACATGGCGACCGGGATCGCGCGGTTCGGCCGACCTCTTCGCGGCACTTCCGGAATCGGCGATCGGAGTCGGACGGGAGCGCAGCTTCTCCGCGCGAAAAGCCAGATAATCGGAAAGCGCCTTCTTGGCCGGCGCTGCGAGGAAGACCATCCGCTCCTTCGAGCCCTTGCCGCGAACCTTGGCCGTGCCAGACAAAAGATCTATCCGGGAAGGGTCGAGGTCCGCGACTTCCGCCACGCGGCAGCCGGTCGAATAGAGGAACTCGAGGAGGGCGCGATCGCGGACCGAGCGGAAATCTTCGCCCCCCGCAAGATCAATGAGGGCCGCAATCTCCGCTTCCTGGAGAAAACGCGGAAGCCCCCTCGGCGCGGACAGGCTCTCCACGTCGCGGGTGGGATCCACGGCGAGTCCTCCGAATCTGACCCGGTGGCGATAGAATCCCCGGAGCGCCGACAGCGCGCGATTCACGCTCGAACTCGCCATGCCTTCCGACACGAGAGAAGCTACGAAACCCCGGATCTCCCGCGCCGTCGCGGTATCGACGGGGACCTTCAAGAAAGCTTCGTATCGGGCGAGATCCTCGCGATATGAGTATACGGTGCGATCGGAGAGACCCCGAACCGCCCCAAGATAGGAGAGCCAATCCTCAATCTTCCGGTCCATGGCCCTCCTCCTCGCCCTGCACGTGGAGCCAGTCGCAGTCGGGATTTATGCAGGCCTTGGTCCCGCCCGATTTCCGGTCGAACTTTTCGACCAGAAACCAACCGCATTTCGGACAATTGGAATTGGTCGGCTTGTGATAGGTGATGAAATCGCATTCCGGATAATGCGTGCATCCGTAGAATTCACGGCCCCGGCCCTTGGAACTGCGCCGCGCCACGATCTCGCCCGAACAACCCGGGCGCGGACATTTCGCCAAGGGGATCGAGCGGGTGTTCCTGCACTCGGGGAAGCCCGTGCAGGCCAGGAAAAAGCCGAAGCGGCCGAGCTTTTTCACCATCGGTTTGCCGCACTTCTCGCAGACGATATCCGTCGGCTCGTCGAGGCGACCGCGAAAAGACTGGAGAGTTTCGTTCACTTCGTCGACCCTGGCCTTGAACGGCGTCCAAAAACGGCGGAGCATACCGAGCCAGTCGCCCTTGCCCTCCTCGACAGCGTCGAGACCCGACTCCATGCCCGCGGTGAAGCCCACGTCGAGAATCGAAGGGAAGGATTCGACCAGGATATCGTTGATCATCCGGCCGAGGGTCGTAGGCGCCAGCTGCCGGCTGTCTCGTGTGACGTAGTAACGGTCGAGCAGCACGGAGATTATGGGCGCGTAGGTCGAAGGGCGCCCTATACCCTGTTCCTCGAGCGCCTTGATGATGGAGGCGTCCGTGAAACGGGAAGGGCCCTGGGTGAAGTGCTGTTCGGGGATCAGGGACTCGCGATGGAGCGTTTCGCCGACCGACAGCTCCGGAACATGTTTCTCGTCACGATCCTCCTTCGAGGAGGATATCCTGATGACCTTATAGAAGCCCTTTTCCACGAGGAAGGAGGAAGTCGCGCGGAATATCGCCTCTTCGCCGGAGGCCGATTTCGCCGAGATGTCGACCGTCGTCCCGCGCGATTTGGCGTTCGTCATCTGGCTCGCGACGAAGCGCTCCCAGATGAGCGAGTAAAGCCTGAGCTGGTCGCGCGGCAGCGAATCCTTGAGGTTTTCGGGGGTGTAGGCCGAAAGCGTGGGCCTGATCGCCTCGTGGGCATCCTGAGCCTTGCCCGACACCACGTACACGTTGGGCGATTCTGGAAGTTCGGCGGGATGGTTCTTCCCGATCCAGGCGCGGACTTCCTCGAGGGCCGCGTCGGAAATCCGCACAGAATCCGTGCGCATATAGGTGATGAGACCTATGCGAGTATTGCCGATGTTGACGCCCTCGTAGAGCTGCTGGGCGATCTGCATCGTCTTCTTGCTGGTGAAGCCGAGGCGGTTCGCCGCCGCCTGTTGCAGCTTCGAAGTCGTGAAGGGCGGCTTCGGCCTCTGGATTTTCTCCTGATGACGGACGTCTGAGACCGCGCATGGAGCTTCGCCGAGAGCCTCCATCACCGCCCTGGCCGAATCCTCGTCGACGAGCGAGGGCTTGTCGCCCTTCCACGAGACCAGTTCGGCGGAAAAGTTGGCCCTGCCTTTGCGAAACAACGCTTCGAGGGTCCAGTATTCTTCGGGAATGAAGGAATCGACCTCCCGTTCGCGGTCGCAGATGAGGCGAAGCGCGACCGACTGCACGCGGCCGGCGGAGAGCCCGTTCTTCACCTTCTTCCAAAGCAGAGGGGAGAGATTGTAGCCGACGAGCCGGTCGAGAACGCGACGCGCCTTCTGCGACTCGACGAGGGCGATATCGAGTTCGCGCGGCGATTTCACGGCGTCGCGAATCGCCTGCGGGGTAATCTCATTGAAGGCGATGCGTTCGATTGGGAGATCGGGCTCCTTGTCGCGGAGCGCCCTCTGGATGTGCCAGGAGATGGCCTCGCCCTCCCGGTCGTTATCGGAAGCGAGGAGAACGAGGCGGGATTTCTTCGCGGTTTTCTGGAGCTCTTTGAGAAGTTTGGCCTTCCCCCTGATAGTCAGGTACTCCGGCTCGAAATCGCGGTCGGGATCGATGCCGAGACGGGACTTGGGCAAGTCTATGAGATGCCCCATCGAGGCGAGGACGGTATAGCCCTTCCCGAGATATTTCTCGATGGTCTTGGCCTTAGCCGGCGATTCCACGACGACGAGTACGCCTTTTTTCGATGCCTCCTTCCTGGAGGGTGTCGCTTTCTTGGTCGTCGGCGCGGCTTTCTTGGTCGCCGCGGTCGCCACTTTGGAACCCTGTGTCGCTTTTTCCGTCGGCGCTGCGGTCTTCTTGGTCGCAGGAGCCGCTTTCCTTTTCGTCGAAGTCTCCTTCTTCGCCGCGGCCGGCTTCCCGCCGGCCGCCGGAGCCTGTCCCGACACGCCGCGCTTGAGTGCTCCTATCTTCTTTCCCTTCGAATCCGTCCTGAGTTCAGCCATCGGAATCACCCCTTGCACCCGATGAGGGCTCGAGCACGCCACGCGTCTCCGGCGGGCGGTCATAGCGACAGTTCATTCGTCCTCCAGGCCGAGTTCGGCCCTGAGCGAGGCGACCAACAAGCCGGCCTCGTCGCCGTTGCCGACCGCGGCATTGCTTTTCTTCGAATCGCCGCTTCCGCCGGACAGTATCGCGCGACGAATGGAAAATCCCCAATCGGAGAGCAGTTCGTCAAGTGAGGAAAGCGCCGGCGCCCCTTCCGAGGCCAGCCGGTCCGCCCCCGCGTTCATCGGGCGCCCCAACAGAGCGAGACACACCCAGACGTCGCGCCCGGCATCCAGCGCATGACGCGCCGTAATGAGGGCCCCGGAATCGGCGGGAGCTTCCACGACGAGCGTCGCACGAGCCATGCCTGCCAATATGCGGTTCCGCTCGGGAAAGCGCCAAGCCCGCGGCCCTTGGCCGGGCGGATACTCCGAGATGAGGCTGCCGCCCCGCTCGAGGATAGCTGCAGCGAGCCCTCTATGGGATGGCGGATAGATCGAATCGATGCCGACCGGGAGCACGGCCACCGTCGACGCGGAGCTTCGATCCCTCGAGCGCGCGGCCAAAGCGCCCCGATGTGCCGCCGCGTCGATCCCCCTCGCCAGACCCGAGACCACCGGAATGCCGGCGATGGCCGCGTCGCGGGAGAGTACGGAGGCGGTCGAAATGCCACGGCCCGATGCGGCACGTGTACCCACGACGGCGAGGGCGGGGGCCAGATTGTCGAGAGCCGCCCCGCGGATGAAGAGACCGTAGGGCGGATCATGGATCTCTCTCAAGAGCGGAGGATACTCGAGGTCGTCGAAAGAAAGATAGCGGATTCCCGTGCGCTCGAGAAACCGCAAGTCGCGTTCGGCATCCTCGACGAGGTTGTGCGGCCTCCAATCGCGGCTCCTGGACAGGCGACCGATGATGCGCTCGAGACCCGAAAAAGTCAGCGACGGCAGGTCGGCGCCCCCGTCGACGGCGGCTTCGAGCAGGCGTTTTTCCGATGGGCGGAGAAAGGAGACTCGATGGATGGCGAGTCTAGCGGCGAGCGAAGACACTGTCGTCCTCCCTCGTCTCCTATGCCTTCGGCTCGCGACGGCGATTTCGTCGGGCCCGCCGAGCGACGCCCTTGGGTGGCAGTACGCGCCGAAAGTCGGATGGCGGGCGGGCATCGGTCCCCCCGCCGAGGGGAGTTTCGTTGTCATCCTCTCATTTCCGCGGAAAATACTCGTCGTGGTAGGCGCCGAGAGCCTCAGGCTCGATATGGGTGTAAATCTGCGTCGTCGAAATGTCGGAATGGCCGAGCAGCTCCTGAACGGTGCGAAGATCCGCCCCCCCCGCGAGGAGATGGGTGGCGAAAGAATGCCTGAAAGTGTGGACCTTCGCGTCGACCCCGGCCGTCTGGCGCGCCACGTCGAAACGCTTCCATATTCCCTTGCGGGAAATACCTCTGCCCCCCTGACTCAGGAAGACTCTGTCGCTACGAAGCCCCTTCGCGAGGGCGGGACGCCCCTTCTCGAGGTAGAGAGTGAGCCGTTTCGCCGCCTCCTCGCCGAAAGGCACGATGCGTTCCTTCTTGCGTTTGCCGATGACGCGGATCATGCGCTCTTGGATATAGAGTTGATCGAAACCGAGCGACGCGGCCTCGGAAATCCTGAGTCCGCACGAATAGATGAGCTCGAAGAGGGCGCGGTCGCGGAGACTCCTCGGGTCGTCGCCGTCCATGAGCGAGAGAAAACGGTCCACCTCGCCGGGGGCGAGCACGGAAGGGAGGCTCCTCTCCTGCTTCGGTGTCGCGATGAGCTCGGACGGATCGTCGGCCCGCAGCCCGTCGAGACGCAGAAACTTGAAGAAGGCATGCACGCTGGACACCACCCTCGCCATCGTTTTGCGGGAAAGCGGAGCAGTTCCGGATGCGGCCGATCCCACCGGTCTGTCCCCGGCCACCGACCGTCCGGCAGCGTCGAGGGGCGGACCGTCATGCTGCGGGATCGCCGCCGTGCCACCCTGTCTCGCGACAAGGTAGGAGAGAATGTCGGCGCTCAAAGCGCTGCTCGAATCGAGACCTTGGCTCCCGAGCCAGGCGAGCAGGCAGCTCGCCTCGCGAAGATAGACCTCCGCCGTCAGGGGCGAACGCCTTCTCACGGCGAGGAGGTGGCCGCGAAAGCGAAGGATGAGGCCGGTCGCGGCATCGGAGAGCCCCGTACCGCGGTTCTCCCCGTTCCCCGCGGCGGGCTCGCGCGGTTTCAGCTTCCGCTCCGCTCGCCGGCCATGCGGCGATCTCGAAGCACCGTGGGAATGTCCAATTCATCGCCGTCCTCGTTGCGTCCGAGAAGATATTGGCCGGAGCGGGCCACGCCGCTTTCGGTCAATTTGATCCACTCGTCGCGCGACAGGTAGTCCTCGAATTCTTTCCTCGATTCGCCCGGTTTGGCGGCCGAAGAGCGGACCGAGCCGCGATTGAAACCGGTGGCCACGACGGTGACCCGGACCTCGTCGCCCAATCCCGGATCGATGATGAGGCCGGGCTTCATGAAGAATTCCGCGTCGGCCTTCTCGTTGATGAGGGCGAGGACCTCCTCATATTCCGCAAGCGCGAAGTCGTCGCCGGCCGTCACATTGACGAGAAGGTTGCGCGCACCCTCGATTCGGGCGTCCTCGAGCAGGGGATTGTTGAGCGCCCTGCTCGCCGCCTCCACCGCCCTGTTGTCGCCGGTGGCCGAACCGATGCCCATGATCGCATCGCCTTGGGAAAGCATCACGCTGCGGACGTCGGCGAAATCGATGTTGATTTCCCCCGGAAGGGTGATGAGATCGGAGATGCCCTGCACGCCCTGGCGAAGGACGTCGTCGGCGACGAGGAAGGCCTGTCTGATCGGAGTCCTGCGGTCGACGACCTTGAGAAGATGCTGGTTCGGGATGGTGATGAGCGTATCGACGCATTGCCTGAGCTTGGCAATGCCTTCCTCGGCGAGCCTGGCCTTTGATTGCCCCTCGAACTCGAAGGGTTTGGTGACGACGGCCACCGTGAGGGCCCCGAGGTCGCGCGCGATCTGAGCGATGACCGGGGCCGATCCCGTGCCGGTGCCGCCACCCATGCCGGCGGTGATGAACACCATGTCGGCTCCCTTGAGGGCCTGGGCTATCAGGTCCCGGTCTTCCATCGCGGCCTTTTCGCCGACTTCGGGCTTGCCCCCCGCTCCGAGGCCGTGGGTGACCTTGGCCCCCAGACCGAGCTTGACCTGCGCCTTGGACAAGGCGAGGGCCTGAAGGTCGGTGTTCGCCACGATGAACTCCACGTTGCGAAGCCCGGCCACGATCATCCGATTGACCGCGTTGGAGCCGCCGCCGCCGGCGCCTATGACCTTTATCACCGTCGGATTCGCGGATTCCGGCGTCGTCTCTATGACTTCAAGCATCATTTTCCCCTCCCCCTTCGACATTCCCCGAGCATTCGGACGGTCCGGGCTTCCCCCGCCCGAGCCGTCCTGAGATTTCAGAAAAAACCTTCCTTGAGCCAGGATACGAGCCTTCTTATCAGCTGCCCCCTGGGCTTCTCAGGCCGAACATCGCCCCGGCCCGAGTTTTTCCGCGACTCTCCCGCCTTCCCAGCTTCTATTCCGAGACTTTCCACGCCGAGAAGCACGAGGCCGACGCCCGTGGCCCATTCGGGGCTGCGGAATTCCTCGACGAGGCCGCCGACCGTGAAGGGCGTGCCGATCCTGACGGGAAGCCCGAAGATCGCCCCGGCGAGCTCGGCGGCCCCCTGCATGAGGGCTCCGCCTCCTGTCAGCACGACTCCGCCCTTCACATGCTTCCAGTGGCCCATCTTCTCGACCCTTTCCCGCGCGAGCCGGAAGATCTCCTCCATGCGAGGTTGTACGATGCCGGCGAGCCTTCTCCTCGGCACTTCCTCCGGAGCACGCCCGCCGAAGCCGGGGACGACGACGGTATCGGCCGGATCGACTCCCACCAGCCAGCACGAAGCCTGTTCGCGTTTCATCCGTTCGGCGGCCTCCATGGGTATGGACAGCATGATCGACAGGTCGTTGGTCACCTGCGACCCGCCGGCGGGAACGACGCTGGTGAAATATGGGGCGCCGTCGGCGTATACGAGGACGTCCGTCGTCCCGGCTCCGAGGTCGACGAGAAGACATCCGAGCTCGCGTTCGTCCGCATTGAGGACGGCGCGCGAGGCGGCGAGACTCTGGAGCATCAGCCTGTCCACCTGAAATCCCGCCCGATGAACGCATTTGACGAGATTCTGGGCCGTGGTCACGGAGCCGGTGATGATGTGCACCTCGGCCTCGAGACGGACGCCGATCATGTCGAGCGGGTTCCTCACGCCCTTCTGGTCGTCGACGATGAAGGTCTGCGGTATGACGTGGAGCACTTCGCGATCCATCGGAATCACGACGGCACGCGCGGCCTCGATCACGCGCGAGATGTCCTCGTGGGTGATCTCTCGGTTCTTGCCCGAGACCGCGACGACGCCCCGCGAGTTGATACCCTCGATGTTCGCCCCCGCGACGCCGACGAAACAGGACTTGATCTCCCGGCCGGACATGAGTTCGGCGGCTTCGACGGCCTCTTCGACGGAGGCGAGTGTCGCCTCTATGTTGACGACGACACCGCGGCGCAGGCCCGTCGAGGGTGCCGTCCCGACCCCTATGATTTCGAGTACCCCGCTTTCGTTGTATTCCCCGACGACAGCCCGGGTGCGCGACGTCCCGACGTCGAGGCCGACGATTGTAGTTTCAGCCAGAGCGTCCCTCCTTGCTCCGGAACACGATGGTGCCGCTCCGGAAATCCAATTCCCCGACGTCGGGGGCGACTCCGCCCTTGTCGAGGGCGTCGAGCACGAGCACGATTGAACGGAGCAGGGACGAATCGAGTCTCGGCCCCGTCCGCACGGGAATCGCGTGATGAAGCGGAAAAAGCAGAAGTTCGACCTCGCCCCAATTGGTCCTTTCTACCCTGACCTCGGAGATCAGCGAGAGAAGGGCCGGATCCGTCCTGCCGAGATCGGCGATCGAAGCGACGGAGGGGAGGAGATAGTCGGGCAGCCGCATTCCCGGCTTCCAACCGTCGAAGCGGATGCCCGAGATGATCGGCAGTTCGGGGAGCTCTCCCGGGCCAGCCTTCGCGAACGCGTAACCCTCCGCGTCGATCGCGACCGGAAGCGTGGTATCGCCATCCTCGACGAGGGCGAAGGCCGCAGGCCTGCGCTCCACGATCTCGATCCTGACCGTTTCGGGGAAGACATAGCGCGCCCGGGCCGAAGCTACGGGCGCCCAGGAGCGCAGGTTCCTCTCGGCGGTTCCGAGATCCGCCGATAACAGCGGGCGACCGACTACGAGTCCGGACGCCGCGACCACGTCTTGCGCGGCGAGCGTCGATGTCCCGGAGATCTCTATCCTCCGCAGTGTGAGGTCGCCGGTCAGGAGAACGGCGGAAACCGCCGCAGCCGTGAGGCCGGCCACGACGACGGCCACCAGGCCAAGGCGTCGCCGGCCGCCTTTCCCCTTCGTCCGTGCGCCTTTCGCCCGGAAGGGCCGCTTCGTCGAGGGCGCGCGGATGGCCACCCCCTCCGGTGGGAGCTCCTCGAGCCCGTCTCTTTCGCGCGGCGGCTTTCCTTCGGGTCCGGTCGGCATCGCCCTTTCCGCCTTCGCTATGCGGATGAACGACGCGCGCTCGCCCTTTCGCGCGAGGCTTTCAGTCACGGCCGCGCTCCGACAGGTCAAGGGACTGGTCAGATTTTGGCCGTCTTTCCCTGCCCAGATTGACGAGAAGACCGCCGACGGCCGCATTAGCCATCAGCGACGAACCGCCGGCGGAGAAGAAGGGAAGCGCGATTCCCGTGGCCGGGACGACACCCGCTGCCACCGCGGTGTTGATGAGCACTTCGAGAACGACGAGAAAACCGAGCCCGAAACCGAGCAGGGAGCGGAAATGGTCTTCCTCGCGCATGGAGTTCGCGAAGGCGCGCCAGGCAACGACGGCCCATAGGGCGAAAAACAGGAGCACTCCCACAAAGCCGACTTCCTCGGAAAAGGAGGCGAAGATGAAATCGGATTGGACTTCGGGGATGGACCCAATTTTCAGCGTGCCGAGGCCGAAGCCCTTGCCGAGCCAGCCGCCCTCGCGGATGGCCCTGAGGGAGCTCAGGATTTGATAGCTCTGTCCGTGGGGCTCGTAGGCGGGAAAGAGGAAGGCGAGGATCCGCCTAAGGCGGAAATCGCTCGTAAGCACCATGAGCGCGCCGAGGGCCCCGCCGGCCAGGCTTATGCCCGCGAAGGCGCCGACGGGCGCCCCTCCGACCCAGAAGACCGCGGCCGCGCCCACCATCGCAATGGCGGCCGTCGAAAAGTCGTTCTGAAGGTACACCACGAGCGATCCGAAGGCGACGAGGAGGAAGGGCCCCACCAGCGAGGCGGCGGGCCGTTCATCGCCGGATCCCGGCCTCCTACGGTCGATGACGTGGGCGAGATAGATGACGGCGATCGGTTTCCAGAATTCCGAGGGCTGCAAAGTGGTGAAACCGAGGTTGATCCACCTCGCGGCTCCGTTCCGGTATTCGCCGATGCCGGGTACGAAGGTCAGTGCGAGAAGCGCGAGGCCGGCGATCGTGATGGCGCCGATGCGCCTCCTCACGGCTTCCATGGGCAAAAAGACCGTGAGCGCGAAAAGGCCCCCAGCCGGCAGCCAGAAGACGGCCTGCCTCGCCGCGAACCACCAGGATGGCCGACCGAGAGAGATCGCATATCCCGTCGACGCGGACCAGAGCACCGCCATGCCGGTGCCGGCGGCGACGAAAAGCGCCGCGGCGAGCACGCTGTCGTTGGCCGACCGTTCGCGATCGAGGAGTTTTTCGGGGGCGATCGTCGTCATGCCGAGCCGCCTACTGTATTTTCAGGGTGGAGAGGGCGATTATCGCGAACATGCCGCCGAGTATCCAGAAGCGCGTCACGACCTTCGTCTCCTTCCAACCGGAAAGCTCGAAGTGATGGTGGAGCGGCGCCATCCGGAAGAGCCGCTTCCCCTTGCTCATCTTGAACCATCCGACCTGGAACACGACCGACAGTATCTCGAGCATGAAGACACCGCCTACGACCGCCAAAAGCACCTCTTTCTTGACCACGAGCGAGAGCGTGCCCAGGACGCCGCCGAGCGCCAGTGAACCGGAGTCTCCCATAAAGACCTCGGCGGGGTGGGCATTGTACCAGAGAAATCCGACGCAAGCCCCTATCAACGCGAGATTGAAGACGGTGAGTTCGCCCGCGCCCTTGACATAGGGGATCGCGAGATAGGCCGACCAGTCGGACCTGCCGGTGAGATAGGTCAGGATCGAGAAGGCGATCAGCGCGATGATGACGAGCCCCGTCGCCAAGCCGTCGAGGCCGTCGGCGAGATTGACCGCGTTCGACCAGTATACGACATAGACGACGGCGAGCGGAATCCAGGCCACGCCGAGGTCGAAGACCGGCACCTTGAAGAAGGGTATGAAAAGCTTGGTCGAATCGTGGTTCCCCGCCGACCAGACCAGGAGCGCGACGGCCGAGGATACGACGACCTGCGCCCAGAATTTCGCCGCCGCGGAAATGCCGTCGGAATTCCTCTTTCGTATTTTCAGCCAATCGTCCACGAACCCGATGACGCCGAAACCCAGAAGGGCCCCGAGGGTAATCCAGGTATAGACATTGGAAAGATCGCTCCAAAGGAGCACGGCGACCGTAACGGCGAGAATGATCAAAAGTCCGCCCATGGTCGGCGTACCGGTCTTCGCGAGATGGCTCTCCGGACCGTCGTTGCGAACCGACTGCCCGAACTTGAACATGCGGAGCCAGGCGATCATCCGCGGCCCCAGAAGGAAGGCGATGAGAAGGGCGGTGACCGCCGCATAGGCCGCACGGAAGGTGAGGTAATGGAAGACGTTGAGCGGCGAGAAGTACTCGGCCAACGGATAGACATACGAAAGGAACATCCTCTTCCTCCGCTATCCCGAGATCGCGCCCACGACGCGTTCGAGGGCCATTCCGCGGGACGCCTTGAGAAGGACGAGATCTCCCTCGCGCAGCCATGCGGCGATCGTGGAGCCCAGCCGTCCGATATCGGTTTCGTGGGCCAGAAAACCCGCGAAACCCGCAGCTTTGGCCGCCTCCCACCCGGCTCGCGTTTCCTCGCCGAAGAAACAGAGACCGGCGGCCGTCGAACGAGCGGCGATCGAGCCGAGGCGCCGGTGCTCCGCTTCCGATTCGCCGCCGAGTTCAAGCATCGATCCGAGAACGTAAAGTTTCCGTCCCTTCCAGACGAGCGCGTCGCAGAAATCCATCGCCGCCTCGACGCTCTCAGGGTTGGCGTTGTAACAGTCGCGCACGATCGTCACCGGTCCCTTGAGTATCTCCGAACGCCCGAAGAGCGGGCGCACCGCCTCGAGCCCCGCGGCCACGTCCTCCGCCCGAATCCCCATCCGAACGGAGAGCGACAGAGCCGCGAGGGCGTTGTCGAGGTTGTGCTTTCCCACGAGCGGAAAACGGATATGGAGTCCCTCCCAGTCGATGGCCCAGCCATCCAACCCCATATCTTCCGCTCCCGCGAAACCCACGGTGCTTCGGACCCCGTATTTCGCGATCTCGCCTTTCACCCCCTTTGCCAACAGGGCGCCGAACTCCTCGTCTTCGCGTATGAAGCCGACCTGCCGGCCATCGAAACGTGAGAAAATGCGCTTTTTTTCTTCGGCGATGGACTGTTTCGACCCGAGAATACCGATGTGGGCAGTGCCGACGTTCGTGACGATGGCAAGATCGGGCTCGTACATCGCGGCCAGCTCGTCCATCTCGCCGCGCCGATTCATCCCCATTTCGAAAACACCGAACTTTTCGTCGCCTTCGATGCCGAAGAGGGAAATGGCGAGCCCTTGATCCGAATTCAGATTGCCCGGGTTCGTGACCACCTTTCCCGAGCGCGAAAGCGCCGAAGCGATTATTTCCTTCGTCGTCGTCTTTCCACTGGATCCCGTGACGCCGATCCGGACGATGTCGGGATGGCGCCGCCGCTTCGCTCGCGCGAGGGATTGCAAGGCGGGCAGCACCGACGGAACCAGAAGGACCGCGGCGTGGGACGCGACGACCGACGCGGAAATCGAAGGTCGGGCCGAGAAAGCTCGGTCTTCCAGCAACAGGACCCGGCAGCCCGCGGCAAGGGCGGCAGCGGCGAAGTCGTGACCGTCGGCCTTGTCGCCCCGAAAGGCCGCGAAGAGACTGCCGTCTCCGACTTCGCGCGAATCGAGGGTGGCCTTCCAGAACGGGGCCGATACGTCGCCTCGAAGTTCGGCCGCCAGGCCGTCGGCGCGCAGAATGGCAAGCGCCTCCCCGGCGCCGAAGACGACGCGCTCAGCCATTGCCTTTTACCCCGGCGGGCGAAGCCCCCAAGCCCGCGCCCTTGGTGACGGGAGAATCGGCCGTCTCGATGAAGATGCGCCTGGAAGCCGTCGCGCGTTCCAGCCCCATCTGACCGGCGAGTATCGATGCGCGCTCCCTGCTCTCGAGAATGGCGATTCCACCGACCAACTTCTCGTTGGCGGCCACCCATGACTCCTGCTGGTGCTGGAGTTCCCGTGCTTCGGCAAAGAGCATCGCCTGATGTCCGGCCTGCCACACCACGGCCAGCAGCATCAGGGGCAGGGAAATGAGCATGCAGAGAAGCTGCCAGCGTTTCATGCCACCATCCTGCCCTCGACGGGCTTTTTCTCGACGAGGCGCAGTTTGGCGCTCCGCGATGCCGGATTCGCCGCGACCTCGGCCTCCGAAGGCTCGAGCGGCTTCCTGAAGGGGAGGACGAAGGCGGTCGTTCTGTCCATACCTTCGATGATCGGTCGGGCTTCGACCGGAGCTAAGGACGGATCGAGACGGCCGGCGAGTGTCTTGAAAATCGTCTTCGCGATCCTGTCTTCGAGCGAATGGAAGGTGATGACCGCTATCCTGCCGCCGGGCGCGACGAGTCTCGCCGCCCGGGCCAAGCCTCGCGCAGCCCTGCCGAGCTCGTCGTTCACCGCGATGCGCAGCGCTTGGAATGTTCGAGTGGCCGGATGGATGCGACCGTGGCGATAGGATGCCGGCACCGCGCCGAATACGATCTCCTCGAGTCGCCCGCTCGTCCGTATGGGCGCCGAACGCCGGGCTTCGACGATGGCCCTGGCGATTCTCCTCGACAACCTCTCCTCGCCGTACTCGTAAATGATCCTCGCGAGCTCTTCCTCGCGTTCGCCGTTGACCAAGTCGGCCGCGCTGACCTCCGAATTGGGGGACAGGCGCATGTCGAGGGCTTCTTCCCTGGCTGAAAGCGAAAAACCGCGACCAGACTCGACATAATGGAACATCGAGACGCCGAGATCGAGCAGGATGCGATCGGGACGGGGCAAGACACCTGATATCGACCGGGGGTTCCCATGAAGGGCGGCCTCGCCCGCCTCGACTTCTGCGAGCATTGTCTCGAGGACTTCGTCGAAAAATCCGAGCCGGAACGAAATTCTGTCGCCGTAGGGAGCAAGGCGCAGTTTCGCCTTGGCCTGGATGGCCGGGTCGGCGTCGATGCCGATATAGCCGATTCGTGGCCAGGAGGCAAGAAAAGACTCGGCGTGGCCGCCTTCCCCGAGAGTGCAGTCGAGAAACCGTGTCTCGCCCGGACCGGGGAGGAGGGCCGCGCGGAGTTCCTCGAGCATGACGGGCATATGGACTATCGTCATTTTACAATGTGAGCCCCCCCAGCTCCTCGGCGGCCGACCTGAACTCGGATTCGTTCGCTTCCCAATACTTCCGATATTCCTCGCCATCCCATATCTCGACGTATTTCGCGATGCCGAGGATGACGCATTCTTTCGTCAGTCCCGCCCACTCCCTTAGGCTCTGGGGGACTGAAACCCTCCCCAGCTTGTCGACCTCCACTTCTTGGGCCGGCGCGAGGATCCGCCTCTGGATGAGACGGGCCTTGGCCTGGAAGAGGGGGGTCGAATCCATCAGTTTTTTCGACAAGATTTCCCACTGGTCCGGCGGAAAGAGCCAGAGACAACGATCGACGCCTTGCGTAAGAACGAGGGACGAGTCCGGGAGTTCCCCTCTGAGTCGGGCGGGAAGGGAGAGTCGCCCCTTTTCGTCCAAGCTGTTGCGGAACTCGCCGGTCAATAAGTTCATCCACTAGTTCCTACTTTTTCCCACTTTTCCCCACCGGCTTTATACTATCGGTACAAAGAGGACTGTCAACGAAAAGTGGACGGAATCGAAGCGACAGAATTAATATTCTTATCGTCAACCACCCTACGCGCGTATAGGTAGAGCTCCCCGCTCGGGATTGCATCGTGATAAAGAACGGGTTATCAATTGCCCGGTGGGATCGTTCGGTACGGTCGGAATTGCTCAATCTCAACCGTCACCAAGAAAAATCTCGAGCGCAGGTTTCGACTGGTCTGATGATTGCCGAATCTGGTGGGTGAATCGATGGTCATATCGGAAAGCTATATAGTTTATCCCGGCGGTGAATCGCAGGAGATCGAGAGCGATCTTCCCTTCGACGCCCTCGTCGACCTGAACGGCAGGCAGCTTCCCCTACCCCTGCCGACGCCGCGCATGATCGCGTACCGCGTCGTCAAGATCAGGAGGGAGGAGGGCACGGGTTTCCAACGCTCCTGGCACCATCTGGAACTCGTGCCCGCATCGGAGCTTGTTCCGTACTGCAGATAAGGACCTTCGGCGGTGCCGGGAAACGACGATTGAGGGACGGAATCCGGGCGAGTTTCAGTCTTCCTCGTCGCTATGGGCGAAAAGGAGAAGGTCGGGGAGCTTATGGACACCGTGGCGCCCGAAATCGCCGGCGGCTTCGCGTTCGGATTCGATCTCAAGCTCGAAAAAATGGGATATGGGGTCGAGCCCCTCCACCGAGGATCGCACTTCGAAGGTGAAAAGCCTCTTTTCCCCGGGAGACGGAGCCGCGATGGGGCAAACCCAGAAAATGAACGTCCCCGCGGTATTATGGGAGAGTACGAAAGGGTTCTGCCAATTGGAGTCGGCCATGGGAGCGTCTTCGCCGTCGATAAAGAGACGGATTTCACCTTCGGCGATGGGCTCGAAATTGAGGCCGTTGAAGACCCGTCCCATCACTGTTGGAAAATTGAAGGCCGGGCCTTCCGGCAGGGCGCTTGCACGGCTTTTCAGCCCGTGTTCGGCGCTTATGCGCGGCCGATGAGCCACCAATGCCCACCCTTCGCGCGCGAGGCTCAGGATGTCGGCGCGCTTCTGCACCGTCAACATGAAATCCCGCTCGCTATAGGCCATTCCCCGGCTCGAGACGATGTATTCCGGCTTGACGCGGTTGAGGATATAACACGCGACGTCGAGTCGGCACTGGGAGCAGGTACAGAACCCGCTTTTCCCTTCCGCATCCTCGTCGGCGAACATGGCGTCCACCTCGGAAAGCACCGTCTCCTCGAGGAGATTCCTTATTTCCATCCTTCCTCCCGCGCCGAATACCTTTTCGAATTCCAGTGTAACCGATGCGGCGCCATCCGCAAGCGTCAGGCGCGCGCCGCCGACAAAAGAGCGGAACCTCTGGGAAAGAATGCGGGGAAACGACATACTGTCACCGTCATGAAGAGAAAGTACCGGATCGTGGCCCTCGCGCTCGCCGGCGGTGTCGTCTTGAGTCTCGCGGCCTGCTCGAAGACGAGGGGCCAGGCAAGGCCATCTGCGGGCTCCGCGAAGGCCGGCGCCGGCATCGGACGACCCTACGAGATGGCGGGCGCCCGTCAACCGTCCACGGTCCGTGGCCAGGGCTTATCCGCGGCCTCCGGAACCACGACCGCGACGACCGGCCAGATCCAGCCCGGCCCCGCCGCGCCGGATACTCCGCGTTACCTCAATATTCAGGCCCCTCCCGTCGAAATTCCGCCCTCGGATTTTTCCATCGGGCCACTGGAGAATCTCCGACCCGACAGCCAAAGTTCCTCCTCCACTCCCCATGATCTCCTGACAAGTCTCGCTTCCTTCCTCGATTCGGTCCTTTCCGGCAAACCCGACTACTCGGAGGTGCTCGATGGAAGGGCGCCCCTCGTCGCGACCATCCTGGACAACTTGCCAGCGGGAGACCGGCCGGGCAAGCCGGTCTCATGGCGACTCGGAAAGATAAAGGCGGACGGCGAAGAAGCGGTGGCGTCTTTCGCGCTTTTCGCCGCCCCCATCGATCTGCAGGGGCCGGCCCGCCTCCCGCCGCGAAGCGACGGCAGGATTCACGCACGACTTGTCGGCACGACTTGGTACATAGAAGACCTTTCCTTCGACGCGACGACGCTCGCGAACGACCGGACCCCGCCCGATCCGCCCTGGGAACCGGCGATCACCGAAGCGACGACACAATGACGAGGTACCGCTGATGGCGACGGCTCTCAAGCGCATCGAAAAGGAATTCATGCTCGGCGCGGCGCGCGACGAGAGGACAAAGATCCTTCTCCTCGCCGGCACCGGAGAATGGCCGGTCGAAATCCGCTCGCTGGAAGCGGACCACATCGTGCTGACCCACGGGATGCCCCTCCGATTGCTGAGAAGGGGGATCCGTTACGAGTTCCGCTTCGTGGAACGTGAACAGGCCATGGCATTTCGAACCCGGATCATCGAAGTGAAGGAAGGCACCCTTACGATCGAAATGCCGGCCAACGTCTATCGCAACCTCGCGCGGCGCTATTCCCGCCGGGCCCCTCCTTCCGAGCTCACCGTCGCCTTCTCCTTCATGGGCGAACGCTTCGAGCTGTCCTACCCGACGACGAGGGAATATGCGACGGTTGTCCAGCCCTCGGTGTCCGAAAACTTCAACCCGAACGATATCCGAGGCCTCGTGCGCAGCTTCAACGAGAGAACCGAGGAGCGCGTGAGCGATCGCGCGATCGTCATGTTCAAGGATCGCAAGCCCGATACCGTCGAAGAGCGTCTCATAACGCGAACAGGCCGGTCCCTCTTCCTGGCGACTACCGCGGGAGGTCTGCCCGAGATCGACCCCCTGCCGCGCCCCCGGATCGTGACCAGGAGCGTCTTCACGGAATGGCTCAGGGAGGAAGGTTTCACCGCCGAACTGGCCGTCGACGAGCTCGCCCGTTTCGAACGGAACATACGCCAGTCGGGCATCCTGTCGGAGCTCCTCATCCCCATACTTTTCCAGGAATATGTCATCGGCTATGTCAGCTTGGTGAACAAGACGCAGGGCCGCGAACCCTTCGATCTCGGCATGCTCGAAACCTTCCATATCTTTTCGCAAGTCCTGGCCTGGTCGCTCAAGATCAACGGCTACTTC
>Ga0187814_10000093_pt1 | contig 21921 bp, 23 predicted proteins | sample NC_S_4_FD_132450 | JGI IMG/M metagenome (GOLD analysis project Ga0187814, IMG submission 132450) | Wetland sediment microbial communities from Neuse River Estuary, North Carolina, USA - ASW-S_4 | ecosystem: Environmental > Aquatic > Freshwater > Wetlands > Sediment | place: USA: North Carolina... | reverse complement strand
TTGATGAACGAGACCGTGACGGTGAGCGGCCTCGCGTAGGTCAGATCCTTCTCCCGGCACTGCTCCAGACTGGCCACTGGCTCGTCGAAGCTGAGCTCGCCGAACTGGACGGCGAGGTTGCCGGTGTAGTCCTCGATCGGCGAGACGTCGTCGATCGTCTCGCGCAGGCCGCCGCGCTCGGGGTCGGTCAGCCATTCGAAGGACTTGCGTTGTATGTCGATCAGGTTGGGAACATCGAGAACCTTGTTCAGACGCGCAAAGCTGCGGCGCGTCCGGGGGGCGTGACTGGTTGCCAAGACGGCGACTCCTCGGGCGGTCGAGAGGGAGGCAGAGACCGCACCCGTCGGACGCCTCCCCCCGTGGTACAGGGATTCGGCTTCCAACTAAAGCGCGACCAGCAAAGATAGCACACGGCAGCGATGCCCTGTGCAGGACTGTTCAGCTCTCACGGACCCCGCCCGCAAAGACCGCGTATGTGGCGCGGCCCCGCACGATTTGGGCGGCTACGGCTATTGGCTGACCGGCGGAGTGTAGGGGCAAACGGCGCCCGCGGCAACCCTCCCTGGACGGCCTGATCCCCGGCCGCGAGGAATGCAGTTACGGACCGATCCGTCCGATAACGCCCAGATGGAGCGACAGGGTACTCAGCGCGTCCCGGTGCGGGCTCATCTGATCGTCCTTGCCCCGCTTGCCGTGGCGCTCGCAGCGATGCTCGCGAGCCGTCTCGGCGGTGGCGCCGCGATGTCCTGGGACGTGGCGTGGACCGCCGCAGGGGTGAGCGCCCTGGCGGGCACGCTGATGGCCCGCCGGCGCGCGCTCCCCCTCAATCGCACGCGCTGGAGCCTGTGGGCGATGGCGGCGGGAGCGTGGCTCGCAGGACAGCTTGCCTGGGATGTCTACGGTGTGACCGGCTTTCCGCGGTCCCCGAACCTGACCGACCTCGGATGGTGGGCGTTTGCCGTGTTCGCGATGGCGAGCGTCCTCCGGATGGCCGACCGCCCGCAAGGCGGGCGCTTGGCTGCGGTCGTGGACTCTGCCCCGTTGATCGCCGCGGCGATCGCGCTGACGACCGCCGAGCTCTGGAGGACTGCCGTGGCTTCGCCGCTTGCGCTTGAGCCGAAGCTGTCGGCACTGGCGTACCCGGCGGTGTACATGGCGGCAACGGTTCTGACCCTCGATGCCATGGTCGGTGGCGCGCTTCGACGCCTCAATACGAAGGGGCTGCGGCTGGTGCTCAGCGGTATCGCGGCAGAGGCGCTTGCGTTCATCCTCTGGAGCACCCAGCTGCTGGAGCGCACCTACGCTCCGGGCCGCACACTGCTGGACCCATTGTGGGTCGCCGGCCTTGCGGCGATCGGCGTGGGCGGATTGCTGGCCGCCCGTGACCCCGAAGAGGCGGCGATTCCCGAGGAGCCGACATACCGGAGCGGGATCCTGCCCGGGGCAGTGTTCCTGGTTCTCCTGCTAGCACTGCTGCAGGCGCGACTGAGCGCGGCGCCCCCGGCGGTCAAGATCTCGCTCGAGGCCGGCCTGACGTTCTGCGGTATCGCGCTCGTCGCCCGCTCCGTGCTGCTCGGGCGACGGCTGCGGATGATGCTCGACCGGGAGCGCGCGGCGCTCGCGAGGCTCGCGGAGCGCGAATCGGAGCTCGCGCGCCTCAACCAGCAGCTGGTGGCGGATTCGCGTCGTGACCCGTTGACCGGCGTGAACAATCGGCGGGCCCTGGCGGAGGATCTGCCGGTGCTCGAGGCGCTTCACCGGGAGCGGGGCGAGCCGTTCGCGCTCGCGCTCTGCGACGCCGATCACTTCAAGCCTTACAACGATCGCCTCGGGCACCTCGCCGGCGATCAGGCTCTGCGGATGATCGCCGCCACCGCCCGGGGGGCGCTGCGGGCGGGCGATGCGGCCTACCGCTTCGGAGGTGAGGAGCTGCTGCTCGTGTTGCGCAACGTCACCTGCCCGGAGGCCGTCGCGGTGGCCGAGCGGGTCCGGGCCGCCGTGCAGCGCGCCGCGTTCCCCCATCCGGATGCCGCGACCGGCGTCCTGACGGTCTCGGTCGGAGTCGCGGCCGGCAGCGGGGACACCGGCACGCTGCTCGCCCGTGCCGACGCCGCGCTGTACGAGGCCAAGCGAATGGGCCGCAACCGCGTGATCGCGGCGACCGACGGAGCGACCCTACCGGCGGCGGCCCGGCAGCGGGGCCGGGGGTTCGAGGAGCCGGTGCCTCGCCACCTGCGCGGCATGCTCGCGGTCTCCCGTGCCGCCGCTTCAGGCGGCGGGCCGATGCCCGTGCTGGAGGCCCTCGCGGAGGCGATCCGCACGGAGCTTTCCTTCCACGTCGTGGTCGTGAACCTCTTGGACGAGCAGCGCGAGCGGATGAGCGTGGTGATCGTGACGGGCGACCCCGATGCCAGGGAGACCCTGCTCGGCACTTCGAGCCAGTGGAGTGAGTGGCAGGCTCTACTGGAGCGCGGGGAGGACATCTACGGCGCGATCTGGCTCCCCGCCGGCTCCTACGAATGGGATGTGGACGCAGCCGTGTGGACACCTCCGGCGGTCGCCGCGCCGGCGCCGGACGGGTGGCACCCGGACGACATGCTCCTGCTCCCGCTGCGCGGAGCGTCCGGGGATGCGCTGGGCGTCGTCTCGGTGGACCAGCCGTTGTTCGGCCGCAGGCCGACGGAGACGGAGGTGAGCGTCCTGATGGCGGTCACCGACCATGCGGGCCTCGCCCTCGAGCAGGCCCAGCGTGACGATGTGACTGTGCACGGTGAGTCGCACGAGCTGCGGCTGGCGGCAATGATGCTGCTGGCGGAGACGCTCGACATGCGCGACCCCAGCACGGCACAGCACTCACGGACCGTGGGGCGGTACGCCCGTGAGACGGCCCTCGCCCTCGGTCTCGCGGCCAGCCGGGTGACGCGGATCCACGCCGCGGGCGTGCTGCACGACCTCGGCAAGCTCGGCATCGCCGACACGATCCTGCACAAGCCCGGCCCGCTGAGCGAGGCCGAGTGGCGCGAGATGCGCCGCCATCCCGAAGTTGGGGCGCAGATCCTCGATCACGCCGGGATGTCCGATATCGCCGGCTGGGTGAGGGCGCACCACGAGCGCATCGACGGATATGGCTATCCCGCCGGGCTCAGCGGCGCCTCGATCTCGCTCGAGGCCCGGATCCTCGCCGTCGCCGACGCGTACGAGGCGATGGTCGCAGAGCGGACCTACCGTCACGGCATGTCACCCACGGCCGCCCGCGCCGAGCTGTTGCGCTGTTCGGGCACCCAGTTCGACCCGGTCGTCGTGGACGCGTTCCTGCACACGCTGGACTCCGAGCTCGAGCCCCCTGAGGACGAGGTCGAGCTAGTCGACGAGCGCACGCAGCTCCCTGAGCCAACGCTGGAGCGAGCGGCTTAGGTGGACTCGAAGCGTCGCCTATCAGCGTGATTTGGCGCGGGTGCCGCGGAGCCGGGAGCCCCGCGCCACCCAGCAATCACTTCAGCTCGACGGTCGCTCCGGCTTCCTCGAGCTCGGCCTTGAGCTTGTCGGCCTCCTCGCGCTCAATGCCCTCCTTGACCGGCTTCGGGGCCTCGTCGACGAGGGCCTTGGCCTCCTTCAGGCCGAGGCCGGTTGCCGCTCGGACCACCTTGATGACCTGGATCTTCTTGTCGCCGGCCGCGGTCAGGACCACGTCGAAGGTGGTCTGCTCCTCGGCCTCCGCACCGGCACCGTCGGCGGCCGCACCCGGCGCTGCCGCCGGCGCCGCCGCGGCGACCGCGGTCGCCGAGACGCCGAAGGTCTCCTCCAGCGCCTTGATCCGCTCGGACAGCTCGAGCACCGAGATGCTCTTGAGCTCGTCGATCCACTCCTGCGTGGTAGCCATGGTTCCTCCTTACGCCTCGGACGATTCCGCGTCAGAGGCGGCTTCTGTTTCCGTTTGTTCAGATGGTTCGGGGGCGGCCTCGGGTGCCGGCTCCTCGGCCACCTCGGCTGGCGCGTCCTCGGCGGCCTCAGCCTCGCCAGCCGCAGCTTCGGGCGCGGGCGACGACTCCGCCTCCGCCTCGGGCGCGGGCGACGACTCCGCCTCCGCCTCGGGCGCGGGCGACGACTCCGCCTCCGCCTCGGGCGGGGGCGACGACTCCGCCTCGGACGCGGGCGCCGTCTCCGCCCCGACCAACCCCTGCTCGGCGATCTGCTGGAGCTGGACGGCGACGCCCGCGATCAACGCGTTGAGCGTTCGGACGAGCCCGGCCAACGGCGAGGCGATCATCCCGACGAGCTGGCCGTTAAGGACATCGCGCGAGGGGAGGCGGGCGATCGAGCGGACGTCGTCCGCCGTCAGGGCGGCGCCGTTCATCAGGCCACCCTTGAATTCGAGCGTGCCGAGCGCCCGGCCGGCGTCGTTCAGTGCGCGCGCGGCCAGCGCGGCGTCGCCGGACACGAACGCGAGCGCGGTGGGGCCCTCGAGCATCGCCTTCAACGCCTCGGCGCCGGCCTGGTCCGTGGCCCGCTCCGTCAGGGAGTTCTTGACGACCCGGAACCGAGTCTCGGCGTCGCGCAGCCGCGACCGCAGATCCGCCGCCTGTGAGACGGAGATGCCGCGGTAGTCCACGGCGAAGATCGTGTCGGCCGAACGGATCTGCTCGGCCAGCTCCTCCACCACTGCTGCCTTCTGTTCCTTGTTCATCCAGTTCTCTCCAATGACAACGCCCGCACTCAGGCGGGCGTCGGATCCGGCCGCCGGACGATCACGCCGGGGGCTGGTATCGAGGCTCGCCTGTTCCGGTCTTACGCGCTCACATCAGCCGGAGGTCTCGGGCAGCGTCTCTTTGGTCCGTGCTCGAGTCTACGCCGGAACGGGCTCCTCGACGATGTCCCGCGTCCGGGACGGGTCCACCTTCACGCCCGGCCCCATGGTGCTGGTGAGCGTGACGGAGCGGATGTAGCGGCCCTTGGCGGCCGAGGGCTTGGCGCGGATCAGCTCGTCGATGACGGCCGCGTAGTTCTCGAGCAGCCGCCGGTCTTCGAAGTCGCGCTTGCCGATCACCAGGTGCACGATCGCGTTGCGATCGGTGCGGTATTCGACCTTTCCCGCCTTGGCCTCCTCCACGGCGCGGCCGACGTCCATCGTCACAGTCCCGACCTTCGGGTTGGGCATCTTTCCCGCCGGACCCAGGATCCGGCCCAGCCGCCCGACCACCGGCATCAGGTCGGGCGTCGCGATCGCCACGTCGAAATCGTCGAATCCGTCCTGGATGCGCTGCGCGAGGTCCTCCGCGCCGACCACGTCCGCACCGGCCTCCTCGGCCTCGCGCGCCTTGTCGCCCTGGGCGAACACGGCGACCTTCACGTTCTTGCCCAGCCCGTTCGGCAGCGCGATGGTCCCGCGCAGCTGCTCGTCCGCGTGGCGCACGTTCAGACCGGTGCGGACGTGAACCTCGACCGATTCGTTGAACTTCGCGTGGGCGAGCTCCTTGAGCAACGCGACCGCCTCGGCCGGCGAGTACTCGTGCTCGCGATCCACTTGCTTACGCGCTTCCAGATAAGCCTTTCCGTGCCGAGCCACTCAGATCACCATCCTCATACCACCTCGACACCCATCGAGCGGGCCGTGCCCGCGATGATCTTCGCGGCGGCCTCTAGGTCGTCGGCGTTGAGGTCGTTCATCTTCCGCTGCGCGATCTGCCGCAGCTGGTCCTGGGTGATCGTGCCGACCTTCTCCCTGTAGGGCTCCGAGGACCCCTTCTCCAGCGACAGCGCCTGCTTGATCAGCACCGCCGCGGGCGGGCTCTTCGTCTCGAACGTGAACGAGCGGTCCTCGTAGACGGTGATCACGACCGGGATCACCGTTCCCGCCTCGGACTGGGTCTGGGCGTTGAACGCCTTGACGAACTCCATGATGTTGACGCCGTGCTGGCCGAGGGCGGGACCCACAGGCGGAGCGGGGCTGGCCTGCCCGGCGGGCGCCTGGAGCTTGATCTGGGTTAGAACCTTTCTCGCCATCTCGCGCCGCCAGATTAGATCTTCTTCACCTGATCGAACCCCACCTCGACCGGGGTCTCACGGCCGAAGATCGAGACGAGCACCTTGAGTCGCTGGGCGTCCTCGTTGACCTCGGAAATCTCGCCGGAGAAGTCGGACAGGGGGCCAGAGATGACCTTGACCGACTCGCCAATCGAGAACTGCGCGCGACTGCGCGGCCGCACCTCCTGCTCGCGATGAAGGAGACGGTTGACCTCGTCCTGCGTGAGCGGCACGGGTTCGTTGGACGCGCCGACGAACCCGGTCACGCCGGGCGTGCCCTTGACGAGGCTCCACGAGTCCTCGTTGAGGTCCATGTTCACAAGCACATAGCCGGGCATGGTGCGCTTCTCGACGGTGACCTTCTGGTTGTCCTTCATCTCGGACACCGACTCGGTCGGCACCACGATCTGCCTGACGGCCCCCTGCTGGCCCAGCGAGACCACCCGATGCTCGAGGTTCTGCTTGACCTTGTTCTCGTGACCGGAATATGTGTTTACGACGTACCAGCGAAACATTTCGATTGCTCGGTGGTGTGACCGCGCGCTACTTGAGGATGAAAGTCATGATCTTCTGAGCGACCAGGTCGGCCAGACCCAGGAACACCCCCGCCACGATCACGAACCCAATGACGACCCCTGTGGCCTGCACGACCTGGCGGCGGTCCGGCCACTGTACCCGTTGCAGCTCGCGCCAGCTGCCCTGGAGGAATCCGACCAAGCGCGCGGCGAGTCCCGCCCGGGGTTGCGCGACAGCCGCAGCGGTGGCCGCGCGCTCCTCGCGCTGTTCCTCGAGGTCCTCGTCGAGCAGCTCCTGCTCAAGCTCGATCTCGGCCTGATCGAGGGGCTCGCCGCGCCCCAGGGCAATCTGGGCATCTGCCAGCTCGACGTCCGGATTGGCGTGCTCGAGCGGATTCGGTGCGCCGTCGCCCCGCTCCGTCGGCGCGGTCGCCAAGCGCGGCCCAGCTACCGCCGCCGAGGACGGACGGCGCGCGCGGCGCTCCTTGGCACGTTTCCGGTTGCGGGCCACGGCGAGCTCCTCCGCTCAGCGCGTCTCGCGATGAGGCGTGTGGCACCTGCACCAGCGGCAGTATTTGCGCAGCTGCAACCGTTCGGGGTCGTTGCGCTTGCTCTTGTTCGTCTGGTAGTTCCGGCGCTTGCACTCCTCGCATGCGAGGGTCACTGCGATCCGGACATCTCCACGGGCCATCTGGGTACTTCCCGTACGCGGTGATCAGTATGAGGCGACCGGCCACAGGCGCGAGTAGAAACGCCGCCCGGCGCCGGAACGAGTGTAGCTATTCACCCGGGGGCCGGCCACCTCCTGCATCCGGCCGTGGGCGCGCTGCCTACTCGACGAGTTCTGCGGGCCGGAGCTCGAGATCGAACCACCGCTCGCCGCGCAAGACGCGAACGCTCAGCGGACGGCCGATAGCGGCCTCGTTCATCAGGCGCTGGATGTCGTCTGCGCGTTCCACCGGCTCGCCGTCCATCTCCACAATCAGGTCCTCGGGACGGAGCCCGGCCAGCTGTGCGGGACTGCTCTCGACGACGTCCACGATCTCAAGCCCGCCCGTGCGACCCAACCTGATGCGAGCTTGCGGCGGCAGTGGACGAGGCCCGCCCGCGATCCCGATGTACGCACGCCGTACGCGCCCGTCGCGCATCAGCGCAGCGACGATCTGCCTGGTGGCGGCGTTGATCGGCACCGCCAGGCCGAGGCCCACGCCCGCGACCGCGGTGTTGATCCCCACGACCCGTCCCCGGCTGTCGACCAGCGCCCCGCCCGAGTTGCCCGGGTTGAGCGCGGCATCGGTCTGGATCACGTTGTCGATGAACCGCATTGTCCGCCCGGAGCGAGCCGGGAGCGAGCGGCCCAGGGCCGAGACGACCCCGGCGGTGACCGAGCCCGCGAACCCGTTCGGATTGCCGATCGCGACGACCAGCTGGCCGACACGCAGTCCTTCCGCCTCGCCCAGGGTCGCCGGAGCCAGCTGATCTCCGTCTGCACGCAGCACCGCCAGATCCGACAGCCGGTCCAGGCCGACTACGCGGAAGCTCAGCTCTCGTCCGTCCACGAACGCCGCGCGCCCGGTCCTCCCGGGACCAGTCACGACGTGAGCAGAGGTCAGCAGGAACCCGTCGGGCGTGAGCGCGACCGCGCTGCCCGCTCCCGCCGGGACCTGGCCGCCGCGGCCCCGCCGCATCACGCGCAGGTGCGCGACCGAGGGCGAGACCCGCTCGGCTACATCGACCACCACCCGCGAGTAGGCGTCGAGCGCCTCGGGCTCTGCGGTGGCCGCGTCCGTGTCGTGCTCGTGCTCGATGGCCGTGCTCATCTCGTGCCCCTAGAAGCCGACCTCGACCGTGCGCTCCTCGGTGCCACGCACGATCTTCAGCTGCAGCGTGCTCCCTCCGCGGGCCTGATCGAGCGCCTCGTAGAGCGCGTCCACCCGGTCGATGTCGCGGCTGCCCGCAGCCACGATCAGGTCACCGCGCTCGAGACCGGCGCGGTCGGCCGGGCTGTCCGGCTCGACCGCGCGAACCAGGATGCCGTCGCGCTCGGGCAACCCGACCGCGCGGCGCAGGCGGCGCGCTACTCGCGGCGGAGCAATCGCCACCCCGAGGCGCACGGTCTTCGGACGCTCGCCGCGGCCGAGCGCCTCGACCCGCTCGCGGAGAGCGGCGTCGGCCGGGATCGCGAGGATCAGCCCCGGGTCAACCCGGACGCTGTTGATCCCGAGCAGGTTGCCCTCGATGTCGATCAGCGGCCCGCCCGACGAGCCGCGGGGCAGCGGAGCGGTGTGCTCGATCGCGCCGCCGACGCGGCGACCGCGGGGACCCCGAAACGCCCGGGCGGTCGACGAGACGAATCCAGGAGTGACGCGCAGCCCGCGGCCACCGGGGTTGCCGAGGGCCAGCACGGCGCGCCCAGCCGGCGGTGGCAACTCGCTCTCGGACCATTGCAGCGGCTCGACGTCTCCCGTGTCGATGTCGATCACAGCGAGGTCGAGGTCCGGGTCTGACGCCGCAACGCGACCGCTCTCGCGGCGCCCGTCGGCGAACGTGACCGCGACCTCGTCATGGCGGAGGTTGTGGGCGTTTGTGAGGATCCTTCCCGGCCCGATCACCACACCCGAGCCGACGCCCCAGCCCCGGCCGATGCCGACGACGGCCGGGCCGGTGCGCTCCCAGGCGGTCTGGACCGAGGCCTCGAGTTCTGCAAGCAAAGACATCAATAAACCATCCCTTAGAAGTGACTTGCAAGTTAGAAGTCACTATCCTACCACCCGTGGTTCCCCGTACGATCCATCCGGTGACCGAGGACGTTGAACCACCGGTGTCCGAGCAGCCCGACGGCTCGCCCCTTGCCGCGCTGTCCGAGGCGCTCGACGCTGTGGGTGATCGCTGGACGCTGCTTCTGGTGGCGGCGCTGCTCGAGGGGCCAAAGCGGTTCGGCGAGCTCCAGCGCGGGGTCCCGGGGATCGCTCCCAACGTCCTGACGCAGCGGCTGCGGTCGCTGGAGCGGGACGCGCTGCTGGTCGCACGGCCCTACTCCCGACGTCCGCCTCGTTTCGTCTACGAGCTCACATCGGCCGGCCAGGAGCTGGCGGGCGTCCTCCGGCTGCTCGCAGGATGGGGCGCCCGCAACGCCGGCGGCGAGGTCAGGCACGCGGTGTGCGGAACCCCCATGGAGGCGCGATGGTGGTGTCCGACGTGCGAGCAGCCCGTGGGCGACGATGACAGCGAGGAGTTGCATTTCGCGTGAGCCCGGTGCGCTGATCCAGAGCGGAGACTGAAGCCGGCCCGCTCAGCGGTCGCGGCATCTGCTGTGCCGGAACAATTCCCGTCGTGCTCCGCCTTCTGGGCCTCGTGATCTCGATCGGGCTCGCAGACTCGATCAACCCTTCGACGATCGCGCCCGCGCTCTACCTCGCGAGCGGGGAAAGGCCGCGTGCCCGCGTCGCCGAGTTCACGATCGCGGTGTTCGCCGTGTACCTGGCCGGCGGAGCGCTGATAACGCTCGGGCCCGGTCAGCTGATTCGCAGCGCGGTGCCGGACCTCGACGTCGCGCATACCGTCCGGCACGTGGCCGAGCTCGTGGCCGGCTTTGTGTTGATCGCCGCCGCCGTGCTTGTGTGGAGAGGCCGGCACAGGCTGAGGTCCCGGGGGCTCCCGCGATCGAATCCCAAGCGCAAGTCGAGCGTGCTGCTAGGAGCGTCGATCACGGCGGTCGAGCTGCCCACGGCGTTTCCATACTTCGCCGCGATCGCTGCCATCGCGGGATCCGGCCTGGATGTGGAGCGCGAGATCTTCCTGCTCCTGGTCTTCAATGTCTGCTTCGTGTTGCCGCTGATCGCGATCGTCGGCACGCTGACGTTCGCCGGTGACCGTTCGGCGCGGATCCTCGGTTCGGTGCGGGAATTCCTCGAGCGCCGCTGGCCCCACCTGCTTGCGGGCCTGATCCTGTTGATAGGGCTGGTCGCGATCATGTTCGGGATCATCGGCCTGGCGGCCGGGACGCACGGGCGCGTCGGGCGGTTCTTCCGCCATGTGCGCCGTCTCCTGCACGTGCATCCTTGATCACACGCCACCCCTATGATCGCCTGCGGTGACGGCAACCGGGTCCGAGACCACGAGCCTCGATCCAGGGATGCTCCAGCGCTCGCTGGACGGGCCGTACCGCGAGGAGCGCGACCAAGTCCGCCAGGTGCTCGACGGCCACATGCCGACCCTCGCGAGATGGTGAGCTTCGTCGCTGGCCAGGCGGTCGCGACGGTGGTCGAGAGGATCTTTTGCGCGGAAACCCGCACGCACGGCCGTCTCGCCGGCCCACGCTGCAAGGCGATCACTCGCGAGGTCAACCGCCTGTGCAACGAGGCACGCGGCGTCGCCGGAGAGCTGGTGGACGCGCTCGGTATCCCCGACGGGGTACTCGGCGCCCCGATCGGGCAACCGGACGGACAGGGCTGAGCGCCGCCGCGCGGCAGGCAGGCGCGCCGCGCGGAGGCGATAATCGGGCCTACTTCGACCAAGGAGCTGAGCATGGATTTCGAGCTGTCCGACCGCTGCAAGGAGCTGCGCGAGCGGCTGCTCAAGTTCATGGACGATCACGTCTACCCGGCCGAGCGCGTCTACGAGGAGCAACTGGCCCAGTCCGGCGATCCACATTTCCATCCCCCGGTGATGGAGGAGCTCAAGGAGCAGGCCCGAGAGGTGGGGCTGTGGAACCTGTTCCTCCCCTATGACGTGCCCGACGGCTCCGTGCCGGCACTCAGCAACCTGGAGTACGCGCCCCTTGCCGAGATCATGGGCCGTAGCCACATCGCCTCCGAAGCCTGCAACTGCGCCGCACCAGACACCGGGAACATGGAGGTGCTGACGCTGTTCGGCTCGCCGGAGCAGAAGGAGCGATGGCTGCATCCGCTGCTGGAGGGAGAGATCCGCTCGGCATTTGTCATGACCGAGCCTGAAGTCGCCAGCTCCGACGCGACCAATATTCAGCTGCGGATCGAGCGGAACGGCGACGATTACGTGCTCAACGGTCGCAAGTGGTGGGCCTCTGGAGCGCTCCGCGAGCGCTGCAAGATCATGATCGTGATGGGGAAGACCGACCCGGAGGGGCCGATCTTCCGTCAGCAGTCGATGATCCTGGTCGAGCCCGGCACGCCCGGGGTCAACATCGTCCGCAACCTGCCGGTATTCGGCTACGTCGACCAGGAGGGCCACGCAGAGATCTCCTTCGAGGGCGCGCGCGTGCCGGCCTCGAACCTGATCTCAAACGAGGGCGACGGCTTCCTGATCGCGCAATCCCGGCTGGGCCCCGGGCGGATCCACCACTGCATGCGGACGATCGGGGCGGCCGAGCGCGCGCTGGAGCTGATGTGCGCGAGGGCCGCCAGCCGGGTCACGTTCGGTCAGCCGCTCGCCGAGCGCGCCAACGTCCAGGACTGGATCGCCGAGTCACGGATCGAGATCGACATGGCGCGGCTGCTCACGCTGAAGGCGGCATGGCTGATGGACACGGTCGGCAACAAACACGCCCGGACGGAGATCGCAGCGATCAAGGTCGCGGCACCGAACGTCGCGCTCAAGGTGATCGACCGCGCCATCCAGGTCCATGGAGGCGCCGGCGTGTCCGACGACTTCCCGCTAGCCACGATGTACGCCCACCTGCGGACGCTGCGCGTCGCCGACGGGCCGGACGAGGTCCACAAGCGGACCATCGCCCGTCACGAGCTAAGGCGGGTCGAGCGGCAGGCCGAGGCCACCGTGGCCGGCTGAGGCGGTTGCGGGCTCGACACGGTCGGAGGACGACCCGAAGCGCACGCTGAGGACGGCGCCGCCGTCCGGGGCGTTGGCCGCCTCGACATGCCCGCCGTATGCCTGAGCGGCTTGCTTGACGATCGCCAGCCCCAGTCCCGATCCCGGAAGGCGGCGGGCATTCTCCGCGCGATAGAAGCGGTCGAACACGTGCGGGAGATCCCTCTCGCTGAACCCGGGGCCATGGTCGCGCACGACCAGCGTGCCGTCCCGCAGGCTGATCTCGACGCTCCCGTCGGGAGGGCTCCACTTGCGCGCATTGTCCACGAGGTTGGTGACCGCCCGGCCAACGCGATCCGCGTTGTTGACGACAATCGTCGGCTCTAGATCGAGGTCGAATTCGAGGTCCGGGGCGCGCCGCTGCGTCCGCTCCACGGCCTCGCGCACGAGCGTGTCCAGCTCCACCTGCTCGAGCCCGCTGCCGGGCGCGTAGCCGCGGGCCAGCTCCAGCACGTCTGCCACCACCTGTGTGAGCTCGTCGAGCTCGGCGAGGATCGAGTCCCGCAGCCCGGCCCGGTCCTCCCGTGGCAGGCGGTCCGCCTCGAGGAAGATCTGGATGTTGCTGCGCAGCGCCGCGATCGGCGTGCGCAGCTCGTGCGAGGCGTCGGCGACGAGCTGCCGCTGGGACTCGATGGAGCGCTCGAGCGCATCAAGCGTCTGGTTGAAGCTGGCGGCGAGCCGCCGCAGCTCGACCGCGTCTGCTTCCTCCAGCCGGGTGGGATGGTCGAGCGAGCTGGTGACGCGCTCGGTCCGCTGGACGAAGCGCTCGATCGGGCGAAGCGCGGAGCGCGAGATCGCAAACCCCAGCAGTCCCGCGAGTACAACGCCGCCGGCGATCAGCAGGCCGTAGGTGAGCAGTAGGCCGTGCAGGACCGAGTCCACTCCAGTCAGTGGAAGCGCGACCTGAACCGCGTAGTGGTCGTATGGGTCGCCGACGGTGAGGACCTCGAGGTGCACCTGATTGATCGTCGTGGTCGTGAAGAAACTGCCGCTGGCGCGCCGCGCGATCTGGAGATCGCGGGCGTTGACCGGTAGCGCGGTCCCACCCCCGGCGACAAACACGGTGCCGTCCGGATGGACGAATTGGTAGTAGCCGGAGGCGCCGCCGAACTGCGGCGCCGGTGGGACCCCCGGGCCACCCCCGCCACCACCCCGCTGAGGGCCGCCTGGGCCGCCGTGGAACCCATGCGGGTGCGGCTGGAGGTAGGGGTTCGCGCGTTCCTGCAGCTCCTGCTTGAGCTCGCCGACGAGGTGCGAGCGCGTGGTGAGATAGCCCGTCACGCCCATGACGCCGGCTACCGCGGCGACCGCCAGGGCCGCCGCCCCCGCGATCCGGCGGCGCAGGCTCATCCAGAGGGGTCTCTGAGGACATATCCGACCCCGTGGACCGTCTGGATCACGCGAGGCAGGCCGGCGGCTTCCAGCTTGCGCCGCAGGTAGCCGATGTAGACACGCAGGGCGTTCCCCGAGCGACCGAAGTCATAGCCCCAAACGCGGTCGTAGATCAGCTCCGAGGAGAGCACGCGCCGGGGGTTCAGCATCAGCAGCTCTAGGAGCTGGTACTCGGTTCGGGTGAGATCGATGACCCGCTCGCCGACCGTGGCGGCGTGCAGATCGGGATCGAGCTCCAGCTCACCGAAGCGGAGCACCCGCCCATCGCCGCCGTCGACGTGACGGCGCATGATCGCGCGCAGGCGCGCCTGGAGCTCGCGGACGTCGTAGGGCTTGACCAGGTAGTCGTCGGCTCCGGCCTCCAGCCCGTCGACCCGATCGTCAATCGCGTCGCGGGCGGTCAGCATCAGGATCGGCGTGCGGTTACCCGAGCCGCGCAGCGTCCGTGTGACCTGCATCCCGTCGATGTCCGGGAGCCCCAGGTCCAGGATGATCGCGTCGGGAACGTCGCTCTGGGCCTTGAGGATGCCCTCCTCGCCGCCTGAGGCCTGGAGCACCTCGTAGCCGCCTAGAAGCAGCGCGCGCCGCACTGCCGCGCGGACCGCATCGTCGTCCTCGATCACCAGGATCCTCATGTCCCACCACCGCTCACAGCGGCCTTCCGGCGAAGGTACTGGATCTGCGGGCCCGTGCGTGACGCGCTCCCGCTCCTTTCCCGGCCGAGCCGGAGCGCGAGCACGGCGCCGGACGGGGCCGCGGTGATGGCAATCAGCGCGATGAACCAGGCCTGGCCGGCGTCGGTTCCCGCGGTGAAGGCGTGGACCAGCCCGAGGATCCACATCAGCGCGGTGAAGCGATGGATCGACCTCCAGCGCTTCTGCCCGATCCGGGACCGTAGGTAGTAGGAGAGTCCGAGGAAGATCATGCCCCAGCCGGCCACGATCCCGACCGAGGTGGCGAGCGTTCTGTAGGAGATGAGGAATGGGACAGTCACGTCGAGCACGCTGGGATGGAGGTAGCTGTCGCCGAGCAGCGAGATGCCATGGACCGCGATCGCGACCATCACCGACAGCGACAGGGCCTCGTGCACCACCCGGCGATCAGCGCCCCCACGCTTCAGGAGCTTGGTGCTCATCGCGAGCCCGAGGCCCACGGTGGCGCTGGCAAGGATGAGCGCCGCGGTGCCTGCCGCGCGGCTCGTGATCCAGAACAGGTAGCGCGACGGATCTGTCGCGGCGGTGGTCAGCATCGCTGTCACGAGACAAGCGTCGTCCGCACACGTGAGACCGCTGTGTGACGATCCTAAGAGAGATGTGTGACGGCTGCGCAGCTGCGGAACGGCGGTGCTCAGATGCCCAGCGCGTATCGCTCGATGTCCTGCGTCAGGGTCGTCTGAGAGTCATAGGAGCCCGTGTGTACGAACACCACCCGGCCGGCGCGGTTGATGAAGATCGTCGTGGGGAGCCCCTCGAGCTGCGCCAGCGAGCTGAGCGAGCTCGTGGTGCCCTGGAAGCTCGGGTAGCTGACCGGATGCTGTGCGAGGAACTCGCGCGCATCCTGCGCGGAGTCGCTCGTGTCGTTGCCTAGGAACGCCACCCGGCGTCCGTATGACGCCGAGGCCGAGGCAAAAAGCGAAAACTCCGCACGGCACGGCCCGCACCACGACGCCCACGCGTTGATCACCACCGGATAGCCGCGCAGCGCCCTCACCTCCTCCGTGATGGAGGCATCGCCTGCGAGCAGCCGTCCCGCCTGCCGGTGGAGCGCCGCCAGCAGCTGAGGCGACCCTGCAAGCGCCACGGCGGTCGCCTCCCGCGTCGGTGGCGTGACCTTCGGCACGCTACCCGCCGGGACGTTGCGTTCCATTAGGTAGTAGAGATCCTCCAGCACCTCGTGCGAGGTCCACGGCAGCTGGGGGTGGGCGAGGTCCTGGAGCCCCTGCTGGTCGAGCAGTCCGCGCAGCGTCGCGGAGAGGTGCCCGCCGACGCCGGGCATCCCCTCGTCAACGATCCGCTCCTGGCCCGCCGGGTCGATGATGAACACCGCATCGGTGTGCTGGATGTCGAAGGTCAGCGGCTTGTGGGTCATCCAGTCGATGTCAGGCGGCTTGCCTTCCGGGACGCGCTCGTAGTACACCCCGAAGAACTTCCATAGCCGCCGGATCTCCGCCTGGGTCCCCGTCAGCATCGTGAAGCTCGCGCCGGTCAGCTTCTGGTAGGCGCGAAGGCGGGCCGGGCTGTCGCGCCACGGATCGATGGTCGCCTCCATCACCGTCACCTGATCGGCGAGCCCCGCCTGGCGAAGCTCGTCCTGCAGCTGCATCAACGCACCGGTCGTCATCGGGCACACCTCGCCGCACAGGGTCATCGAGGGCGCCAGCACGAGCCACCTCCCGCGCCAGGCATCGAGAGACACGGCCCGGCCGTGGTCGTCGATCAGCTGGAGGTGGGGAAGCCGCCGGGGACGCTCCAGCGCGGTGCCGATCGCAAGAGGCGCCGGGACGCCGGAGACGGTGTCGCGCTGGCGGTCGAACTGGGCGGTCTTCACGACGGACACAACGACCACAACCGCAGCGAGCACCGCTGCCACGACGGTCATCACGAGCCGCGCTCGTCTGAGCATCAGCAACAGGCTACAAACGAAGCCGCCCGGGTAAGAACCAACGTATGGCAAAGCGAAGCAAGCTGCTGACGGCGCTCGATGACGCCGTCCAGGATCCGACGATGCGCGCCGTCGCGGCATCGGCGGCCGTCGCCGCCGGGGGCACGATCGCCGGGGCAAGGCGGCGCGAAGCCGGATCGCCGACCGCCGCCGGAGGGAGCAGGCCCGTCGCTACCGGGTGGGCCGCGTGTCAGAGCGACCGTAGCGCGGCCGAATCGAGTCACGGCAGGCGGGTTACCCGGCGGCACCCCGCACAATCGGGGAGCGCTCACGCCAGCGCTTCGTACGCGGCCTCCTGGACGTCGCGGTGGACCCTTGGCGGCTCGGAGGTCTCAAACAGGCGCTGGGTCAGCACGATCACCACCAGGTCGTGGAGGCGATGCGGAAGACCAAGTCGCGAGCGACGGGGGAGCCGCCGACCGCGAGGCTTCCAAGCGCCTCGACGTGGACCTCGTCGCCAAGGGCCACGAATGGCAGTGAGCCGGCTCAGGCGGCGCGCTGGCGCACCCGAGCGCGGCCGCGATCTCGCTTGGCGCTGAGCAGCCTCTCGTCGGCCGCCTGGAGGAGGTCGGGCGCGGTGAGGCCGTCGTCGGGAAAGACGGCGATCCCGATGCTGGCCCGCAGCGTCTCGACCCCAGCGGTCGCCCCGCTCACAGCTCGGGCGATTCGCCTCGCCAGCGGGACCGTACCCGGACCCCCCGTCTCCGGGGCCAGAACGCAGAACTCGTCCCCGCCGATCCTGGCCACGGTGTCCTGACCGCGTATCGCCCGGGCCAGCGCCGCCGCCACGTCGCAGAGCAGCTCGTCTCCGGCGGCGTGGCCGAAGCGATCGTTGAGCAACTTGAACCCATCGAGGTCCAGCATCACGAGTGCGAAGCTGCGCTTCCCCCTTGTGTGACGAGCGATCTCGTAGTCCGCGCGGGCCAGAAGGAGCCTGCGGTTCGGTATTCCGGTCAGGGGGTCGGTGAGCGCCACGTCGCGAAGCGCATCGCGTTCGCGCTCCAGGCGTCCACGCAGCGAGGCCAGCACCGCCACGCTAGCGCCGGGTACCAGCAGCGCGAGCAACGGCGAGGGCAGCGGCCGAACGTGCAACCAACCCGCCAGCGGCAGGGCCGCCGAGGCAAGGATCGTCCCGCCGCTCAGCGCGGCGCCCGCGCGAGTTCGCGACCAGGCGCAGGCCAGCAGGACACCTGGGAGGCACAGCCAGAACGCCTCTCCCCCTCCTGCCAGCACCACCGCCCCCGCGGTTCCCAGCGCGATGAAGGCGACGCGGACCCTGCTCTGTCCCTTGCTTCCGGAGCGTGGGTCATGAGCAGCCTGCTGGCCCCCACGGAGCATGGCGACAGTGTCGCCACTGGCCCGGACGCTCCGGTAGGGCCAGCGTCGCGACGAGGCCGGCCGGGACCGGCGTCGGCCTCAGGGCAGATAGGGCGCGGCCGCGATCAGGCGGCCGCGGGGACGCTCACCTCCTGGCCGTTTGCGGTCAGCGTCACGTCGATGTTGCGGCGTGTGGCGTTGGAGTATGGGCACACCTCGTGCGCGGCACCGACGATCTGCGCTGCCTGAGCAGGGTCGGATATGCCGGGCAACGTCACGCGCAGCTCGGCCGCGACGTTGAAGCCGCGACCCTCGGTGGTGACGAGGCTCACGCGGCTGTCGATTGAGACGTCGCCGAGCTCTGCATGCTCGCGGCGCCCGACGACCCCGAGGGCACCTTCAAAGCAAGCCGCGTATCCGACCGCGAACAGCTGCTCCGGATTGGTGCCCCCGCCCTCACCGCCCATCTCGGTCGGCGTCCGCAACTGGACGTCCAGTGCACCATCGCTGGTGACGCCGTGCCCGTGCGCCCGGCCGCCCTTGACGGTCGCCTGTGCGGTGTAAAGCGATTTGCTCATTGCTGCTTCACCTCGGTCGGGGAGATTGCCGCCGTGACCAGCATACGATGCGGGTGACGTAGCCCCGGAGTGCTAGATCGAGGGCTTGCTCTCAGGCCCCAGGCGCGGGCCTGCACGCTCCAACTCGAACCACACGTGTGTCGTGCCCTCGTGGATCCCCCACCTGCTTGATTCGGCCTCCACGATCGCCAGACCTCTGCCGTGGAGCTCGTCGAACTCGCGCCTGCGAACCTCGTGCTCAAAGCCGGCGCCCTCGTCGATCACCTCGATCAGCAGGCGGTCGTCGTCGGCTTGCGCACGCAGCAGAATGCGCCCCTCACCGTGGAGGACGGCGTTTGTAACGAGCTCGCTCGCGAGTAGCTTCGCCCTGTGGAGCTCCTCTTGATCCAGCCGTGAGCCGTACCACTCACTCAGGGAGCGCCGCGCCAGGCCGGGTGCATCGGGGCTGCGCGGCAGCTCGCGCTCATGCGATGTGGGTTCCGTCATGGCTAAAGCCTTCCCGCTGCTGATGCGTGCGCCATCCGTAGTCCTCCGCCGACGGGAGCGCAGCTTACGCTGACGCGGCGGGCGACGACGCTAGCCCGCTGGCGCTGACGTTGCTCTGGCCGACGACCAAGACCACCTGGAACGAGACTGCACCCGGACCACACGCTGTTGGTCCACACGACGTTCAAGCCGCTCCGACGGGGCGCCAGCCAGCTCCCGGGTGTCTCGCTGACCGGCGAGGCATTCGAGCAGCCCATACATCAGCGGGCCGCGCTGCACCATGTGGTCGTCGCTGCGGCGGACCAGGCACCCCCCTTCCCGATATCCGCAACCGTGGATGTGCGCGTCGGCCCCGACGATCGCTTCAAGCCGCCAGCGCGCAGCCGCGCCGTCGTCGAGGAGATGTTCGACTGCGGGGCCATCATCACCGGCAGGCGCACGTTCGACATCGCGGGCGGCTGGGGCGGCCACCATCCGGTCGGCGCTCCCTTCTTCCTGCTCACACACAACCCGCCGGGCGAGTGGGTCGGTCCCGGCACCGACGGCACTGTCGTGACCGACGGCATCGAGAGCGCGCTCGAGCAGGCCCGCGCTGTGGCCGGCGACCGGGCCATTGCAGTCGGCGGAGCCGACGTCGCTCAGCAGTACCTCAAGGCCGGCCTGCTCGACGAGCTCCACCTGAATCTCGTTCCTGTCCTGTCGCTGGGTGTACTGAAGAGAGGGACCTCTGAGCTGAGCTCACCGGAGGCCGATCCCGCGTCGACGTCGATCATCGTGCTCAGAGCGCGTTGGACCGCCTAACTGGCGGGAAGCTGCCGCCGTTGCACTCTTGGAAGCGTGGCCCGCCACTTGCCCCACGGGGGAAGAACAGCCATACCGCGCCGGCCTCGGTCAGCGAGTCCGGCTCACCGCGCAGGATGCCTCATATGCGGGAGAACTCGCTGGGCCTACCTGTCTCTCTACCGATGAGCCGAAGTCGGGCATACGCTCCGGGTGATCGGGGCGCTCGCCTGTCGCCGACGGACCATTCGTAGTTGACGCGGAGGATCCGGCGGCAATACACCGATTTCGGTTCGGCGGGCCGTGCATACGGTTGGGGGTCGCTATGCCAAGAATCGCCCGTGACTGCTCTCTCAGGCGCTTGCGGTCGCTGGCCGAAGGCGAGGTGTGGTCGGCGTGAGGTCGCTGAGACGTAACGCCGCTGCGCTGCTGAGGCTGCTGCGGCAGCACTTGGCGGCGTATCGGACTTCGCTGGGCGCGATCGTCGTGCTGCAGTTCTTGGCCACGATGGCGGCGCTCTACCTGCCCACTTTGAACGCCGACATCATCGACAACGGCGTTGCCAAGGGCAACACCGGGTACATCGTCCGCACCGGCGGCGTAATGCTGGTGTTCTCGCTGGTGCAGGTGGTGTGCACCGTGGCGGCGGTGTACTTCGCCAGCCGGATGGCGATGGGTGTCGGCCGGGACGTGCGCGATCGGCTGTTCCGCCGGGTGGGGTCGTTCTCCAGCCGCGAGGTCGCCAGGTTCGGCGCGCCGTCGCTGATCACGCGCAACACCAACGACGTGCAACAGGTGCAGATGCTGGTTCAGATGGGCGCGACGTTCGGGGTGATGGCCCCGATCATGATGGTCGGCGGGGTGATCATGGCGTTGCGTCAGGACGTCGGCTTGTCGTGGTTGATCGTGGTGTCCGTGCCGGCGCTGCTGGTCGTGGCTACGTTGATCATCAGCCGGATGGTGCCGGCGTTCCGGACGATGCAGACCCGGATCGACGCGGTGAACCGGATCTTGCGCGAGCAGATCACGGGCATCCGTGTCGTTCGCGCGTTCGTGCGGGAGCCCTACGAGACCGACCGCTTTCGCGTCGCTAACCGAGATCTGACCAGAACCGCGGTCACGGCCGGTCGGTGGATGGCGGCGATGTTCCCGAGCGTGATGCTGATCCTCAACGTCTCGATCGTCGGCGTCCTGTGGTTCGGCGGCCACCGCGTAGACGCCGGGACGCTGCAGGTCGGTTCGCTGGTGGCGTTCATGAACTACCTGCTGCAGATCCTGATGGCGGTCACGATGGCGACGCTGATGCTGGTGATGGTCCCGCGCGCGTCGGTGTCCGCGGACCGGATCGTGGAGGTGGCCGACACCGACTCCTCAGTCGTGCCGCCGGCGGCCCCGGTGCGGAGCCTGGCCCGCCGCGGGGAGCTTGAGTTCGAGCGCGTCCAGTTCAGCTACCCGGGCGCAACCGCCCCGGTGCTGCGGGACGTCTCGTTCGTCGCGGGGCGCGGCGAGACGACCGCAATCATCGGCTCGACCGGCTCGGGGAAATCGACGCTGCTGAATCTCATTCCTCGCCTGTACGACGCGACCGGGGGTGTGGTCCGGGTGGACGGCGTCGACGTCCGCGAGCTGGATCCGGAGTTGCTGTGGTCGACGATCGGGCTGGTGCCGCAGAAGGCGTACCTCTTCACCGGCACGGTGCGCTCGAACCTCCAGTACGGCAAGCCCGACGCCACCGATCAGGAGCTGTGGGCGGCGCTTGCGACGGCGCAGGCTCGCGATTTTGTCGGAGCGATGCCAGACGGTCTCGACGCGCCGATCGCCCAGGGCGGCACCAACGTGTCAGGAGGTCAGCGGCAGCGGTTGGCAATCGCCCGCGCTCTGGTCAAACGACCGGATATCTATCTGTTCGACGATGCGTTCTCGGCGCTCGATGTCGCGACCGATGCTCGCCTGCGCCAGGCGCTGAAGCCGGTCACCCAGCGAGCGACGGTCCTGATTGTGGCCCAGCGAGTGTCGACGATCCTCGACGCCGACCAGATCATCGTGCTCGAGCACGGCGAGATCGTCGGCCGTGGAACGCACCGATCTTTGCTAACCGGCAACGAGACCTACCAGGAGATCGTCCGCTCGCAGCTGAGCGAAGAGGAAGCGGCATGAGCAGGCGCAACGGCAAGCCGCGCCTGCGGTCGAGGCCCGCTGCCCGAGAGGTCATGCCTGCCAGCTCCGACGGGAGGATGCGGGAGACCGAGCGGATCCAGCCGCAGGGCATGGGGCGCGGGTACGGCGGGCGCGGGATGGTGGCTGAGAAGCCGCTCGATTTCGGTGCGTCGTCCAAGCGGCTCATCGGACGGATGCGACCCGAGCGT
>Ga0187814_10000092_pt1 | contig 22065 bp, 14 predicted proteins | sample NC_S_4_FD_132450 | JGI IMG/M metagenome (GOLD analysis project Ga0187814, IMG submission 132450) | Wetland sediment microbial communities from Neuse River Estuary, North Carolina, USA - ASW-S_4 | ecosystem: Environmental > Aquatic > Freshwater > Wetlands > Sediment | place: USA: North Carolina... | reverse complement strand
CGCCGAGGCGGCGGTCGCCAAGGGCGGCGACATGCTCCTCGCCGTCTTCGGCGGACCGAACATCGACGCGAAAAGCCACGACGGCACCACCGCCCTCATGATCGCCGCCGACAAGCTCTCGGAAAAGGCCGTGTCCGATCTCCTGGCCGCCGGCGCCGATCCTCTCGCGAAGGACAGCTCGGGCAGGAACGCCCTCGACTTCGCCCTCCTCCACCCAGACAGGGTCGAGGCGGCGCGCATCGCCGAAACCCTCGTCCTGCGCGGTGCGAACCCGAACATCGGCGACTGGTCTTGGTTCGCCCAGACGATCAGGGCGGCCGACTACACCGCCATCCGCTTCGACGACGGCAAGACGCCGCTCCACATGGCGGTCGAGCGCAAGGCGAGCGGCCTCGTCCAGTTTCTCCTCGCCCGGGGAGCGAATCCGAACTCCCGCAACGCCTCGGGATCGACGCCGCTCCACGAGGCGATCCGCTCCGGATGGATCGACGGCGCCGCCCTCCTCCTCGCCGGAAAAGCCGACCCCAACGCCCGCGACGGATTCGACAATACGCCGCTTCACATCGCCATGCCGGCCGCGGATCGACAGGCCGGCGTCGAACTTCTCCTCTCCAAGGGCGCCGATCCTTCGCTGAAGGACAGGAACGGCAACACCCCCCTGCATATCGCCATCAGGATCGGCTATTCGGTCAAGATCGTGGACGAACTTCTCGCGGCCGGCGCTTCGGCCAACGCCGCCAACTCGGAAGGCGACACGCCCCTCGTCCTCGCCGTGAGGGCCCAGCGCCTCGAATACATTCCCGTCCTGCTCAATGCCGGAGCCGACATTTTCGCCACCAATCTCCGCGGCGAGAACTCCATTTCGCTCGCCATAAACCAAGCCTCGGCGGACAGCCAATCCGCGGCTTCGGCTGCGGCCCCGGCCGCGGCCCCGGTGGCCCAAGTCGCCGCGACATCCTCGCAGGGTTCGCCGCAGCCCCCGGCGACGCCGGCCCCGGCCACGGCGCCCGCCGCATCCGCTGTTTCGAGCCCGCAGCCAGCGGCAGGAGGCGGAGCCGCCAACGCGGCGACGCCGGCAGCAGCCTCCGCGACGCCGGCGGCGACATCCTCGACCGCCGCAGCGTCGGCGGCGCCGGCCCCCGCCGTCCAAGCCTCCGCCGCGACCGCAAGCGCAAATACGGCGTCTCCCGGCTTCGCCGTCCTTTCGGCCCTGCTCACACCCGCGAACGTCAACGCGAGGGACAGCCAGGGAAACACACCGCTCGCCATCGCGGTCACTCTCAAGGCGACTCCGCCTGTCATCGACCTCATCGTCGCCAGGGGAGGCGACGTCAACGCGCGCAACAACTCGGGCGACACCCCCCTCCATATCGCCGTCAGGCAGAATCTGCAGAGCCAGGGCGAAGAGCTCCTCACCTCGAAGGCGGACATCTTCGCCGCGAACGCCAAGGGCGAAACGCCGATCTCCCTCGGGCTCACCGCCCCTGGCGGCCCGCTCGACTGGCTCTTCAATTCGTCGGTGATCGTCGCCCGCGACCGCAACGGCGACACCATCCTCCACCACGCCGCGAGGCGCGATCTCGCCGCTGCCATTCCCTTCCTCGGAGCCAAGGGAGTCCAGATAGACGCGCGCAACGCCGACGGCGAATCCGCCCTCGCCGTCGCCGTGGAGGCGGACGCGTGGGAATCGACCAAGGCCCTCCTCGCCCTCGGAGCCTCGACCTCGACGAGGGACGCGATGGGCGATACGAGTCTCCATGCCGCGCTCCTCTGGGGCGCGAAGAAGAGCCTTCCCCTCCTGCTCGACGCAGGCGCCGATCCCGCGGCGCGCAATTTTTCGGGCGAGACGCCACTCCACTACGCGGTCAAGAAGCGCGACGCGGACGGCGTCGCCGCCCTCCTCGCCCACAAGGCCCCCCTCGAGGCGCGGGACAATCGCGGCGACACGCCCCTCGCCGTCGCCGCCGGATCGGGCAGTCCGGACGTGGAAGCCCAGCTCGTCGCGGCCGGCGCCGACATCGACGCGCGGAACATGAACGGGCAGACCCCCCTCCTCATCGCCGTGGAGGCGAACGACCAGGGAATGGCCAAGGCGCTCGTGGCGGCCGGCGCCGATATACTCGCCACGGACGCTTCGGGCTCCTCGCCCGTCAGCGTCGCGGCGGCCAGGAGCCTGCCGCTCCTCGATGCTCTCCTCGCGCCGTCGGAGATAAATCGCAAGGACAGCTCGGGCAGGGACGCCCTCCGCGTCCTCGTCGACGGCAACGCGAGCGTCGAGGCGATCGAACTCGCGATAGCCAAGGGCGCGGACCTCGATACACGGGACCGGAAGTCCACCACGCCTCTCCACGCGGCCATCAGGAACGGGGAACTCGCGGCCGTGACGCTTCTCGCGAGCGCCGGGGCCGACCTCTATGCCCGCGATTCGGACGGCGAAACCCCCGCTTCGCTGGCGATCGCCAAGGGAAGCGACAGCCTCCAGGCTCTCCTCGCCATGCCCAAGTCCTCGGCCCTCCCTTCTCTCGTCAGCACCGCGACACGGATCAAGTCGGTCGATCCCCTCGGCAGCGGCCTCCTCGCTTACGCGGCGCTCGCGGGCAACGATGCCGCCGTCGACACCCTCCTCGCCATGGGGGCGGACAAGACCGTGCGCAACATCTTCGGGGAAACCCCCTCGGACGTCGCGGCCAAGCGGGGCAACGACGCCCTCGCCGCGAAGCTGAAATAGCGACCGCCGGATCCCTCCCCCTCGCCGGGGAAGGATCCCGAAAGCGGCCGATGACGTTCCGTCGTCGGTTCGGTTTTCGGGGAGGGTGTCGGAAAAGCGAACGGCAGGAGGACGAATCGCGTGCGCGTCACCGAAGCGAATGTCATCCGGAGAGTGGGCGCCGGAGCGCTACGGGAGTGAATGGTATTCGGAGAGCTCGCGCGCGAGCGCTACGGGAGTGAATGGTATTCGGAGAGCTCGCGAAGGTCCTTGAGCTTCTGGATGGCCTTTTCCTGGATCTGGCGCACCCGTTCGCGCGTGATGCCGAGGAATTTCCCCGTCTCCTCGAGGGTGCGGGGTCCTTCGCCGTTGAGGCCGTAGCGGAGTCGAATGATGGTGATCTCGCGCTGCGAGAGATTCTTGAGGACATCTCCGAGGGTGTCCTGCAGCGTGAGGGCGAATACTTCCTCGAAGGGCTCGGCCACCGTCTCGTCCTTGATGAGGTCGGACAGATGCGTGACGTTATCGTCGTCCACCGTCGTGTCGAGGCTCGCCGTCTCCTGCGAGAGACGCATGATCTCCTTGACCCGCTTGGCCTCCATGCCGAGCTTGTCCGCCAGCTCCTCGGGCATCGGGTCTCGACCGAGCTCCTGGGTGAGCTGCTTGGCCACGAAATAGCACTTCTTGATCGTATTGAGCATGTGGATGGGGATGCGGATGACGCGCCCCTTGTCGGCGAGGCTCTTGATGATGGCCTGCCTGATCCACCAAGTGCCGTAGGTCGAAAAGCGGCAGCCCCGCGTGTAATCGAAGCGTTCGACGGCCTCGATGAGGCCGATGTTGCCTTCGTCGATGAGGTCGAGGAGGGAAAGGCCCCGATGCTGGTAGTTCTTGGCGATCGACACCACCAGTCGCAGGTTGGACGAGATCATTCTGTTCTTGAAACCGATGAGTTCCGCGGACAGCCGTTCGCGTTCCTTCGCGTCTCCGCCCGGCCCCTCGCCGCGGTCGAATTCCTGGAGCAGCGCCCGCGCGCGGACGATCCGCTCGCCGATCTGGAGCTCCTCCTCGGCAGTCAGGAGGGGGTAGCGCGAAATCTGCTTGAGATAGAGGGCAAGGGGATCGGTTTCGCGGTTGTGGCGCGGTTTCTTCCTGGATGACGGGACCGGAGTCTTGAATTTCTTCTTGCGGAACTGGGGCGGCTTGGGAAGGGGAGCATCGGGCATCGTTTACCACCTTTCCTCTCGCCGCGACGAAGAATCGTTCTCTTCGCCGCGGGCCTGCCGGGTCCGCGCGCCTTCAGCACCGATGCGAGTCGAAGTCCGCCGGCCGGAGTCGGCGCGGATTCGCACGGGTAGCCGAAGTGTAGCGTACTCGATCGAAGTTGCAAGCTTTTTTGACTGTGAAGGGAGCGTCATCGACATTCCTCAATTTCTGGAAGCGGTGGCGGGATCGAGGGCCTTCGATCCCCTGAACACGAAGAAGTACGCGTCGGTCGTCCCCGTGAAGGCGTCGGTGCCGACGCGGCCGACGACTTCCCCCACCCTGACTCGGTCGCCCACCTTCACGTCGACGCGCTTGTTGCCGCCATAGACGTAGATGAGTCCGGACCCCGTCTGGACGAAGACGACCGAACCGAATCCCCGATAGGGTCCCGCGGAAACGACGGAGCCGTCGGTTACGGAATGGACGAGTTCCCCGTCGTGACTGCGTATCGCGATGCCGTACACCTTGCCGTCGAGATATCGCATCGTCCCGGCGCAGGGCAGATCGGAGGAGACTTCGGTGGCCTTCGCGGAATCGGCCGACGACGATGGCCGATCGGTCTGTCCGTCCTCTGAGCCGGCGGCCTTCGACGCTGACGACGGCTGTGCCGTCGACGGCACTGCCGAGGTCGGCGGCGCCGGCGATGGCTGCGTCGACGACGATGTCGGCGCCGACGCGAGCGGCTGGGTCGTCGGCGACGTCGATGCCGAAGGCGAGGAACCTTGTCCCGTCGATCGATCCGCGGGGCCCGAAACCGCTCCCGTTCGGGCTATCGAGCCCTCAGCCGAAGGGAGGACGAGTATCTGTCCGATGCGGATGGGGGTCGAGTCCGACAGGCCGTTGAGATGTCTCAGCTCCTGTACGGTCGTGGCGGCGGTCCTGGCTATGCCATAGAGGGTTTCGCCCTTTGCGACCTTGTGGACGTTCGGGATGAGGAGGCGCTGTCCGATACGCAGAAGCGAGGGATCGGTGATCGCGTTCGCCTCCTCGATGGCGCTCACGCTGACGCCGAAGTCCCGCGCCACCGAATAGAGGGTATCGCCTTTGGCGACGACATGCCACTGACTCTCGCCGACGAGCGACGGAGAAGTCGCGAAGAAAAGCAGCAAACTCAGCGGAAACGCGCACCTGCGCATGTCCCCGACAGCCGCGGGGCGACACCGGCGCGGCGCCCCCCGAGACGGAACGGCGCGCGGACTCGAAGAGAAAAGCATCCTGTCGTGAATATCGGAAGGTTGCGATCCGTTTTCAAGGATTTCAGCCAAGCCATTTCATCGCGTCGCCGATCGGTCGCGACAGGACGACGATGTGGAATTCCCCCTTCGCCTTGTCCACCTCGGCCTGGAGGCGCCCGCCGGGAAAACGCTTGCGCAAGTCCGCCTTCGCGCGATCGACCAGGGCCTCGGCCTCCGGATCGCGCCCGCCGGCGGCCGAGGGGACGACGACGGAATCGAGCAGCCAGGCGGCGAGCAGGGCCAGCACGGGATCGCGCGAGGAGGCGCCTTCGAGGAGATGGGGCCGGGCCTCGACGATCTTGCGCTGGAGCACGAGCGAAAAGGCGTAGCCGAAGCGCAGCCATTCCCAGTCGTCGATGTCGCGCATGCCGAGCCATGGGCGCAGGAAAGCCTCGGCGTCGCCGGTTTCGCCTCGCAGGATGCGGATGAACCCGAAGATCACGGCCGTCTTGCGAAGCAGCTTGGGCTTCCTGCGCGCGAGTTCCTCCTCGAGTCTCCGGAATCCTTCGATGTCGCCCTGGATGAACCACGTGTCGACGAGATAGCGGACATGGAGTCTGCCGTAGCGATGTCTCACGAAGATGCGCTCGACGAGCCACGCCGAGAGCCCGTCCCAGTCCTCCTTTTCGAAGTACGAGAAGACCCGCCGGTTGGCGAAGAAGAAGCCGTTGAGCAGCGCGAGGAGAGCCACGAAGAGGAGGGCGAGATACCAGGAACTCTTCCAGAAGGTCAGTGTATAGTCCCATCCGAGCAAGGCGAGGGGTAGAAGAAACACGAAGAGAAAGGAAACGACGATCACCGCGTTGAAAAGAGCGTAAATTGTCCTAAATTTCATCTACCGTCGCTCCTATAATAATAATGAGCAGTTCCGGAACGTCCGGAGTGTAGGCGAGGCCAATCGAGGGGTCAATGGGTTCGAGTATGAAGGTCGTATTGCAGAAAGATCTCCGTCAAAACGGCTTTTTCTCGAAGCCGGTTTTTCTCGACAAGGGTTACGTGCTCCTGTCCCCGGAGACTCCGGTCAGCCAGGAACTCATCAACCGGCTCGCCAAATGGGAGTTCCGCGAGGTCTACAGCGAGGGCGATTCCGTCGACAACATCATCGGCGTCACCGACGAGGGGAACGCGGTAAAGGAAGGCATCGTCGTCGAGGGGACCGGCGACAGGGAGGTCCTCTCCTCGGTGCGCGGCTATCTGGAGGGCTACATCGACTACGTCGAGGGGCTCTACAACCGCTTCGTGACCAACTCGGAGCTCAAGTTCGCCGATCTCATGGAAAGAATGCGCCAGCTGTGCGAGATCCTCGCGCAGAACCGCCGCTTCGTGCTCCGTGCCCTCTCCCTCGTCCCTCCGAACCGCAACTACCTCATCTCCCACGCCGTCACCACGTCCATCGTCTCCATCCTCCTCGGTACCACGCTGAAAATGCCCTTGCCTCGCGTGATGGAGCTCGGCGCCGCCGCGGTGCTTCACGAGATCGGCATGGTCAAGCTGCCATCCAACCTTTTCATGACCAACCGCAGGCTCACGCCGGAGGAAAAACGGCGCGTCACCGCGCACACAGTCCTGGGCTACACGGTGCTCAAGGAGTTCCAGGTGCCCTTGGCCGTCCAGCTTGCCGCCCTCGAGCACCACGAGCGGGTCAACGGAAGCGGCTATCCCCGCGGCATGGGCGGCGACCACATCTCGCTCTACGCGAAAATCATCATGGTGGCCTGCTCCTACGACGCGGTCACGGCCCCTCGGCCCCACCGCGAGGGCAAGGAAAGCCACGAGGGCATCCTCGATCTCCTCAGGAACGAGGGCAGACAATACGACGACCTCATCATCAAGGCCCTCGTCCTCACCCTGTCGATCTATCCCATCGGCAGCCTCGTGATGCTGTCCAACGGCAGCAGGGCGGTGGTCATCGACACGCAGCCCGACAATCCGCGCCTTCCCCTGGTCCAGATTCTCGGGTCCGTGAATCCGGACGGCTCGGAGGTCAAGATCAAGACCTCCGAAGACGGAGTGCGCATCCTCCGGGCCCTCTCCAAGGCGGAGAGCGCCGACATCCGCCAGTAAAGCGTCGCCGGAACCGGCGCTATTCCCCTTCCGCCCGCCTTCCTGCTACAATTCGCCCGTTTTCCCGAACTCCGCACCGCTCACACTCAAGGAGTCCGTCATGGAGCTCTCCCCTCTTCAAAAAGCGCGATACGGCTATCGGCCCAAGCTTCCCTCGTCGCTCGCCTGCCCCATCGCGACCCTCGGCTGCGAACGCCTCGACGCGGCGCTGCCGGAGAACGACCGCGAAACGCTTCGCGGACTGTTCCCCCGCACCTACGGCCTGCCCGCCGTCAGACTCGGCGCCGGAACGGCCGGCGCCGCCGCCGCGAAAAAGCGGACGGTGGGCGTCATACTTTCCGGCGGCCCCGCCCCCGGCGGCCACAACGTCATCGCCGGAATCTTCGACGCCCTGAAGGCGGCCAATCCGGCCTCGAGCCTCGTCGGTTTCCGGGGCGGCCCCGGCGGTCTGGTCGAGGACAGATACATGGAGATCGACGCGGCCCTCGTGGACGGTTATCGCAACACGGGCGGCTTCGACATGATCGGCTCGGGCCGGACCAAGATCGAGACGCCCGAACAGTTCGAAAAGGCCCTCGAGACGGCAGGCAGAAGGGGCCTCGACGCGGTGGTGGTGATAGGCGGCGACGACTCCAACACGAACGCCGCCGTGCTCGCGGAGTTCTTCGCCGACCGCGGGTCTCCCGTATCCGTGATCGGCGTCCCCAAGACCATCGACGGAGACCTCAAAGGAGCCATGGTCGAGGCGTCTTTCGGATTCGACACGGCAACCAAGCTCTATTCGGAACTCGCCGGAAACATCGCGAGGGACGCCGCCTCCGGCCGCAAGTACTGGCACTTCATCAGGCTCATGGGCCGGTCCGCCTCGCACATCACCCTCGAATGCGCGCTCCAGGTCAGGCCCAACGTCGCGATAATCTCCGAGGAGGTCGAGGCGAAAAAACTCGGCCTCTCGCAGATCGTCGGGACCATAGCCGACTCCGTCGCGGGCCGCTCGGCGAAGGGGGAAAATTTCGGCGTCGTCCTCGTGCCGGAGGGACTCCTCGAATTCGTGCCCGAGCTCAAGGTTCTCATCGACGAGTTGAACGAAATATTGGCGGCGGACGAGGAGGCCTTCAAAGCCCTCGCCAACGACCGAGCCCGGATCGAATTCGTCCTGGAGCGTCTCGACCACGAGTCGAAGGCCGTCTTCGAGCATCTGCCGGAAGACATCCAGGCCCAGCTCCTCTGGGACAGGGACCCCCACGGCAACGTCCAGTTCTCGCGCATCGAGACGGAGAAACTCCTCGCCGAAATGGTGGGGAGAAGGCTCGCCCTGTACGCGAAGGAGGGCGACTATTCCGGCAAGTACGATTTCCAGACGCATTTCCTCGGCTACGAGGGCCGCTGCGCCTTCCCCTCAAATTTCGACGCCGACTATTGCTATGCCCTTGGCTACACCGCCTTCGCCCTCGTCGCGGCCGGCCTGTCGGGCTATCTCTCCTCGGTGCGCAATCTCAGCGCCCCCGCGGCCGAGTGGATCGCCGGGGGCCTGCCCCTGGTATCCCTTATGAACATCGAGCGTCGCCACGGTCAGGACCGGCCGGTCATCCGCAAGGCCCTGGTGGATCTGGACGGCCGACCCTTCGCCGCGTTCGCGGCCGCGAGGGACGAGTGGGCCCTCTCCTCCGATTATCGCGTTCCGGGCGGCATCCAGTATTTCGGCCCGGCCGACGTGGCCGACGTCGTCACGAAGACTCTCGTCCTCGAGCGTACCGCGGCCGCCTCGAAGGGAGCGCGGTGAAGGTTTTCGGTCCCCTTTTTCGTCGGATCGGCTCCGCCATGAGGCCCCCTCGAAGCGGGGGGGAGGCGGTTTACGGCGAGGAGCCGGCCGAGGAACTCTGGAGCCCGGGGCGCCTCGATGCGGCGTCCGGTCGATTCGTCGAGGAGCGCGGTGTCTCGTGGTCCTCAACATGGCGCGAAGGGCGCCTCGATCTCGAGCTGACCCGATCCGGTCTCCTCGCCTGGGCCGACGCCGAAGCGGTCAAGTACGACGATTTTTTCGTCGAGATCGGCCTCGCCTTCCCGCACGGAGACGATTACGTGGCGGCGGGACTCCTTTTCCGCAAGGCCGAGGACGACGATTTCTACCTGCTCCTGCTTTCTTCCAAAGGCCATGTCCGTCTCGACGTCGTCTTCAATGGAACTCCCCGCCCCCTCGTGGCCTGGACGGAGATCCCCTCCCGGATGGCCGGGCCGCGATCCCCCGCCAGTCTCGGCCTCCTCGCCCAGGGGAGCCGCTTCGCGATCTTCGTCGACGGCGAATGGGTCGCCGAGGCGGAGGACGAGACCAACCGGGTGGGCAGCCTCGCCTTCGCGGCCCGGAGCTTCGAGACCGCGACCGATCCGCCGATCCGCTTTTCCCTGACCTCCATCCTGGTGGAGTCGCGCAAGGTCGAGGTCGAGGCGCTGAGGCGACGATTCTCCCTCGTGGACGTTCCCGACGACGGGGCGCGGCGAAGACTCGCGGAGACCTTCCTGGCCATGGGCCACTTTCTTCCGGCCGCGGTGCAGATCGGAAAGATCGCCAAGCGGCGGGCGCTCGACGCCGGCGAACTGCTGCTCGAGGCGGAAATCGACCTCCGGCTCGAACTCCTCGACGACGCCGCCACCGCCATCGACGCCTCCCTCGCTCTCGATCCCTGGCGCCCCGAGGCAGTCATCGAAAAGGCCAATCTCTTCTATCGCCGGAACCTCTATCCCGAGCTCAAGGCCTTCGTCGAATCGCTCCCCTCGGGCTTTCTGGGCAATCCCCGAATTTCCCTTCTCCGCGGACACGCGCTTTCCAATCTCGGCGACTGGGCGGGAGCCGCGGCCGCCTACGCCGAGGCGGCCGCGATGGAGCCCGACGAGCCTCTCATCCGGATGAACGCGGCGCGAGCCCTTGAAATGATCGGTGACGGCGAGGGGGCGGCCGCTTCGTGGCTCGAGGCGGGCAAAGGCTTTTTCGCGCGGGAGGAGCGGGACGAGCTGGCCCTCGCCGAATCGAGCCTCTCGCGCCTCGACAAGGGCGGGCATCGCCATGCGGCCATCAAGGCACGCTCGCTCTTTCTCGCCGGAAAGTCCCGGCAGGCGCTCTCGGCCACGGAGAATCTCGCGGCGAAAGGCAGCGACGATCCGGTCATTCATTACCTGGCCGGCCTTCTCCGATCGGGTCAGGGTGACCGGGAGGCCGCCGAGGCTCATTACGGCCATGCCTGCGCCCTCGCCCCGGACGAGGCGCTGTTCGCGAGGCGAAGGGCTGAGAATCTCTGGCTCATGGGCAGCCCGGATGCGCCTCGCCTCGTCGAGGACGCGCTCGCCCTCCATCCCGACGACGGCTGGACCCTGAATCTCGCCGCCCGCCTCGAAATCGAAAGTCTCGAGGAAGGCGGCGAGGGGCGGGACGGATCCGCCCCGGCCGATCGAAACGCCCTGGTCGAACGGGCGCGGCGCCGTCTCGAAGCCGCGGTCGCCGCCCTTCCGGGCGAGAAGCCGCCTCTGTTCAATCTCGCCGAGCTTCTCTCGCTCGAAGGCCGCTTCGAAGAAGCCCTTGCCCTCCTCGATCCCGTCGACGATGACGCCGACGCGCGCAACATGGCGGGCAATATCCTGTCGCGGGAAGGACAGCGCCTCAGAAAGCTTGGCGAAGACGAGCGCGCCGAAGGTCGATTCCTGGCCGCCGAGCGCCATTATCGCCGTGCCATCGACCTCGATCCGGCGAAGGCGGAGTTCCGCGAGAATCTCGCCGGCCTTTTCGTCGAACTGGGCAGGTGGACCGACGCGGAGGAGGAGATCGGACGGGCTATCGAACTGGGCCCGGGACCGCGGTGCTACCTCCTCGCCGGCAACGTCGCCGAGCTCCTCGGCGACTGGCCGCGCGCGGAGACGGCCTACAGGGTTGGCCTCGAAGCGTCGCGCGACGATCGCGCGCTGCTCACCGCCCTCGGCAGGCTCTGGATTCTGAGGCGGGACTGGAAAAAGGCGCGCGACTGCGCCGCCCGGATGGCGAAGCGCCACCCCGCCCCCGCCGCCGACCTGGAGCGGGAAATCCTCGAGGCGTCGACCGAACGCCTGTCATGCTCGTCCTGCGGCCGCGAGTGGAGAGCGCCGAAGGACCTCCCCGCCCAGAGCGGCTCGAGTATCCGCGGCATGCCCCCGGACGACGCTCCGGCCGGGCTCTGTCCCACCTGCGGCAAGGTCTACTGCATCGCCTGCGCGAAGGACCATCTCGAGGGGAATCGCTTCACCTGCAAAGACTGCGGCGAGTTCCTCAAACTCTCGGACAACCGGCTTCGCTGGCTGGTGAGGGAGTCGATGAAGGGCGGGACGGCCGGCTGAAATAGCCCCGCAGTATTGTGCAATCCCCCGCTTCGCGCTAAGATTCGCGACGACCGCGGGCTCGCGGGAAAGACCGGACGGGCCGACGGAAGGGGCAGGACACTATCCGATGAGATTCATAGCAGCGGCGCGGTTCGGGGCGACCGTCATCTTCGCCGCCGTCTTCGCGACGGCGACCGGCACCTGGGCTTGCGCCCAGACTCCGGAGCCGGACGTTCCGCAGGACATCACCACGGCGGAACAATATTTCCAGCAGGTTTCCGACCGTTACTCCCAGGTCGAGGACTACTCGTGCAGGCTCGTCATCACCGCCGGCAAGACGACCATGACGGGAAACCTCATCTATCGCGCCCCCTCCTTGTTGCGGATCGACTTCGACGATCCGGCGGGGCAGGTGATAGCCTTCGACGGGCAGACGCTGCAAGTCTACATTCCCCAGTATCAGGCCGTCCTCTCGCAGAGCGCTTCCGCCAATCCGGGCGGGTCCGGCGCGGGACTCGCGACGAGGGAGGGCCTGAAAATGATGAGGCGAAGCTACGGCATCGCCTTCGAGACCAATCCCGATCCCGTCGACCTCGCGGGGACGACGGAAAAGGCCGTGCGCCTCGTCCTGACGCGCAAGACCGTCGCCGAAGGCTTCAGGACTATCGTCGTGTCGGTTTCGCCCGAAACGAAGCTCATCCGCAGGCTCGAAGGCACGACCCTCGCGAACGAGAATTTCACCTTCGACTTCACGAACATCAAGCTGAACCAAAACATCCCCGAACAGCGTTTCATCTACGATTCGCCGGCATCGGCCAATGTCTACAACAATTTCCTGTTCAATCCCGCCGACTCCGGCGGTTGAGGGGTTGCCTGCATGACTTCCATCGGCGAGAGCCTCAGACGCGCCCGAGATGACAAGGGTCTCGATCTGGACCGGGTCTCCGACGAGACCCGCATCGCGAAGCGTTTCATCCTCGCGTTGGAAGCCGAGGATTTCTCGGTCTTTCCGGGAGATCCCTACGCAATCGGTTTCCTCCGCAACTATGCCGAATACCTGGGCCTCGACGCCGCGGAAATGGCCGCGAGCTTCAACATGCTGCGTATTCAGGAGCAGCCCGCCCCCATCCAGGAATTGATTCCGGCGAAAAGGCGCGTTCCGGGCATCGCGATCGCCATCGCGGCGATCGTGGCGGTCGCCATCGCGACCACCACGGCGCTTCTCGTCCACGGCGCCAGGCCGGCGGCCGGCGGGGCGCTCGAGGCTCCCAAGACCCCGATCGAATACCGGGTCGATTCCGCGCCCCTCGACAGGCGCTTCTGGATGGGCGATTCCATCGTCTTCACGCTCGGCCAGAATTCATGGAAGCTGAAAGTCGCGAGTCTCGGCGACGGCGTCACCCTCGACACTCCCTTCGGCCAGCGGACCCTCAGCCTCGGAGAGGAATCGGTGATCGACTTCAACGGAGACGGCCAGCCCGATCTTCGCATTCTCCTCGCCGACCTCGACAAGCACGACCCCACGAAGGGGGCCAATATCCGCTTTACCCCCCTCGGTCCCGCCGCCGCCTCCGCGATCACCCCCGCATCGCCCACCGCGGCCGATTTCGCCACGAGCGGCCAGCCCCCGGACTCGACCCAGACCGCCGACGCCGCGCCCGCGACGGATATGGCTCCCACCCCGCAAAAGGTCGACATCGCCGCGTCCACGAAGGAAGGGGTCATTTTCGACGCGCAGAAAAGTTCGTATCCGTTCGTCGTTTCCGTCACTTTCCGGGCCTCATGCATGTTCCGCTACGAGATCGACCGCAAGGATCGCGACGAACGGTACTACCAGAAGGGCGACACGCTCACGATCAACGCGAACAACGATGTCAAGGTTTGGGCGTCGAACGCCTCGGCGGCGGCGGTCATAGTCCAGGCCTCCGGCGGAAAGTCGGCATCGATCGATCTCGGCGGCCCGGGCGAGATCGCGGTCAAGCGCATCGCCTGGGTAAAGAACGACAACGGCATGTACACCCTCTCGCTTTTCGAGGTCGACTGAGCGGATGAAGTTCTATATCGACGAGCATGGCTGCGCGAAGAATCAGGTGGATGCCGAAGAGATCATCGTGCGTCTCGAGGACGCGGGCCATGAAGAGGCGGACTCGGCCGAGACGGCCGATCTCATCGTGGTCAATTCCTGCGGCTTCATCGATACCGCCAAGAAAGAATCGATAGACGCGGTCCTGGGCTGGAGGTCGGCCTGGCCGGGCAAGAAGATCCTCCTCGCCGGCTGCCTCGCCCAACGCTACGCGAAAGAATTGGCCTCGGATCTTTCGGAGGCCGACGGCATCGTCGGCAACGCCGATCTCGGCGCCGTCGTGCTGGCGGCAGCCGAACTCGAGGGAGGCCGCCGCCCCGTCCTCGTGCCCGAGGCCGCCGCGGCCATCGGCACGGTGCGAAGGAGACGCCTCCTCGACTGGCCCGGCACGGCCCACGTCAAGATCACCGAGGGCTGCTCGAATCGCTGCACCTTCTGCGCCATTCCCCTGATCCGCGGAGGGCTCCGCTCCAGGCCCGTGGCCGACGTCAGAGACGAAGTCGCCGACCTCGTCTCGCCCTCGCGGGAAGGCGCTCCCGTGTACGAGGTGGTCCTCGTCGGACAGGATCTCGGATCCTATGGCAGGGATCTCCCGTCTCGGAACGGAGAAGCGGGTGCCGAAGGCGGCCTCCTTCCCGACCTGCTCCGGGCCGTTTCGGCCATCGAGGGCGACTTCCGACTGCGCGTCATGTATATCCATCCGGACAACTTTCCCCGCGCCATCCTCCCCGTCATGACGAGGGATCCTCGCATCCTTCCCTACTTCGACATACCCTTCCAGCACGCGTCCCCTACGCTGCTCCGGCGGATGAACCGCAGGGGCGGAGCCGATGCCTACCTGACCCTCCTGTCGGACATCAGGTCGGCGCTTCCGGACGCGATGATTCGATCCACCTTTCTCCTCGGTTTCCCCGGCGAGAGCGACGCCGATTTCGCCCAACTCCGCGAGTTCCAGGAAAAGGCGGGACTCGACTGGCTGGGCTCCTTCGCCTATTCGCGGGAGGAAGGCACGCCCGCCGCCGCGATGAAGGGCCGGGTGCCGAAAAAGACCGTGGACGCGAGGCGGCGGGAGATCGAAACCGCCCAGGAACGCATAACGGCCGAGAAACTCCGCAGGTTCGTCGGCAGGGAACTCGACGTCCTCGTCGAGGAGCGAATCGACGGCAAGGACTCCGAGGCCGCTTCGGCCGCCGGGGCCGGAGCCGAAGACGTTGAGGCGAGCATAGGGCGCGCCTGGCTCCAGGCTCCCGACGTCGACGGTCTCACGGTGCTCCGCGGCGTCTTCGAGCCCGGCGGCGTCGTCCGGGCACGGGTCTTGGGCGTAGCCGGCGTGGACCTCGACGCCGAAGCCGTCGCCGGGCCTGCTCGCACGGCCCGCAGCCCGTGAACGACTGGCTGTCGGCGCTCAATCCGGAGCAGTTGGAGGCGGTGCGCCATGAAGGCTCGCCCCTCCTCATCCTCGCCGGCGCCGGCTCCGGCAAGACCCGCGTCATCACCACCAAGATCGCCTGGCTCGTGCGCGAGCGCGGCGTGGAACCCGAATCCATCCTCGCGGTGACCTTCACGAACAAGGCCGCGAAGGAGATGAGGGATCGGGCCGCCGCCATCGAGCCCGAATGCGCCCGGGCGACGATCCGGACCTTCCATTCCTTCGGAGCGTGGTTCCTCCGGCGCAACGCCAAGGCCGCGGCGGGAAGCGGCGACGCGCCGGGCATAGTCCCCGGCCTCGACCCCGATTTCACCATCTACGACGACGACGATCAGACCACTTTGCTCCACGGTATGCTGCCGGACAATACGAGAAACGAATGCCGCTCCCTCGTCGAAGCCATCTCCCGCGCCAAGGACTACGGCCTCGACCCCGATTCTGCCGCCCTCGACAAGGTCTCTTCCGATCCGGGCTTCCGCAGAACCTACGCGCGCTACGAGGCGCGCCTGCGCGCCACGGGCAACGTCGATTTCGGCGACCTCATCGGGCTGCCGTCAAAGCTCCTCAGAAGCGATCCCGCGATCGCGAAGCGCACGAGGCAGCGCTTCCGCGTCGTCCTGGTCGATGAATACCAGGACTCGAACGTCGCCCAGTTCGAACTGCTCCGACTCCTCGCCGGATATGCCGGCGCCGGCTACGCCGGCGAAGGCCATGCCGGCGCAGCCGGCGCCGACAGAGGCGTAGCCGACCCTGCCTATGTCTGCGTGGTCGGCGACGACGATCAGTCGATCTACCGTTTCCGCGGAGCGGAGGTGCGCAACATCCTTTCCTTTCCCGAAGTCTTCCCCGGCACCAAGGTGATACGGCTCGAGCGGAACTACCGTTCCCTCCAGCGCATTCTCGACGTCGCCGGCGCCGTGGTGTCGCGCAACGAGGGGCGGCTCGGAAAGGAGCTCAAGGCGGTCAGGGAAGGCGGAGCCCGGCCGAGACTGGCCCTCCTCGACGACCAGGACCGGGAGGTCTCCTACTGCCTTCGGGTGGCCGAAGACGCGCGGAGCAAGGGCAGGCGATGGAACGACATGGCCATCCTCTACCGCACCAACGCCCAGTCGCTCGGTTTCGAAAAGGAGTTCGCGTACAGGGGCATACCCTATCGGATCGTCGGCGCCCTCCGCTTCTACGAGCGCGAGGAGGTGAAGGATGTCCTGTCCTGGCTCGCCCTCCTCTCCAATCCTCGCGACGAGGTGGCGTGGAAGCGCGTGGTCAACAAGCCCGCCCGGGGAGTGGGCGACACCAGCGTCGAGGCGATCCTCTCGTCGGCCGGCCCCGGCGGCAACCTCCTCCGCGCCTCCCGCGAAGAGGCGCCGGGTCTCAGGGGCAAGGCCAGAACGGGGCTCGCCGATTTTTCGCGGATCGCCGAGACCCTGCTCCGAGACCTCCCCGCCGCGGAGGCGGAAGGCGGCTCGAAGGCCGAGTCGCGCCAGCTGGGCGAACTCGTCGACCGCCTCGTCCACGACACGGGGCTCCTGGACTACCACCGCAGCCAGGACGAGATAGCCGGAACGCAAAAGGTCGCCAACCTCGACGAACTCGTGAACGCCGCGTCGCTCTATCCCCTCTCGAAAACCGGCCTCTCCGACTTCCTGGAGACGGTGGAGCTCGACCGGAGCCTCGCCGCGGCCGACGGCGAGGGCGCCATCGACGCGGTGACCCTGATAACCATGCACAACACCAAAGGCCTCGAATTCCCCATCGTGATGGTGACGGGCCTCGAACAGGGGCTCTTTCCCCGCGACAACGAGGAGGGCGAGGATCTCGAAGAGCAGCGCCGTCTCTTCTACGTCGCCTGCACCAGGGCCAAGGACGAGCTTCACCTCACCGCCTGCCGCTGGCGCAGGATGCGCGGCAGGTCCTTCGAAACCCTGCCCTCCCGCTTCCTCGGCGAGATACCCATGGAGCTGCTCGAGCCCGTCGCGGGCCTCGCGGGCCGGAACGCGGGCGCTTTGGGCCTCGCCGGGCGCGGTTCGGGCGGATCGGTCGTCGCCGGCCGGGCCGCCGCCGGAGGCGGCACCCAGCCCGGCGACGAATGGAAAGCGGGTATGGCCGTCTATCACGACGATTTCGGCTCGGGCGTCGTGATCCGGGTCAAGCCCACCCCCTCCACCGGCCCCCTCGTCGTCGTCCGCTTCGAAACCGGGAAAGAGGCCAAATTCTTTCCCGCCTTCACGGCCAAGCTCGAGCGGCTCCGATGACCGAAGCCGATATCGACCGCGCCCTGCGCAAACTGCCGCCGATCAGGCGAGCCCGGTTCTGGCGCCTCTACGCCGAGGATGGAAGCAGGGTGCTCGACCTCTGGCAGGACGGGGGGAGGGGCATCCTCGGCGCCCGGCACGCGAAACTGGGCCGGGGACTCTCCGCCCTCATCGACCGGGGCCTCGATCGCCCCCTGCCCTCGCGGCTCGAGGCCCGGCTCGCGAAGGCGGCCCTGGCCCTCGCGCCCGGCGCCGCCGCCGTGCGGATCTATCGGAACGAGGACAGGGCCCTCGCCGTCCTCGCGCGCCTCGCGGGAAGGGAGGTCGACAGCCCGGCGAAAGGTGCGAAAGCAAGCTTGGGCGGCCTCTTCGATTCGCCCTTCCTGTTCGATCCGGCGCGGAGAGTCGCCGCCGAGAGGGTCGAAGGCCCGTCCGACCCGGCCGCCGCCGCGCCCGGCGACGCCCCCACCGTGCACCTCGCGGTCGCCCGCATCCTCAGACCATTCTCGCGCTGGCTCGCCGGAGCCGGAGCTTCTCCGCCCGACATCGCCATGCCCCTCCTTCCCCTTCCCCGCGGCCTGGGGCCGGCCATCCTCCTCTTCGACAACGAGGCGAAGGCGGCCCAAGCGGGTCCGGGCGACTTGGTTTCGCCCCTCGCGCTCGGGGCCGCCGTGGACTCCCTTTCGGCCCTGTCCGCCTACGAAAAGGCGGCCGACGAGGCGCAATGGCGACGCTTCGACCGGCATGCCCGGCACCTCTTCGACCGACGGGGGCCCTGGCTCCATGCCAAGGCCGGCGTGGCGAACTGGGAGCGCGTCTTCGGAGCCGCCCTCGATCGCGGCATCCTCCTTTCTCCGGACCCGGAGCTCCCGTCCATCGTACCCGGGGACTTCGACGAAGGCGAAGTCGCCCCCCTCGCCGCGATCCAACCTTGACCCCTCCTTTTCCCGTTGCGACATTGAACGGATAGCCCGCGCCACGCGCGGGAAAAGCAAGGAGCGATGATGGAATACCGAAAACTCGGCAAGTCGGGAATCAAGGTGAGCGCCCTGTCCCTGGGGTCCTGGGTCACCTACGGCGCGCAGGTCGACATCGACGCGGCCGCCGCCACTCTTAAGAAAGCCCATGAGCTCGGCGTCAATTTCTTCGACAACGCGGAAAGCTACTCGGGCGGGGAATCCGAGCTGATCATGGGAGCCGCCCTCCGAAAACTCGCCCTCAGGCGGGGCTCCTGGCTGATCTCCACCAAGATCTACTGGGGCCTGCACGACGGCCCGAACGAGAAGAACACCCTCAACCGCAAGCGCCTGCTCGAAGCGATCGACGGCAGCCTCGAGCGCCTCGGCCTCCGCAATGTCGACCTCCTCTTCTGTCATCGGGCCGACCCCGAGACGCCGATGGAAGAGCTGGTGTGGACGATGCACGACATCGTCGCCTCGGGCAAGGCGACCTACTGGGGCACGAGCGAATGGACGGCCGAGGAGATACGCGAAGCCTGGGATATCGCGGATCGGCGCAATCTCCGCAAACCCGTGATGGAGCAGCCCCAGTACAACCTCTTCACGCGCAACAAGGTCGAGCGTGAATTCGCCCGGCTCTACGACGGCATCGGCCTGGGCCTCACCACCTGGAGCCCCCTCTCGTCAGGCGTCCTCTCGGGCAAGTACGCCAAGGGCATCCCCGAAGGCTCGCGGGTGACGCTCAAGGGCTACGAATGGCTCCGCGAGCGGGTCAAGCCCGAATACGTCGAAGCCGCGACCAGACTCGGGGCGATCGCCTCGGAGATCGGGGCCACGACGGCCCAGCTCGCCATAGCCTGGGCGGTCTCCAATCCCCGGGTCAGCACGGTCATCACCGGCGCATCCAAGCCCGAGCAGCTGGTCGAGAACATGAAGTCGATCGACATCGTGCCCAAACTGGACGCGGCCCTGCGCGCCCGCATCGAAGAGGCGACCGCCTCGGTCAACGACTTGCCCCCCCGATAGGTCGCCGCCGCGTCAGACCTTTGACAGGCGCGCCAGGCGCGGAGCCAAGTCTATCGCGAGGACGGCGAGGAGGATGAGGGTTCCGCCCAGTATCTGGGCGGGACCGAAGCGCTCGCCGATGAGGAGCGACGACCAGATTATCGTGAGCACAGGCTCCAGGGTCGACACGAGCGAGGCGTCCGCCGCCCCGATGATGCGGATGGAAGCGAAGAGGGTCGTGACCGGCAGCACCGTGGCCACCAGGGCCACGCCGAAGATGCCGCCGATGGCGCGCGGCGTCACCGGCAGCCTCGTCTCGCCGGTCGCCAAGCTCGCGACCCAGTAGACGATGGCGGCGGCGGTCATGACGACCGCGGTGGCCGAGATGGGATCGAGGTCCGCGATGATCCGCTCGCTCGCGACGAGATAGGCGGCGTAGGTCACGGCGACCGCGAAGCCGAGGGCGACGCCCTCGATCGGATAACTGCCCGCCTTCCAGAACGTGACGAGACAGCCGGCGAGCGAGAGGACCACTGCCCCGAAGCGGATCCATCCCGGCAGCCGCCTGAACACGATCAGACCGATCACCACCACGAACGAGGGGTAGAGATAGAGGAGCAGGCTGGCTATGCCGGGATCGAGGATGCGCACCGTCGCGAAATAGAGGCCCGCCTGGGGCGCGAAGCCGACGAAACCGAGCACCGCCAGGGGGAGGAGGGGTTTCGGAAGCTTGCGACCCGTCGCCAGCACGACGGCCCACATCACGACCGACGCGGTGGTAAAGCGCCAGGCGAGGGCCTCCTGGACCGAAAAGCCCTCGGAATAGATCAGCTTGGCGAGGAGCCCGAGGGTCGAAAAGCCGGTCGCCGACAGGAGGGCGAAGACGATTCCCCTGGCCCTGGCCCTTTCATGGGCTCGAGTCGCCGTCATGGCTGTCGAAGACCGTCTTTCCGAGATCGGAGGCTCCGGCACCCACGGCGGCGCGGGCCGCCTGGGCATCCCGCTTGGCCCTTTCGATATCCTCCCAGGTGTAACTGCCGTCGGCCGAAGGCTCGCCGCCTTCCGCGGCCGCGAGTTCGACGAGGATGCGATCCTTCGCCTTCGGATCCCTCGGATTCGCCGATTCCGCCACGGACTCGACCGCCGAGGGGTTGAAACCCCGAGGCTTGTCGAGGACGGCGCGATAGACGGCGCGCCTCAGGTTGTCCACTTTGATGCGCTCGTTTTGGGCCTTGAGGCGCCAGCTCCTGATCGCCGGTATCGCGTAGAAAAAGATCGCGAAGGCCACGGGAACGCCGCCGAGAGCCCAGCCCATGATCAGCGTGGGATCGTGCACGCCTGCGATCTTACCGAAGAGCTGGTGCACGAAAAGCCAGAACGCGTCCCATCCGCCGGTCGTGACGAGCTTCGTCGCATAGCGTCCGCTGTAGAGGACCGAGAGAAGGGGATGCGGCGAGACCGCGCCGGCGAGGAAGTAGCCGCCGAAAAGAAGGTTGACGAGGTTGATGCCGCCGAACCAGAGATTGGCGTTGCCCTTGTTCGCGGAGAAGGGTCTGAGCTTGCGCATCGGAACTCCGCCGCTCCGCTCGGACCTGTCCGTCCGGCGAAGAAGCTCCGGGAAGGAGAAGAGGATCGTGCCGTTGTCGCTGACGGTGGGATCTCCGCCGAAGTCGCGGAGATAGACGGTGATCCGCTCGTCGGCCGCCATGGGAGAAAGGCCGGTGAGGGCGCGGAACTCGGGCATGGTGATGACGCCTTTGTTAGCCTGGAGCCACGCGACCACCGCCCTTCGCTCGACTTCGTCCCAATTGGCGTTGGGGTCCGGCTCCCCGAACACGAAGGAAAAGATCGCGTGGTGAAGCGGCCTGCGCTCGCGGCGCTTGCGCGCGCGCTGATCGGCTTCCCAACCCCTCTGTTGGGGTCCCTTGAAAAGCTCGGAATAGAACCAGATGTTGACGAAAGTCTCGAGGAGCCTGCCTGTCAGGAAGGCCCCGCCGAGCCCGCCGCCCCGCCCGCCGCGGTCCCTGCCGGACGACTGGGCCGCCATCGAGGCGACGACCGCCAGAAGGGCGAGGAGGAGGAAGAAGACGAAATATCCCACGAGCATGAGGACGATCCATGCCTTGAAGAGGAACTTGCCGGTCTCGACCGCCCCCTTCTTGAAAACCTTCCAGAACCTGCGGAGCGAGGGCCCAAGGCCCCGGTAGCGGCTGCGGAAACCCCGCGGAAAGGACCAGAGTATCTCGCCCGATTCGGTGACGCGGAGCCTGGCCCCGTACTCGTCCGAGACCGCCGGAAGCTCCTCCTTGACCCGTTCGAGGGAAAGGCCCGTCAAGGCGACGAGGTCGGCGGTGGTAGCCTCGCCTTTGCGGCGGCGAAACGCATCCACCAATCGATCGCGCACGGCGGCGTCGGTGCTGCGGTTGCGGCCCGCGGTCGTCGTGCCGCGATCCTGCGAGGCTGTGTTCTGTGGCATGCGAAAATCCTCCGAATCAGGCTCCCCGCCGCGCATGGGCCGCGGCGAGCGCCATATCGTAAAGTCGCGAATACTCGGTCGCGCTCCTATCCCAGGAGAAGACACGGGACATCGCCCGTTCGCGCATCGCGCGGATGTGATCGCCCCTATTATACCATGCCCAGACCGCCCAGCCCGTCGTATCGAACACCGAGCCGGGCGTGAGCTGGTCGAACACGAAGCCCGTCCCCGAGCCGGTGACCTCGTCG
>Ga0187814_10000091_pt1 | contig 22102 bp, 19 predicted proteins | sample NC_S_4_FD_132450 | JGI IMG/M metagenome (GOLD analysis project Ga0187814, IMG submission 132450) | Wetland sediment microbial communities from Neuse River Estuary, North Carolina, USA - ASW-S_4 | ecosystem: Environmental > Aquatic > Freshwater > Wetlands > Sediment | place: USA: North Carolina... | reverse complement strand
GATCCCGAGCGCGAACATCAGCCCGGCGCTCGGCCCGCCGATGTTGGCGAGGTTGATCTTGACCTGGAACGGGAAACGGTACGTCGGCGATGCCAGCTGGACCCCCACGACGGCGTTATTTGCCACGTCCTTGGTGACCAGCGTCTCGGTCTTGGTGACGCCGCCACGCTCGATCGTGAGGGTGACGGGAGAGCCCGGCGCGCGGTTCCTGATCATCGTCACCGGGTCGTGGTGGCAGCCGACCGGTGTCCCATCGACCGCCGCAATCACGTCACCGGGCCGCAGCACGCCGTACGCCGGCGTGCCCTTGACCGTGGCCGCGACGGAGTCCACCGTGGTGAAGCCGATGTTCAGGTAGCACATCGCCGCAGCGGTCGCGTCTTGCTGCGAGCCGAGCATCTCCTGCGTGTCCTGCTGCTGCACCTGCTGCTGCGTCTGCCCCGAGGAGTAGATCTCGCTCGCCGGGACGACAGCATCGTTAGGCGTGAGCCAGGCCCGGATGGCGCTGAAGATGTTGAAATCGGTGCCTGGCCCGCCGGTATACGAGACTGTGACCAGGTTGAGATTGCCCGTCGTGGGATACGTGCGGTGGCCGGTGATCTGAATGATGGCCTTGCCGTCCGGCTTACCGAGCGTGTTGAGGGTCGGGCCGGGCGTCAACGCGACGTAGGGCACCGACACCACTGCCGCCACGATCAGGCCGGCGATCACGCAGCAGCCAGCGATCAGGAGGGTCGCGAACCGGCTCGAGCGCATCGACAGCCGGGACGCGGCCCGGAGCCTAGGCACTATTGACCCACTCGCTGGTCCCGTCAGCAAACAACTGGTGCTTCCAGATCGGCACCGTGGCCTTCAGCTCGTCGATGAGAGCATGACACGCGGCAAATGCGACATCCCGGTGGGCGGCAGCGACCGCCGCCACCACCGCGAGATCGCCTATCTGCAGGTCACCGGTCCGGTGCGCGACGGCGAGGGACATGATCGGGTGGCTCGCCACAATCTTCTCGGCGACGCGGGTCAGCTCCGCCTCAGCCGACGGGTGTGCGGTGTAGGACAGCGCGGTCACGTCCCGCCCGTGGTCATGATCACGCACGGTGCCGATGAAGACGACGATGCCGCCCGCCGCCGGGTCGGCGACCGCAGCCCGGACCTCGTCAACCGACAGCGGCTCGGAGCGCAGCTCGGTCATCCTGATGGCGGTCACGATGCCAAATTACAGGCACCCGGCAGGTGCGTGACCAGTGCGTCACGACCCTCGCCGCCGACGGCGCACCTGGCGGACGATGGCCGCAGTGCCGATGACGGCCACCGTGGCACCGGCCGCGGTGATGGTCGCGTCCTTACGGTCCAGCCTTCGCCCGGCCACGGCGTGCCGTCCGGCCCGCTGGTCAAGCAGCACCTGCAGGGCGGTGGCGTTGTCATAGCCTGGCCGCCAGCCCGCCTGCCGCAAGGTCTTGCAGTCCACGACCCACGGGTACAGCACATAGTGCAGGTCGGCGACCGGCGCTGGCGTGATCCCGGCCCGGTGCAGCCGCTGCACGGCGGCAAAAGTCAGCCCGGCAGGCAGCTCGATCCGGCGCAGGCCAGCCATCTCCTCCAGCTCGTCCTGATCAAGCCAGCCATCGCTGCCTACCGCAAAGGCGCCGGTCACCTCGCCGGCGGCGGCCAGTTCGAGCGCCGATACCAGGTCATCGACGTGGCAGAACTGCCAGCGGGCCGCGCAGCCCTTGACCGCCAGCAGCCGCGGCGCCTCGAAGTGCCTGGTGATCAGCGTGTCGATGCCATCGCCCACGAGCGCCGCCGGCCGCGCGATACTGACCTCGAGACCTGGATGAGCACGCGCCGAGCGCTCGGCCAGGTGCTCAATCTCCAGCAGGTCACCGACGACGCTCTCGTCGGAGTCTGCGCTGAGCGGCGCATCCTCCGCCAGCGGAACGGGGTTGTCTGGTCGCGCCCCGTACACCATGGCGCTGGTCACCAGGACAACGCGGCCGACCCCGCCGGCCGCTGCCGCGGTCAGCACGGTCTGGGCGCCGCGCACGTTGAAGGCACGCCGGGTCCTGCCATCTGTGTCCGGCGAGAGGTCGACGTCGGTGTGCACGATCACATCGACGTCAGCGAGGCGCCCCGCCAGGGCCGGATTCCGCACGTCGACTATCCGCCAGGTGACACCGGTGACGTCGCCGCGACTGCCGTCGATGGCCACGACGCGGCCGATGCGCTGCGACTCAGCGAGGCGGGCGGTGAGTGCCAGGCCCAGCCCGTGCGCCGCTCCGGTGATCGCGATGACCGGACGCGACCTGGCGGCGCCAGCCGCCGGCTGCTCAGTCACGGCCGCCTCGGCCTGCCGCGGCCCGCCGTCGGCCGCCGGCCAAGTCACCGCACGCGCTGCCCTGCTGCCGCCGCCGCCATCGGCATGACCTCCGGACCCCGCGCCAGAAGTGCGCTGATGGCGAACCTGGGCTACTCGGTGGCTCACGGATGACGGCTCCCGGTATAGCTTGGCCAATGTGAACCCTTCCATCCTGCCGGATAGGCCGCGCAGATGACTGGGCCTCCCTTCGGCTTCGGCCAGGGCAGCGGCTCCGGCAATGATCCGGACAAGCCCGGCGGCTCTGGTGGCAGCGGTGGCGGCGGGCCCGCCGGCCCCTTCGGTGGGATGGGGCCACTCGGCCCGATGGGGGACCCGCAGCAGTTCGCGGAGGCACTGCGCCAGTTCGCAGACCTGATGGCCTGGCAGGGCGGCCCGGTCAACTGGGACCTGGCGAAGAACGTTGCCCGGCAGACGGTCGCCCAGAAGGGCGACGCCAGCATTCTGGAAAGCGAGCGCACCAAGGTAGTCGAGGCGCTCAGGCTGGCCGACCTGTGGCTGGAGGACGCGACCGAGTTCCCGAGCGGTATCCAGACCGCGAACGCATGGAGCAGGTCGGAGTGGGTTGAGGCGACGCTGCCGGTGTGGTCCAAGCTCTGCGATCCGATTGCGGAGCGCGCTGTGGCGGCGATGAGCGGCTTGCTCGGCGATGATCCCGCCGGACTGGCGGGCGAGTTGCCACCGGAGATGCGAGCCATGATCGGCGGCCTCGGCGGGTTGGGCGGCCTCGGCGAGATGATGCGCAGGATCGGCGGAATGATGGTGGGCGGCCAAGCTGGCGCCGCCGTAGGCGCGCTGGCGGAGGAGGTCGTCAGCTCCACCGATGTCGGGCTCCCGCTCGGCCCGGCGGGCACCGCCGCGCTACTACCGGCGGGCGTGGCAGCATTTGGTGCCGGGCTGTCTGTGGATGCCGACGAGATCAGGCTGTTCCTCGCACTCCGGGAAGCCGCCCATCACCGGCTGTTCGGCCACGTGCCGTGGCTGCGGGCGCGACTGCTCGGCGCGGTCGAGGATTACGCGCGCGGCATCAAGGTCGACACGTCGGCGCTCCGCGATGCCATGCCGCAGATCGATCCGGCAAACCCGGAGGCCCTGAACGAGGCGCTGGCGGGGGCCGCGCTGTTCCAGCCGGAGGACACCCCGGAGCAGAAAGCGGCGCTCGCCCGGCTGGAGACCGTGCTCGCCCTGGTTGAGGGCTGGGTGGCGACCGTCGTCAACGCGGCGGCAGCCGACCGGCTGCCGCAGGCGTCGGCGCTGGCCGAGGCCATCAGGCGACGCCGTGCTACCGGCGGTCCGGCCGAGCGCACGTTCGCGACGCTGGTCGGCCTGGAACTGCGGCCGCGCCGGCTGCGAGAGGCCGCCGCCATCTGGCAGGGGCTCACCGACGAGCGCGGTGTGGCCGGGCGCGATGCCATCTGGGCGCACCCGGATCTGCTGCCGACAGCCGACGATTTCGACGACCCGGACGGCTTCGTCCATGGCCGCCCCGAACTCGATATCTCTGATCTCGACCAGGCACCCGGCCCGGCGGACGGCGACGACGCGGCGCCTGAGGGCGACGGTCCGGGTCAGTCCTGACCCCCGCAGGGCAGCAAAATTTGCGTCCACAACAGGTGGACATCATTAGGGCAGGTCGGACACGCGGCCATGGCATGTCCAGCGCGTTAATTCACATGAGCGTGCGGGGAAATCCACAGGGACACGCCGCGCCCTCCCCACGATCTGCACACGTCCATGCACAGGCCGGGCTTGACCGGGTCGGTGCGCGAGCCTAACTTCGCGACCCAAGGGTCCCCGGGCCCGGGCCGCGTGTCGCTTCTGGGGAAGGGGGGCAACCGGCTCGGCGCCCGGGGAGTGCCCCTCCCGTCCGTGACCTGCCCCGCTCGGCCGCACCCGGTGAATGTCGGTGCCAGCTGGCAGCCTGGCAGCATGAGGCCGGCGATACGACCAGGACTGCTGCCGATCTGGCGCGACCGGGACACCCTGCAGCTCGGGATCGATTCGCGGCGCGCCATCGCGATCACCGGGATCAGCGGTGCGGCCGCGGTCATCTGGCTGCTCGACGGCAGCCGGGACCGTGAGCAGGTGGTCGCCGAAGCCGACCGGCTGGGCGTGCCCCGCGCCGCCACGGAGCGCGTCCTCAGCGTGCTGGCGGCCGCGGGCGCACTCGTCGACTACCCGGCCGGGCTGCTGCGCTCGGTGCCGCTAGAACTGCGCAACACCCTCAGCTCGGTGCTGGCAGTGGCGTCCTTGTCCGGCCGCGACAGCGACGGCGGCGCGGGGTTACTCGCACGCCGGTCCGCGACCAGGGTCGCGGTTCGCGGCCGCGGCCTTGTCGCCACCGTGCTGGCTGACCTGCTGACCCGGTCGGGTCTGGCGGCGCTGGCTGAGCCTGCGGCAGGGCAGCGCGGGTCCGCGAACGCGGCCGACCTCATCGTGCTTGTCGGACACCAATCACCCGCGCAGACGGCAGAACTGCTCCGGTTCAGGCAGTCGCATCTGGCCGTTTCGGCCGCCGAGGCCATCGGCGTTGTCGGGCCGCTCGTACACCCCGGCAGCACCGCTTGCCTCCGCTGCCTCGATCTGACCAGGGTCGACAGCGATCCTGCCTGGCCGCTCGTGCTCGCGCAACTGGCAGGCCGGAGCGCGCAGCCGGAAGCCTGTGATCCGGTGCTGGCGACGGCAGTCGCCGCTCAGGCCGCTGCGCAGGTCGTTGCCTTCGCCGATCGGTCGTCGCTGGCGCGCACGACCGTCAACGGCACCCTCGAGCTGGCCCTCCCTGCCTGGCAGTGGCGGCGGCGGAGCTGGCTGCCGCACCCGGCTTGCATCTGCCGCGCCAGCGCCGCGGCGTGAGCCCCGGTCGCGAGCCCGCATCCGGTGTCAGCGTGGTCGGCGGGTAGCCGACAATGGAGGCCATGAGCGATCTGCCGTACCGCGCCGTTACCCGGACCGCCAAGCTCGCGTCGCTTCCAGTTGGGCTGGCCGGCCGGGCGGCGCTCGGCCTGGGCAAGCGGCTCGGCGGCAGGCCAGCCGAGATCGTGGCGCAGGAACTGCAGCAGCGCACGGCCGAGCAGATCTTCCGGGTGCTGGGCGAGCTCAAGGGCGGGGCACTCAAGCTCGGCCAGGCCCTGTCTATTTTCGAGGCGGCCCTGCCGCCCGAGATTGCCGGGCCGTACCGCGCGACGCTTACCAGGCTGCAGGAATCCGCGCCGCCCCTGCCAGCGGCCACCGTGCACCGGGTCCTGGCCGCAGATATGGGCGCACACTGGCGCTCTCGGTTCGCTGAGTTTGACGACCGGCCGGCCGCCGCCGCGTCTATCGGGCAGGTGCACCGCGCGACCTGGAAGGACGGCAGGCAGGTCGCCGTCAAGATTCAGTACCCGGGCGCCAGCCAGGCACTGAGCAGCGACTTCACTCAGCTCAGTCGCGTTGGCCGGCTGTTCAGCGTGTTCATGCCCGGCCTGGACATGAAGCCGCTGCTCGATGAGCTGCGGGACCGGGTGGTGGAAGAACTCGACTACCAGCTCGAGGCGACCGCCCAGCAGGCATTCGCCGATGCCTATTCAGGCGACCCGGGCATCGTGGTACCGGGCGTTGTTGCGGCCACCGATCACGTCCTGGTGACCGAGTGGCTCGACGGCACTCCGCTCGCCCAGGTGATTTCGGCCGGCACGCAGGAGGAGCGGAACAGGGCGGGCATGCTGCTTGTGCGGTTCCTGTTCTCCGGGCCGGTCCGGGCCGGCCTGCTGCACGCAGACCCGCATCCTGGCAACTTCCGCCTGCTGCCGGACGGCCGCCTGGGAGTTCTCGACTTCGGCGCCGTCGACAGGCTGCCGGACGGTCTGCCGACGATATTCGGCAAGATGCTCTGGCTCATGCACACCGACGGCGACCTCGAGGCGGTGCAGCAGGAACTGCGTGATCAGGGATTCCTGCGTTCGGGCGTGTCGGTCGATCTCGACGAGCTGCGTGCGTTCCTGGCTCCGCTAGCCGAGCCATCGCGCACTGAGAGCTTCGCCTTCAGCCGCGAGTGGATGCGCGGCGAGGCCGTCCGGGTCACCGATCTGCGGTCCGCCAATGTCGCGCGACGACTCAACCTGCCGCCGTCGTATGTGCTCATTCACCGGGTGTCAACCGCTGGCATCGGGGTGCTCTGCCAGCTGGGATGCGCGGGCGAATTCAGGGCCGAGGTGCTGCGGTGGGTGCCCGGCTACGGTCCCGACACCGAGGCTGGCGAGGCCGCGTGACGGCCAGGGCCCGGGAAGACACAGCTTCCCGGGCCCTGGTCACTGAGTGCGGCGGCCGGCGGGCGGGTGCCGCCGGCGAAGGCTGGGGTACTCCCGGGCCTTCGGCCGGTCAGCGACTAGCGCGGCTCGCCTGCGGACTCGAGCTTGCTCGGCTCGTCCACCAACTCGAGCTTCCTCAGGTCTGCTCGCAGGAGCGATACCTGCGAGCGGAGCTGGCGTCGCTCAGCGCGCGCAACCCGCCGGGAGGTCCGGCCGTGCTGCCGTGCCCTGAGGGCGCCGCGCTCGCCAGCAGCCACCGCGAGCAAGCTCCGTTGTCGGTCTCGCGCCAGCTCTTCTAGTACGTGCGTCATTGCACTTCTCCTGTTCACTACGTCCGCTGCTTGTTCTGTCGGTCTCCCCCGGCGCCGTCATGGCTGGTCAGGCCGCGACGGCGTCCTTCCGCGGGCGTCCCCGCGGCCGCTTGCGCGGGACGATCTCGCCCCGCAGGAACAGCTCGCCGCCCCAGACGCCCCACGGCTCTGCCCTGGCCATTGCCCCGGCGAGGCAGGCCATCCTGACGGCGCAGCTTCCGCACAGCGACTTGGCGAACTCCACGTCCTCCGGTGACTCGGCGAAGAACAGTTCCGGCTCGTCCCTGCACGGCAGGTCAGCGGCGCTGTAGACCAGGCTGCTGAGCTGCGTGCTGCTCATTCCGGTGCTGGCCAGTTCAACGGCGACCTGCTCCTGGCCGCCGATTCCTATGCCACCGGGTCCGCTGGCTCGTCCCTCCAGCACGCCAGTTGTGCCGGGCCACTGCATCGGTGCCAACCCCTCTCCACTACTCGTCGAGCTTCTCAAGTGCCTCTGACAATTTGTGGCCTCGCATAAGTAAGGCCGCGGACCCATCTGCGGGTCCGCGGCCTTGAGGGGATCTGGCCGGTCTGTCTCAGACCGGTTCCGGTTCCCTCGCCGGATGCGGACCCACTCCTCCCCGGGTAGCCGGGTAGAGCCGGGTCATCTCGTCGGTGTCGTGCTGGACGGTGCTCTTGCGAGCGGTGCTGTTCTGAACGGTGCTGATCTGGAGGGCGCAAATGCTGCCCGGCTGCGCCTGGCTGCCGCCGATGCCGATGCCGATCCAGGGGCGCTCCCGCACGACGGCACCCGGGCCGAAGACGGCGTTAGCGCCAAAGGCGGTACCAGCTCCAAGGACGGTGCCAGCTCCAAGGACGGTGCCAGCTCCAAGGACGGTGCCAGCCCCAGGGACGGAGGCAGCCCCAGGGACGGAGGCAGCGTCGAGGACGGAGGCAGCGTCGAGTCGCGCGTCAGCGTCTGGCGCGACGGCGCTCACCGGTGTCGTGATCAGCATTCCTGGCACCTCCTCTCGGGCGCGCTGGATCGGTCTGCGATAGCTGGAAGCCTACGTAGGCCGCCCAGATGTCGGCAACTCTTTTTCTACCTGCGACTTCAGCCGCGGGCGGCCGGCCGCAGCAGCCCCTCCTGGACAACAGACACGACCAGCTCGCCGGCCTGAGTGTAGACCTCGCCTCTGGCCAGGCCTCTGGCACCACTGGCGGTTGGCGAATCTTGCACCAAGAGCAGCCAGCGGTCCACCCGGAACTGCCGGTGGAACCACATGGCATGGTCAAGACTGGCGCCGGTGACCAGACCGCCGCTCCAGGACACGCCGTGCGCGAGCAGTACCGTGTCCAGCAGCGTCATGTCTGATGCGTAGGTCATCAGGCAGACATGCAGCAGCGGGTCGTCCGGCAACTCACCGTCAGCTTTGAGCCACACCACGTTGCGGGAGGTAACGAGCGACCGGTCGCGCTCCGCCTCAAGTGGGAACGGGCCCACGTACCTGAGGTCAATCGGGTTGTCCCGGCCATAGTCGTCCGGCGGGAGACTCAGCCTGCGCAGTCGGCTGGCGGTCGGCTCGACGTCGTCCGGGCCTGGCACGTCGGGCATCGCATCGGCGTGCTCGAGGCCCCGCTCGCGCAGATGAAACGACGCGGACAGGGTGAAGATGGCCTGGCCATGCTGAATGGCTGTTACCCGGCGGGTGGTGAACGACCGGCCGTCGCGCAGCCGCTCCACCATGTAGACGAGTGGCACAGCGGTGTCGCCGGGCCGGATGAAGTACGCGTGCAGCGAGTGCACCGGGCGGTCAGCCGGGACGGTGCGCCCCGCAGCGACGAGAGCCTGCCCCGCCACCTGGCCACCGAATACGCGCTGCCTCCGCCCGTCTGCCGGGCTCCGGCCGCGGAAGATGTCCTGCTCAATCTGCTCGAGATCGAGCAGGCTGACTACCGCGTCGAGCGCCTTGCTCATGACCCGGTCGGCCCGGCGCCGGCCTGCGGGTCGGCCGGATCGTCGGCCGACGCGGTGGCGCATAGTTCGAGCACGGCGGCACCGTACCGGTCGAGCTTGACCGCGCCGACACCGGGGATGCCGGCCAGCTCGGCCCGGCTGGCGGGCCGGGCAGCGGCGATGGCCCGCAACGTAGCGTCCGAGAACACGACGTAAGCGGGGACGCTCTGCTGTTTCGCGGCGTCAAGCCGCCACTCCTTGAGCCGCAGGAACAACGGGTCCGCGCTCGCCGCGGCTGCCGCGGTGCCGCCTGAGCGCGCTGTACTCGCGCCTGCGACGAGTCGCCGGCCGCCGCGGCTGCCGCTGCCCGACCGGCCCGCCACCAGGTCGGCGATAAACCTGGACGGCAGCCGCGACCGGCGGCCGCCTGGCACCCTGGCGACCGCCCAGGACAAGTAGAGGCGCTCCCGTGCCCTGGTAACGCCGACGTACAACAGCCGGCGCTCCTCCTCAACCGCCTCGTCGCTCTGGGCGTAGACGATAGGCAGCGTGCCATCGGTCAGGCCGGGCAGGAACACCGCTTGCCACTCCAGTCCCTTTGCCGAATGCAAGGACGCAAGGGTTACCCCGGCCATCGTTGGTGCGTGCCCGATCGAACCCCGGACCGCCAGTTCGGCCGCGAGTTCCGGCAGTCCCGCGCCCGGACTAGCGGTGAAGAAGTCGCCTGCCAGCTGAGCCAGCGCCGCCAGCGATTCCCACCGGTCGCGCGCTTCGCCACGGCCGCCGGGCGGCTGCGGCGTCAGGCCCACGCTGGCCAGGATCGGCCTGATCTCGGCCGCTGGGTCCTCCGGCGGCGAGGCAGATCTCGATGCCGCGCGCAGCAGGGTGACGGCCCGGCGCACTTCGTCGCGGTCGAAGAAGCGCTCGGCGCCGCGCACCTGAAATGGCACGCCTGCCTGCGCCAGCACTTGCTCCAGGCCCTGGGTCTGGGCGTTCGTGCGCACCAAGACGGCGACCTCGGCCGCCGGGATCCCCGACTTGAGCAGCGCGCGGATCTGGCTGGCGACCGCTGCCGCCTCGGCCGGCTCGTCGGGGTACTCGGTGAGCTGCGGCGCCGGGCCAGCCGGGCGCTGTGCTACCAGGCCGGCAGCGCCGTCGCCACCGCTCGCGCCAGTCCGGCCCGTGCTCGTGTCGCCCGCGCGACCGTTGGCCACCGGAAGCGGCGCTGACGGACCGGGCGGGCGAGAGCCTGCGGAGATCGCGTTCGCCAGGGCAACGACCTGCGGAGTGGACCGGTAGTTACGAACGAGCCGGATGACCGGCGCGCCCGGAAACTCTGCCGGGAAGCGGGTCAGGTAGGCCGGGGTCGCGCCGGTGAAGGAGTAGATGGTCTGCCGCGGGTCACCGACGACGCATATCTCGTCCCGGCCGCCGAGCCACACGTCGAGCAGCAGCTTCTGCAGCGGGTTCACGTCCTGGTACTCGTCCACCACGAAACAGCGGTAGCGGTCCCGGACCGACCGGGCGACCGCCGGGTACTCGGCCAGGATCGCCGCGGTCAGCTCGAGTACCGACTCAAAATCCACGAGCTGCCGCTGCGTCCGCAGGTCCTCGTATCCGGCATAGATCCTGGCGACGGCTGCCGCATCGAGTGGCGGTGTCCGGCCCGCCTGGACGCTGGCTGCCGGGTAGTCCGGCGGCCGGACCTGGGTGACCTTGGCCCACTCGATCTCCGCGGCGGCGTCACGCAGTTCCGCGAGGCCAGCCGAGATCCGCAGTCGGCGCGCCGCCTCGGCGACCAGGCTGATCTTGGACACGAGCACCTGCGGGGGCCGGCCGCCGACCGTCGACGGCCAGAAGTGCGTGAGCTGCCGCAGCGCGGCGGAGTGAAAGGTCCTGGCCTGGACCTGGCCGAGGCCCGCGTCCGGCACGAGCCCGCCAAGCTCGCGCAGCCGACCGCGCAGCTCCCCCGCTGCCCGTGTGGTGAATGTCACAGCGAGGATGCGGGCCGGATCGGCCTGAGCCGTCGCGGCGAGATAGGCGATCCGGTGCGCCACCGCCCGCGTCTTGCCGGTCCCCGCTCCCGCGAGGACGCAGACCGGTCCGCGTGCGGCCAGCGCTACCTCGCGCTGCTCCGGATCGAGGCTGGTGAGCACGGCCTCGGCCTCGGCCGCCGCGCCGTGCCGATCGACTGCCCGCACCGCTCTCCCGCCCCTCAATCGGCCGTGACGAAGCGCTCGCGCCGCCTGCCGCAGCACATGATTCCGCATGCCACCGACGTCCGGCAGCCCGTCGTCGGGAAGTGCGTGAACGCCGCCGGCGTTAGTAGAATTGAGTAGTCAAGCCGTGCGTTGAGGAGAACTCTGGTGGCGCAGCCGCTGACGATGTACAGCACGACCTGGTGCGCGTTCTGCCGACGGCTCAAGAGCCAGCTGGCGGCCGACGGCATCGAGATCACCGAGATCAACATCGAGGAAGACCCCGCGGCAGCTGACTTCGTGATGTCTGTCAACGGCGGCTTCCAGACGGTTCCGACCTTGCTCTTCTCCGACGGCACCGCGCTGACCAACCCGTCGCTGGCGGCCGTGAAGCAGCGCCTGAGCGAGCTAGTTGTCACGCCATGAGCAGCAAGCGAAGCCGGCGCGCCAGAGTCGCCAGCGCGGCCGAGGCAGTCCCGGCGATCACGCTGACAACAGCGGCGGCCGGAGATGTCAGCGGAGCCGACGGGACCGTTATCACCGGCAGCGTGGTGAACGGCGTCGTGGGTGACGGGACTACGGTCAGCACGTTCGTGCCTGACAACGCGGTCGTGCGGCGCACGAAGGACGGCTGGCGGGTCGGCAGCGACGATCTGCCGGACCTGACCTGCGCGATGATCCTCGCTGACCTGCTGGCGGCCGAGACCGGCGCAGCCGCCGCGCCGCCGCCCAAGCCGACGGACCAGCCGGCGGCGGCCAGCGAGGCCGGCCGGCTGCGGGCCACGATCAGCCAGCTTGAGCACGCCCTGGCTACCCGGATCAGGGTCGAGCAGGCCATCGGCGTGCTGGCGGAGCGGCACCGGATCAAGCCGCGGCAGGCCTTCGAGCAGCTTCGCGACGCCGCGCGCAGCCGCGGCCGGAAGGTGATTGACATCGCCGGCGACGTCGTGGCGAGTGCATCGAACCCGCTGCTGCAGCTGCCGGACGAGCTGTCCCGGCCGCGGTCCGGACCGCGACGCGGTACGCACCAGCCCTCTGGCGCCCACTGATTCCCGCCCGCCGTTAGCGCGTTCAGTCGCGCCCGCGGCATAGGGGTGCGAGGTAGTTTCGCCGCCCTTTTTGCCAGGCGACGGACCGTTCATCCCTTCCCCAGGGGAAGGCCGGCCGGCTGCGAGCGGGCGACCGGCCGCCCGGGCCAGCTCAGGTCGGCCGCGAGGGGGCACGCTGCCGTGCACGGGGCGGCCACGTTCCCTTCCTGTGCCGTTGACCTCGGGGTTGACCGTCAGTAACGCCGGGTAACACTGCGTCGTGGACCGGCGGGGTCCGGGACGAGGGCGAGGACGTGGACGACGGGGGATCTCCAGGTCGGCTGCTCATTATCGGCGGTGCCGAAGATCGCTGCTGCGGCGCCGGCCTGCTGGAGCGGTTCGTTGAACTCTGCGGCGGCGAGCGGGCCCGGATCGTCCTGATCACGACAGCGGCGAACGCGCCCGACGAGGTGCTCGCCGAGTACGAGCGCGTGTTCCGCAAGCTGGGCGTCGATCACACCGCCGAGTTGCGGCTGCATGGCCGCGGCGATGCCGACAGCGACGACACCGCCGATCTGCTGTCCACCGCGACCGGGGTCTTCTTCACCGGCGGGGACCAGTCCAAGCTGCGCACCCTGGTCGGCTCGCGCATCAACGACATCATCGAGGACCGCCTGGCGCACGGCCTGGTGGTGGCGGGTACCAGCGCGGGAGCCACGGCGATGGGCCGGACGATGATCCTCGGCGGGAACGGGTCGGACGTGTCGGCCGCCGCCGTTCGCACCGGTCCCGGCCTGGGCCTGGTCCCCGAGATCATCGATATGCACTTTGGCGAGCGCGGCCGGCTCCCCCGGCTGCTCAGCGGGGTGGCGATGGCACCCGAGCACCTCGGCATCGGCGTGGACGAGAACACCGGGGTGCTGGTCGAGGACGGCGGGTTCGAGGTGCTCGGCACCGGCGTGGCCACCGTCGTCGACGCCGAGGACGCGACGGTCGTGCACCCGGCGGGCGACTACGACCCGATCACGCTGTTCGGTGTCCGGCTCCACCTATTGCCGGCCGGCTGCCGGTTCGACTTCCGCACCCGGGCGCCGTCCATCGGGCCCGCGCACGACAGGTACTGACCAGCCGGCCCAGCCGGCCGCCGAGCCAGCCATGTCATCGCACGCCAGCGCGCTGTTGCCGAGCGCCAGCCGCACCCGGGCCAGCGCCATGACGAGCGGTCCGGGCCGGGCAATTGCGCTGGCACACCCAGACTTCCGAGGGAGCGGACGTGCGCCTCATTGACACGCGTCACGTGAGAGGGCCGAACATCTACACCGCCAGCCCGGTGACCATCGCCCGGCTCGAGCTCGACGAGCTGACCTGCCGGGAGACCACCGAGTTTGGCGGGTTCGCGGAGCGGCTGACGGAACTGCTGCCGGGCCTCGCCGGGCACCACTGCGCCGCCGGCCGGCCGGGCGGGTTCCTGGACGCTATGACCAGGGGAACCTACCTCGGCCACGTCACCGAGCACGTGGCGCTCGAGCTGTCTGGGCTGGCCGGGCGCCAGGTCAACCTCGGCCGGACGATGTGGGCCGGCGCCGACGGCCGGTACGACGTGATGATGGAGTGCCCGCGGGACGAGCCCGCCGACTCTGGCGTGCCTGAGTCACTGCTCCGGCTGGCCATGAGCGTCGTGCACTCCGTCCTCGCCGGGCTCACGCCGGACTTCTGGTCCGAGCTTGACCAGATCGCCGACGTGTGCGAGCGAGAACGGCTCGGCGTGAGCACTGCCGCCATTGCGGCGGCGGCCCGGCGGCGCGGGATCCCCGTGAGCCGGGCAGGCGGGCGAAGCCTGCTGCGTCTCGGCTACGGCTGCCACCGCCAGCTTGTGTGGGCGGCGCTGACGAGCCAGACGTCGGCCGTCGGTGTCGACATCGCGGCCGACAAGCAGCTGGCCAAGCAGCTGCTCGTCGATGCGGGCATCCCGGTCGCGGCCGGCCAGGTGGTCTGGACCGAGCAGGAGGCTCAGGCAGCGCTGGCCGACATCGGCGGGCCGGTCGTGGTCAAGCCGACCGGCGGCAGTCAGGGCGCGAGCCTGACGATCGGCGTCCGCACCGCTGCCGACGCCGCGGCGGCGTACCGCAAGGCCGCCGCCGTCAGCGACGCAGTGCTGGTCGAGGCGCTCGTGCCGGGAACGGACTACCGGGTGCTGGTCATCGACGGGCAGATCACCGCGGCGGCGCAGCTGCGTCCCGCGTCGGTGACCGGCGACGGCGCCCGCACGATCGGCCAGCTGGTCGACGCGGCCAACTCCGACCCGCGGCGCGGCCATGGGCACGCGCGCGAGCTCACGAGGATCGCCCTCGACGCCGACGCGATGAGCCACCTGGACTCGCTCGGCCTGGACGACCACTCGGTGCCTGCCGCCGGTCAGGTCGTGAGCCTGCGCCGCAACGCGAACCTGTCCACCGGCGGGACCAGCCGGGACGTCACCGATCTGGTGCACCCGGAGGTGGCAGACCTGTGCCGCCGCGCAGCCGGGCTGGCTGGCCTGGACGTCTGCGGCATCGACCTCCGGCTCGCGGACGTCGCCATGCCGCTGCACGACCCGGCCGGGCACGGCCCGGCGCAGCCGTGCGCGGTGCTCGAGCTGAACGCGTGCCCGGGTCTCCGCATGCACCTCGCCCCCGCGGAGGGCAGGCCGCGCGACGTCGCGGCCGCCCTGGTCGACGTTCTGTACCCGCCCGGCGTCCCGGCCCGGATCCCGGTGCTGTCGGTGACCGGCACGAACGGCAAGACCAGCACGGTACGGATGATCAGCCAGGTGCTCCGGCAGGCGGGGCTGCGGGTGGGCATGTCCTGTACCGACGGCGTGTTCATCGGCGGCGCGCTCGTCTACGCGGCCGACGCATCCGGACCGCGTTCGGCCGACATGGTGCTCGGCGACCCCACCGTCGAGGCGGCGGTGCTGGAGACCGCGCGCGGCGGCATCGTCCGCCGCGGGCTGGGTTACGACCAGGCGGACGTCGCCGTCGTCACGAACATCAGCGCTGACCATCTCGGCGACGACGGCATCGACGACCTGCACGAGCTTGTCCATGTCAAGGCCCTGGTCGCGGAGGAGATCCGGCGCGGCGGGTCGGTCGTGCTGAACGCCGACGACGCTGCGACGGCAGCGCTCGCCGACCGCCGCGCGGTGCAGGCGCGCGCGCCGGTCGTCCGGTTCTTCAGCATGACGCCGGGCAACCCGGTGATCGAGAAGCACCGCGGCGCAGGCGGGCTGTGCTACGAGGTGATCGACGGCCAGCTGACCGAGACGGCCGGGGACGAGTGGCGGCCGCTACTGGCGGTGGCCGACCTGCCTGGTGCGTTCGGCGGCCAGGCCGCGCACGTCGTCGCCAACGCGCTAGCCGCGGTCGCGGCGTGCCGCGCGATGGGCATCAGCGCCAAGGACATAGCGCGCGGGCTGGCGGCGTTCGAACCCGGCGCGGAGAACCCGGGCCGGGCCAGCCTCTACCGGGCAGGCGCGAGCCAGGTGGTCGTCGACTACGGGCACAACGCGGCCGCGCTCGAGGCCACCGGCCGGTTCATGCGCTCGGTGTTCGGTGCAACGCCGGTCGCGGCCGTAACGCTGCCCGGTGACCGCCAGGACGACCTGCTGGTTCAGACGGCTGGCGCGATAGCGGCCTGGTTCGGCCGGGTCGTGCTGTATGAGGATAGCGACAAGCGCGGCCGGCCGACCGGCGAGATGATCGCCCTGATCGGATCTGCGCTGCGGGCCGCCCGCCCTGGCATCACCGTCGAGCAAGCCGAGAACCCGGCCGATGCCCTGCGTGCCGCGCTCGACCTGGCCGGGGGCGGGCCGGTCCTGTTCCTGTACGAAAAGCTGGCGCTCGCCCGGGACGCGCTGGCCGCGGTCGGCGCCGAGCCGGCGGCAGAAGCCGAGGCCGGCCTCGGTGCGTCCGCCGTGCCCGGAGCCGCGGAAACCACCGACGCCGCCCGGGCCGCCGTGGCGGCCGCCACGGCTGTCGTCGCGGGCGCCGCCGAGGTGGCGCAGGCCGCGGTCGCCGACGCCGCCGCCGTGGTTGAGGACGCGGCGAGAACCGACGCCGCCATTTCCGCCCGCCCGCCCGGTCGGCCCAGCCCGCCGGCCCAGGCGCGCCGGGCTAGCCCGCGGACGGAATCGCAGGACGGCTCGGCCGACTACGGACCGATGGCCGGCTCCGGCTGAACCGCCTGAGGGGCCGGACTCGCCCAGGGTGTCTCAACCGGGAAGGGAACGCGGGCCGCGGCACCGACCGGCGCGTGTTCCCTCCCGGTTAGGTGGCCGGCTCGGCGACCGCACCTGTCGTCCACAGCCCGGTAGCGTCGCGCATCGGCGTCTCGCACGGCCACCCGTCGGCGGTCAGCACCGTCGGCAGGCCGACGGACGGCACGGTGACGATCATCGATGACCGGGTGCCGTAGCCGTCCGCGTGCACGCAGGCAGCCGTCAGCGACGCCGGCCAGGTGCGGCCAGCCGCGTCGGTGCGCGGCTCGGGCACGGCCGGCCGGTGATCGCGCAGCACATCGTGCAGCGCGGCCACCGATGCCGCGACGCTGCGATCGGGCTGCGCGGCCAGCGCCCGCGTGACCAGTTCTGTGACAAAGGCTGTCTTCGCAGACGCCGCTCGCAGCGGCGCGTTCTCCAGCACGTGCAGGCCCGGTGGCAGCTGTTCGACCTCAGGCTTCGTGCCCCCGGACAGGCCGACGGAAAACAGCGCCTCCCGGTCGCCGACGAGCATCCAGCACGGGTTGTAGCTGCGCGGGTCGATCCCGACGGACAGCGCGGTGACCGCCTCAGCCGCGGTGTCGTGACCGGCACAGGCCAGCGGCAGTTCGCCGCGCGTGCGCTTGGTCGGATCGCGGCCGTTCGCGGACGGCTGGTTGGTCAGTCCCGCGACCACGCCCCGCTCGTTGACCGCGAGCCAGGTGCCGCCTGCCAGCAGATCCCGGCCGCCCAGTATCCGCGGCGCGGTGTCCCGTAGCACCGTGATCGGGATGGCCGGCCGGTCCAGCCGCTCGTCTCTGTTGGCGGCCACGATCACCGGCGCGTCCGGCACGACCCGAAACATCACGATGAGCAGGCACACGCCTCCGACGCTAGCCGACCGGAGCAGCCAGCGCCGAGGACGGGCACCGGCCGCAAGTGACGCAAGTGAACTGTGCTTGCCCGCAGCACGGCGCGTCGCCAAACACTCGGCTCGGGTAATTGCGCGCCAAGCCGGACCGACGGACGCTTAGTTGCAGTCAAGTCACCTGCGCCGAAACCGTTCCCGCGCAGGTGGCAAAGGCCACGGAACGGGGGCCTAGCGATCAACGCCGCAACCGCGCACGGCCTCGACCCGGCCTGGCTCCGGGACAACTGCCCGTGTCCGTCGTGTCGCGATCCAGCGACCGGGCAGCGGCTCATCAGCATCACTGACCAGGCCGCAATGGTCACCGTCGCCCGCGTCAGTCAGGAGCCGGACGGCCTGCACGTGACGTTCGGGCCCGACGGACACCAAGCCGTCTTTACCAGGACCTGGCTGGCCGCGCATGCGACCGCGGAAGTCGATTCCCGGAGCGAGGATGCCAAGCAGCTGTGGTCGGCGCGCGACTTCCTGGCCGGCCCGCCGGTCACCACGTGGCAGGCTTACGCCGGCAGTGACGCGGTCCGACTGCGTTGCCTGCGCGGGCTGCTGAGCAGCGGGTTCATGCTGCTGAACGGGGTGCCTGCCGAGCCCGGCGCCGTAGCCGAGGTAGCCGCGACCTTCGGCTATATCCGGGAGACGAACTACGGCCGGATATTCGACGTCCGGGTCGAGCCCAGTCCGGCCAACCTGGCTTATACCTGCCTGCCGATCGGGCCGCACACCGACAATCCCTATCGCGACCCGGTGCCCACTCTGCAACTGCTGCACTGCCTCGCCAGCGCCGCGAGCGGCGGCGAGTCGGGTCTGCTCGACGGGTTCCGGGCCGCCGCGCAGCTACGCGCAGAGGACCCGGCGGCGTTCGACTGGCTCACCCGGACCTCGGTCACGTTCGGCTACGCGGACGCAGGCGCCGAGCTTCGGGCGTCCAAGCCGATGATCGGCCTCAACCCGGCCGGGCTGGTCCGCGAGATCAGGTACAACTGCAGGTCGATGGTGCCGATGCGACCACGCTCCGGGGCCACGCCGGCCGAGGCAGCGGCCGAGATGCGGGAGTTCTACCTGGCCTACCGAGCCTTCTCCGTCATCCTGCTGCGCCCCTCGCTGACGCTGCGGTTCGCCCTCGCGCCCGGCGACTGCGTGGTGTTCGACAACACCAGGATCCTGCACTCCCGCGCGGGCTTCTCCGCCGCCGGGCACCGGCACCTGCAGGGCTGTTACGCCGACATCGACGGCGCCGAGTCGACGGTCGCGGTGCTCGGCCGGAGCTGCAGCCGGAAAGCCGGGTAGCCCCGGCTGCCATCGGCACGGTGCCGGAGCCCGCGAATGCCGCCGCTCGCAGCGACATGCGGCTGTTATCCCCGACGGCGACCGGGTGATCGGCCTGATCTACCGCACATTTGCCGACTGGGCCGGCGCAGAGTTCGCAGACGCCGCCGAAGTGGCGACGGACCTGACGGTCAAGGACATCTCCGCTGCCGCCCTCGTCGGGGCCTGACCAGGGTGACGCTACCTCGCAGGCCCGCGGCGGCCAGTGGTCAGGCCGTCAGGCAGCCTAGTGTGGCGCCACCAGCGGTAGCCGCCGATAGCGACCGCCAGCGCGGTGGCCACTGCCATGGCGACGAAGCCGCCCGCGACCCACTGGGTGGCGCTGAGCGCGAGCGCGGTGCGCGAGGTGTCCGTCGCGTGGTCGCGGATCAGTCCCGCGAGCACGGCGGTAGCCGCATACGCGAGCGCCGGCACCGGGAAGATCAGGTAGACCGCGTCCGGCCGCACCGCCAGGGCCGCGGCCACGGTGCCGATCACCAGGCACACGCTCAGCACTACGCCCGGTTCAGCGCCCGCCGCGATGGTGATCAGCATGCCAAGCACGGCTGCGGCAATCACCGCGAAGACGCCGAGCCTGCCCGGCCGGGTGCCCCACAGCTGCGGCGCCGGGGTAGGAAGGCGTCGCTGAGCCGCCTCCGCGTCCCCTGCGGGCCTGGACTGGGCCGCTGTCCTGGACTCCGCCGGGGGCCTGGACTCGGCCGCGGGCCGGGTCATCCCCGGTCCGCCGCCCGTGCGGCCCACTTGTCCTCGTGATTCCGTGGCATCCCCCGGTAGCTCCGGCGTTCAGCAACTCCAGGCGAGATGATGCCCGGCTGTGTCCGGCTCGCACCTGGTTCCCGCCAATGTTGACACAGCCTTTCGGTTACCGGGTGATGGCGCGGCGGGCAGATAGTCTCTTGTGACACGTACGACGCAGGGGAATCGCGACGCGCGACCGAGGAGGCGGGCCAGGAGTGGCCGGTAGCCGCGAGGATCCCATCGGGCCGCCTGGGGTCGGGCGGCCCGGCGCTGTTCGGTCGGGGCCTGTGTGGCCCGGCGCGCCCGCACCGAGTACCAGTCCGAGGCCGGTCTGGTCCGCCGCAGCCTCGCCAGGCGGTAGGCCGGGGCCCGGCGGGCCAGGTTCAGGCGGGCTAGGTTCCACCCAGCCGAGCTCAGGATCGCCGGGCCCCGGCCGCGTCGGCCTAGCCCCGCGGCCCCCGGCTGGCCCTCCGCCAGGCGGTGTCACGCGGCGGCGCAGGCCACGCGCCGGGTACATCGCGAGCTGCGTCCTGGCTGCACTCGTACTGGTCGTGAGCGGCTTTGCCTACAAGACCGTCAGCGACGTGGCCGGAATCGGCAGCTCCAACGCCATCGTCAGCGGGGCCTCAACCGGCCCGCAGAACATCCTGCTGATGGGGATCGAGAGCCGCAGGTACTGGAACGGCGACATCCTGCCCCCGCGCATCCTCGCCAAGCTGCACGCGGGCAACGCGCAGGCAGTCGCCAACGGTGTCGGAGGAAACGACACAAACACGCTGATCCTTGTTCATATCTTTGCGGACGGGAAGCGAGCTGTCGGGTTCTCCATCCCGCGCGATGACTGGGTCCAGTTCGCCGGAACTATCGGCCCGCAGCAGTCCGGCAAGATCGACCAGGCCTACGGGGTGAGCATGTTCTACCGGGAGCAGCAACTCACCCAGCAGAACCCGAACATCGACCAGAACACCCTCGCCACCTTGGGCAACGAGGCCGGCCAGCGAGCGGCCGTGGCAACCGTGGAAAAGCTCACGGGTGTCCATATAGACCACTTCGCGGCGGTAAATCTCTACGGGTTCTACGAGGTAGCACAGGTGCTCGGCGGCGTCGAGGTGTGCCTGAATCATCCCGTCGATGACCCCAAGTCCGGGGCCGACTTCCCGGCCGGCTACCAGCACCTGGACGCCGCGCAGGCGCTGGCTTTCGTTCGCCAGCGCGACGGCCTGCCCAACGGCGACCTGGATCGCACCCATCGGCAGCAGGCGTTCATCGACTCCGTGACGCACCAGTTGCGCACCGAAGGCGTGCTCAGCGATCTGACCAAGGTGTCGGCGCTGCTGAGCGTCGCGAGGCAGTACGTCATCACCGACTCGGGCTGGAACCTGCTCGACTTCGCAGCGACCGCACGGAACCTGACCAGCGCCAATATGGTCTTCGCCACGCTGCCGATCCAGGGCTACCAGACCATCGACGGCCAGGACGCCAATGTCGTCAACCCGGCTCAAATCCAGCAGATCGTGCACACCACGTTCTACCCGCGACCCGCGCCACGTGCTACCCACTCCAGCAGTGCCGCCAGTGCCGACAACCCCAGCGCCACGACCGTCGACGTCTTCAACGGCGGCCAGACCGCGGGGCTCGCGCACAGCGTGTCAGCTGCCCTGGCATCGGCCGGGTACCGCGGCGGCCGGATCGGCAACACCAGCCCAAGATCTACTACTGGCGTACTGTACGGCAGCGGGGTCGCCGCGAGCGCTGGCAAGATCGCTGGGTTGTTCGGCGTCACGGCGGTCGCCAGTGACTCGGTCCAGGCGGGGCACGTCGAGGTGCTGCTCGGAGCCGACGCCACCGTGCCGACCGTGAGCGCGGTCAGTACCCAGAAGTCATCGCCGACGTCGGTGATCCCCAGCACGGGTCCGCAGGGCGGTGCGGTTAGCGCCAAAAACGGCATACCGTGCGTCAACTGAGTCCGGCAGGCCGGTCAGGTCAGGCGTCGGCGATCTCGCGGTCGCGTACCCAGACCATCAGCCGACCGCTCTCACCCGGCGCCTCGGGGCGCCGCTCCTCGATCCGCTCGAGCCGGTAGCCCAGCTTGCGGGCGACGCCGGCGCTGGCCACGTTGGCCGCGTCGCAGTGGATCTCGGCGCGGTCCACACCCGGCAGGGCGAGCGCCACGGACGTGATCGCCTCACCGGCCAGGGTTCCGTACCCGCGCCGCGTGTGGCTCGCCGCGATCCAGTACCCCAGCTCGAAGCTCTGGCCGTTGTCCCGCCGGTGCATCGCGATCTCCCCTACCAGCGTGCCAAAGTCAGCGGTCAGCACCGAGTACACGTAACCGAGGCCCGACTCCCAGTCGTGGTCCGCCTCCGCCACCCGGCCCAGCTGGTTGCCCCGGTCCGCGGCGGCCGGCGTGGCCCACGGCATCCACGGCCGCAGGTGATCCAGGCTGGCGCCCACCGCGGCCGCGATCGCGCTTGCGTCCGAGGCCCGGACCCGGCGCAGAATGACAGACCCGGCTTCGACTCGGTCAGGCGGGACGCTGGCGGGGTGTCGGGGCACCGCTCCATCGTATGAACCGCCCACGGCGCATGGGCCGCCGTGGCCAGCAGGGCATGCCCAGGCGAAGATGGCGGCATGACCAAGCCACGCCTCGCGCGCGATCTGCCCCGCGGCACAGCCGCCGCCCGCGAGGTCGCCCAGCCGGGACCGTCGGCCGTTGAGCTCATCCGGGCCGAGACCCGGCTGGCTTGCG
>Ga0187814_10000090_pt1 | contig 22158 bp, 15 predicted proteins | sample NC_S_4_FD_132450 | JGI IMG/M metagenome (GOLD analysis project Ga0187814, IMG submission 132450) | Wetland sediment microbial communities from Neuse River Estuary, North Carolina, USA - ASW-S_4 | ecosystem: Environmental > Aquatic > Freshwater > Wetlands > Sediment | place: USA: North Carolina... | reverse complement strand
TGAGTCCCTCAATTTCCCAATCGATACAATCGCTCAGATGATTATGGCGGAGTCTGGTACCAACACAAGCGATGGCATTGACGGCCTTGCATTTGCTTTCGGCGCAGTTTCTGACTTTGGACATGCAATCGAGCCTCTTATTGGTGTTCAAGCACTCGCGGGGATTTGTTTGAACCCAAATATTAACAACTTAGAAATTACAGCCCCTCTCATAGGACTATATGGAAAATTCGGAATTAGGCTATGGATTAATCAAAAGTTCAAGATAGAACTGTCAAGCGGATGTATAGACATCTGGGGGACCAACGCAAACAATTTGCTGAACTTCAATTCAGCTATTTTCCCGGATACTACTAGTATATCATTTAACATAACAGTGTCAGCCGTCTTCCCCATACGCGATGTGAAGGATAGTAGTTATATTCAGTTTTGACTATTTGTACAAAGAGGGAAGCTATTCATCCCACGAACAGGGGAAATAAAAGGGGCGAATCTCCATTGTCGCAGCCGATGGGAATTGTGGACGTTTACGTCCGGGGGGCCAATCATTAGCCGGCTCCTTCGGAGCCGGAGAGCTGCCCGAGAGCGCGATTCGCGCGCTTCATCGATCGCCATCATGAAGTGTTGGCGATCGATGGGAATTGTGGATGTTTACGTCCGGGGGGGCCAATCATTAGCCGGCTCCTTCGGAGCCGGAGAGCTGCCGGGGCGCGCGCGAAGCGTGCGTCTTGAGCCGCCTCAATTGATTTGGCGGCTCAAGAGAGCTGTGGACCTTTCAGGTCCGGGGACCCACCAATTAGCCGATCGCTGCGCGATCGGAGAGCTGCCGGGGCGCGCGCGAAGCGTGCGTCTTGAGCCGCCTCAATTGATTTGGCGGCTCAAGAGAGCTGTGGACCTTTCAGGTCCACAGCTCCTCCGGCGCTTCAACCAGCATGTGGCGGAAGTCGGTGTAGATCATGAGGAGTTCGTAGAGGCGGTCGAAGGGGAGGGAGTCGCGGTCGAAGATGACGAAGGGGAGCTGTTCGGCCAGGCGGTCGGCGTTGAAGCCGCCCTTGCCGCCTATGACGAGACAGGTTTCGACGTCCTGGGCTTCTTCCATCGCGCGGTAGGCGAGGCTCGGGTTGCGCGTGGCGAAGAACATTCTCGTCTGATAGCCGGCCTGCGGATCGAGGGAGAAGAAGCGCGACAGCTCGTAGTAGTGATCGCGGAAGGCGAAGGCGTCGGCGAGGCGTTGGACCAGTTTTTCTCCCGGCACGCGGGAATCGGAGCGGAGGACGATCTGGTAGAGGGTAAAGGGATTGTCCCGGTGGAGGTCGCGGGCGATCCGCGCCAGTCTGGCCACTCCTTCGGGGTTGTCGGCGTCGACGAGAAAGGTGATCGAATTGGCGAGCTTCGACGGGTTGAGGCGAAGCCAGTCGAGATTCTCCTCTTTCCGGGCGTCGACGAAGGCGCGGTAGCCGTTTTCGGTCTCGCGAAAGTGAGGGCCCGGCGGCGTGCTCCATTCGACGTCGAAGCCGTCCTCGAAGGCCGCGATGGCGTCGGAGATGTCGTCCTGCGAAATCCAATCGGTGCTCGTCACCCAGTAGGGCGGCCGGTCCATGCGCGTCATGCCCCAGTCGTCGGCTTTTTCCCGTACCAGGGTGCCGGGGAGGAGGGAGAGGGGGTAGAGTTCCGCGTCCTGGCCGAGTCCCGTCATGCCGAGGAAGTCGAACGTGGCGATGACGTCCTCGTAGCCGTCGAAGGGCAAGCCGAGTATGAGGCCGGTCTTGACGGTGACGCGGTTCTTGGCGAGGACTTCCGCGCCTCGCTCGAAGGCGCGCCGGTCCCAGCGGCGGTCGACTGCGTCGAGCGCTTTCACGTTCGTCGTCTGGAGTCCCACTTCGGCGGAAAGGAGTCCCGCGGCGGCGTAAAGGCGTCCCAGCTCTTCGTTGATCGACTCGAGCCTGAGCTCCGCGTGGATCGAAAGGCCGGCGGAGTTGGCCTTGGCCAGGGCGATCAGGCGTTCGGGCAGATCGTCGGTCGCTTGGAACGAGGGGTCCATGAGATAGATCTCGCGGACGCTTTCCTTGCCCGCCCTTTCGACGATGCGGTACACGTCGTCGCGGCGCATGCGCCGCACGTTCTTGAAGTTCTTTCCGTAATAGCAGTAGCCGCATCGCGCCGGGCAGCCCCTCATGGTTTCGATATGGACGGGGATGTCGGACTCGAAGGGGATGATGCCTTCGAGATAGGGATTGGGCAGTTCGCCGAGGTCGAGTTCGGAGTCGGCGCCGTAGCTCCGCTCGAGGGGTTTCCCGCGTCGCATATCGTCGAGCAGCCGGGCGAAGGGCAGCTCTCCCTCTCCCTCCACCAACGAATGGAAGGGGGAATGCGAAAAGATGGGCATGCCTCGGACGACTTCCGGGCCGCCGGCGACGAGGCGCGCCCGGGGCAGGGCTCTCGCGATTTCCGAGGCGATGTAGGAGCTGCGCTCGAGGTTCCAGACATACAGCGAAAAAGAGACCAGGTCCGGGGCCTCCGCCGTCACCGCCTCGATGAGTGCGCGGTCCGAGGCGTAGTCGACCGTTTCGCGGGGGAGAATCCGCCATTCGTCGCGGGCGAGGAGGCCGCACTTTTCGGCCCAGGCGACGAGATAGCCTGCGGCGAGGGGGACGTTCGAACGGGTTCCTTCGAACGAAGGTTCCTGAACGGGCAGTTGGATGAACAGTATCTTCATGAAGGGCGCGGGTTCTTCCGAGGTCGAGGATTTCCGGCCGGCTCCCTGGTGCGCTCCGCAAAGGCCGGAAAATCGGGAAAGAGCCTCCCCCAATCTCCCCGTCTCGTCGGCGCGTCGAGGGCTCGGGTGAGGAGTGCGAGATAGCTTTCGCGGCTCGTCTCCCCGGCACCGAGACCGGCAAGATGATCAGTATACACTTGCGAATCGACGAGGGTGAAGCCCTGGGCTTCGATATACCGGACGAAGGGTATGAAGGCCGCCTTGGAGGCGTCGTCGACCAGGCTGAACATCGACTCGCCGAAGAAGATCGAGCCGAGGGACACGCCGTAGAAGCCTCCGGCAAGGCTTCCGTCGAGCCGGACTTCGACCGAATGGGCGAAGCCGAGGCGATGGAGTTCGATGTAGGCCCGGACCATGCCGTCGGTGATCCACGTCTCCCGCTGCCTTTTGCGGGGCAAGCTTGAACAAAGGGCGATAACCTCTTCGAAGTCGCGATCGAGGGACCATTCCCAAGGCTCGCGCCTGAGCACCTTTCGCATCGTCGCCGAAACGTGGAGGCGGGACGGTTCGAGGACGAAGCGGGGGTCGGGCGACCACCAGAGGATGGGATCGCCCTCGCTGAACCAGGGGAAAAGTCCCTGACGGTAGGCCGAGAGCAGCAGTCCCGGTGAGAGATTGCCGCCGGAGCAGACGATGCCTTGGTCGTCCGCGCTCCTCGGATCGGGGAAGGGGAAAAAGTCACTTTCCGAAAGATAGGGAAAGATCGGGGGCCGGGGCTTCATCGGGCGCGATCCAGGAGCCGCTTGAATCGCGGATAGAGCCGCCAAAGCGGCGGCTCGAGGACGAGGGTGGCGACGATGCCTCCGACGATGTCGGTGAAATAGTGCGCGTAAATGTAGACCGTCGCCGTCGAGATGAGGAGGAAGCAGGGGATGTAGAGCCAAAGCAGGCGCGGCTTGGTCCTGCCGGCGTAGATCGTCATCAGGAGCGAAAAGGCGACGTGGGTCGAGGGGAAGGCGGCCCCGTACAGTTGAGTGTTCCGGAACATGTCCCGGAAAAAGACGACGAAAAGACCGCCCGAGAACTCCCCGTACGCCTGGTCGCGAAGATCGGGGAACCAGTACTTGGGGCCCTCCACCCGGAAAAAGAGATACCAGACGAAGATGACGGTCATCATGGCGACGTAGACGAAGATTTCGCGCTCGGCCACCTCCTTTCGCCCCGAGAAATAGGGGATCCAGGGGGTGACGGCGAAAAGGATGTAATAGAGGAAGTAGCCGCCGAACATAAGCTCGTTGATCGCCGGGAAGCCGGCGAGGCTTTCATGGAAGCGGCGCGAGGGCTGGAAGCCGAAGAGCGTCTTGTCTATCGATGCGATCAGGCCGTCGAAGGCCAGGCCCCGAAAGACTTCGACGGAAAGAAGGATGCTTTCTTCGAAAAAGAGCGCGAGGAGGAGCTGGGGATAAAAGGTTCGGACGAAGCGGAGCGGAGCCGGAGCACCCTCGTGGATCAGCGGCGCGAGGAGGGCCAGGGCAGCAACCGCCACGAATACGGTTCCGAGGACGGCTCCCCTCGTCACTCCGGCGAGGGGAGAGGGGCCGCTTTCGGGAAAGGCGAACGAAAAACCCGCGAACAGGACGGAAAGAAAGGCGACGGAGACATCCTGGGGAAGGGGCCTCCAGGACGGGAAGTTTCGAGCGTCGCTCTCGGAGATCCCCATGCGTCCGCCGGCGACTCTGGGACCTAACCCAGCTCGATCGAGACCTCGCCGTCCTTTATGTCGGCGATGGCGGTTCCGCCCTCGGAAAGCTTGCCGAAGAGAACCTGGTCGACGAACCAGGTCTTAATCTTGTCCTCGACCAGGCGCGAGATGTTGCGGGCGCCGAATTCTTTGGAATAGCCCTTTTCGGCGAGCCAGGTGACGAGGGCGGGGGTCGTGACGAGGGCGACCTTTTTTTCCGACAACTGGGTGCGGAACTCGTCCACGGCCTTTTCGACGATGCGCTCGATGATAGTCTTCGGCAGGTTCTCGAAATGCACCACGGCGTCGAGACGGTTGCGGAACTCGGGGGTGAAGGCGCGCTCCACGGCTTCGTTGAGGGCCGCGTCGGTGACCGTCCGCTCGCCGAAGCCGATGAGGTTCTTGCCGATGTCCCGGGCGCCGGCGTTCGAGGTCATGATGAGGACGACGTTGCGGAAGTCGGCCTTGCGTCCCTGGTTGTCAGTCAAGGTCGCGTAATCCATGATCTGGAGGAGGATGTTGTAGACGTCGGGGTGGGCTTTCTCGATCTCGTCGAGGAGGACGACGGCGTGGGGGGTCTTGCGGATGGCATCGGTGAGGAGTCCGCCCTCTTCGTAGCCCACGTAGCCGGGGGGCGAGCCGATGAGGCGGCTCACCGTGTGCTTTTCCTGGTATTCCGACATGTCGAAGCGATGGAGCGAGACGCCGAGGCTCCTGGCGAGCTGTCGCGCGAGCTCGGTCTTACCCACGCCGGTGGGGCCTACGAAGAGGAAGTTGGCCACGGGCTTGTCCGGGCTGCGGAATCCCGCGCGCGAGCGCTTGACCGCCTTGGCGACCGCTTCGACGGCGGCATCCTGGCCGAATACTTCGTGCTTGAGATCGCTTTCGAGTCCGGCCAACTTGTCCTTTTCCGTGGTCGAGACGGAACGCTCGGGAATCCGGGCGATCTTGGCGACGACGATCTCGATTTCCCTGCGGCCTATGTCGAGGAGCGGCTCCTCGGGCAGTTTCGGCTCCGCCTTGGCGTCGGGCGGGCCGGAACGGCTCTTCGTGCCGACCGCCCCTTCCGACGCGGCCTGTCCCTGATCGAAGGGGCCGGCCGTCGCGGATTCCGACCCGAGCGCGCCGCGGGCCTCCTGAGCGCCCGCCGCCCGCGCGGCGGCCGGCATCTCGTCTTCCGCCGTTTCTTTTTCCGCTTCGGCGCTTTTCTTGGCCTCCGCCGCGAGCCTCTTGGCTTCCGCTTCGGCCGTCTTGAACGCGTTGATGCGCGCCCAGGCTCCGGCCTCGTCGATCACGTCGATGGCTTTGTCGGGAAGACGGCGCTCGGTGATGTATTGGGCCGACAGGCTGACCGCGAGATCGAGGGCCTCGTCGGAGTAATGGACCCGGTGATATTCCTCGTACTTGGAACGGAGGCCGCGCAGTATTTCCAGCGCTTCGGCCTGGGTGGGCTCCACGATGTCGATCTTCTGGAAGCGCCGCGAAAGGGCCCTGTCCTTTTCGAAGTACTTGTTGTACTCATCGAAGGTGGTCGAGCCGATGCAACGGAGCTTTCCCGAGGTGAGCGCCGGTTTGAGAAGATTGGAGGCGTCCATCGAGCCGCCGGAAACGGCTCCGGCCCCGATGATGGTGTGGATTTCGTCGATGAAAAGAATGGTCTTGTCTTTCTTGAGGAGTTCGTCGACGACTCGCTTGACCCGTTCCTCGAAGTCGCCGCGGAATTTGGTGCCCGCGAGGAGGGCGCCCATGTCCAGGCCGTAGATCGTATACCCGACGAGGCGCGGCGGAACGGTGCCGGCCACGATGCGCTGGGCCAGGCCCTCGGTGATCGCGGTCTTGCCCACGCCCGCGTCGCCGACATGGATGGGGTTGTTCTTGAGGCGGCGGCAGAGGACCTGGACGGTGCGCTCTATCTCGGCCTCGCGGCCGATGACGGGCTCGAGCTTGCCCTCGCGGGCCAGCTTCGTGAGATCGGTGGCGAAGCGTTCGAGGGCGGCGACGCGACCGGCGGCCCGGGGCTTGCGCTCCTCCCGCTCGTCGTGGGGCTCCTCTTCCTCCTCGCCCTCTTCCTCGTCCTCCCATCCCTCGCTTTCCGTGTCGGAACCATGGGAGATGACTTCGAGAAGCTGGAGCCTTTTGACTCCGGCCTTCCGCAGATAGTAGGCCGAATAGTTCCGCTCTTCGTCGAAAAGGGAGACGAGGATGTCCGCCACCTCGACTTCTTCCTTGCCGGCCGCCTGCGACTGGATGACGGCCCGCTCGATGACGCTTTGGAATCCGGCCGTCTGGACGGGCTCCGTGTTCTTCACCTGGGGGATCTTCTGCTCGAAGTAGGCTTCCATGCCCCGTCGCAGGCCGTCGACGTCCGCCTCGCAGGCGGCGAGGATCTGCCTGACCTCCTCGAAGGAGAGAGAAGCGTAGAGAATGTGCTCCGGCGTCAGGTACTCGTGGTTCCTGAGCTTGGCTTCATTGTACGCCGCGTTGAATATCGCCTGTACTTCCTGGCTTACCTTCATCTAGCTACGCCTTCTCCATCGTGCATTTGAGGGGGAAGCCGTTCTGCCTCGCCAACGTGTGCACCTGGTTGACTTTGGTCGCGGCGATATCGTAGGTATAGACCCCCACGATCCCGCGCCCTTTTTTATGGACGTCGAGCATGATTCTCGTCGCCTCCGGGACCGGCTTGTGAAAAACGGTCATGAGGACAGATACCACGAACTCCATGGTCGTGAAATCGTCGTTGAGGAGGATCACCCGGTATTCCTCGGGCGGTTTGACATCCTCCCGCGTCCGGGTGAGTACCCCCCCCTCCGTGTCGTTTCGTGTCGCCATGGCTTCTTGGGCAAAAATATAGACTTGGCGAGGCAAAAACAAGTGGCGGGGGTCGGGCTTGCCGCCCGGGGGCCATGTCGGCTTGACATATGCCGCCCAGGCGATTAGTTTTTCATCGAAGGCGTCGACGGAGACGAGTAGCCGGACACCCCCTCACAGGGAGCACGGGTCGCGATTGAGAACCGGTGCGTCGGAGGAACGGCGAAAACCCCTCCCGAGCCGTCGTCATGAAAGGCTGACAGGCCCTTCGAGGGACAATGGCAGGTCGAACTGCCCGTCCTTCGACGGCTTGTCACGACGAGTATGGGCGACCGCAGGCCTGCGTAAAGGGCAAAGAGCGCGACTGTCGTCATGGACGGTCGAAGCAAGGTGGTACCGCGGATGATGGGCGGCCCCGTCGGGGCCGATGGCCGGAAAAGGGCCTTTCCCGGAATTCGTCCTTGCGCGGAACGGGAGACTTCCCGCGCGCGGACGCGTTTCCGGGGGAGGCCTTTCCGTTTTAGATACCAGTTGCGAAGGTAAAGTCCGCGAAGGCGGGCGGCCTTCGCGCGGACCCGCAAATCGGGGCGGAGTCCGCAAAGGAGCATCCATGGCCTCTCCCGCAGCCAGCCCGGTCGCCACCATCCGCCATTCCGCCGCCCATGTGTTGGCCGAGGCGGTCACGAAGCTCTGGCCCGGCACCCGCGTCGGCATAGGGCCCGCGATCGACGACGGCTTCTATTACGACTTTCAGTTCGCGAAGCCCCTGCAGCCCGAGGACCTGCCGGCCATCGAAAAGGAGATGCGCCGCATCATCTCCTCGGGGGCGGAATTCAAGCGCAGGGAAGTCGGCAAGGCGGAGGCGAAGGCGCTGTTCGCCGCCGAGCCCTTCAAGCTCGAACTCCTCGAAGGGCTCGAGGACGGGACCATATCCCTCTACGAGCAGGACGGCTTCGTCGATCTCTGCCGCGGCCCCCACGTCGCCAACGTCCGGGAAATAAGACCGGACGCCTTCAAGCTCCGCTCCATCGCCGGCGCCTATTGGCGCGGGGACGAGAAGCGTCCCATGCTCACCCGCATCTACGCTTACTGCTTCGCCAGCAAGGCCGAGCTCGAAGCCCATCTCAAGATGCTGGAGGAGGCCGAAAAGCGCGACAACCGCAAGCTCGGCAAGGAACTCGACCTCTTCTCGACCCACGAGGAAGCCGGCCCCGGCCTCATCTACTGGCATCCCATGGGCGGCCGTTTCCGCGTCGAGCTCGAAAAGTGGTGGCGGGAGGAACATTACGCCAACGGCTACGAGATCCTCTTCACCCCCCACATCGGCAAGAGCTGGCTGTGGGAGACTTCGGGTCATCTCGGCTTTTACAAGGGCAACATGTATTCGCCCATGAAAATCGACGAGGACGAGTATTTCGCCAAGCCGATGAACTGTCCCTTCCATATCATGATTTACAAGAACCAGACCCGATCCTACCGTGACCTGCCCCTCCGCTGGGCCGAACTCGGCACGGTGTACCGCTACGAGCGTTCGGGCGTGCTCCACGGCCTCATGCGCGTGCGCGGCTTCACCCAGGACGACGCCCATATCTTCTGCACGCCCGAGCAGATAGAGGGCGAGATCCTCGAGGTCCTGCGTTTCAGCCTCCATATGTGGCACGCCCTCGGCTTCAAGGACATCAAGGCCTATCTGGCCACCAAGCCGGCCGAATCCGTCGGCGAGCCCGCCCGATGGGACCAGGCCCTGGAGTCGCTGCGCAAGGCTGTGGAGACCGAGGGGATCGCCTACGAGATCGACGAGGGGGGCGGGGCCTTCTACGGGCCCAAGATCGACCTCAAGATCAAGGACGCCATAGGCCGTGAATGGCAGATGACGACCATCCAGTTCGATTTCAACATGTCCGAGCGCTTCCAGATGGAATACGTCGACGCGGACGGAGGCCACAAGCGCCCCTACATGGTGCACCGCGCCCTCCTGGGTTCGATAGAGCGCTTTTTCGGCGTCTACCTCGAGCACTGCGCCGGAGCCTTCCCGGTCTGGCTCATGCCGGAGCAGGCGATGGTCATACCCGTGGCTTCCGCCTTCGACGACTACGCGAAAACGGTGGTCGCCGGCCTCAAGAAAGCCGGGATTCGCGCCAAGGCCGATCTTTCCGATTCGAGGATGAACGCCAAGATCCGGGAGGCGCAGGGCCAAAAGATTCCGTACATGCTCGTCGTCGGCCAGAAGGAGGCCGACGAGAGGACGGTCGCGGTGCGCTTCCGCGACGGCCGGCAGCAGGAAACCCTCGCGTTGTCCGAATTCACGAGCCGGGTCCTCGGGCGCGTCGCGGAGAAGTCGCTGGAACTCTGACTTCCATTCCGGGCCCTTCTCGCCGCGCCGGAGGGAAGCGGCCCGGAATCCACGACTTCGGAGCGCTTCCCGCGCCTTTACCCGGTTCCCGCCTTCTCCTATACTCGCACTCCGTACATGAAACTCGACATGGGAACGCTCGCCCTGGTCTCGAGCATCGCCACCGCCCTGCAGGTCGCCGCCTTGCTCGCGCAGAGACGGGGCGGCCGCGGCTTCGGCGAGCTTGGCTGGTGGGCGTCGGGGACTCTGGCCTGGGCCCTGGCTCTCCTTGTCGGCGCCCTCGGCGGCGCCGGGCTGCCGCGACCGACGACGGCCGCGGTGGCCTCTCTGTTGTCCGTCGCGGGCCTGCTCGCCGTCGAGATGGGCGTGGAAAGTTTTTTCGGCAAGCGACCGCGTCGGTGGGCGGCGGCGGCCTTCGGCGCGGCATATGCCCTGGTCGGAGCGTATTTCGTGTACGCCGCCGGCCTGCCGATCGTCCATCGGACCCTCTCGTCGGCCGTTTCGGCCGGGCTCTGCCTCCTGATCGCCTCGCATTTCCGGAACCGGATGGACAGACGGTTCGCCGCCGCCTACGGATCGCTGTTCCTCCTGTTCGCCGCCAACGGTGTCTTTTTCCTGGCGCGCGGCCTCTTTCCCCTTCTCGCGGCCCCGGCGTCGGTTTTCTCTCTCTCGTCATCGTGGCTCGCCGTCACGTATTGGGATGCCCTGATCTTCGGCATCCTCTGGTCGATCGGCTTCGTCGTCCTCGTCGGCCTGCGATCGCACTCCGAAAGCGTCGAGCTCGCGGCGAGATTCCGCGCCATCATCGAGCAGTCGACGGAGGGCATCGTCCTGGTCGACGAGCGAGGCCTCGTCATGGAATGGAACGGCGCCAACGAAGCCATCACCGGCCTGCCGCGTTCCGAGGCCGTGGGGCGGCCCGTCTGGGAAGTGCAGTTCGGCCTGATGACCGAGACATCCCGGGCGAAAACGAGCGTCGAAAGCATGCGGGCCGTCGTGCTCGACATGCTCGCCGCCGGACGCACCCGGTCGCAATCGTCCAACGTGCATCCGATCCGGACCGTCCCCGGCAGGCTGAAATACGTCACCGAGCACGCCTTCCTCATCAGGACCGACACGGGGTTCCGGATGGGCATCTTCTTCCACGACTCGACCGAGCACAGAAGGCTCGAGGAGCGGCTCAGGCAGCAGGCGATCACCGACGAACTCACGGGCGCCTATAACAGGCGCCATTTCGTGCAATTGGCCCATGCGGAGCTGAGGCGGGCCCAACGCTCCGGGCATCCGGCGAGCGTGGCCCTCGTCGATCTCGACCGCTTCAAGCACGTCAACGACCGGTACGGCCACGCCGCGGGCGACAGGGTGCTGTCGTCATTCACGCGCATCTGCCGCGAGGAGATCCGCCAGGAGATCGACGTGTTCGCCCGCTTCGGCGGCGACGAATTCGTGATCCTCTTTCCCGAGACCGATCCGGAGAGAGCCCGATCGATAATGGAGCGCATCCGCGCGACGCTGTCGGAACGCCCCTTCGATTTCGACGGGACTTCCTTCGCCCTCACCATGAGCGTCGGCATCGCGAGCTCCGGGCCCGAATCCGGGTCCGAATCCGTGGACGCAATCCTCGCGCGCGCCGACAAGGCCCTGTACGGCGCCAAGGAAGGGGGGCGCAACAGGGTCGAGGTCGTATGACCCGCATATGCAGCGCTTGAGCCGGTCACGGGGACTTCGCGGTCCGCCGGCCGGCAGGGAAAGAGGTATTCATGGTCAGCATCGAAAAAATGACGATCGGCAGGAGGATAATGGGGGCGTCGATTCCCCTCGTCATCCTGGTCGCCATCGGCGTCGGCGGGCTCTCGTACGTGCAGGCGTCGAGGGCGGTCGGAGATCAGGTGAGGGAAAACGCTCCGCAGATCGCCGCCTACGGAGCGGCGCTCGTCCGGAGCACCCTGGATCGGAACGCGGCCGAAATGCGCGAATTCGCCTCCGACCCGGATATCGTCTCGATGGACTGGAACCGCCAAAATCCCGAGGTGGCCGCCGCCGTTTCCCGGATGGGCTTCTTTCAGATCGGCATCGCGACGCCCGACGGCAAGGCCCGGCTGAGCGACGGCACGCGGGCCGACGTGAGCGACCGCGACTATTTCAAGGTCGCGCTGTCGGGCAAGCCGGGAATATCCGACATCATCATCCACAAAGTCCTCAAAAAGCCCGTCCAAGTCGTCGCGGTTCCCATCATGGCTGCCCGATCGACGGTCGTCGGCGTGGCCTTTGCCGTCTTCGACGCCGGCTGGCTCAATCAGACGACGGACATGATCGGCTACGGAAAGAAAGGCTTTTCGCTCATAATCGACGGACAGGGGACGTTTATCGCCTCTCCGGAGAAGTCGGACGTCCTGGCTCAGCGGAATCTCATCGCGGAAAGCGGAAAGGATCCCGGACTCGCCGCCGTCGCCGGAATGTTCGGCAGGATGATCAAGGGGGAAACGGGGTACGCGGAGGCCCGCTATCGCGGTTCGGAGGACGTCTTCGGCTTCGCCCCCATCCCCGGCATGTCATGGTCGGTGGCGGTGGGAGCTTCGAAAGCCGACGTGTTCGGCGGCGTGGACGCCATGCGGGAGGCGATCGCGGCCGTCGCCGCGATCTTCGTCGTACTGGGCCTCATCGTCATTTCGCTGGTCACGCGCGGGATTGTCGGGCCCATCAAGGAATGCGTCGACATCACGAAGTCGCTCGCCGACGGCGACTACAGCGCGGAGGTCTCCGATGGTCTTCGAGGGAGGAGCGACGAGATCGGCGATCTCGCCCGGGCCTACGCGACGCTCACCGGCAACACGCGCGACCTCGTCGTCTCGATCCAGCGGCAGGCGGAGGTGCTTTCGGGGGTCGGCACGACCCTGACCGAAAGCATGGGCGAGACCGCGGCTTCCATCGGGAGGATCGGGGAGAACATCCGGAATCTCAAGGACAGGGCTATCGGCCAGTCCGCCAGCGTCACGGAAACCAATGCCACGATGGAACAGATCACGAAGAACATCTCGCGCCTGAACGCGCACATAGACGATCAGGCCGCGAGCGTCGCGCAGTCCTCGTCGGCGGTCGAGGAGATGCTCGCGAACGTCGCCTCCGTGACCAACACCCTCGCGAAGAACTCGGAGAACGTGGGCGAACTCGCCCGGGCTTCCGACGAGGGCCGATCGAATCTCTCCGCCGTCTCCGACAGCATCCGGGAGGTCGCGCGGGAATCGGAGAGTCTCCTCGAGATAAGCGAGGTGATCCAATCCATCGCGAGCCAGACGAACCTCCTGTCGATGAACGCGGCCATCGAGGCAGCCCACGCCGGTGAATCGGGCAGGGGCTTCGCGGTCGTGGCGGACGAGATACGGAAACTGGCCGAGTCTTCCGCGGAACAGGCGAAGACGATCTCCGCTTCGCTGCGGCACATGAAAGACGCGCTGGATGACCTGACCCGCTCGACGGATGCGGTGCTGGCACAGTTCGAATCGATCGACGCAAGGATCAGGACCGTCTCCGAGCGCGAACAGAGCATCAAGAACGCGATGGACGAGCAGGGGACGGGAAGCAACGAGATTCTCGGGGCGATAGGGCAGCTCAACGACATCACCGCCCAGGTTAAGACCGGCTCGAGCGAGATGCTCGAGGGCAGCAAGGAAGTCATCAGGGAAAGCGGGAATCTCGGCAGGATCACCGAAGAATTCAACCGGAGCGTGAACGAGATGTCGGACGGCGTCCGACACATCTCGGTCGCGGCGGACAAGATCAACGAAACGGGCTTGGAAAACCGGAAGAGCATCGAAGCTTTGCTGGCGGAAGTCGGCAAGTTCAAAGTGGGAGGCGGGACGTGACGGACGGACCATTTTCCGCGCGACCGATGGCGACGGAAGCGGGGTCGCGCGACGGGACCGAAAGGAACAGGCGCGCGGCGTTGGCCGTCGCCTGCGTCAGTTCGTTCATGACACCCTACCTTTCCGCGGCCGTGAGCATCGCCCTGCCGGATACGGGCAGGGATCTCGGACTCGACGCGGTTTCGCTGGGCTGGGTCGCCACGGCCTTTCTCGTCGCCGCTGCCGCCTTCCTCCTGCCCTTCGGCAAATTGGGCGACATGGCGGGCAGAAGGAAGGTCTTCGGTGTGGGAGTTGGCCTGTATACGCTGTTTTCGGCCTTGGCCGCCGCGGCTCCCACCGGCGGCATTCTCATCGCGGCCATGGCCCTGAGCGGCGCGTCGGCCGCGATGATATTCGGCACGGGAGTGGCGATCCTCACTTCGGTGTATCCTCCGAGGGAGAGGGGGCGTGTCCTGGGGATCAACGTTGCCTTCACCTACGCAGGGCTCTCCCTCGGTCCCGTCTTCGGAGGGTTCCTCACCCATGTCTTCGGATGGCGCAGCGTCTTCCTCATCAATGTGCCGGTCGGGTTGTTCGCCCTGGCGCTCGTCGTCTTTCGTCTCAAGGGGGAATGGAAGGGGGACCAGGGCCAGCGCTTCGACTTCGTCGGCAGCCTGCTCGCCGTCGCGACGCTCGGGCTGCTCGTCTTCGGGCTTTCGGCGCTTCCCGACGCTTCCGGCTTCGTGGCGACGGTCGCGAGCCTGGTCGGACTCGGCCTCTTCATCCTCCGCGAGCGAAGGACCGAATTCCCGCTTCTGTCGCTCTCCCTTTTCAAGGCCAACAGGGTCTTCGGCATGTCGAACCTCGCGGCCCTCATCAACTACAGCGCGACCTTCGCGCTCACCTTTTTCATGAGCCTGTATCTCCAGTATATCAAGGGCATGTCGGCGGAAGCCGCGGGACTCCTGCTCATCGCCCAGCCCCTCCTCATGGTCATCTTCTCGCCGATCGCCGGGAGACTGTCCGACCGCCACGAGCCGCGCGTCCTCGCGTCGATCGGCATGGCCGTGATGGCGGCCATGCTCGCCCTTTTCGCGACCCTCGACGGATCGACGTCCATCGTCCTCATCGCCGTCGAGCTCGTCGCGGTGGGGATCGGCTACGCCTTCTTTTCGTCGCCGAACACCAACGCCGTCATGGGTTCCGTCGAGCCGCGCTCCTACGGCGTCGCCTCGGCGACTCTCGGGACCATGCGACTGGTGGGCCAGATGCTCAGCATGGGCATAGCGATGCTGATCCTGAGCCTGCATGTCGGTCGGGCCGCCATCACGCCGGCCGTCTATCCTCAATTCCTGGGGAGCCTGCACGTGAGCTTCGCGGTCTTCGCCGCTCTTTGTGTCGCGGGCGTCTTCGCCTCGCTCGCCCGCGGCGACAGGCAGCGATGAAGACGGCCAAAGGATCGGGTCCGGTCCTTGCCGCCCTCGCGATTCTGCTCTCGGCCCTGACGATGGGCTGCGGCTCCGCGAACCGGGATGAGAGGTTCTTCTCCGGCAAGACCTTGACCATCGTCGTCTCTCACGGAGCGGGCGGGATGGACAGCTACGCCCGCGCCCTGGCTCCCTATCTCCAGAAATACTTGCACGCCTCGCGGGTCATCGTGAGGAACGTCCCGACCGATGGCGGAATCGTCGGGAGGAACGACGTCTTCGAGGCGAAACCGGACGGCCTCACCCTGGGATTCACCACGAGCGCCGGCTCCCTGCTTGCCGAGTGGTCCGGAGATCGGGAAGTGCGCTACAAGTCGGCTGAGTTTTCTTATCTGGGCCGTCTCAACGCCGAAGCCCACGTGCTGGTCGCCTCGCCCAGATCGAAGCTCGCCGATCTCGGCGATCTCGCGCGGGCCGACCGGGTGGTCATGGGTTTCGCGGGCGTGGCCGGCGACGATTATTATATCTCGCGGATGGCCGCGGACCTGCTCGGGTTCCGGATCCGGCCGAAGACGGACTACCTCACCGCGGACGAGGCGATACTCTCTTGTGTCAAGGGCGACATCGACGCCGTCCTGCTTTCCTATTCGAGCCTGAAGGACCAGATAGAAGCCGGAACGGTCGTGCCGCTCCTCGTCTTCGGCCCGGCGCGCATGGCAGCCCTGCCCTCGGTGCCGACGGTTTTCGAAAACGTCCCGACGGAGAAAAGGGAACTGATGGGGGCCGTCGTCAAAATATACGCACTGGACCGAACTCTTTTCGGGCCGCCGCTCATTCCGGCGGGACGGCTCGCGGCGCTCCGGGGCGCCCTCGACAGGGCCGTGTCCGATCCGGGATTCAGGAGCGACATGAAAGCCCTGGGGCGTCCGATGGACTTTCTCGACGGGGCGGATACCGCGGCATTGTTGGAAACCATCCTGTCGTACCAGGATCGGATCAAGCCGCTCGTGCTTGCCTTGTCGGGCGGCGCCGACTAAGGTGGTGCTTTGAGGCAGGCGCGCGGATCGAGGAGCTCGCACCGACGCCGCCTGTCGAGGACGGCTCGCGATGACCAAAGCGCTTCCTTCGAACTCGATTTTCGCGCGGTTGTTCGTCGCCTTCGTCTTCGTCGTCCTCGCCCCGGCGCTGGTGGGCATCGTCATGACAATCTGGTCGGGCTACGGAATCGGGACGCGGCGGACCCTCGACCAGCTCGACTCGGTGAGCGCCCTCAAGTCCGCCGAGATCGACATGTGGACCGACGAACTCAATCTCGGCATCGAAACCCTGGTCGACCGGCGGGATGTCGTCGGGGCGATCGCGCCCTTCCTGATGGGGCAGCTCCCCTCCTCGAAAGTGGAGGGAGTGCGCGACGGTCTGCGGCGCGAACTGGCTTCCATGCTCGCCGAGACGAAGCTGTTTTCCTGCGCCTGCCTCATGGACGCGAGCGGCGTGGTGAGGGTCTCCACCTACAGGAAGAGAGAAAACCAGAATCTCGGTGGCACGAGCTACTATGAACAGGGCATGCAGCGGCGTTTCGTTTCGTCTCCTTTCCGCGATCCGCTGCGCGGTGGGCGCCTCGTCATCGTCGCGGCACGACCCATCGTGGCCCCGGGTTACGGCGCCGTCGGAGTCTTGACCGGCTACAGCGATATCTCGGTCCTGGACGACATCATGGAAGAGCCGATGGGGCTCGGGAAATCCGGCGAAAGCTACCTGATCGGCTCGGACTTTTCCCCTTTGACCCGGCTCCGTTTCGGAAATTTCGCCCAGCAATTCCCGATAGAGACGGAAGGCTCGCGGCTCGCGGTCGGCAACCGCGTCCGCGGACACGGGATATACCGCGACTACCGGGGGATCCCGGTCATCGGAGCGTATTCGTGGCTGCCGACGCTGCAAGTCGGACTGCTGGTCGAGCAGAGTCGCGCCGAAGCCTTCGGATCGATCCTGGGTACACTGATGTTCGAGATCGGAGTCGCCCTGGTGGCCGTCGTTCTCACGATGCTCGCCGCCTTTTCCGTATCGCGGGGCATCGCGGTTCCCTTGGGCAGGCTCGCCGACGCGGCCGCGGAAATGGCGTCGGGTCAACCCGGACCCGAGGTCGTGACGGATCGCCGGGACGAGATAGGCAGACTCGCGCAGGCCTTCAACCGCATGACCGAACGCTTGCAACTCCTGATCGGGGAGCTCAGGACCGAACTGGCTGAGCGGCGAAGGACGGAGGAGCGGCTGCGGCAGGAGCACACGAGGGCCCTCCTTTATTTCGAAAACGCGGCGGTCCTGACCGTCGTGGTGAGCCCGGGCGCCACAGTGATCCAGGCCAATCGCCGATGCCACGAGGCGCTCGAATACGAAGGCGGGGAGTTGATCGATCGCGATTGGTTCGAGATCTGCGTGCCCGAGGCCGATCGCGCGGGGGCTCGCGATGTCTTCGCGCGATTGTTGCAAGGCGGCCCGTCGCACGCCGACGCGATACACGAGTGCAGGGTGGTGACGAAATCGGGGAAGGAGAAAATCGTCCGCTGGTACGACTCGGTCCTGCGCGAGGGCGGCGCCGTCGTCGGGGTGCTTTCGACCGGAGAGGACATCACCGAGCGCCTGCGCGCCGAGGGTCAAATCAGGAAATCGCTGGCGGAAAAGGAGACCCTCCTTCGGGAATTGCACCATCGCACCAAGAACAACATGGGCGTCGTCATCGCCATGCTCGATCTCCAGGCCGAGGAGATCGGGGACGAACGTCTGCGCGACGCCTTCGGGGACACCAAGAACCGGATCCGGACCATGGCCCTGGTCCATCAGAAGCTGTACGAGGCGCAGGATCTTTCTCGCATCGATCTTGGGGAGTACCTCGGCGAGCTCGCGAAGCTCCTCGCGGCGAGTTTCCATTTGACCAGGGGAGCGATCGGCATCGAGTCGGACATGGGAGAAGTGCCGGTGCTGATCGACACCGCCATACCCTGCGGCCTCATCCTGAACGAGCTCGTCTCCAACGCGGTCCGGCATGCCCACCCCGAGGGGGGACCGGGAAAGCTGAGCCTGCGATTGGGCAGGCTCGAAAGCGGCGCGATCCTGTTCGAGGCCTCCGACGACGGCGTCGGCTTCCCCGCCGGCTTCGATCCGCGCAAGAACGGAAGTCTGGGCATCCAGACGATTCTCGCGCTCGCCGAAAAGCAGTTGGGCGGAGAGGTCCGATTCGATTCGGACCGCGGGGTTTCCTGCCGGATCGAATTCCGGAGCGACCTCTACAGGCCCAGGGTCTGACAGTGCGAAAGACAAGGATACTCGTCGTCGAAGACGAGGCGATCATCGCCCTACACCTGACCAGAAAGCTGGCCGGGGCGGGCTTCGACATCTGCGGGTCGACAGGCTCGGGCGAGGATGCCGTGTCGATGGCGAGGACGCTGGAGCCCGACGTCGTCCTGATGGACATCAACCTCATCGGGGAGATGGACGGCATCGAAGCGGCCAGAAACATCGGCGCCTTTTCCCGCGCCCGGATCATTTTCACGACCGGTCATCCCGACCCCGAAATGAGGGCGCGCGCGATGAGCCTGAATCCCGCGGCCTACCTGGACAAGCCGGTGGAGATCGGGAGCATCGAATCGGCCATCCGCCAATCGGGAGACCGTCGGACCTGCGGGGCGTAGGGAGCGACACCGGCCGCTTGATTTTTCCCTTCGGAATCCCAACTATGCTTCCCATGAACATTCTCATCGTACTTCTTCTCGCGATCGTGCAGGGAATGGCGGAGCTCCTTCCCGTCTCAAGTTCGGCTCACGTCATCGTGGTCGAGAAACTGCTCGGGCTGGATCCGACGGCGCCGGCCATGACCTTCCTTCTCGTCATGCTCCACACGGGCACGATGTTCGCCGTGCTGACCTATTTTTGGAAACGCTGGAAGGGCCTCCTGTCCAAGACCAATCCCCGGCGCGGCATTTTCGTCGGCATGCTGGCGCTCGCGACCCTGATGACCGGCATCCTCGGGCTCGGCCTGCAGTGGCTCATAGAAAAGGTGTTTCTCGGCGGGACCAAGGGGGCCGCTGTCGAGGACCTGTTCGGCAATCTCTGGCTCATCGGTTCGGGCCTCGCGGTCGTCGGCATTCTCATCATCGTCTCCGGACGCATCAAGAAGGGTGGCGAGGGCGAGAACGCCGGCGACAGATCGCTCCTCGGTTCGGCAGGCGTCGGCCTGATCCAAGGCTTGAGCCTGCCCTTCCGCGGTTTTTCGCGCTCCGGCGCGACCATTTCCCTCGGGCTCCTCTCCGGAATGTCCAGGAGATTCGCCGAGGAATTCAGCTTCTTTCTCGCGCTGATCGTGACGGTGCCCGTGGTCGGGCGGGAGGCTCTCAGGCTTGGCCATGCTCACGGGGCCGCTCCGGGCTCCGCGGGGCTTCCCTGGCTCATGGGACTGCTCGGCCTCGTGTTCAGTTTCGGCGCGGGTCTGTTCGCGATCAGGTGGCTCTCGTCATGGCTCGAAAAGGGGCGCTGGGCTTGGTTCGGCCTGTACTGTCTTGTCGCCTCCGTCCTGATCCTGGGGCTGCGGGCCCTCGGATGGCTGACGTGAGGTCGAAAGGGTCTCGTTCGGCGAAGCGGCGCGCGCACGCACGCACGCACGGCGAATTCCGGGGGCGGTCCGCGGCGTCTCGGGGGGAGACGGGAGCGAAGTGCGATCTCGTGACCGGCCATCCTTCGATCCGGCTCTCCTCGTCAGGAGACGCTACGCTTTCGCGCTGTCGATAGTCGCCATACTCAGCCTCGCGAGCCAGGTCGTCATCCAATCCACCCTCGCGCGGAACGACGACGACAGCCGCGTGGTCAACATCGCGGGCCGGCAGCGCATGCTGAGCCAGAAGATAGCCAAGGCCGCCCGCGCGATCGTCGACGCCCGGAGTCCCGCCGGGCGGCGGATCTATGCCGTCGAGTTGGGCGAGGCGACCGAACTCTTGAAGGTTTCGCATGACGCGCTCCTGCGGGGCGACTCCCGCCTCGGCGTCGACGGGCGGAACAGCGCGACGGTCCTCCGTCTGTTCGAAAAAATAGAGCCGCAATACGAGGCCATTCTCGGCGCGGCCCTTTCGTTGCAGAGGGAGGCGCTCGACGCCGCGGCCGCCCGGCCGCGGCTCGCCGGTTTGGCCGGACCCATCCTCGCCGATGAAAATGACTTTCTGCAAGGCATGAACGCGGTCACCTTCCAGTACGATGCGGAGACGAAGGAACGGCTCCAGTTCATCGGCACGCTGGAATACGTCTTTTTCGCTCTCACCGGACTGACTCTGACGCTGGAAGCCCTTTTCATCTTCCGCCCGGCCGAACGCCAGATCAGAACATATTTCGGCGAGCTCGACCGAATCCGCCAGGATCTGCTCGGCACGAACGACCAGTTAGCGACCATGAATCGAAGTCTCGGGGCGGAAATCGCCGAACGCGCCCGGGCCGAGGAGCGCGAAAGGGCGTCGGCGCGAGAAAAGGAAATCCTTCTCAAAGAACTCCAGCATCGGGTCAAGAACTCCATAAGCGTGATAGCGAGCCTCGTCGGCCTCGAAGGCGCCAAGGCCGAGGCGGCGGAAACCCGGGCGATACTCGCCAAGCTCGAATCGCGGATAGAGGCCCTCGCCTCGCTCTACGATATGCTCTACGCCACCGGCAGCTTCGAGGGCATAGTGCTCCCGGACTATCTCGGACGGGTGGTCGATTCCGCGGCGAAAATTCTCGGCGCCGACGCCAGGAATGTCAGGATCTCATGCGACATCGCGCCCGTCCGGATCGATGCGCGGCGGGCCATATCCATCGGCCTCATCGTGAACGAACTCGTCACCGACAGCATGAAATACGCCTTTCCGGACAGGGCGGGGAACATCGACGTGCGTCTTGTCCGGAACGACGAGGACTTGGTCCTGGAAATCCGCGACGACGGGATCGGCCTTCCGCCCGGTTTTCCGGAGCCCGGCTCTTCGGGTTCGGGACTGATCATCGTGCAGGCCCTGGCGAAGCAGCTCGCCGCGTCCTTCGAGGCCCGGAGCGACGCGGGGGCCAGGTTTTCGCTCGCCATTCCTCTCGAGGCTTCCCGGTCGGAATAAGCCGGGGCTTGCGAGGGCGTCGAAGACCCCGAGCAAAAGAAACTGTGGCCTATTGGTTCGAAGAGGATTTTCCTGCTGCCACGAAACCCCGCATAACGGGGCGCTCGTTTTCACGAACCCCCCGCATACAAGCTTGATAACTCGAGTTGAGGTTCCTTGCCGATGCGGCAAGATGGAACTTGGCATGCCGAAAGTCATCCCCAAGCTTCAACGGGTTGCCGAACTCGGGGCTGATAGAATCAGGGAACCACACCGATAGCGACCCGGACGAAAATGCCGAGCAATGCCCGCATTGCGGTCTCTTTATTGAACGGTCAGGGCAAAGCTGGACGACTGACTTTGGCTGGCGCTGTAGGTATCGGTGTTAAGAAGGTAGGGGTCTCCTGCCAGCCATTGCGCCGTGAGTTTGATGGTGTACGAACCGGTCGCGAGAATGTTGGCCGGAATGGTAATAGTGCCACCATCGGCGCTGGACGCATAGGCCTGGATGGCGTTCTGATTGACCTGGACCGAGTAGGCCGTGACATTGTCCAGCGTGGACCATCGAAGGGTGATCGCCTCGTTGGCATTCAAGGTCTGGCCTGTGAGCGCGTTGTCGCCCGATGCGTCGGAGCATTGGGAAACAGTAGGAGCGCCGTCGGGAACTTCGTGGTCGATGGAAAAATTCTCCGGCGATGCCAGGAGGGCTGACCATATCTTGACCGCATAGGTGCCCGAAAGCAGGTCGGTGAAGGTACCGAAATAACATCCCATGGTTTCGTTGAATCCCAGAATCTGTACTTCGTTGGCCGGGTTCGTGACGCTCACTCGCGCTCCGGTCAGGTAGTTGCCGTCCGATCCTTCGAGATAGACCGAAACCTGGACATTGCTTCCATATTGCGAAATGATACTGACCTTGGTATCGGCGATAGAGGTAGGGGAAGCGATCTCACAGGACGCCAGAACGCCGAGAGCCACTCCGACGATTATCGCGACCTTCAAGTTCGAAGTAATACGCCGCATTTTTTCTCCTACTAAGGGATTACATCCATGTACTTATGCTCAGGAATCCGTAATCCTCAGGATTCCAGCAAGTCATCAAGAAGCAACGAGATGCTTTGCAAGGTCGCCTGAATCCTGAGGATAATGTCAGGGGACTTTCCGGCGGTGATA